>ERZ1673753.14-NODE-14-length-336477-cov-7.423421_pt1 | contig 336477 bp, 270 predicted proteins | sample MGYA00580201_ERZ1673753 | MGnify/ENA primary metagenome ERZ1673753 (study PRJEB41218, sample SAMN15661747) | gut metagenome | host: Homo sapiens | place: Canada: London | collected 2015-08-20/2019-03-30 | study: EMG produced TPA metagenomics assembly of... | reverse complement strand
TTCTTTTCAAGAATGCTTTCGTAGATAGCACCTTTCACATCACCATCCATGATGAGCCATTGCTCTTCATCAATCATGGTAATGACCTTTTTCAGATAAACCGGCTTGTCGATCTTGTTTTGCGCCTTGGTGTAAATAGTGCCAATCAAATTTTCTTGTTCGCTCAGCAGTTTCAGCGTTTCTTCATACTGCCTGACCAACTCCAGACCATCGAGAGATATTAAATCACACCATTGATAGCCCGCTGGAATCGCTGATTCTTCTCCAAACATTTTTACGTTCTCAGCATCCATCTTCAGAAATAAAAGATAGGTTAACTGAGTGATATAATCGGTGAACCCGATACCTTGTCCGGCAAGAGTAGTTGCCAGATTCCAAACTTTTTTAGTGAGCGATTGCTCTGTTGTATTATTGGCTGCCATAGATTTATGCTGCTTTTCTTAGAACTACAAATGTATAAAGAGAGTACAGTGCTTCGTCAGCTTTTTGCATATTACCGAATGCACGAATCATTTGTGCTGCATGAGTAGCGTCATCTTCACGGATATCCCTGACGGTACAAGCTCCATTGGATGCGATATAATCTACTATGCGACCGATAATCTCACGCTGTTTGTCGGTTATTTCGCGTTGGTTTTGTCCCAACCACAGGTTGAAATATTGTTTGGATGTGGCGACCACACTATCCAATCGTTCGATTTGGCGGAAAGCGAAGCGCACGAGTTGTATAATATTGGTCAGAGCTTCACTTTCTTCTTTGGTGGTAGAGCGTCGCACACTGTTTGGATTTACAATGGCATACGAGTTCCAAAGCTGCTTGGATGTGAAATGATTGTTTGCCATTTTGAGTTTGTTCTCCAAATCCTTTAGCATGACGTATGTAATGGGGGTTCTCTCATTATTATATATAATCCGCAGCGCCTCTATCTCATCACTATGTTCCTTGCAAAATTCCTCGAAAGCCTCTGTCGTACTTTTGGCTTCTTCCAGGGAGAATCCCTTAGAGATAAGCGTATCTTCACCCGGCATCAAAGTATTGATAAACCCGGCCGCGAGAATGAGCAAGTATCGGCGCGCATCTGCATGATGGGCAAGTGGCGAAACCAAGCCTTTGCGCTCGTTGTTCGGTTCATTTATGCTGACAAACGGTGGAAGAGCGTTATTTTCAAGCGCATCATAAATTCTGTAAGCAAGTTCCTTCATATCATCATGAGCCAAACGTGCGAACTCATTCCGTTGCGGATTGTCCGCCTTGTTGTATATCCGGGCAAGCGTTGCTGCAAGACGTTTCAGATACTCATCGGGAAGGTAGCCATGACTGATACGTTCCAATAGTTCTTTAAGAGTAATTATCTTTGTCGCCGGTTCGTCCGTCGCTGTAGAAATAGTTTTTTCATGTTCTGTTACTCCTACAGCATCTACCAGATAGAAACAATCTTTACTGAAGGCGTTCGGAGTGACATTGCGTAGTTGCTCGTCTCCGATGGTACGCACACCACGCCCCTTCATCTGTATGTAAAGGGGCAAAGATTCTACGTCACGCATAAACATCACCACCTCAAGCGGCTTTATATCCGTACCGGTGGCGACTAATGTACAGGTCACGGCAATTCTGAAATCCTTCTCATTGCGGAATTGTCGTATCAGTTCGTTGCTGTCGCCTGCCGAATAGGTGATTTTTTGAACAAAGCGATCGTCAGTGCGCCCAAATACCTCTTTGGCAATCTGTACGATATTGGTGGCATGAGCCTCATTGAGAGCAAATATCAATGTTTTGGGTAAATAGTCAAAGTTGGCCTCCCGTTGCGGGTCATTGAACAATTCTGTATAGACTACATCGCGATAAGTGGACAGGATAAGTTTGATTTGTGCCGGATTGATGATACTTCGGTTCAGTTCTTTATTGGTGTAGGTTTTCGCCTCTTTGTTGCAGATGGTTTTTACCTCGCCGGTATAGCGCGTCTCCTCCTTCACCTTTTCTCCCTCCAGGATAGCACCTCCGTTCTCGGTAGCCTGTGTTTTGATTCTATATACACGACAATCCACATTTACACCGTCAACAATACTTTTTTCCAATGTATAGTTGACAATGCGGTTGTTGTTGAAGAACGCCATTGTCTCTGGGATAGGCGTAGCAGTCAACCCCACAAGTTTTGCCGTATCGAAGTATTCCAATACTTTACGCCAATCCCCATAAATAGAACGGTGGCACTCGTCTATGATAATCATATCAAAGTAATCGTGCGGCAAGTTTGGGTTAGGCGGCAATGTTACTTCTTCTGTTGGTTCGCTGTCGTCATCGTCGTCATTATCTTCGATGGTTTCCCCTTTCAAGAATGAAAAAAGGCGTTGTATTGTCGAAATAATCACATTGCTATCAGATGGAATGGATGAGGAACGAAGTCGGTTCACTGTAAATATAGTATTGAACGCATCTCCGTTTTCTGTCAATCGGAAGGTTCCGAACTCTCCCTCTGCTTGTTTGCCAAGATTGTTTCTATCTACAAGGAACAGAATCCTTCGCATAGGAGTATATGACAGCATACGATATGCAGCAAGACAAGCGGTATATGTTTTGCCTGCGCCCGTTGCCAGCACCATCAAGGCACGATTTTGCCCACTCCGCAAACTCTTTTCCAATTCGGTTACAGCCTCGTACTGACAGTCTCGCAATCCTTTTTTACGCAAAGTCGGAAGTCCGGCAAAATAATCGCTTATACCCAACTGCTTCACCAGTTCATAAGGAGTTGGAATAGTCATTATTTGTTTGAAACAAACATCTTGTTTGCGGAAATCGCAAAAATATAAATCTTTTCCATTTGAAGTGAAAATGAAAGGCAATGGCTTTTGATAAGCTTGATAGATATTAGGAACACTTCTGGCATATAAAGCAGCTTGTTCACATACTTTATTGGAAAAGGCGTCTATATCTTCCCTTTTAGCTTCTAGTACACCTATAGCCTTTCCGTTAATGAAAAGAAAATAATCTGCTTCAAGATTACCCTTTAGCAGCCCTTCTCTTATAGCCACAGCTGTACTTGTCGGTTCGTAATTTTCCCTATTAATTACTTTCCACCCGGCATCGATAAACCACTGATCTATTTTTTGCCTTGCTTTTTCTTCTGGTGTCATATATATTCCTATATTTCCATATTATCAGAAGTTGTACACTGAAAAATAATGGACGTCCATAAATACTATTGACGTTCGTTCTTGTCAGTTATCAGATCTTTCAAGTCAACTTGAAGAATCTCAGCAATCTGTTGCAATGTCTCCAAATTCGGTTGGATTCTATTACAAGCATAGGCATTTACCATGCTGAAACTCTTATCAAGTTGTTTCGCCAACCACGTTTGAGAGATGCCTTTATCCAACAAGACCACCTTTATTCTATTCAGTTTCATTCTTAGATGCAATTTAGTTGTGTAAATATAGTGAATTATATTCGATAACCTGGGTTGTTATGTAAATTCACAACACATAAAGAATTATTTAAGTGTATAATGGAGGACATCCAAAAGAAACACAATGTGATTATCAAAAAATATAATATGCTGCTCGCTGAAAACGAAAAATTGAAATCAATTCTTCAGCAACATGATATTGATTATTCTTATATGAAGATTCTGGATGAGGTATCGGAATTCACCTCCATTATGTTCCATCCTGTCAATTTCTCTCTTGATGAGAAAATTGCATTGTTTCGCAGTCTTTTCAAAGGTCGTGAAGATGTCTTTGCACGAAGATGGTTTAGCAAGACAACCGAAAAATGTGGCTATCAACCAGCTTGTATCAATGAATGGCGTAGAGGCATCTGCGACAAAAACAACACAAGTGTGCATCATGTCCGAACCGGAACTTTGCTCCTTTGATAAACCAAGACATCTATCGCCATCCGGAGGGAAAAGGTGAGGATGGGTGTGACGTGATTGGTCTATATGTCATTGTTTCCGACAATAAATGCTCTTTCCTATGCGCTGATTTTGATGACAAGAATTGTACTCACGGATGTAAGGAAGACGTGCAGGCTTTCATTGCTGTTTGCAGGAATTGGGAAATCCCTTACGGCATAGAACACTCACGATCCGGTAATGGGGCACATGTGTGGATTTTCTTTCAAGAACCGATACCTGCATACAAAGTAAGGAGATTGGGTAGCATCATCCTAACGGAAGCCATGAAGCGAAACGGACATATTACATTCAACTCATACGACCGTTTCTTCCCCAATCAAGACAGAATACCTGAAGGTGGATTCGGAAATTTGATAGCATTTTGAGAGCTATATCACTGACTTTATACCGTTGCTTGATAAACTCCGACAAATGATTGTACACAGTACAGTATTTCCAATAGCTGCGCTCACTTTTGATTTTGCCTACTTGTTTAGCGTAGTCCTCGTTATGCTGTGCAAAGACTGCAAGTAAGGTTTCGGGTTTCATTCCCATACCTAAAAAAGCATTACGCACTTTCTCGGCGGTTACATAGTTGTCACGGTCGCAGATTTCCTGATAGGCTTTGTTTATACCGACACGAATTTTGTCAAGCATCCGGTTTCCTTCCTGTGCAATGAGGCTTCTGCCGGACAACCTGCCCAGTTCGACATTCCATGATTTTTCCTCTACATCCAGTTTGCAACTGAACTCAGATACTTTGCCGTTCACGGTCACACGGCACATGACTGGTACAAGCCCGTTCTTCTTCGGGGCATTGCGTTTGAGATAAAATAAGACTTTAAAAGTTGATCCCATACTCTACATTTTTTTGATTGCAAAATTATTACCTGTAGAGTTGTTTCTTGATATGCAAAACACTGCCAACCAACGCAAAAGAATCGGATTTGTTTCTTTTTTCATGCTATCACTGCCATTCCCCGAAATTTCGGTTACATTTGCAGGTAAGTAACATCTGAAATTCATGTAAATCAGCTCTTTGAAAACCATCTAAAATTCTGTTGCCAGCCAAAAGAAAGTAACGGGATAGTAATGTAACTCTGTCCTCACTTGGCTTTTTGTTGGTTTCAGAGGGAACTTTGCTCCTTCCTTTTTTTCGCCTAAATCGCTATTTGTCAGCCTTATTACTGCACTTTGCGTTAAGTCTCAATTTTATTTCATATCTTTACAGCAAATCATCAAAAATTAAAAGTATGAAAGAAATAAAGGAGTATATTGAAAAGAATAAAGAGCGTTTTTTGGAAGAATTGTTTGAGCTAATCCGTATTCCTTCCATTTCCTCCGAAATGGAACATAAACCGGATATGTATAAATGCGCCGAAAAATGGAAAACTATTTTGTTGAGTGCAGGAGCTGATAAGGCAGAGGTTTTTGAAACAGAAGGAAATCCTGTTACCTATGGAGAGAAAATCATTGACCCTGCTTTACCGACGGTGTTGGTATACGGGCATATGGATGTTATGCCGGTAGATCCGGTAGAATTGTGGAATACGAAGCCTTTCGAACCGGTCATAAAAGACGGAAAAATCTGGGCAAGAGGAGCAGATGATGATAAAGGACAGAGCTTTATGCATGCTAAAGCTTTCGAATATATGGTAAGGACCGGAAATCTGCCTTGTAATGTGAAATTTATGATTGAAGGAGAAGAAGAAATCGGTTCTTCCAGTTTACCGAAATTTTGTCAGGAGCATAAAGACCTGCTGAAAGCAGATGTCATTTTGGTATCGGATACAAGTATGATCGCTCCGGATGTTCCTTCTATTACATCGGGTTTGAGGGGACTGGCTTATTGGCAGGTAGAAGTGACGGGGCCTTGCCGGGATTTGCACTCCGGACTTTTTGGAGGAGCTGTAGCAAATCCTATCAATGTTTTAGCCAAGATGATAGCTGCTATGGTGGACGATAAGGGGCATATTACTATCCCCGGTTTTTACGATGATGTTTTGGAAGTAAGTGCTGCAGAACGGGCTAAAATGGCAGAAGCTCCTTTTGATTTAGAAGCTTATAAGAAAGCCATTTGTGTAAAAGAATTGTTTGGGGAAGAAGGATATACCACGAATGAAAGAACGGGAATCCGCCCTACGTTTGACGTATGTGGAATTTGGGGGGGCTATACGGGAGAAGGTTCAAAGACCGTACTGCCTTCAAAAGCCTTTGCCAAAATCAGTTGCCGCCTGGTCCCCAATCAGAATCACGAGCAGATTGCAACTTTGTTTAAGCAGTATTTTGAATCCATCGCTCCGGATTATGTGAAGGTAGAAGTGACTCCTTTGCATGGAGGACCAGCTTATGTTTGCCCGATTGATTTGCCGGCGTATAAAGCAGCAGAAAAGGCATATGCAGAAGTGTACGGGAAAAATCCGGTACCCTTCCGTTCAGGAGGGAGTATCCCGGTTATTGCTGCTTTTGAAGAAATTTTAGGAATAAAATCCATTTTAATGGGATTTGGTTTGGAATCCGACGCTATTCATTCCCCGAATGAAAATTTCCCTTTAGAACAATTCTTCAATGGAATCACGACAATTCCTTTGTTTTATAAATATTTTGCTGAAAAATAATAAGGGTACCTGAATGTTGTAACAGAGGGATAAAGCTTTTCAAAGTCTTTATCCCTCTCTGTTTTTTTGTCTTTACTTTTCTGTTCCTATAAATTTTTGCCAATAGCATATTTAAATAAAACTGTGGAAAGAGAAATTTCGTAAAGGAGTAAAAAGGCTATTTCTTTTTGTATGTCCGCCGACTTATTCCATATTTCCGTAATCTTTTTTGGCAAAGATGATTACGATACGGAAATGGATAATTAATTTTGATCGGTTACTTAAAATAAAAAATCACTATCTTTACAGCCTGATTAGGAGGAAGGGCTTTCCAGAGTCCAATTAACAAGAAAACATTAAATTTCAGCCTAAAATTGAATATATGGAGAATATCCGGAATTTCTGTATTATAGCGCATATTGATCACGGAAAAAGTACGCTTGCGGATCGTTTGTTAGAGCATACCGGAACAGTGACAGGAAAAGATTTACAGGCACAGGTATTGGATGATATGGATTTGGAACGGGAACGCGGAATTACGATAAAAAGCCATGCTATCCAGATGGATTACATTTATGATGGGCAAAAATATACTTTAAATCTGATTGACACTCCGGGACATGTGGATTTTTCTTACGAGGTGTCCCGGTCGATAGCGGCTTGTGAAGGAGCTTTACTAATTGTGGACGCTACCCAGGGGATACAGGCCCAGACAATTTCCAATCTCTATCTGGCTGTGGAAAATAATCTGGAAATTATTCCGGTTTTAAATAAAATGGATATGCCTAATGCGATGCCTGAGGAAGTTAAAGATCAGATTGTGGAACTTATCGGGTGTAAACGGGAAGACATTATAGAAGCCAGTGGAAAAACGGGTCTGGGTGTAGAAGAGATTTTGCAGGCGATTATTACCCGTATTCCTCATCCTGAAGGATTTCCGAGTCAGCCATTGCAAGCTCTTATTTTTGATTCGGAGTTCAATTCTTTCCGCGGAATTATTACCTATTGCCGGATTATAAACGGGAGTTTAAAAACGGGAGATCTGGTGAAATTTGTCAATACAGGAAAGGAATATGTAGCCGATGAAATTGGAGTACTCCGGTTGAAACCCGAACCCCGGAACGAATTGAAGACAGGAGATGTGGGATATATTATATCAGGGATAAAAACGTCTTCTGAAGTAAAAGTGGGGGATACAATCACTCACGTAGAGCATCCTTGTGATGTGGCGATAGACGGATTTGAGGAAGTAAAACCTATGGTTTTTGCCGGTATCTATCCTATAGATGCAGAAGATTATGAAGATCTGAGAGCTTCTATCGAAAAATTACAGTTGAATGACGCTTCTCTGACTTTTGAACCCGAATCTTCGGCGGCTTTGGGTTTCGGATTCCGTTGCGGGTTCCTGGGAATGTTGCATATGGAAATTATTCAGGAACGTTTGGACCGGGAATTCGATATGAATGTCATTACGACAGTGCCGAATGTAATGTATATTGCCCATACTACGAAAGGAGAAGTATATGAAATGCATAATCCTTCCGATATGCCTTCTTCCAATGCGCTTGATTTTATAGAGGAACCTTTTATCCGGGCACAGATTATTACTCCGGCTGATTATATCGGACCGATTATGACTTTATGTCTTGGAAAAAGAGGAATCTTAATTAATCAACAATATCATACGGGTAACCGGATCGAGATTACGTATGAAATGCCTTTAGGAGAAATTGTGTTTGATTTTTACGATAAGCTGAAGAGTATCACCAAGGGATATGCTTCTTTTGACTACTATCAGATCGGATACCGGAGGGCTAATCTGGTGAAACTGGACATTTTATTGAACGGGGAATCTGTCGATGCCCTGTCTGCATTGATTCATTTTGACAATGCTTATGCATTTGGCCGCCGTATATGTGAAAAATTAAAAGAGCTTATCCCCCGTCAGCAATTTGATATTGCTGTACAAGCGGCTATTGGGGCAAAAGTTATTGCCCGGGAAACGATAAAAGCTGTACGGAAAGATGTGACCGCCAAATGTTACGGAGGAGATATTTCCCGGAAAAGAAAATTGCTGGAGAAACAGAAGAAAGGAAAGAAACGGATGAAACAGATCGGAAATGTGGAAGTTCCTCAAAAAGCTTTTTTGGCAGTTTTGAAACTGGATTAGAAAGTTTATAAATTTGACATCGGTATTTTATAGAAATTTTCGTATGATGAAAAAAAGTAATTCCAAATAGAGTGGACATCAAGAAAACTTCTCCTGATGTGTAACATTCCCATTCGGTAAGATTCCGGATACAGAGTAAAAAAGGAGGCTTTGTCGTTGATGCCTCCTTTATTTTCCGGATATTTGATTCCTGTAATTTCAGATTAATTTTTCCAGCTTGTCTGTACTTGAGCGGATCGTTGTATCAGGTAAATCATAATTGATCAGATTGCCGGCATTGTACTGGTCGTAAGCTGCCATGTCAATTAACCCGTGTCCGGAGAGATTGAATAAAATTGTTTTTTGTTTTCCTTCTTCTTTGGCCCGCATGGCTTCGCGTATAGCGGAAGCTATAGCGTGACAGGATTCCGGTGCCGGAATAATTCCTTCTGCCTGTGCAAATAAAGTGCCGGCTTTAAAGGATTCCAGCTGAGGAATGTCCACCGCTTCCATATAGCCGTCTTTTTTCAATTGACTTACAATTGTACCTGCTCCATGATAACGTAATCCTCCGGCATGTATGTTTGCCGGTGCAAAATCATGTCCGAGCGTATACATGGGTAATAGAGGAGTATAGCCGGCTTCATCTCCAAAGTCATATTGGAAAATACCCCGGGTTAATTTGGGACAGGAAGAAGGCTCCGCAGCAATAAAACGTGTTTTTTTGCCTTCGAGTATAGTATGACGCATAAAAGGAAAAGAAATACCTGAAAAATTGGATCCTCCTCCGAAACAGCCGATAATGATGTCCGGATACGCTCCGGCCATTTCCATCTGTTTTTCTGCTTCCAGTCCGATAACGGTCTGATGTAGAGAAACATGGTTTAAGACGCTTCCTAAAGTATATTTGCAGTTCGGCGTTTGCATAGCCAATTCGATGGCTTCAGAAATGGCTGTACCTAAACTTCCCTGATGATGAGGATGTTCTGTCAGAATTTTACGACCGGCTTTTGTCGACATACTGGGGGAAGCGATGACTTGTGCTCCGAACGTTTGTATGATAGAACGCCGGTAAGGTTTTTGTTCGTAACTGATTTTTACCATGTATACGGCTAATTCCAGTCCGAAAGCTTTGGCAGCATAGGAAAGAGCTGCTCCCCATTGGCCCGCTCCTGTTTCTGTAGTGATATTGGTAATTCCTTGCTGCTTGCAGTAATAAGCCTGAGCTAAAGCCGAATTTAATTTGTGAGAACCTACCGGACTCACACTTTCATTTTTAAAATAGATGTGGGCGGGAGTATCCAGTGCCTTTTCCAATCCATAAGCCCGTACTAAAGGAGTACATCTGTATTTTTTGTATTCTTCCCGCACTGCTTCCGGGATTTCAATCCACGTATCTGTCTGGTTCATTTCTTGCCGGCAGACTTCTTCAGAAAAAATAGGATACAGATCTTCTGCTTTCAGTGGTTGTTTGGTTACCGGATGCAATATTGGTATTGGTTTATTCTTCATATCCGCTACGATATTATACCATGCTTTCGGAATTTCGCTTTCCGGTAAAATAAATCTTTTTGTTTTTGTGTTCATTGTATCAGATTTTAATTTTAATTATAAAAAAACCGCAGGTGGATTTCCTGCGGTTTTAACTATTGGGTTATATAGAATAGCTACGCTCCTCCACTTGCTTTGACAAATGAACAGAACCACCACCATATATTTAACATTTGCTTCATTTCTTCTGTTTTATGAAGGCAAAAGAAGTAAAAAAGAATGAGAAATCAAAAAAGATAAAGTTAAATTGAAAAAGAGAGATTCATTTTCTTCGTTCTAACTTTATTTTTTTCTTCTCGTTTAAACCAAAAAACTGGGTTATGAAAATTGTATATTATCTTTTTTTGATTTCTGCTTTCTCGTTTTTTTCTTGTGGTAGTATAAAAGAGAAAGAAAAAAAATATCCGCTTACCACTTCTCCTGTCCATCCCGAATTGTTTGTCAATCAGAAAACAGACCCTTACACCATACGGGTAAAATATAAGTTGAACATTCCGGCTGATTTTATTTCTGCCAAAGACCGTTTGGTCTATATTCCGCGTATTTCTGCGGCAGGTCATGACTATACATTGAAGCCTGTTATTGTAAGCGGAAGCAAATTTAAACCTAAACATCGTACAATACGGTTGCCTGGTTTGTCCGCTGTTAACCTGTCTTCCGGGGAGGGATTCCAGCTGACTTCCGGGAATATGCAAATAGAGATCGATGAAGTGATTCCCTTTCAATTGTGGATGACTCAGGCTAAATTGGTTGCGACTACAATTGTGGAAACGCCCCATGCCATGCAAACCTCTACTCAGATCGTATCGGATGGAATTGTTTATATACCGTTGGGTCCGGGGCCCGTAAGAGTCAGATATGTCAGAAAAGAAATTCCGGTAGCTCAGGAGGCAACTTTTTATTTCCACTATCCGGTCAATGTTTCTTTTCTTTATCCCGATTTATCGGATAATTTGGAGCAATTAAATAAAATGGGAGATCTTTTGCTTCAAATTAAAAACGCTCCTGCTCAGCAGTTGGACCGTATTGTAATTACCGGAATGTCCTCTCCTGACGGAACCCTTGCATATAATGAAAAATTATCGATGAAAAGGGCGGATCATTTTTTAAATTATTTGGAGAATACTTCCGGACCCTTTAAGATCCGGATTGAAATAAAGACAGAACCTCAGGATTGGGAAGGATTTTCAGAAATGGTAAAAAAATCGGATTTTCCGGATAAAGAAGCTGTTTTGGCTATTTTAGACAGTAATCGTACACCTCAGCAAAAAAACAGGGCTCTTCAGCAGTTGCCTCATTATAAATATTTGTTGAAGAATATTTATCCGCAATTGCAGCGGACGAGTTGTGCGATTTATTACACTACTACTACTGTAAAAACAGTTCCGGAACCCGAATAAATATTGTTTTGGGGGATTGGTTTTTTCCAAGTCAGTAGAAAAATAGAGATGAGATATGGCTAAAGATATTGTGCAGGATGGTATACCAAAACCTCAACGGAATTGGGCAATGGCTGCTATTTCCGTAGGTATATCTGTTGCCGTATTGGACGGTGCTATTGCCAATGTCGCCCTGCCTACTATTGCAGGTGATTTGCATGTAAATCCCGCCAGTTCGATTTGGGTGGTCAATGCTTTTCAATTGGCTGTGACTATTTCCTTATTGGCTTTTTCTTCTTTGGGAGACTTATGGGGATATAAAAAAGTCTATGTAGGCGGGTTATTATTGTTCAGTACTACTTCTTTGATTTGCGCCCTTTCCGATTCCTTTTGGACATTGGTGATTGCCCGTGGTCTGCAAGGTTTCGGGGCAGCAGCGATTACGAGTGTGAATACGGCTTTATTACGTATTATTTATCCGGCGCATCTTTTGCCCAGAGGCATGGGTACAAATGCATTGATTATAGCTGTTGCCGCTGCCGCCGGTCCTACAGTTGCCGCCGGTATTCTTTCTGTCGCTAATTGGCCTTGGTTGTTTGCCATTAATGTGCCGATCGGTTTGATCGCTTTCGGTTTAAGTGCAAAGTTCCTTCCGGCTAATCCGGTAAAAGTTGAAGGACAACGCTTTGATGTTACAAGTGCTATTCTCAATGCTTTGACCTTCGGGCTTCTCATTTGTGTAATAGATGGGTTTGCCCATGATATACATTGGTATATTTTGATTCCGGGAATATTTGTAATGTTAGCTATCGGTTATTTTTTTATACGGCGCCAGTTACACCATCCTTTCCCTTTATTACCACTCGATTTGATGCATAATCGTACTTTTTCTTTATCTGTAATTACTTCAGTCGTTGCATTTATCGCTCAGATGCTGGCTTTGGTGTCTATCCCTTTCTTTTTTCAGAGAGTATTGCATTTGAGTGAAGTGGCTACCGGGCTTTTACTCACTCCCTGGCCATTGGCTACAATGATTTCTGCGCCTTTAGCCGGCCGCCTGATGGACCGTATTAACGGTGGGATACTGGGAGGAATTGGTTTGGCAATATTTGGCCTGGCTCTTTGTCTTTTAGCCCTGTTACCCGACCATCCTACTCATTTCGATATTATTTGGCGGATGGTTATTGGGGGTATTGGTTTCGGGACCTTTCTAACGCCTAACAACAGCACTATTATTGCTTCAGCTCCTCCCAACCGGAGTGGAGGGGCCAGCGGAATGTTAGGTATGGCCCGTTTGCTGGGTCAAACGGTCGGAGCTGCCATTGCTGCTTTGATGTTTGCCTTCTTCCCCGGCAATAGTATGAAAATGTCGCTTTTGTTCGGAGCAGGAATTGCGATTGTGTCTGCAATTGTAAGTAGCCTACGGAAAAGTTCTGCAGGAATTTCTCAGAAAACAAAATGATTTGTATTTAAGACACCCTTTCCTGATAAAATTACTTTTTTCAATCGTTTTCGTTCTCCTGGATGTTTTTGTATAAATATGCTGTCGTTTGTATTATTATGCATTTCTCTCAAAATTAAGATGTTGAAAATCAATTTTTTATATGTTTAATCTGAACAGAAAACAGCAAAATAATGCCGAAAACAATTTATAAATTTGTCCGCGTTCAGCTTTAACCCAAACATTTTTGTTAGATAAATAATCAAAGAGATTATCGGATTCTGAAAAGCGATGTGGGTAAAGAGGGAACAGAGATAAATTTTTAGCATAAAAAACGTCCGGAAAAACCAGAAGGATAGGTGGGACGTAAACTTTTAAAATAAAATATTCTATGAGCTTTGTCACAAAGGAAAAGTTGTTTTCAAAAGATTTCTTTATCACTTATAGTTGGTTACTAGGTGGTTGTTTTGTTTTTGCTTTAGGAGCAGTCCTGTTTGCTGAGCCCAATCGTTTTGCTCCGGGAGGAACGTATGGGTTAGCGATTGTCTTGCATCATTTATTAGGATGGCGGACAGAGCTTACCGCTTTGTGTATGGATGTTCCCCTTCTCCTCATCGGAATTTATTTTTTAGGTCCCAAATTTGGTATCAAAACAGTGATATGTACTTTTGCAATCCCTTTATTTATGGGATTGATTCATGCGACCTACGGTTATGATGCACTTTTGGGAGAAAATCAGCAACTTTTATCCGCTATTTTTGGAGGAATTGTCTATGGCATCGGAATTGGAATGATTTTTAAATCGCGGGCTACTTCCGGCGGGTCGGATATTATTGCTATGATTTTAAATAAATATACTCATATTTCATTGGGACAACTGGTTATACTGGTCGATTGTACTATAACGCTTACGACTGTATTGGCCTTTGGGGAATGGACACTTCCCATGTATTCCTGGATTGTCGTCTTTATAGAAGGAAAAGTCATTGATGTTGTGCTCGAAGGAGGATCTGTATACAAAACGCTGATGATTGTCACCGATAATGTAGAAGCTGTAAAAAAAGTTATTTTACAGGATATCAACCGGGGAGCAACCTTATTGCCGGCTATAGGGATGTATCAGGGAGAAAACCGGAACGTTGTATATACGGTTCTCACCCGTCGGGAGATGATGATACTTCGTCACCGCATTCAGGAGATTGATCCGAATGCTTTTATTAATGTCATTGATTCCAAAGAAATTCTAGGACACGGTTTTAAACCTTTAGTTGAGGAAAACTGAAAGTCGTAAAGACATTTTAACTGTAGGTAGTGGCTGAATTACTTAAAAAGCGGAAATGTTTAGATGTAAAAATGTTTAAGTGTGACTGTGTATAAGTTATTTTTTGTCGGATCAGGAGGTAAATGCTTTTTCAGGCAAGCAAATGAATATTTTACTGATTGGCCGGATTTACAATACAGACTGATTAACCCTCCTAAACCGAAAGTTCTTTAACTGCCGGATCGTTAGGCAAACTTTAATCAGGCATAAAGTGTCGTTAATCTTTCAAACATTTTCACACGTTTACGCTTTACATTTATACACTTAAACATTTTCAGCATTTATTAAAATCAGTTGGATTCGTTTTTGATTTCGTTTTCCAATGGTTTTCCTGTTGCAAAATCCTGTATGTTTTTTAATGTCGTTTCTGCTATATTTTTTAGAGCTTCTCCTGTAAAAAATCCCTGATGGGAAGTAACAATTACATTATTGAATGATAATAAACGGGCCAGTGTATCATCGTCAATAATTTTATCCGATTTGTCTTCATAAAAATAAGGTCCTTCTTCCTCATATACATCCAAACCAGCTGCCCCTACTTTTTTGTTTTTTAAGCCTTCGATCAAATCTTCGGTACGGATAAGTTGCCCTCTTCCGGTATTTATAATCATGACGTTGTCTTTCATTATTGAAATCGAGTCTTCGTTAATCATGTGTCGGGTTTGATCTGTCAGGGGACAATGTAAAGAAATGATATCTGAATGGTGGTAGAGGTCGGATAATGTCGTATAGGTAAACTGCAGTTCTTCTGCGATTTTCGGGTCCGGAAAAATATCATAAGCTACTATATTCATACCAAAACTTTTGAGGATTTGAATAAGGATCCGGGCTATTTTTCCCGTTCCGATAATGCCGGCTGTTTTCCCGTGCATGTCAAATCCCATTAAGCCGTGTAAGGAGAAATTTCCGTCCCTTGTGCGCCAATAAGCCCGGTGAATTTTCCGGTTCAGAGACAGCATCAAGGCTACCGCAAATTCTGCTACTGCATAAGGAGAGTAAGCAGGGACTCTGACTACTGTCAGTTTACCTGCAGCTGCTGCCAGATCCACATTATTAAAACCTGCAGAACGGAGAGCCAGCAGTTTGACCCCGTTATCAGCCAAGGCGTTGATAATTTCGGCATTGGCAATATCATTTACAAAAATACAGACAGCATCTACTCCTTGTGTCAGTACAATGTTGTTCCTGTTGAGATGACCTTTATGGTAACGGATATCAAAACCGTAATTTTCATTTATCTTGTCGAAAGCGGCTTTATCATAAGGCTTGGTGTCAAAAAATGCAATTTTATAACTCATATACGTTGAAGAATTGGTTTTCTAGGAAGTAACGTAATTTACCCGAAGCCGGATACAAGACCCTTGTTAAAAATATTAATCGGATATACTTTTATTTAAATTGATGGGATGGATTCTTTTCAATTTTTATTTGTAATAAGTCTCTATAAGCTTTAAAACAGAGGAAGGAACCAGGGCGCTGATGTCTTTTCCTTCCCGAACCATTTTCCGGATTTCCGTAGATGAAATTTCTGATAAAGGAGCGTCTATTCTTATTAGATTGGGGAAATGAATATCTGCCGTATGAATATGAGGCCTTGGATAGACATAAATCGGATAAGTTGAAATGATCTGCTCGGAGTCTTTCCAAAGAGCAAAGTTTTTTAAATTATCTTCTCCGATTATGAGAGCAAATTTTTTATCCGGATATTGTTTTGAAAATTTCCGGAGCGTGTCAATCGTATAAGAGGGCCTGGGCATTTTGAATTCAATATCGCAGGCTTTTAAATGAGGATGGGAATAGATGGCTGTTTCTACAATTTTTAAACGCAGGCTTTCCTCCAGTAATCGGATTTCTTGTTTAAAGGGATTTTGGGGGCTGATAATAAGCCAGATTTCTTCACAGTAATGGTGGTGAAGTATATACTCCGCAATTGTCAGGTGTCCGTTGTGTATGGGATTAAACGATCCGAAAAAAAGTCCTGTCATATTGTCCCTAAAATAAGCTGAAATATTTTTGTTTATTGCTTTTATCTGTTTTGTTTTACGGGATAAAGCAAAAAGTCCATCCTCATAAATTTGGAAAAATCTAGTTTTGTACGAAATTTCAAATATATAATTTTATTACTACTTTTGCGTCCGCTAAAATAAAAAGATAAAGAAAAGAGGGGACGTTTGAGGGGTAAGGGTTAGTAATGAGGATAAATTTTATTTATAATTCACGACAAGAGGATGATGGATTTTATAACGATTATCGATTATATCGGAACTTTTGCTTTTGCAATCAGTGGGATTCGGCTGGCTTCGGCCAAGCAATTTGATTGGTTCGGAGCCTATGTAGTCGGATTAGCTACCGCCATCGGGGGAGGGACTATACGGGATATTTTATTGGGTGTAACGCCTTTCTGGATGACTCAGCCGGCTTATATGGTTGTAACAGGCCTGGCTTTGGTATTTGTGATTGTTTTTGGAAAATATGTCATCCGTCTGAATAATACTTTTTTTATTTTTGATGCCATTGGTTTAGGACTGTTCGCTGTTGTCGGAATAGAGAAAAGCCTGACGTGTGGATTTTCTTTTTGGGTGGCTATTATTATGGGGATGACAACCGGAGCTGCCGGTGGAGTGATCCGGGATGTTTTTATTAATGAGGTCCCTTTGATTTTCCGGAAAGAGATTTATGCATTGGCTTGTGTATTCGGCGGATTTGTTTTTTATATATGTATGTTGTTGGATTTGCCTGCGGCTTTAACCCAGTTGATATCGGCTGCGGGTGTAATTTTAGCCCGTCTGTTAGCTGTAAAATATCACATTAGCTTGCCCGTGTTGAAAGGATTATAAGTAGATGAAGGAGTGAACTGAAAAGGGTATCGGATTAAAAGTTCCCAGGTGAAAGTGTTTAAAATGTTCAAAAAGTAAAAATGGTTAAAAGCTCAAATGATTACCAGATTAGTAAACTTTGTACCGGAGGAAGACTCGTTTGTCCCTTTACTGACAAAAAAATTGGGGGTTCGGATGAAGTGTAAATCCCGTTAACCCGGTTCTGTCAGGGAACATTCCTTCCCTCATCCCCTTAAAAGAACTGGAACATTTTTCCACTTTCTCGAATCAAATACACTTAACGGGCTAAAAATGCTTTGACTTTTTCTTCTGCCGCTTTTTGAGCCGTTTCCAGATTATCGTTGATAATTACTGTATCGAACTTATTGGCAAAGGACATTTCATATTCAGCTTTGGCTATTCGTTCTTCGATTTTTTCCGGACTATCTGTAGCCCGTGAAATAAGCCGTTTTTTCAGGACCTCAATAGAGGGGGCCTGGATAAAAATGGACAGGGCCTGGTCTCCGAATTTCTTTTTGATATTTACTCCGCCTTTTACGTCTACGTCGAATAAAACGGTATGGCCTTTCGCCCAGATCCGTTCTACTTCTTTTTGCAGAGTACCGTAAAAACAACCTGGATATACTTCCTCCCACTCTAAAAATTCCCGGGCGGCAATCTTTTCTTTAAAATCGTGTTGTGTTAAAAAATAATATTCTTTTCCCTGTTGCTCTTTCCCCCTGGGAGATCTGCAGGTAGCTGAAATAGAAAATTCTAATCCTAAATTTTTACTTAAAAGGTAATTGACAATTGTACTTTTGCCCGCTCCGCTCGGAGCTGAAAAAATAATTACTTTTCCCATCATCTCATTTGCTGTTAACACGCGGCAAATCTGTATTCAATTTGAAAAATCTTCTTCCGTGTATTATAAAATATTTAAGCTCTGTTCTTTAATTTTTTCCAGTTCGTCTTTCATGCGTACGACTAATTTCTGGATATCGTGGTCATTGGCTTTTGAGCCCATTGTATTGATTTCCCTGCCAATTTCCTGTGCTATGAATCCCAGTTTCCGTCCAGGAGCCTCTTCTTTCTCTACTGTTTCTGTGAAATATTGGCAATGATTGGCTAATCGTACTTTCTCCTCTGTAATGTCTAATTTTTCCAGATAATAAATGATTTCTTGTTCCATACGGTTCTGGTCGATGTTCTGAATCTCTTTCCACTCTTTCATTTTCTCCTGCAAGCGCTGTCGTATTCCTTCGACGCGTTTTTCTTCGTATTGAGGAACTTCTGCTGCGAAAGTCTTTATCAACTCAATACGATGTAAGATATCTTGGATCAAAACCTCTCCTTCCCGTTTCCGGAATTGATCAGCCATTTCCAATGCTTCTTCGATACCGGTTTTTAATTTGAGCCATTCTGTTTCGTCGAGTTCTTCGGACGGTTGTTTGAGCGTATCGGGAAAGCGCATGATCGTTTGTAAAAGTTCATTATTGTTGATTTCCACACCCAATGTATCGGCTACATCCAGCATCTGTTTAAAATACTGTTCCACAATCGTTTGATTGATGGATACTGCTTTTTCTGTTTCTGAATTATCAAAATAAATACAGACATCAATTTTGCCTCTTTCCAGTCGGTTTTTGATCAGATTACGGATTTCCATTTCTTTTTCTTTATAAAGATTGGGAATCCGCAGGTTAATATCGGGTTGTTTCGAGTTTAAACTTTTAACTTCAATGACTATTTTTTTATTCCCGGTTTCTATGGTTGTTTTCCCAAAGCCGGTCATGGATTTTATCATAATTTGCCGTATTTATTTTATCTGCAAAAATAACGATTTGTTTATAAATTAATATACTATTCGTCTATATTTGACTGTAAGGCTGCTGAGAAGAATATCTCAAACAGCCTGTTTTTAATTCCGGTTAAATGGTTAATTCCAGTACAGCCGGACAGTGGTCTGAATGTTTAATTTGCGGTAATATATAAGCATCTTTTAAAAAAGGAACAATGGCCGGGCTTACCATACAATAATCAATGCGCCATCCCTTGTTATTGGTCCGGGCGTTTGCCCGGAAACTCCACCAGGTATAATGATGAGGTTCTGCGGCGTGAAAATAACGGAAAGAATCGATAAAACCACTTTCCAGAAAATGGCTCATCCAGTCCCGTTCTTCCGGTAAAAAACCACTGCTATTGGCGTTCCGGACCGGGTCGTGGATATCTATAGGACGGTGGCAGATGTTATAATCTCCGCATAATATTAATTGCGGACGTACCTGTTTTAATTCCAAAACATAGTTTTGAAAATCTTCCAGCCATTTCATTTTAAAAGCCTGCCTTTCTTCTCCTGTTGTACCAGAGGGATGATAAACACTTACCACAGATAAGTCTCCGTAGTCTGCTCTTATAAAACGACCTTCATTGTCATAGGGAGGAATCCCCATGCCACTGATTACCTGATCCGGTATTTTTTTAGTGAGGATTGCGACTCCGCTATATCCTTTTTTCAGAGCTGAAAAAAAATAAGAGTGATATCCCAGCATTTCAAACTCTAAAGTCGGTATCTGGTCCGGTTGCGCCTTTGTTTCTTGCAGACAGACAATATCCGGCTGCTCGGTTGAGAGCCAGTCCGTAAAACCTTTGGAAAGAGCGCTTCTGAGACCGTTTACATTATAAGTAATAATTTTCATAAATTTTTCGGATATGTTTTCTTTGTCCTGTTTATTTCAGCATTTCAGCTTTAAATCCGGCTTTTTGCAACGCTTGAATGATTTTTTCATCTGAATAATCCCCTTGAACCGTCAGGATTCTATCCGGATCAGAAAGGTCAAAGATCCACTGGTTTTCAGGTACAATCTGATTTAAGAAAGGTCTGATTTTAGCTACGCAACCTTGACATTTGGCTGTTGTTTTAAATTTGTGTATTTCCATATTTTTACTATTAAACCTTCTGTAAAGATAACAGAAAAGTTTGAAAAATAACGGAAAAGATTTTTCTTTCAGTGAAAACCGTTCTTTGATAATTTTTGTAAATCAGAAAGATTTAAATTTTTTGTTTCCCGGATATTCCCGCGTTTTTTGTAACTTTAGGCAATAAAAAGAATACCTTATGAAAAATGAAATGATAATGATGTGTTGCCTATTGAGTACAGTGTCCGTTAAGGCAGATCCTTTTGAAAAGGATACATTCACGGCAAGAGACGGAAAAAAACTGGAGATTACATTTATTAAGCATGCCAGTCTTATGCTTGAATATGACGGACACATTATACAGGTTGATCCGATTTCTGAATATGCAGATTATGCGAAGTTCCCAAAAGCAGATGTTGTTTTAATTACCCATGAACATTACGATCATTTGGATCCTAAAGCTATTGCTGCTTCCGAAAAAGAGGGAACGGTAATTGTGAGCAATCTTTCTTCTTATGAACAAATACAGAAAGGAATAGTGATGAAAAATGGAGATAAAAGACAATTGACTCCTTATCTTTTTATAGAAGCTGTACCCGCTTATAATACCACACCCGGAAGAGATAAATTCCATCCGAAAGGGCGGGACAATGGGTATGTGCTCACTTTAGGAGGCACCCGTATTTATATTGCCGGGGATACCGAAGACATACCGGAAATGAAGAATCTGGAAGCTATCGATATCGCTTTTTTGCCGGTTAATCAACCTTATACGATGACTGTCCCCCAGGCAGTGAAAGCTGCAGAAAGGATAAATCCAAAGATTTTATATCCTTATCATTACGGGGAAACACCTGTCCGGGAGTTACAGGATCAATTGAAAAATCAATCTTCGATAGAAGTGAGAATCCGGCAACTGCAATAAATATTCTCTACAGGAAAAAGATAAAAGGATTGTCCGGGAAAAATGTTTCTTTGTTTAGGAGTGAAAATGCTCAGAAAGTCCAGATGTAGAAATAGTCAGGTTATCTTTAATAGAATCAGGGGATGAATGCTTCCTGACGGAAGCGGATGAATGTTTCACTGACTAACGGAGTTTACATTCTTGATTCATTATTTCGTCCGGACCGGAGGTCCTTTAAGCTGGGGATCGTCAGACGAACTTTAATCAGGCACAGAGAGCCGTTAATTTTTTTAATGTTTGAACATATATACCAATGTATTTAAGACGTAAGGAAAATTTAGACAGTTCCTTTTCTCGTTTTCCTGATTTCAATCTGTCTGGTGTTCGTTTTCATGATTTGTTCCATTTCGTATATAATCATAGCGGTTGCTCCCCAAATAAAATATTCCCCTAGCCGGTATCCGGGAGCGATAATTTTGTGATCATGCCGGGAGAAAGAGGTAGTAGATTTGTGATTGGGATCAAATAATTCTTTCAAGGGAATGGAAATGACTTTGTCGACTTCATGAGGAGATAAAATAAATTCTGGTTTTTGAAGCACGGACCCTACGATGGGAGTAATATTATAATTACTCAGGGGAATATATAATTCGCTTAGAGTTCCCAAAATGGAGATTTCTTTTGAGGGAACTCCGATTTCTTCTTCACATTCCCGTAAGGCTGTGTCTATGGCATCCTTGTCGCAGGCATCCATTTTCCCTCCGGGCAGGGCAATCTGTCCGGCATGATATTTCCCTCGGTTTGTCCGTTTGATAAACGGAATTGCCAATTCATTGTTATCCGGCATAATCAATATCAGGACAGCGCTTTTAACGGGCGGTCCGGAATGTATACCTTCATAACCTTCTATAATCTTAGGTCGAGGAGCCATTTTATTTTGAGCATCTTGTCCGGGTAGAGTAGAATATAAGGCTGTTTTTATTCGAACCATGGTAACGAACGAATTAGAAAGAAAGTGATATCCGGAATGTCTTTTCCGGATATCGGCTTTCTCTTTCTGTCAGATATTGTAAAAAGTCGTAAAAGCTTCGATGACATAGTGATGATCCAGGGAACCTCCTGTTTCGCGTACAGAGTGCATGGCCCACATCGGGTTACCGATATCTACTCCCCGCATTTCCATTTGAGAAAGCAGAATATTTCCAAGAGTGGAACCGCCTGCCATATCCGATTGATTGACAAATGTTTGATAAGGAACATCTGCCATTTTACAAATGGTTTGAAATACGGCTGCTGAATCTCCATCTGTAACATATTTCTGATTAGCATTGATTTTGATTACCGGTCCTCCGTTCATTACCGGATGATTTGTCGGATCATGCTTTTCAGCATAGTTCGGATGTAAAGCGTGAGCCATATCGGCAGAGATCATGAAGGAATTGTGAATGGCCCGGTATAAATCCTCAGGACTTCCTCCCAGATTGTATACAATACGTTCGATGATTGTTCTCAATATGGGAGAGCCGGCACCCTGTTTGGTTCCGCTTCCCACTTCTTCGTTGTCGAATATAGCCAGCACTTTTGTTTTACGGCATTCTTTAGAATTCAATAACGCTTTCAGTCCGGCATGTACCATGGCCAGATCGTCTAATTTACCACAGGAGATAAATTCTTCATTCATGCCTGTCAGGCATCCCTTTTCAAAATTATAAAGGGTCAAGTCGAAATCGAGAATTTCTTCCGGCTGAATTTGCATTTCGGTGGCAATGAGGTTGAGTAAATAATTGTCCTTTTCAAAATGTTCGTTTACCATTCCTAATACCGGTAGCATATCCTTCTGTTTGCTCAACGGATTTCCCTGATCGTTTACAGCCCGGTTAAAATGGATGGCTAAATGAGGAATCGTTAATAGAGGACGATTAAAATTGACAAATTGGGTGACAGGCTTTAGTGGATTATTACTTTTGAGCATTACCCGTCCTGCCATAGAAAGAGGACGATCAAACCAGGTATACAGAATGGGCCCTCCGTATACTTCAGTATTCAATTTGAGATATTTGCCTTCTACAAGCATTTCTGCATGAGGTTTAATCCGGAAAGTAGGAGAATCGCTGTGGGCACAGATAAATTTAAATCCGTTTTCAGCAATGTCTCCACTGCCGGGAACAAAAGCGAAAAGGGAGGAATGATTTTTGGTAACGAAATACTTTCCTCCTCTTTCAATATTCCAGCTTTCCCCGGAAAATAATTGTTTAAATCCGTTTTCCCGGAGGTGTTTTTTGAGATTCAGAATAGCATGAAAATTAGTGGGGCTTTCATTGATAAAATCAATTAGTTCTCTGGCTGCCTGTTTTTCCATAATCGGACTGATTTTAAAAGTGCAGAATCCGGTTTCTCTTCAATACGGATAAATTCGGATTTCTGACAGGTTTATAAATAATGTTTTTTATTAACTTTATAAAGTTATTTTCCGTTTTTAGCATTCTAAAATAACGAATAAAAATCGAAAACTGAAAATTAAATACGGACTTTTGGAAATTGTAATGAATATTGACATTTATTTTGTCTGAGAGAAAGCAGATTGGGAAAAATAAAATTTGTCAAATTAATAGACAAACTTGTCCAATAATTAGACATTTTTTGAGGGATATAAAAATGTAAATAATTGTAATTGAATTTGTTATTTGAAATGGCATACGTTTTGTAGAATTTAAGAAGAAATTAAATGGCAAGATTATGATTGAATTAAAAAATGTTGACAAGTATTATAAATCCCGCTTTCAGCGTACGTTTATCCTGAAGAATGTCAATTTTACTGTAAATGAAGGGGAATTTGTGAGTATTATGGGACCTAGTGGAGCGGGTAAATCCACTTTATTGAATATCATCGGTATGCTGGATGAACCTTCGGAAGGAGAGTATTATTTTATGGGTAATCCGGTTCATAAAATGACAGAAAAAGATAAGAATCTATGCCATCGGAATTATATCGGTTTTATTTTTCAGGCCTATCATTTGCTGGAAGATATGAATGTGTATGAGAATATCGAGATGCCTTTGGTGTATAAGGGGGTAAAGGGAAAAGAGAGAAAAGCAATTGTGGCAGATATTCTGGATCGCTTTAATATTGTAGCCAAGCAGGATTTATTTCCGGACCAATTGTCTGGCGGACAACAACAGTTGGTGGGTATTGCCCGGGCTATTGTTGCCCGCCCTAAATTATTGCTGGCAGATGAGCCGACAGGGAATTTACACTCTGAACAAGGAAGGCAAATTATGGAATTATTGAAAAAATTAAATCAGGAGGAAGGAATGACTATTATTCAAGTAACCCATTCCGAACAGAATGCCCGCTATGGTACCCGGATTGTAAATATTATGGATGGTTATTTGAAAGAAGGAATTGCAAATGTGGAAGGAGGATTGAAGCTTTAAAGGGAAGATAAAGGCGTGATTTTTAAAAAAGGCATTTTTTAACGTTATAATTTATACATGAACATTTTCAAAAATTTTTCCCGGAATTTTAAACACAACCGATTGTCTTCCATGATCAATATGTTGAGTCTGATTCCTGGACTTGCTTGCTGTTTATTGATTGTCATGTGGATTGTAGGGCAGGTGGAGACAGACCGTTCGTTTAAAAATATCGACCGGATTGTCACCCTTCAGGGGTATCATGAAGGACAAAATACTTTTTGGGGCGTTTCCCCTGCGGTGACTCCCGTATTAAAGATGGAACGTCCGGAAATAGAGAAGGCTGTTCGTATCCGGAATGCAGCCCGGACGGTTAAATATGAGACAGAAAATTTCGGTATTTCGGCTTATGATGCGGATTACGATTTATTCGATTTATTCAGTTTGACAACCATAGAGGGAAGGCCTTTTGCCGAGGGAGAAAAAGATCGTTGCGTACTTACGCGTAAGGCTGCGAAAATCATATTCGGAAATAAGTCCCCTATAGACCAGGCGCTGGAATTCGATTTCGGGACTTTTACTGTATGTGGCGTTATAGAAAATTTGCCACTGCACCGGACAGTTGCCCGGCAAGGAAGGGAAGAGATTATTTTTTTGCCTATAGAACGGAATCAGGAAGGCTTGAGTGCCTGGTATAACAATAGCTTTGAAAGTTATGTCTTATTGAAAGATATGGCCGGTTTTGAAAAGTTCGCAACAGAGATTAAAGACCGGGCGATAAAAGCTCAGCCGGAAACGAAGTTGTATATTAAAGCCGGAAAATTAAAGGACCGTTATTTACATGCTCACGGGCATATCCGGGAGGTACGCTTGATGGGATTAATCGCTTTGGTGATCTTGTTGATTGCTTGTATTAATTTTGTCAATTTATCAACCGCCGCATTTTCCCAGAATGCTGTACAAACGGGTATACGGAAAGTGGTGGGAGCTACCCGCAAAAGTTTAATTGCTATTTATCTTTCCAATACGTTTATATTGGTATTGATTTCCTATTTTCTGGCTTTTTTATTGGCTTATGTTATTGTGCCTGTTTTTGGAACAATAATCGGAAGCAATTTCCGGGTTTCTGATTTACTTCGTCCCGAAGTATTCTGGATCGGAGGAATTATGTTGGTGATTACGACCTTGCTGGCTGGTTTATATCCTTCGTTTTATTTGTCTTCTTTTCTGCCTGTAAAGGTGTTAAAAGGCCGGAATGCTGTTGGCTTATGGAGTGCCCGTTTGCGTCAGAGCCTGGTCGTTTTGCAGTTTGCCGTATCCATTACCTTAATTGCATGTACATTGATCATTTCCCGTCAAATCCGGATGTATCAGAATATGGATTTGGGATATAAATGGGATGAAGTTTTATATATATCTTTGCGCAATCAGGCGCAGGTTCAGAAAGCGTTTGTTTTACGGGATGAACTTGTGAAAGATGGAGGCGTGCGTTTTGCTACAGTTTCGACATCTATTCCCACTGCTATATATTGGAATGGGGTGGGTTTTAATTGGGAAGGGAAAGATCCTTTACAGAATCCTTTGATTTCTATGCTGTATGCAGATGAAAGTTTTTTTAAAGTATATGACATCCGGCTAAAAGAGGGAGAGTTTTTTACTGAATCACAGGAAGGAGTGGTTGTAAACCGCAAATTGGCAGAACTGATGGGGGGAAATGCTTTGGATAAATATTTTCAGCAGGGGGAAGAAACCCCAAAAGTGAAGATTTTAGGCGTTGTGGATCAGTTCCTTTTTAATGACTTTAAAGCAGAGGAAGAACCTTTGGTCATTTTCCCGATTTATCCGGAAGAAAGAGAGTGGGTGAATATCGTGAGTATACGGGTAAGTGGGGAAAAATTAGGGGAAGTTTACGATAGGATAAAAAAACGAACGGAAGAAATTTTCGGAGAACCGCCTGTTATCCGTTTTCTCAATGGAGATGTAGAATATTGGCTTGAATCTGAAAAGCAAACTTCTCATATGGTATCTTTTTTCTCTGTATTGGCTATTTTAATTTCCTGCCTGGGTTTGTTCGGGTTAGCTACTTTTATGATGGAACAGAAACGGAAAGAAATAGGGATTCGCCGGGTGAATGGTGCCAGAATATCAGAGATTGTCTGGTTGTTAAATGTCAATTTCTTAAAGCCGATATTGGTTGGTTTTGTGATTGCCTGTCCATTGGCTTATTATTTTATGAGCCGTTGGTTAGAATCTTATCTGAAGCGCACAGAAATGAGTTGGTGGATTTTTATAGTGGCGGGAGCATTGACAGCTGCAATTGCTTTAATTACTTTGTTATGGCGGAGTTTAAAGGCAGCGATGGAGAATCCGGTTAATTCCTTGAAAAGTGAATAGATAAAAGAGAAGTTACTTTCATTTAAGGATTTAGACAATTATAAGTTTGAGGATTGAGGGAAGGGGAAGGTTTTTCCCTTTGGAGTAAGGTTCCTGTACGGGAGCTGTTGAAGAGAACTGACATTTCTGATTTTACGTTTTCATCGGAGCCGGAAATTCATTAATCGGTTACGGGGAGTCAGAGATATTTTTTAATTTTAAAAAATTTAATCCACGGGCATAAAATTAATTTTGCCAAATTAAAATCAGTAGATATGAAAGTTATCAAAGAGTTTTGGGTCAATTTCCGCCGCTTTAAAATAGCCGGAATATTGAATGTGGTTGGGTTGTCGGTCGCTTTTACGGCTTTTGCCGTAATTGTTATCCAATTGGTTTTTCAAAATGGATACGACCGATTCCGGCCTGATGCCGATAAAATTTTCCGGGTAGAGTTACTTTTCCCGATGTCTTTACAATATTGTGCTTCCGGTCCCAGTCCGATGGGCGGCATGTTAAAGGATCAAAGTCCTCTGGTAGAAGATTATTTTGTTATGGCGGATGATCAGAAAGATATATTCTTGCTGAAAAAACCGGATGGTTCATCAGATAAATTCAAAGAAATGTGTGGAAATGCAACGGCTGGTTTCGCTGATGTGTTAGGTATGGAGATTCTGGAGGGAGATGCCCGGCAGGCTTTGACGGAGCCCGATATGTTGTTGATTCCGCAAAGTGTGGCTCAGAAATGGTTTGGCCGTGAACCGGCAGTAGGGAAACATATATTTCGCAATGGGAAAGGGAAAGATGTAACAATAGCTGCTGTATATAAAGACATGCCGAAAAATTCTGTTTTTAAAAACAATTGTTATACCCGTTTTGTAGAAGAGGAAAACTGGGGGGACTGGAGTGGGCAAATCTATATAAAAGCGGCAACTTCGGATAGAAATGTATTGCAGCAACAGGTTAATGCTTTGGAAATTGCTACTCTGGATCAGATTTTTGAAGGGCTGCATAAAAAAGAGCAAGTAGAAAAAGAAGGGAAGTCCTATTTGCGCGTGTCTCCTTTGACCGGAATATTTTACGATAATACGGTGATTTACGATGCTTCTGATAAAGGAGACCGTCGGAATGCTGTAGTAATGGTAGCTATCGGATTGTTAATTATCCTGATTGCAGGCATTAATTTTATTAATTTTTCGATGTCGTTGGCTCCTACCCGGATGAAAAGTATAAATACTCAAAAAGTATTAGGAGCTGTAGTTGCCGCTCTGCGCCTGAAATTAGTAGCAGAAGCTGTTACTTATACCGTAATTGCTTTTTTGGTGTCTATCGGTTTGTTACAATTGTTTGCCATCTCCGGCTTTTCAAATTTGTTTTCTGTATCGTTGATTCCGGTAGATCACTGGGAAATAATGGGGGGAATCGGTTTATTAGCTATTCTACTGGGTATTTTTGCCGGTTTATATCCGGCATTTTACGTTACTTCTTTTGAGCCGGCAATGGTGTTAAGGGGAAGTTTTGTGATGACCCCTAAAGGGATTCGTTTGAGAAACGGTTTGATGGCTTTTCAATTTATTATTTCTATTGTATTGATAACCTGTACTTTATTGATGGGAGCCCAATATCGTTATATGCAGGATTACTCCCTGGGATTCCAGACGGAGAACATCGGTTGGTTGAAACTGGACAGGGATTTGATGGCTAATCAGGAAACTTTAATTTCAGAGATGACAGCTGTTCCCGGTGTAACAGATTATACATTTTCCGATTATGTACCGGGTGAAGATTTAGTCTCGAGTGCAGGAACAGAAATTGATGGGGAAGCAGTACAATTAGACAGTTGGATCGTTTATAAAAACTTTATGGACTTTTTTGGAATAGGGTTAATAAAAGGAGAAAATTTTTCTCAGTCTGATTTATCGGAAAGACAAATTATTTTAAACGAGACAGCTGTGAAAAAACAACCGGTTTTGGAACGTTATTTGGAACGTAGTTTTCCGAGTCCGACATTTAAAGGACGATTTGTCGGAGTCGCTCACGATGTTCATTATATGTCATTACGCAAAGCCGTCGGTCCTTTGGCCATTATTTGTCAAAACGAACCGGGTTATGAATATATGTTCCTGAAATTGTCCGGCCATTCTTTTTCGGTTACTATCGAAAAAATAAAGGAAATTTATGAACATTTATCTCCTTCCGGAATATTTGAATTTGAATTTCTGGATCAATCTTTACAGCAAAGTTATGAAGCTGAGAAACGTCTGATGCAGGTTATTTCATTAATGGGGAGTATTGCTATTATTTTAGCCCTGGTAGGAGTGTATGGGCTGATTGTCTTCAACGCTCAGTATAAACGGAAAGAAATCAGTGTCCGGAAAGTGAATGGAGCTACTGAAAGCCAGATCATGCTGTTATTAAACCGGAATTTTTTCCGTTTACTGATCCTTTCGTTTATTATTGCATGCCCCATTGCCTGGTATGCTATAAGTCGTTGGCTGGAGAGTTTTAACTATAAAACACCTATTCATTGGTGGATATTTTTGCTGGCTGGAGTAATTACTTTAGGAATTGTCCTCATTACAGTGAGTTGGCAAAGTTGGAAAGCAGCTACAGAAAATCCGGTAAAAGCCTTGAAAAGCGAATAGGGCGTTTAAATATTCAAAAGGTTTGATTGTTCGACTGTTGAAGGGGCGGAGAAGGTTTGATTGTAGACTTGTATTTTATTTGATAATCAGAATGAAATTGCGGGTAATGTATCTTTATAATATAATAAATTTTTCTGCAAATTTTAGCCGGATCTTTATCCGGTAAAGGTAGCATTATCAATCTTTTAAACCTTTTTCTTCTTTAAACCTTTTGCATTTAAATGGTTGAACAATTCATCCTTTTCTTCCCTTTTATCTGTATAATTATTTAACAGTTTTGTCCATTTTTTAGACAGTACTTTAATTCTATTCTTAGTTAAATGTATAAATATTAATCAGTTATATATTTGGCATATAATTTGACATGAATAAGTAAAAAATACAGAAGTTATATAACTGAAAGCATATGGAAAGAAGTGGTTTAAAAATTTTTTGGCGAAATTTAATCAAGCAGAAGACGGTTGGTATTTTGAGTATCGGGAGTTTGGCCATTGCAATTGCTGTGGTAATTCTTATCGGATTGTGGGCGGCTAATGAATTCAGTTTTGATAAGTTTCAGAAAGACGGGGAGAGAATTTATCGGGTATACGGAAGTCTAATGCTGAACAATACTCCCACTGCTATTGGTTCAACTTATAAAATTCTAGGATCTGATGCGGTGCAAAAGTTTCCGGAAATTACAGATATGTGCCGGATTACACCACAAGATTTGGAGGTAAAAATTAATGATATAATATATCAGGACAATAAAATCTTTTTAGTGGATTCCAATTTCTTTACATTTTTCACATTTGCTTTAAAAACAGGTGATCCGCGTACCTGTCTCTCTGCTCCTGATGGTTTAGTAATCGATGAATTTGCTGCTAACCGGTATTTCCCTGGCGAAAATCCCATCGGAAAAATGATGACTATACAGGATAAAATATTTACAGTGACAGCTGTAATGAAAAATATGCCGGAGAATACTCATCTCAAAGCTCATATTATTAGTCCTTTCCTGGGTTATTGGGCAAAAGATCAGTATTTGGGTTACGGTTCTACAGATTGCTTCCTGACCTATTTCAAAATAGAGAATCCGGCCTATATTTCTCGTCTCGAAAAGGGAATGACGGAATTGATCCGTATCACCAGTTCTCAATGGCAACAACTGGGTTTTGAATATAAACTGCAGCCCTTATCGGATATCCATTTCAATAATTCCTTTAAGTTCGATAATGTAGTCCATGGAAATAAAAGTTTGGTACTGGTTTTTTTGTTAACGGCTTTTGTAATCTTGTTGATTGCTTGTATTAATTTTATTAATCTTTTTATTTCTACCTCTTTTTTAAGAGCTAAATCCATCGGAGTGAAAAAAACTCATGGGGCAGAAAAAGGAATGTTGATACGTGAATTTTATAAGGAGACATTTTATTATGTATTGATTGCCTTGGTGATCGGAGTGGTTGTGGCTCAGCTGACTTTACCATTATTCAATCGTCTGGCGGATTATCATTTGACAATTGATTTTTTGAATCCGTGGTTATATATTTTTCTGCTCGGGGTGACTTTATTTGTCATGTTGACAGCAGGTACTTTTCCGGCTTTGTATATGACCAAATTCAATGCTGTAGCTACTTTAAAAGGACAATTTAAAGGAAAAAATCTTTCTTTTTTACAGAAAGGTTTGATTATTGTACAGTTTACAGCTTCTATTATCATTCTGATATCTGTTTTCTTTATCAATAAACAGGTAAATTATATGATTCATAAAGATTTGGGTTTTGATAAAGAAAATGTTTTATATGTATATGACCGGGGCGGTTTTGTGAAGAATTACGAAGCATTCCGGAATGAAATGAAAAGTTATCCCTTTGTTCAAGATGTAACTTTAAAAGATACGGATCCGGCGGGTTGGTGCAGGGGAAATTCGGTAAAAAAACCGGGTGATGATCAGGAATATCTGATGGAATTTTGCCAGATAAAACCCAATTATTTTGATATGATGGGCATGCGGATGTCTGCAGGACAAGAATTTAGTGAAGATTCCGGAGATTCTTTACATTATTGTATTTTGAATGAAACAGCGGCCCGGATGTTAGGTTTTACTGAACCTGTAGGAGAAAAACTATATACAGATAACCGGTTTTATGTTGTTCGGGGAGTGGTAAAAGATGCACAGACGAAATCACTTCACCAAGGAATAGATCCGCAAATTTATTTTACTTTTGAAAAAGACTGGATCGGTGATCCTACCGTTCTGTTTAAAATACAGGGAAACCCGCAGGAAGCCGTTCACCTGATTCAAAATAAATGGAACGACCTCAATCCCGGTACTTCTTTTGATTATTATTTTTTAGATGATACTTATGCCCGTTTATATAAGGCGGAAACCAATGCCGGACAGATATTGGGGGTTGCCATGATCATTACGTTGATTATTAGTGTTGCAGGTTTATTTGCCATTGCTTATTATACCACACAACGCCGGCTGAAAGAAGTCGGAGTACGGAAAGTAAATGGGGCTTCAGTATGGGAATTATTATTAATCCTGAACTGCGATTTCTTTGTTTGGGTCGGAATTTCTTTTCTGATCGCTTGTCCTTTGGCTTATATCTTTGTATCCCATTGGCTGGAAAGTTTTGTGGAGAGAACTTCTTTAAGTTGGGGAATATTTGCCCTTGTGGGAATCATTACATTTTTTGTGACTTTACTGACTGTTAGTTACCAGACTTGGAAAGCAGCCAATGTAAATCCGGTAAAGGTGCTGAAAAGTGAATAACAGAAACGTTTCTGGAACATATAAAATAAATTTTATGAATCTGAATAGTTTCAAAGTCTTTGTACGAAATCTGAAAAAACAGAAAACCGTTGGTATACTGAGTATTGGTTGCCTGGGAATTAGTATAGCTGTGGCTTTACTCATCGGGTTATGGGGAATCAATGAATTGAGTTTCGATAATTTTCATCAGCATGGAGATCAGATTTATCGTTTGACTATAAATACGTTTAAAAATAATGAATCGACTCGTTTTGGTTCAACGTTTAAACCTTTCGGGGAAGAAGCAAAAGATAAGTTTCCGGAAATCCGAAAAATGTGCCGGGTTGCTGCCTGGACTGATAGCGAAATCTGGATCGGCAACACCGTATATAACCAAAATAAGGTTTTAGTCACAGATACTAATTTTTTTACTTTTTTTACGTTTCCTCTGAAGGTGGGAAATATTGCTAGCATTTTTGAAGCACCGGACAATATTGTACTTTCCGAATCAGCTGTACTTAAATATTTTCCCGGAGAAGATCCGATAGGGAAAATACTCCGTTACGGAGGGCAAAATTTTAAAGTTATGGGAATCATGTATGATATGCCCGCTAATTCTCATTTGCAGGCTGATATGATTGTTCCTTTATTCGGTTGGTATGCAAGGGATGTGTGGGGCGGTTCGGATATTTATATCACCTATTTTCAGATTGAGCCGACGACAAACTTTCCGACTTTACAAAACGAATTGACTCAATTGTTGTCAGATCGTATGATTTCTTTCCGGGACCGGAAGAGTTCCGTCTATCTTGAACCTTTAAAAGATATTCATTTCTCTACAGAAAGCGGATCAGAAAATATTGCCAAAGGGAGCAAGTCCTTGGTAATGATTTTTTTACTGACGGCTTTAGTGGTATTATTGATCGCCTGTATTAATTTTATTAATCTCTTTATATCCACTTCCTTTTTGAGAGCTAAGGCGATAGGCGTAAAGAAAACGCACGGAGCAGATAAAATTTCTTTAATCCGGGAATTTTTTACGGAGACTTTTTATTATGTAATAATGGCTGTCGGTCTTGGAGTAGTTATAGCTTGTGTCGGAGTCCCGTTTTTTAATGAAATGGCCAATAGCAATATTTATATTGATTTCAAGTCCCCTTTATTGTATGTTTTTTTAGGGGGACTTACTCTTTTTACTGTTTTTATTGCCGGTTTTTTTCCGGCTGTATATATGACTAAGTTCGGAGTGGTGGAAACCATGCGGGGGCAATTCAAAGGTAAAAACCTTTCTTTTTTACAAAAAGGATTGATTATAGCTCAATTTACAGCCTCTGTGATTTTTTTGATTTCCATCTTTTTTATCAATAAACAGGTTCATTTTATGATAAGTACCGATTTGGGATTTGATAAAGAAAATGTTTTGTATGTAGAAGGGCGGGATGATTTTGCGAAACATTATGAAGCTGTACGGCATGATTTGTTACAATGCCCCGCAATAAAAGATGTAAGCCGGAAAAATTCTTTGCCGACCGATTGGGTACAGGGATGGACTGTCGGTAAAGAAGGGATGGAGGATAAATATCTGATGGAGATGTGCCGTGTTGATTACAATTATTTCGATCTGATGGGGATGAAAGTCATAGAAGGGGAAAATCCTTTCCGGGAAGTGCATGATTCTCTTCGTTATTGCCTGATTAATGAAAGGGCAGCTCAATTATTGGCTATGGAAAATCCTGTAGGAGAAAATTTATTGATTTACGGTTCTTATTATCCTATAAAGGGTGTTGTAAAAAATGCTCAGACCAAGTCCTTTCATCAGGGAGTCGATCCTCAGGTTTATTTAAAATTGAACGAGTCCTGGGGAAGCAGAGGAGTCCCTTATTTAATTAAAATAAAAGGGGATCCGCAGGTGGCAATTCGGGCGATAGAAGCAAAATGGAAAGAATTGGTCCCCCATGTGCCTTTCCAATACGGTTTTTTGGATCAGGCTTATGAAAATTTATATAAGGCGGAAACCAATGCCGGTAAAATTTTATCTTCGGCTATGTTCGTGATTTTACTGATCAGTATTGTCGGTTTATTTGCCATGGCTTTTTATGCGACACAAAGACGTATTAAGGAAATAGGAGTTCGTAAAGTGAATGGTGCAACAGTTGGCGAAATCCTGCTCATATTAAACCGTGATTTTTTAATGTGGGTATTGGTCGCTTTTGTGCTAGCTTGCCCGGTCGCTTACATTTTTATTTCCCGTTGGTTGGAAAATTTCCGTATTCGTACGGAAATCAGTTGGTGGATATTTGCAGCAGTCGGTTTAATTGTGGTTTTTGTCGCTTTGCTGACGGTTAGTTATCAAACTTGGAAAGCAGCTACTGTTAATCCGGTGAAAGCCTTGAAAACAGAGTAAAAAGAGGAGTTTTTGAGTAATGTATTCTTCCTGCTGAGTGGTAAAAATTTAGACAGGAATGTAAAATAATTATACAGGTGAAAACGTTTATCAAGTATTTAAAATATTGAAATTCAATATTTTATTCTTTTGGCATAAAGGTTGTTCCCTTCAGCTAAAAACGGATAAAAATTCTCCTCTGTTTACTCAACATTTCAATTTTTATTCCGAAAACGTAAATTTAATTGAACGGCTATGAATTTTTTGGATTTAAAGGTATTTGTCAGAAGTTTAATCCGGAATAAATTATATTCGGTAATAACAATCATTGGTTTTGCAATTTCTTTAACTTTTGTACTATTATTGAGTGTTTATATTCGTCAGGAATTATCTGTGGATGACTTTCATGTAAACAAAGACAGGATTGTGCGGATGGAAGGGGAAGATGGAGCGACCTGGGGAGCTTTGGTGGCTCAAGGCGTAAAGGATGCTTTTCCGGAAATCGAAGCTTATACGAGGATATATGAAAACAATTCAGATTATGCGACGACAGCAGATGGGAATAAGTTACTGCTTCACAGTTTATATGTAGATACGGCTTTTTTAGATATGTTTTCTTTTCCTTTGACAGAAGGACGGAATTTTAAAGCTAAAAAAGAAGTAGTTATTAGCCGTTCTTTTGCCCGGAAGATGTTTGGCGATGAATCGGCTCTTGGAAAAGATTTGAATATGAGAGGTGAAACCGGATGGTTAATTGTCGGAGTGGCGGAGGATTTCCCGAAAAATACTCATTTTAAAACTTGCGATGCCTTGTTGGATTTTAATAGTTTGAATGCAGGTTGGATTGGAAATAACAATAGTTCTGCCTTTGCGACTTATCTGATGGTGCGACCGGGTGCGGAGCTTTTTTCTAAAATTCCGGTTATGCTCGAATACCTGAAAAAAGACTTTTGGATGTATAAGGATAATTACAGAAAACAACTTTTTTTAGACCCTTTGAAAGAGGTGTATTGGAGTCCGAAATTGACTTACGGGGTACATCACAATAGCCGTACTTTTGTCTCCGTCATGATGGCTATTGTCGGGATTATTTTGATTTTGGCGTTGATCAATTACAATAACCTTTCCGTAGCGCGGGTCGGTTTTAGGGCAAAAGAGTCGGCAATAAAGAAATTACTGGGTAGTAATAACAGGGCTTTGTTCCGTCAATTTATTGCAGAATCGGTCAGTCTCTGCTATGTAGCCTTTATTTTAGCTTGTATTTTTACCGTTTCTGTAATTCCTTGGTTTAATAATTTATTGAAAACACATATCGAATTGAGTCAACATCTCACCTTTGTAACTCTGATTATTACTTTATTGGGAGTCGGAATTATTGGTATAATTGCCGGAATAATACCTGCTTTTATTATTACCCGCTTTAATCCGGTAGCAGTTGTGAAAGGAGTTTTCCGTAAAAAGACGAAGGGGGTCTATAGTAAAGTACTGATTTCTTTCCAGTATTGTACAGCGATAACATTGATTATTTGTACGCTGGTTATTTGGAAACAGACGGATTTTATGCGAAATTATAAGTTGGGATACAATAAAAACTATATTGTTTGGTTGGATAATAAAATTACAAGTCAGCAAAAAAATGCTTTACAAAGTGAATTTGAACGAATTCCGGGCGTACAATTAGTGTCCTTTGTACGGGGTACTCCGATTGACGGAGGAAACAATCAGACCATGACCGATTATGCAGGTACCGGTAAACAGATCAGTTTCCAGCAATTTGTCGTAGATTCTAATTTCTTTAAAATATTGGATTTACAGGTTATTCCAACCGGGACTGCATACGATAAAAACGGGGTGTGGTTAAATGAAACAGCTGTGAAAGCGATTGAAGCCGAAGGTATTCCGACAGAATTCATGTATTATGAACAAAAATGTCCCGTTTTAGGTATTGTAAAGGATTTTCATATAAAAGATTTGACATGTGAAATAGAGCCTTTAATTATTTCTCCTTTTCAATCGGATGAGCTGAATTTCTGGACGATTTTGGTAAAAATTTCTCCGGAGAATGCAGCCGGAACTTTTGATCAGATCAAAAAAACATATAGTCATTTTACCGATGGGCAACCTTTTGATGCCGGTTTTATGGACCAAACCATTGACGACTGGTATAAATCGGAAGCTCATACGGCCCGTTTGATCGGTTATTTTTCTATGCTGGCTATAGTATTGTGTATGATGGGAATTTTGGCCATGGCTACGTATTTTATACAGCAGCGGATCAAAGAGATCGGGGTAAGACGGGTAAATGGGGCTACAATAAACGGGATTCTTTCTATGTTGATGGGTAATTTTATGAAATGGATTGCGTTGGCTTTTGTTTTTGCCTGTCCTTTATCTTGGTATATTATGAACCGTTGGCTGGAGGATTATCCTTACCGGACGGATTTGAATTGGGAACTGTTTTTAGGAGCGGGTTGTATGGCTTTTTTTATTGCAGCAGTAATTGTAGGCTGGCAAAGTATAAAAGCGGCATCTGAAAATCCGGTAAAGGCTTTACAAAATGAATAAGTAGAAAAATTTGTATTACCGTGAAGCAGGAAAAAGATGGGGAAGGCTTTTTATCGAACGTACAAAAAGGCTAAAAGTAATTTTATTTAAATAAAATAATTATGCAATTTTCAGGCTATAAATTGTTTCTCCGTAATTTTTCCAGAAATAAATTATATTCTTCTGTAACTATTTTAGGCTTTGCAACGGCTTTGACTTTTGTTATATTGCTGAGTGTTTACATCCGTCAGGAGTTGGCTGTAGATTCTTTTCAGGAACATAAAGACCGTCTGTTTCGGGTGGCAAATGAATTGGATTACGGATATTCCGGCCCCATGGCAAGTTTGTTACAGCAGCAATTCCCGGAAATAGAGTGCTATTCTCTGTTTATGTTAAACCGGCAAGGAATTGTTCCGGTTTCTCCTACAGAAAAAATTCGGTATACCTGTGCTTATGTACATCCGACTTTTTTCAAAATGTTTACTTTCCCTTTGCTGGAAGGGGTTCCGGAGGAAGTGATGCGGGAGAAATACAGTATGGTCATTACCCGGTCGTTGTCGAGAAGATTGTATGGAAATGAATCGCCTTTAGGGAAAGAAATTCAGATTTCAGGTATTGCTGTTCCCATAACGGGAGTAATGGAAGATATTTCTGAGAATACACATTTCTCTCGTTTTGATGTAGCTGTCAATATTGCCGGTTTATCCGATTATTGGGGATGGAAAAATGGGGATGTTTTGGAACAAATGGGAATAGCCACGTTTAGTCTTTACCTAATGGGAAAACCGGGAACAAACCTGCAAGCACGGGAAAAAGATATACTAACCTGTTTGCAGAAAAATACCTCTCAATATCAACGGGAAGATAGTCCTAAGAAACTTGTAATCGAACCTTTGGAACAAATTTATTTCAGTCCTTACGGCGGAGGGGGAAAACGTAACAGTAAATCCTTAATTGCAGTGATGTCGGCTATAGGTTTGACGATTTTACTATTGGCAATTATAAATTATATTAATTTATCCATTGCACAGGGAAGTATGCGGGCAAGGGAAATATCTGTAAAAAAATTGTTCGGAAGTTCGCGTAACATGCTTTTTTCTCAATTTATAGGAGAATCGCTTATTTTAAGTTTTGTGGCTTTTCTGATTGCCTGTGTTTTCAGTATATTACTGGAATCAGTATTTAATGACTTGATGGCTACTCATATAGAAGTGGCATCCGCTTTTTCTCCTCTCCTGCTCTTGTATGCATTATTATTGATATTAGTGGTCGGTTTTATATCGGGAAGTATACCGGCCTGGGTGATAACCCGTTATAATGCCATAGAAGTAATGAAGGGAGTATTCCGGAAGAGAACCAGGGGAGTATATAGTAAAGCTTTGATTTCTTTTCAGTTTACGATTGCGATTGTATTGACGATTTGTACCATCGTATTGATGAAGCAGACACATTTTATGCAACATTACGATATGGGTTTTAACCGGGATCAAATCGTTCGTTTCCCCTATGTTTTGGATGCCGGTAAAAAAGAAACATTACGAAATGAATTATTGAAGATTGCCGGAGTAAAAGAAGTTGCTTTTACTTGTGGTGATCCGATATATGGAGGAAGTGATTTGACTTTTGATTATGAAGGAAGGAGACTGAGTTTTCAAACCTTTAAAGTGGATTCTTCTTTTTTCCGGATGCTGGGTATAAAGGAAAGGCCTACTGGAAATACAAATCTGGAGGGTGGTGAATATGTCGAGTATACATTTGGCAGTACTTCTCAGCGGAATGTATTAAAATATCAAAGTGTCTGGTTAAATGAAGAAGCCGTGAGGCAACTGGGAGTGGGAGAGTTACCTTTGGAATTTAAAATGGATAACCGGATGCAGCCGGTACGCGGAATTGTAAATAATTTCCATATACGGGATTTGTCCCATCCATTACAACCTTTGATGATTTCTCTTATGCAAGCGCCGGAATGTCCGTGGTGCATGCTGGTACAATTGCAAGGTAATGATGCCTACGCTGCTTTTCACGAAGTTGAAAATGTATATAAACAGTTGAGCGACGGGACCCCTTTTGAATCTGTTTTTTTGGATGATGCCATTGTACAATGGTACGATAATATTGACCGGATTTCCAATATGATCGGAAATTTATGCATACTGGCGATACTGCTTTCTGCTATGGGGATTTTGGCCATGGCCACTTATTTTATACAGCAACGGATCAAAGAGATCGGTATTCGTCGGGTAAATGGAGCTTCTATACGGGAAGTGCTGCAGATGTTGATGAATAATTTTATAAAATGGATTATACTGGCCTTTTTTGTTGCTTGTCCGGTAGGATATTATGCGATGAACCGCTGGCTGTCCGGTTTTAATTATCGTATTTCTCTGGATTGGTGGATTTTTGTGATTTCCGGAATGATTGCCCTTTTTATCGCAGGTTTAATGATTTGTTGGCAAAGTTGGAAAGCGGCTTCTGCAAATCCTGTAGAGACTTTAAAAACGGAATAAAATGTTTTACTGCTGAAAACAGAATGATTTATTTTGAAAGGAAAGGGGATTTTGAAGAATAACAATCTTTTTCCTGTTTTTTCCCGGGGAATTATTACATTTGTGGATGTTTGACAACATCAATACCGACAGTGAAAGATTTTTTGTTCTCAATGCATTTTATCAGCCTTCTGTGGTTTATCTTTTTATTTCCGTTTAGCAGCTGGGCTAATGGAGAAGAAAAATTCCGCGTTCTGGTAATTCATTCTTATGATTCGGATTATGTTGTTTATCCGGATTATAACCGGATGATCTTGGAAAATTTCAAAAAAGAAGGGATCAAAGCCGATCTCCGGATTTTTTATCTGGACTGTGAGCAGTATTTGGAGGAACCTGAAAAACAACGGGTATACGATTATTTGGATTCTATCGGTTCCTGGCATCCTGATTTAATTTTAGTAAACGAAGATCAGGCTACTTACTCGACTTTGGCTTGTGGGCATCCTTTGGTTTTCAATACGCCGGTTGTTTTTTCCGGAGTGAATTTTCCCAATTGGAATTTATTAAAAAAGTTTGATAACGTCACAGGATACTGGGATAGGCCGGATTATCTTGAGACGGTAAACATGATAGAAGAATTATTGGGAAAAACCCGAATCCGTTTTTTTTATGATAATACTTTCTTAGGCCGGCAGGTGACTTTAGAATTGGCCAGGCAATTGGAAAGAAAGGATATGGGGTTGTCGGAGTTGTTATACGGTTATTTAAAGGACTCTACAACAGTAAACCGGCCCGTACTTTCTGATATTGTTTCTGAAAAAATGCTTCAGCGTGTAATGCGCCCTGATACGACTCAGTTTTTCTTTACAAACCTTCGGGATAATAAAGGAAGCGGGATTTTATGGGCAATTAGCGGTATGTCAAAATATTCTGCTTTTGTCCAAACAAAATACGACTTTACTTCTACCCGTATTGGTCAAATGGCTTCTATTCCGACTTTTACTGTGATTAACGAGTGCTTTGGATACCATCAGGGCGTATTGGGGGGATATATTACTACGCTGGATATCCAAGTGACGGAAGCTGTTAAGTATGCAGCCCAGATTTTAAAAGGGAAATCGGTTTGGGAACTCCCGATCTCCCAAAGTAGGAAAAAATATGTAGTCGATTGGGAAGAATTGATACGTTGGCATCTCTCTCCGGATATTGTCCCGGCTCATTATGAGATTGTGAATATCCCTTTTTATCAACGGCATCGGGTTTTTATTATCATTGGTTGTACATTAGCCACAATTTTGATCCTGTCTTTGATTACCTATCTTTCTTACCTTTATGTCAGGGAAGCCCGCCAGAAAAAAGAAGCCCGGGAACATCTCCGCAAGGAGAAAGAGTTTTTATCACTGGCATTGGAGGGAAATGAAATATTTGCCTGGAAGTATGAGCCGGGTATAGGGTGTTTCTTTTTCGATAAAGAATTTTTTGAAAATTTAAGTATCCCTTTCCGTTTATTCACTTTAGAACAACTCTGTGAGGTGACTCATCCGGACGATTGTCCCCAGGCAGCTGCACAGTTTAAAAAGCTTTTGGCGGGTTTAATGGAAAGGGCGATCATCGATTGTCGTTGCAATTTTAATGGATCAGGCTATGTCTGGTATGAATTCCGTTATATCCGTGTTGACGATTCTTTACGGCATAACTTTTCTATTATAGGTTTGCTTTTGAATATACAGGATTATAAAAATCGCGAACAAGAACTTACTCAGGCCAGAGATTTAGCTGCAAAAGCTGAACTTAAACAGTCTTTCCTGGCTAATATGAGCCATGAAATCCGTACCCCCCTGAATGCTATTGTTGGTTTTTCAAATTTGTTGATAGATGAGGAGAACCATTCTTTCGAAGAAAGGCAGGAGTTCATTAAGATTATTAATCAAAACTGTGAGTTATTGCTGAAATTGATAGAAGATATTTTGGAAATTTCACGGATTGAGTCGGGGAATATGTCATTTACTTTTGACAAATGTAATCTTACGGAGTTGGTGGAGAAATTATATAGCACCCACCAGATGTTAATACACAATAAGGTGCAACTCTTAAAAGAAGTTCCGGAAGAACCTCTTTTTTTGTATACCGATAAACTTCGCCTGAGCCAGGTACTTTCAAATTTTATCAATAATGCTGTGAAGTTTACAGATTACGGACATATTTTAGTCGGTTATAAAAAAGAGGAAACGAACGGAAAAGTCGTTATTTATGTGGAAGATACCGGAAAAGGTATTCCGGTTCAGGAACAGAAAATGATTTTTGAACGATTTTATAAACAAGATGAATTCGCTCAGGGGACCGGTTTGGGACTGGCTATTTGCAGAGGAATTGTAGAAAAACTGGGAGGCCATATTTACTTGGAATCGGAAGAAGGAAAAGGGAGCCGCTTTTCTGTCATATTGCCTTTCCAGACAGAAGATATATCGGCAGAAGGTTATAAGGGTCCGGATGTTTCCGTTTCTTCGGAAATCCCGTTACCTGCCTCTATCCGCCCCCTTATTCTGGTTGCAGAGGACAACGAAAGCAATTATATGCTTATTTATACTCTTTTACATAAAAATTATGAGGTTCTGCATGCAAAAAATGGGAAAGAAGCCGTGGAAATAGTAAACAAAGAAAAGGTAGATTTAATCTTGATGGATATCAAAATGCCTGAAATGGATGGGATTGAGGCCTTAAAGGAAATACGGAAAAAATATCAGCATATCCCGGTTATTATGCAGACGGCTTATGCTTTCGATTCAGACAGAGAAGAAGCCAGAAAAGCCGGCTGTAATGGTTTTATTACAAAACCGATTCTCCCTGATCATTTTTTGACGGAGATAAAAAAATACTTTACTTAAAATTACTCCTTAAATTTTCCTGAGTTAACTCTTATAAAATTTTAATTTTATAAGGACTAACTTGATAAGTATTTGAGGAGTAATTTAATAATTGAACTATTTCTGTTTTATTTCTTGTCTTTACAGCATTTTTTTTCACTGTTCTCACAAGTTTCTTTTTTCCCTTCTTTACAGCATTTTCCCTGTTTTTTTCCTTCCTTGCAGCATTTTGCGTCCTTCTTGCTTACTTTACAGCATTTTGTATCTTTTTTATCTTTGCAACATTCTTTTTTTACTACACATTCTTTTTTGCATTCTTTTTTCTGATCTTTTGTGGTTTTGTTACTTTGAGCAGATGCAATACTTACTGTAAATACAAATGCCAGGGCAATAAATAAAGCTTTCATCTTTTTTTGATTTTAATGATTAATAATATATTAAGGTTCACACATTTTATTCGCAACATTTTCTGATACATCCGTTTCCTGTTTTTAATAAAGTATTTATCGGTTTTACAACATCTTTCAATACAAGATTTTCTTTGTCCGAAAGATTGGAGCAAATTCAAATATACTTTACAGACATTCGTAAAAGTTTTTTCGCACGCAGATGAAATATCTTCTCTCCTATTAGACAGCTAAGAGCAAAAATTCCTGCGTGAAGATGCAAAATAGATTTTTATTTATGCGAATAGAAGGCGTAATCTTTAGTTTATTTATAGCTATTTTATAAAAATTATCGGTTTACCCCTTTGTTTACCTGATTTATTTGTCGCTTAATTACCCCTTCTCATTTTGATATCACTCTTTTAAGAAATAGAATATATAAAAGCAGGGACTATTTGAAGTCTTTAAGTATTTTTTGAAGCAGCTCTTCCGTCTTTTTGCATTCATTTAATATTGTTTCGATGTATCCGCAGGCATTGATATAAAAATTACGGGTATTATCATTTTCCAGAATGAATGTCCAGTATTGAGTTATATTGATCGGATCATCATCATCCATAAACAACTGTTGTGCTTCTTTTAAACTAAGATTCTGTAGCCATTTCCAGGTAGCATTTGTCTTATCCGCATAATAAGTGTTTATCCATTCCTGGGAAAATTGCAGAGAATTATAACAAGAAAAGAGATTGTTCAGGAAAATTTTATTTTTTATATGTGGGATTAGTCCTGAGTTTTTCAAAACATCAAAAGATTGTGTTTTAAACAAATACCGGTAGTCATTCCCGGGTAAAGCTTGATATTTCCTGAGAGAATCCTGTGGTAAGCAACTGAAATCATTTAAATGTTCGCGGATCAGATTATAGAGATTATATTCCCGTATCAGGCGACTTTGCAGGAAGTGTAAAGATTTTAAATTATCTGCTGCTTCTTTTTTTAGCATAGTTGTGATTTTTTCCACTTCTTTTTGTTTGCTGTGTTGATTGATGGCATCACTGGCAAGGAAAGTAATTACGATACCAACAATGACGACGGATAATTGGCGGAAATAATCTTTAATATCTCCTTTTTTTATTTTGTTTAAAAAAGAGATGTGAGAAAATTTATAATTCATTTATGTTTGTCTTGATGTTTAAATTTTAGAAATTCCGTTTCAGAATCTCCGGATATTTTAAAGGGAATTAATGAACAAATTTAATGAATTAATAACAAAATACGGAAAATATACTATTAAACATTTATTAAATTCCTCATTCACTTTTTAATGATCCTGCAAAACAAATCCGGATTTCTTTTTGGCTTTTCAACAATACAGGGATTAAAATAATTAGCAATGTATAAAGGGTACTTCTTCCGAAAGTCCGAAAATTTAGAGGAATACGATAGGCGAAATCTTCCGGCAGTTTGCCCATATCGGGACAAAAGGAAAATAGTACATAAGGCCAGTAAAAGTACAAGGCTCGATGTCCTCCATATTTTTAATTGTCAGGAAACGTGGCTCTGCCTGAACGTATGCTTTCAGGGCTTCTCTTTCTCTGTTTCCTGCCTCGTAGTGAAGTCCCGGATAATAAAATAAACAGGGTAATTTGGAAGAATCTCCTTTCGTTCTGTACTATTTAACCGCAATAAGAAGAAGGAAGTCCGGATATTGGCTGTCAGTTTTCCGGAGAATTCTGCAGGCAATTGTTTTCCGGCTGAAACGATCAGTCAGATTCTGTAGTGTGAAAATAGAGGATTCTTTTCTCTGAGGGATATACTGAACGCCAGAGGATGGTTCACAACATAGAAAAAGTACCGGAAATAATAGCTTTATATGGAAAATTTCTTCCCGGCAAAAATGATACAATGGATTTTGAAATATTCCGTCAAATATATTCTCTTTTTAGAAAAGATCGAAAATAAAGTGCTTTTTCTTGTTAATTTTTTGGACAGGGGATGTCTATTTATTAGACATTATTATAAAATAATATATGTATATTATATTGATTTTCAAATTACTAAGTGTTTGGTATGCTTCTTGTATATTCTGTTATGATTTAAAAATTATAAATGACAATACAATGAAGTTAATTCAATTTAAAATGATTTTCCGTGGTTGGGCGCGTAATAAGGTATATACTGTCATTTCTATATTTAGTTTAATTGTAGGGTTGACATGCAGCATTTTAATGTCGGGTTTTGTCGTAAATGAATACCGGATAGCCCATGCTTTACCCAATAGTGATCGCTGGTACGCTTTAAGGGAAACCAGTGTTTTTTACGGGAGTACAGAATTGGAAGTATTTGGAGGAGGACAAGGAAGTTTGGCTTTACAATTGAAAGAGCGGTATCCGGAAGTAGGGGATTATTGTGTGTTTCATTATTGTTATACTCAGTTGATTGATAAAGGTAAACCTGAGGAACTGAGCGGTTATTATGAAGTTCAGCCTGATTTTGCGCGTATTTTTCAACCGAAAGTTATCGAAGGAGATTTGGAACAGACGCTTAGTCGTCCCGGAGAAATTGCTGTTACCCGTTCTTTTGCTTTGAAACGGTTTGGAAAAGAGAATGTGGTAGGGGAATCTCTGACGTTGAATGTAAATCAAACGGTACGGCTGACAAATGGAATGGTTTATAATAAAATGGGAGAAAAGATATATGTTATAACCGCAGTATTGGATGATTCCCGTAGAAGTTTTTTCAATTATAATTTATTGGCCGGTCTGCCAAAGGCAGAGATCGCTACCAATTTAAAAGGATGGATTGGGGCATACTATACTTTTGTCGGCTTAAATGAAGGAGTAGAAGCTAAGAGTATCGGGGAGAAGATTGAGGCAGACACTACTTTTCAGACAAATAGTAAACTAAAGTTTGTCCCGATGGATCAGGTTTATTTTTCATCGGATGCGGATCCGGAAGGATTGATTTTAAGCAGAGACCCCTCTTTTTTGTACATTGGAATCAGTATTGCTTTGGCTGTTTTATTGATAGCTTGTTTTAATTATATCAATATCAGTATGACCCGGACTTTACAGCGTTTGAGAAATACCGGACAGCAAATGGCATTCGGGGCTTCTAAGCAGCAAATGCGTACACAATTGATGGTAGAAACAGCATTACATGTGTTTTTTTCAGTAGGTATTGCCTTTATATTGATTTATCAACTTTTGCCTCAATTCAATGGACTATTCGGAGCCCGCTTATTTTTCTCTGATTTTTTTACTGGGGCGACACCCTGGATTTTGGCGGGATTGTTGGGATTAGTGATTATAATTCCGACCCTTTATATTTTTTCCCGTTTAGGTGAATCGCAATTGAGTCGTATTTTAAAACAAGAGTACGGAAAGCGTTCCCGTTTAATAACGGGAATGGTCGTGGCTCAATTTGCTATTTCTATTGTGTTATTGATTTTTGTGGTGAATGTGCAACGTCAGATGAATTTTGTTGCCCATAATCGTCCGGGAGCTGAAAGGATTATTACAATTGATGCAGATGGAATGATGGATGAAAATTTAGGAGCTGTTTTCCATGAACGGCTTTTCTCTATTCCTGAAATTGAAGATGTAGCTTGGGGGTCCGCTTTTGTAGACGCAATGATATCGGTCAATGGGAAAAATATGAATATAGTGAATGCGGATGAGAATTATTTCCGTTTATTTAATTTACAGTTTTTGGAAGGAGGTCCTTTTACTGCTACTTCTCCTGGTAATTACGTTGTCGTAAATGAAGCTATGGTAGAAAAATGGGACATAAAGAGTCCCGTAGGGAACAGTTTTCAATTCAACGGACAAGAATATGTCATTTGCGGAGTGGTTCATAATTACATTATTGACGATTTGACGCGGGCAATTGAACCTTTGATGATTACCTCGGAAGAACCATATACAACTGTGGTGAAAATATCAGCCGAAAACCGTTCAGCGGCTGTTGCCAAGATGATGGCTTTGTGGAAAGAAATCGCTCCCGATGAACAGCCGTTTGAATGGGAAACTTTAGCTGATTCTTTCCGGAATTTGCATCAGGAGCAACAAAAGACATTTAATTTAGTATTCGTGTTTTCCTGGATCAGTTTGATTTTAACTTGTCTGGGTTTATTCGGTCTGGCCTGGTATTCTGTGGAAAATAGAATGAAAGAAATTGCCTTGCGGAAAGTGAGCGGAGCGACAGAAGTACAAGTGATGGAAGTGCTTTGCAGCCGTTTTATGAAATGGATTTTAATAGCTTTTCTGATGGCTTTGCCCGTAGCAATTTATTTTACGTTCCAATGGATAAAACAGTTTGTTTATCAACAACAGATGACGGTGTGGACGTATGTCGGGGTTGGGGTATTTGTTTTTATGCTGGGAGTACTGACCGTTGTTTGGCAATCCTGGCGGGCAGCTGTACGTAATCCGGTAGAAACACTTAAGAGCGAGTAGAAAAAACTTTATTAAAGGTTCAATGAATATCTTTTCTCCGGTTGTAAATTTTGTTGTACGCATTTAAAATTTATGCTTTATGATACAAATTTTTCGTAATTTTTTTCATGTTCTGAAACGTTCTTTTGGAGCTAGTATTTTAAATATTGCGGGTTTGTCGGTGGCTTTTGCTGTATTTACTGCGATTTTGATTCAGGTAGACTATGAATATAGCTATAACGATTCGTTTCCAAAAGCTGATCAGATTTACCGGCTGGAGATAAAAAAGAATTCCGGAAATCAGTATTCTTCTTTGGTACCTATGCCCTATTACAGGCTGATAAAATCCGAAATACCTGAATTGGCATTTTCCTGTATTATTGGCCAATCGTTTGGTTCAATGAGTTTTTCCGTTGTTAAGCCGAATGGAGAGGTGGATTTTTTTGAAGATAGTTACGGATATGCAGATACTTGTATTGTCGATGTTTTTGATCTGGATGTGGTAGCGGGAGATTATCGGCAAGCGTTGACGGTTAAGAATAATGTATTTTTACCTTTGAGTTTAGCACAAAAATATTTCGGAGGTACCGATGCTGTCGGAAAAACGGTTTTATTCGGTGGAAAACAGGAACTGACAATTGCTGCTGTTTACCGGGATGTACCTTCTAATTCTTTTTTTCAGAACATGCCTTATTCAGGGAGTTTTAATCGTTGGGAAAATTGGAATCAATGGAATTATCAAACCTATTATGTCATTCGGGAAGGGACAGATTTTCAGGCATTGGAACATAAATTACGGAGTTTGGATAGCTTGGTCTCAAATAAATTTATAGATAATTATCAACTGAAATTCTATCCGCTGAAAGATCTTTATTTTGCTGATGTGCGCCATAGTCAGGAAGCTTGCGGAAATAAAGCGATGACAAATGTCTTATTACTGATAGGGGGGCTGATTCTGGTGGTGGCTGTCGTAAATTTTGTGAACTTTTCAACAGCATTGGCTCCTTCGCGGATTAAAAGTTTAAATACCCAGAAAACTTTTGGGGCAACCGACCGTTTTTTGCGTTTTTGCATTGTCTCAGAAGCTGTACTTTTTGCTTTTGTTTCTTGTCTGCTGGGATTCTTCTGGTGTTATTTATTAGGGACGACTTCTTTACAGGAAGTGTTGTACGCTCCCTTGAATCCGTTTCATTACATGAGTTTGTTGTTATTTGTAACCGGGATAAGTTTTGTCGTCGGAATGCTTGCAGGATGTTATCCGGCTTTTTATATGACATCTTTTTCACCGGCTTTGGTACTGAAAGGTTCCCAGGCTTTGTCTCCACGCGGAGTATACCTGCGCAATACCCTGGTCGTTTTTCAGTATGTTGTTTCCGTTGTGTTAATCATAGGCACAATATTTATCAGCCGCCAACTGGAATGGATGAAAAATCAGCCTTGGGGGATCGAGAAAGAACATGTCGTTTTCCTGAAAGGAAACAGCGATATTAGAAATCAACGGAATGCTTTTACGAATGAATTACGTCAGAATTCTGCCGTTGCAGACGTTACCTTTGGTTCTGAATTAATAGGGGACGTGGATATGCAACATTGGTTTTTCGGGGCTTCTATCGACGGTGAAGACCAGATGATCGAATGTGATGTTTGCATGGTCGCTCCTAATTATCTGAATTTTTTTGGACTAAAAGTTTTAGTGGGCGATTCTTGCGTAAATCCCTTGGACAGTACCGCAATGGTGAATGAGACGTTTCAAAAAAAATATGGCTTTGATCCTATAGGAAAAGAGTTGGCGGGAATGAAAGTGACACGGGTATTGAAAGATTTTAATCTGTTACCACTTCAGCAGGATATCCGTCCTTTATTATTAGGTATAGATGAAAAATGGGCTCATTATTTTTACATAAAAATCAATGCTGCAAGCCGGAATGAAGCTTTGGCCCATATCCGGAAAACCGTTCGTACTCTCTCTCCCGCCTATGGATATGAGGTGAAATTTTTGGACGATCATCTCAACAGCTTTTACCAAAATGAAGAACGCTTGGGAAAATTAGTGAATATCTTTGGTTTAGCGACCATTTTGATCGCTTTAATGGGAGTATACGGACTGGTATTATTCAATGCTAAGTTTAAAGCCAAAGAAATTGGAGTCAGAAAAGTGAACGGGGCTACAAATTGGCAAATGGTGATTCTGATTAATGGAACCTTTTTGCGTCTCGTTATCCTTGCCTGTGTGATTGCCTGTCCGTTAGCCGGATATGCCGTTTTATCCTGGTTAGATGGCTTCGCGTATAAAACAACTCTTTCCGGCTGGGTATTTCTTTGGGCCGGTTTGGTAATCTTGTTAATCACTTTGTTAACTATCAGTTGGCAAAGCTGGAAAGCTGCCAATGCAAATCCGGTGGAAGTGTTGAAAAACGAATGAGCGGCATAACCGAAAGAGGAGTGAAGAGCGTTTCTGTCAGGGGCAATATTGCCCCTTCAGAGAGAAATTTCCAGACCTATTTTTTTTGTCTGTTATTTCGGTAATCGGGCCATATCCTTAAATTTATAAATCAAAAATTCAGTTAGGTTCTGTTCGCCGGGTTTTGGAGATGTTCAAATGATCTAAAGGTGTTTGTTATGAAGAAGATGTATTTATGGTGGGGAATTTGCGGCCTGTTTTTTATGAGAGGATGTGCACAAAAACAGGTGGATTGGCTTGTTCCTGGGGTAAGTAAAGAATTAGCTGCCTATCGGAAAGCTTCAATTTCCGATTTGAAGTATAAATTGGAATTTCAACTTCCGGAACAGAAATGTGAAGTGATAGAAGGACAGGAAGAAATCACTTTTAATTTATCTGAACCGACTGTGATTGTATTGGATTTCCGGGAAGAGCAGCAGAAATTAAAACAGGTAAGCGTCAACGGGCAACTTGCTGAATATCGGTTTGAAAATGAACATATCGTTATTCCGGCTGCGGAAACAGTTATAGGTTTAAATCGGGTGGAAATCTTATTTACTGCAGGTAATCAGTCATTAAACCGGAATGAAGATTATTTATATACCTTATTGGTGCCGGATCGGGCCCGTACCTTATTTCCTTGTTTTGACCAGCCGGATCTGAAAGCCCGTTTCACTTTGAGATTGCGGATACCGGAAGGATGGCAGGCTGTTGCTAATTCTCCGGTAGAAAAATCTTATACGGACGGGAAGGGGCGCTGGATCTTTTTTGCAGAGACTGAACCCCTGAGTACTTATTTATTTTCTTTCGTTGCCGGATGTTTTGAACGGACTTTTTATACTCAGGCAGGGAAAGATATTTCCATTTACTACCGGGAGACGGATCCGGGAAGGGTAGCACAGTTGCCCGTAATTGCCGGTCAGGTCTTTAATGCTTTGGACTGGATGGAGAAATACACAGGTATACCTTATCCGTTTGCCAAATACGATTTAATTATTTTGCCTGGTTTTCAATTTGGTGGTATGGAGCATACAGGTGCGACTTTATATAATGATAAGCGGATGTTTTTAGCGGAACATCCTACCCTAAATGAAGAATTGGCAAGAGCAGAGCTGATTGCTCACGAAACAGCCCATATGTGGTTCGGAGATTATGTTACCATGAGATGGTTTGATGATGTATGGACAAAAGAAGTGTTTGCCAATTTTTTTGCAGCTAAAATGACAGAGCCTCTTTTTCCCGCCATCAATCATACTTTAAGTGCTTTAAAGAATTTTTATGCGGCTTCTTATTCCGAAGACCGTACAGAAGGGTGTAACGCTATTAAACAAAATCTGGAAAATTTAAAGGATGCCGGATTAATATACGGACAGATTATTTATAATAAAGCACCTGTTGTGATGCGGATGTTGGAGGAAAAAATGGGAGAAGAATCTTTCCGGAAGGGAATACAGTCGTATTTGACTGCCTATGCTTATTCGAATGCCGATTGGGAAGAATTGATTGATATTTTGGACCGGCATACTGCCGCCGATTTAAAAAAATGGAGTCGTGTCTGGGTCAATGAAAAAGGTTTACCGGAAATTACTGTCCGGAAGGGAAAAGGAAACTGGCAATTACTTCAGCAGGATATTTGGGGACGGAACATCCGATGGCCCCAAACAATAGCTGTAATGTTGGTAAAAAACGATTCTTTAAAAATCCGGGAAGTCGTATTGGAAAACGAAACGGCAGAGATTGTTCCGGAAAAAGAAGCAGATGTCGTAATACCCGGTGTGGGAGGAAAAGAATACGGTTATTTTGCTTTAGATTCCGCTTCCCTTGCTTATTGTTTAAAACATTGGAAAGATAACCGGGATCCCGTCCGCCGAATGAGTATCCTGATGACTCTTTATGAAAACAACAGAGAAGGAAAATTGAGAACTGCTGATTTTATGGAAAGCCTGTTGTCTTCTATACAGACAGAAGAAAACCTATTTATTTATTCTGCTTTGTTGAATTATCTCGGGATTTGCTGTACTGATCCCCGTATCAATGAAGAAGATGTCCGGAAAGTAGAAGAAAAATGTCTGGCATTAGTACAGAGCCCGTTAGGAAAAGAATACAAACAGGGAGCGTTCCGGACTTTGTTGCGTATTTTTCGTACTCCTGCTTGTGCCCGTAAAATATATGCTATTTGGGAATCACAGAAATTACCTGAAGGTGTATACCTCAGTGAACAGGATTATACCGATATGGCTTATGCATTGTGTATTCGACTGCCGGAAAAAACCGGAAGAATTTTAGATGTACAACGGTCCAGAATTACAAATCCCGACCGGTTACGGGAATTTGACTTTATTGCCCCTGCCCTGAGCCCCTGTTTAAATGTCAGAGATTCCCTTTTTTATTCTCTTTTAAAAGCAGAAAACCGTCCGGTTGAACCCTGGACTTTAAGCGTACTCTCTTATTTGAATCACCCTTTGCGACAAAAAGAGGCATTAAAATATATCCGTCCTGCTTTGGAAATACTGGAGGATATTCAGCGTACGGGAGATATCTTTTTCCCTAAAAATTGGGCTGCTGTTTCTTTAAAAGGGCACCATACTCCGGCTGCAGCAGATACTGTAAGAGCTTTTTTAGAAACTCACCCGCATTATCCGCCTTTACTCCGGAATAAAATTCTTCAAAGTGCTGATCATTTACTTCGTTTAAAGGAAAAGTGAAAAGCCAATCTATTAAAATAAAACGTTTCTAAAGTCGGCTGAGGGAAAAGATTTTCAGACTCCGGAATGTTTTTAAAACCCATTTAAAGGAGAAAGAATCAATTTAAAATTTAATTATTCGTAAAGCCAGCATAGAACGATAAGAATGTTTGAAAATAAAATTCTGTATTTTAAATATTTTATCTGTTTGTAGAATGCTTATATTCAATAAGTATAATTAAAATTTATAAACAAGTAAAAACAATCGATTTGATTTATATTTTACGTTGCCGTATATTTGTATCAGAAAAAGAAATATAATATAAATCAATTAATACATAAGATTATGAAAACAACAGACTTTATCGGTTTGAACGCCGGACAATCAAAGAAAGAAATCGATCTTTTAAATAGTTTATTAGCAAACTTCCAGATTTATTATCAGAACTTACGTGGATTTCACTGGAATATAAAAGGAAATCGTTTTTTTGTTCTTCACGCCAAATTTGAAGAATTGTACAATGATGCTATCGAAAAGATAGACGAATTAGCAGAGCGTATTCTGACTTTGGGAGGAGTTCCTTTACATTCTTATGCAGCTTATTCCCGGGCAGCTTCATTAAAGGCTGTGGAAAATATATCGGATGGGGATGAATGTTTGCATGCTGTTTTGGAAAATCTTTCCGTATTGATTAATCAGGAACGCGAAATTTTAACCGTGGCTGCTGATAACGGAGATGACGGAACCCAGGATTTATTGACTCCCTATATTTCTGAACAAGAAAAATTAGTTTGGATGTTATGTGCTTATCTGAATAAATAAGTAGTATAAAAATGAAAGGATGAAAAAGGCCGGCTGGAAATTTCAATTTTCAGTCGGCCTTTTAGGTACTCAAACCTTACTATTCTGAATGTTGTTTTTTGTTTTGTAAATATTTTATCCGTATGAAGTTTATGTAGCTAAACTGCTTTGATTTGAAATATAATCCAATTTTGTATTTACATTTTTTACTTATTCCCGGTCGTTTTTTTTAAATTTATGTCCCTCTTTCCCTTTCTGATACGATTAATATTCTGATTTTAAAGTTTATTCTATTCCTTATTTCAGGTGTAAGCATATTTTATATTTTAATAAATTTGTATAATTTAAAAATGTATTCTATTTTTAGAACCACAGTCCGGTGGATGAATGGAGGTGTATGCTGGCTCCAGCAGATTCAGCCCCAATATTTAAGATTTGAAAAAGAAGTGATTTATATCGTTTTGATAAACTATATTTTAGAGTAAAGTTGATAGTAATGTATAGTTTATAAAAAATGAATAAATAAGATTTTAAAAAATAGTGTAGAAAAAGTTTAAAAAACTTATTATTATATAAATTTATCCAATTTTGAAATATAAAATGCCTGTTAAATCAGCATAAAAGGAAAAAACTAAAATGTTGAAATAAATTTTCCAATCTTATTTGGATTTTAAATAAAAACCTAACTTATGAAAAAAAACTTAACTTCTTTGGTGAAATCTGCAGTTTGCTTACTGGCGGCTGTAGCATTCATAGCCTGTGAGGACACAAATTACGTTTACGTATCCAAGGCTAGAGTCGGTCTGACGCCTTCGTCCGACATTATTTTTACAAGTGAAGGGGGAGAACGTATAATTTCCGTACGTACCAATCAGCAAGAGTGGAAGGTGAATTCCGATCAGGACTGGTGTAAAGTGACTCCAAACGCAGAGGGAAATGGTTTTGTGGTGAGTGCGGCTCCCAATCATACCACACAAGAGTTGCCAGAAGCAACGGTAACAGTAAAAACTTCGGCTGGACAGCTTGAGGAAAATTTTGCCACAATTCGTATCAAAGTTAAACAGAGCGGATTTGATCTTGTTGATTTAAGTGAGATAGGGCGTTCCAATTGTTATGTGATTTCTGAAGCGGGTTATTATAAATTCGATGCACGTGTACAGGGAAAGAGTGAGCTGGCAACTGCGTCTGATTTTTCGGCCTGTTCAGCCGACTGGCTTTGGGCTACTGAAGAAGGTTTGCTGACTGTAGAACCCAAAGTGGAAAATGGATATATTTCATTTGTATGCAGTGATTTTAAACCGGGTAATGCTGTACTGGCCTTGCTCGAAAATGGTAAGGTCGTCTGGAGCTGGCACATTTGGCTCACCGATCTGGTACTTGAACCCCGTGAGCGTAATATGATGCCTGTAAACCTGGGTGCAACCTCTGATTTAACGGGTGAAGTATCTCAGTTCGGTCTTTTTTATGAATGGGGACGTAAAGATCCGTTTATCGGTTCATCCGGTGTTGGTAGCTTCCCTCAGGAATTGTTTTCTTACAATGAAGAAACTCCGTTTGCCCCGGGAAATGAGCAAGGAGTCAGTTATACAGCAGCTACAGTTGTAAATACAGCACTTGTAGCTGACTGGAACGTTTCAGACGAGAGTGATGCCCATACTCATTCAAGTGCATCAGCGATAGCTACGACTTATCTTACTACGATTAAAGCTTTGCCTAACTATGGAACGGAATGGACCGGAGAAAGTGATCCTTGTCCTCCGGGTTGGCATTTACCGACCCGGAACGAATTGGGAAATTATTTTTCGTCCGTAAACAGTACCATTTCCTGGGACGATTACCAGGGGGTTATGCGCGGGAAAGACAGGGTCCCGGCACAAGGATACCGGAATTTCCAGAACGGGCGTTTGTCTATGATTGGACGCAGCGGCTGGGTGTGGACCAGCGAAACAAATCCTTATGATTTGATGACAGGTTTTAACTATGCCATCGGGTTTGAAGAGACGGGAAGTTTTGCGCGGACTAATATTAGAATTACCTATGGATTCAATGTCCGTTGCGCCAGAGATTAGCAATTCGTCAAACAAAAAATGGAAAATGTCATGAAAAAAATAATTGTAATAGGATTAATGATGGTGGGTTTTTGCTGTATGATGGCTTGCTCGACCAAAGATGAAATAGTAATTACAGATGTTACGACGTTACGTTTACTCCCGGATGAAGATGTGGTCTTCGGAGAGAGGGGTGGCAGTATGGAGATTCAGGTGGAAACCAACGGCAAAAACTGGAAAGCTACGACTACTCAAGAATGGGTGAAAATTGAAAGTGCTGCGAACTCTTTCTGTATTACGGCGGCTGAAAATACCGGTATAGACGCTATGCCGCAGGCTGTAGTGACTGTAGTGGCTTCTTCAGAAGAGGATACCGACGAAGTTTCATTTACCGTTTCGCAGGAAGGCTCTGCCCCGGCAGAAATGACAATCGATCCTGATGTTGAAACTTTACAGTTTCTTTACAGCGGTTCTAATACCGAATTTTATATCAGCAGTAATAAAGTTTGGAATGTCGAATCCGACCAAACCTGGTGCGTCGTTACGAAAGAAGACGAACATACCATGATGGTTTCTGTAGCAGAGAATAAAACTTTCGAGGCCATGCCCCTGGCTACTGTAACCCTTACGGCAGGTGTAGCCCCCAATGCAGTGGTGAAAACCATCACTGTGTCACAGGAAGGCCGTCCGGAAGTGATCGTTTCCGATTTGAGCATTGGGGGCACTTCGAATTGTTATGTTGTTTCTGAAGCGGGATCTTATATGTTCAATGCCTGTGTGAAGGGAAACAATGCCACAACTCCCGGAATTACGCCTACGACTATTTCTCCGGTTTCAGCAGAATTACTTTGGCAGGATTATTATGCTGACGGAGCAGGTATTGTAAACGATGTTAAATACCAGAACGGTTATATATATTTTACGACTGGCGAGACTTTCCATGCAGGGAATGCCTTAATTGCTGCTAAAGATGCCAACGGGGAAATACTTTGGAGCTGGCATATCTGGTGTGTAGCTGATTTGCAGGCACATCCGTATAATTCTTATGAAACCGGTACGGAGGCGTTCCGGGTATTAGACCGGAATTTGGGAGCGATTTCAAATGAAATAGGCAGTGATAATGCTTTAGGTTTTTACTATCAGTGGGGTCGAAAAGATCCGTTCCCGGCAGCTGCCGGAAATGGTGACGGTAGTAGCCGTAAAGATAGTAATCTGGCTTTCGGAGGCAGTACACCGGACGATTATACACAGGCAGGTTATACTGCCTTTATGTACGATGGAGAAGGTAAGATTATCAATTCGTCTGAAAATATGAAATGGTCCTGTGAAATTGGCGGAAAACAGATTGAGGATGCCGTGCGTAATCCCATGCAGTTTTATTACCAGGTTTCTTATACGTTAACCGACTGGCTTCAGACCCCTGACGATAATTTGTGGGGAAATCCGTATGCCGATGGAAAAATATATATTTTTGATACCTATAAAGCGACTGAAATCAGTACCGGAGAAGGTGTAAAGACTATTTACGATCCCTGTCCTGTAGGTTATAAAGTTGCTCCGGGAAAATACTGGTGCGAAGCCGCATTGGTTTATCAAAAACTTTTCTCATCTCCGCTGTTGGCTCCGAATACGGCTTATTACGGTTATGTATATACCGCTGCCGATGGAGCAAAAGATTGGTATCCGTTGGCAGGACGCCGTCAGAATAACTCTTCCAGTTGCGGGAAACTTTATGGCGTAAGTACTACAGGATTTATGTGGGGCTCTTCGCCTGCGGCCAATCCGGTTGAAGCAGCAGAAGGGAAAAAGCATCAGGCAACTGCCATTTCTGCATCGCAATCCTCTTGGAATCCGGCTTCAGCAGCAGCACGTTCAAGCGGTATGCCCGTACGCTGTGTAAAAGAATAAACGTTTTAGAGTGACAAGGGGACGGTTCTCTTGTCACTCTTTTTACAGAACATATTCTTTTCAGCTATATTTCAATCGTTTAGAAATCAATTGTGACCAGAGCATTGTCCCTTTTTTCGTATATCCTCTTTGGACTTACTTTGAGTAACCAGGTATACACCGGTGAATACCAGAGCTGCAGCAACCGGTTTGTCCCAACTGAAAATATCTTGTCCGATTACAATAGCAATAGTGGAAGCAATCAGGGGTTGGGCATTGTTGTACATACTGACAGTTGTCGGCCGTATACGTTTTAAAGCCATGGGTACCAGAAAATAAGCTAATCCGGTTGCGATCAGTACGATATAGCTGAGACGTCCTAAAACACTTATCGGGGCAGTTCCGGAGAATGCTTTGGCCATCCCTAAGTCTTGCCATCCTAAGGGAAGTGAAAACAAGGCTGAAAATAGAAACATCCATTTCATTAAAGTAATGGGGGTGTAACGCAGGGAAACAGAGCGGGTAATGATCAGGTAAATACCGTAAGTAATGATATTTACAATACTCAATAAGTTCCCCAGCATTTCGTTGGGTCCTTTGATTGCACCGGAAGAATGAAAAATAAGGAGCAGGGCGCCGGCTACTCCGGCAGCTACTCCGGCAGCTTTCTTAAAGGTTATCGGTTCTTTTAACCAGATAGCAGCCATCAGCATAACGACGACGGGAGTCATAGCTGCAATTAATGAAATGTTCACAGGAGAGGTGTATTTTAAAGCTGTGGCAAAAGAAAGCTGGGCACCTACGAGTCCGAACAAAGCGCCGAATAAAATAGTCACTAAATCCTTACCACAAACTTTTTCTTTGGGGAAAAAAGAGGCAATGGTCCAAAATATCAAGGTAGCAAAAGACATCCGCAAAGCCGTAAGAGCTGTAGGAGAAATCCATTCCGGAACGATCGTTTTAGCAATTGGGGTATTGAGCCCGAAAATAAGATTCGTAAAGAGGATAGCAATATGTCCTTCCCATTTTTCCTTAGTCATAAAATCGTATTTAGAACGGGATTCCGTACCTGACAAAAGTACAACTAATTGTATTGAAAAGAAAGAAACAATATAAAATCCCCTCTCTTTCCGTTAACGGAAAAAATAATGTTAGAATAAATATTCCATTTTACGAATGTTCGGATGTTTTATTGTAAAAATAAAAAAACAATTGTAACATTGCAACGCCTTAACCGTTTTAACAATAAAATTGATTTATGAAAAAGAGAAGACTGGGTCTGTTACCGCGTATTATCATTGCCATAGCTGCCGGAATCGTTTGTGGTTTATTTTTCCCGGACGGATTGGTTCGGATTTTTATAACGATTAATACCTTATTCGGAAACTTTTTAGGTTTTATTATTCCTTTATTGATTTTGGGACTGGTTGCACCCGGTATTGCTGATTTGGGAAAGGGTGCGGGACGGCTTTTGTTGATTACGGCTTTATTGGCCTATTGTTTCACATTGTTTTCTGGTTTCTTCACTTATTTTACTTGCGATCTTGCCTATCCCTGGTTATTGGATACAACGGAGACAATTACTCCTTTAGGCGAGGAAGTGAAAGATCTTACACCTTATTTTACGATAGAGATGCCTCCTTTAATGGGAGTAATGACTTCTTTAATTCTGGCGTTTACCCTGGGTTTAGGGATGTCTGTTATTACCGGGGATAAATTAAAAGGGATGATGGAAGATTTTAAAGATATTATCAATGCTGTTATTGTTTCGGTGATTATACCTCTCTTGCCTTTGTATATTTTCGGTATCTTTTTGAACATGACGAATTCCGGGCAAGTAGCGGGGGTGATGGGGGTTTTTGTAAAAATCATTCTGGTCATTTTTGTGATGACGGTAGTTCTGCTTTTTCTTCAATTTTTTATAGCCGGTTTGGTCGGAAAAGCAAATCCTTTTCATTTATTCAAAAATATGTTGCCTGCGTATATGACTGCTTTGGGTACTCAGTCATCTGCAGCTACAATTCCGGTAACTCTGGAACAAACCATTAAAAACGGGGTGCGTCCTGAGCTGGCAGGTTTTGTCATTCCTCTCTGTGCTACGATTCATTTGTCGGGAAGTACGATGAAGATTGTCGCCTGTGCTATGGCCATTATGCTGATGTCGGGGATGGAAATACATTTTGCCCAATTTGCAGGTTTTATCATGATGTTGGGGATTGCAATGGTTGCAGCTCCCGGTGTGCCAGGAGGAGCGATTATGGCTGCTTTGGGTTTGTTACAGTCCATGTTGGGTTTTGATGAGACAGCGCAGGGATTAATGATCGCTCTTTATATTGCAATGGATAGTTTTGGTACAGCTACCAATGTGACAGGAGACGGTGCAATAGCAGTGATCATAAATCGCATATATAAAGGGAAAGAAAGTTGATTCCCGTCTTGATAGAGACTGATATAAAAAAAGCCGTCTTCTGTAGACGGCTCTTTCCAGAAAAAATTTATGAGAAAATTTATGCTTCTTATAAGTTCGGTTTTTCAGTTACGACCTGTCCGTCGAAAAGATTGATAATCCGATGTGTAAAAGAAGCATCGTGCTGGGAGTGAGTTACCATTACAATGGTCGTCCCTTCCTTATTTAATTCAGTTAGTAAGTTCATTACTTGTATACCATTTTTAGAGTCCAGGTTACCAGTAGGTTCGTCGGCAAGGATTAGTTTCGGACCGGCTACTACAGCCCGGGCTATTGCTACACGTTGCTGTTGTCCGCCGGAAAGTTGCTGTGGAAAATGCTTGGCCCGGTGGCTGATTTGCATCCGTTCAAGCATCCGGTTGACTTTCTCTTTTCTTTCAGATGCCTTCATTTTCAGATAAATTAGAGGCAATTCAATATTTTCGTATACATTTAATTCGTCAATCAAATTGAAACTTTGGAATACAAAACCGATATTCCCCTTCCGAACCATAGTACGTTGCCTTTCTTTTAAGGCTCCTACTTCTCTGCCATCAAAGTAGTATTTTCCAGAAGTCGGATTATCCAATAAACCGACAATATTCAACAGAGTAGATTTACCACAACCTGAAGGCCCCATGATTGCTACAAATTCTCCTTCTTTAATGTGAAGTGATACATTATTTAAAGCTGTTGTTTCAACTTCTTCCGTCCGGAAAACTTTATTCAGATTTTCAATTTTTATCATATATTTCTTTTTTAATTCATTTTTCATTTTCACGCTAAAACTATAGCTATTTTTGTGCCAAAAACATAAAATGTTGATATATAATATTATAAATAAAAACTAAAAGGATCGGTATGTAAAAAAAATGGACACCTTCTGTCTTGTTTTTTTACACTTATTTATATCGTTTACTTTTTGGGAATAGCAGATAAAAAGACAACACAAAAGAAAGAAAAAATTATTTGAAACTATTTTTACTATATTCTAAAAGTTTATTTATTTTGCATACCGAAAAGTATAAAGATGACAACTCCTAAAGATATAATAGTAAATAAGGCTTTTTTCCAGTTTTTAAATAAAGGTTATAAAGCTTGTACCCTTAAAGATTTAGAACGGGTCACAGGTTTGACGAAGGGGGCTTTTTACTATTACTTCAAAAATAAAGAAGAAATCCTCAAAGAAGGACTGGCACGTTATGCTACGGTAATTGAAGATATTGAAGAAGAAAAATTCCGGGGAATCCATTCTTTAAAAGCATACATAGAAGTTATACTGCAGGAAAAGGAAAGACGGGCAGAGCGTTTGAGAGAATTGTTTGGTACATTTATTATTGAAGAATTTTATTTTCAGCTTGTTTTGGAAGTTGAATATTTATTTCCGGAATACCGCTGGAAAATAGATGTCCTGTTAAAAAACCGTTTATCCCGTTGGGAAGAAATCATTTTGAAAGCTAAGCAAGAGGGTGAAATCCGTGAATCATTGGATACTTCTGTACTGGCGCGGACTTTGATGTCAGTTCCCATGAGTATGGTGAATATCGAATTGCTGAGCGCTGATTTGAAATATGCTTTTTCAGATATGCGTATACAGTTTGAGCAATATTATATGTTGATAAAGAAATAATGGCAAATACCAGAATTCTGATAATAGAAAAGGCTTTTTTGCTGTTTTTAAAAAAAGGTTTTAAAGCAGTAAAGTTAAGTGATATTGAGAGAGCGGCCGGTATTACGAAAGGAACTTTTTATTATCATTTTACGAGTAAAGAGGAAGTTTTGAAGGAAGGTTTAATCCGTTATTATGAGATGATAGATAAACAGCGGTCGATGGAATTTAATAGTATAACTACTTTGAGGGAATATGTTGATTTAACCATCCGGAAAATGTCTGGTATTCATAATTATACGGCAAAATCGTTCACTAGCGAGATTCCTGAAGTATTATCGCTTTCTTTATTGGTAGAGGTTATTGCTTTATTTCCCGAACTGAAAAAAGTGACAATTGTTTCCAAAATGCAGAGATTGTCAAAATTAGAGCAGTTGATTCTGGAAGCTAAGAAAAGAGGGGAATTACGTAACGATGCAGATACATCGGTTTTGGCTAAAAATATACTTAATATCAGTGCGGGTATGGTAAATTATTTGGTAATGCATCAGGATGTTTCCTATGCACTTTCTGCTATGCGGTCCCAATATGAGCAATTGTATTCATTGGTTTCTGTCAATTCATTTTAATTGCTGTTTACATACCAGAAAGTATAAAATAAAGGCTGACAATGGAAAAGAAATAACTGTAAATAAATTATTACGTAGAATTTGTTGATTTAATGGGTGAAAGGATGAGAACGATTTTGAAAATTTTGGTTTTATCAAGGTTTTATTTTAAAGTTTATTTAAAAAATTTGTTTTCTATCTGTTATACAGGCTTTATTCACGTTTATGATATAAAGTTTTTCTTTAAGGAGAAAAGTGGATTGTTGATTTAAACTCTGAGAAGATGATTAGAGTATTTATCTGTATGGTTTTATGGTTAACCGGTTTGAGTTTAAAGGCTCAATCCGGATTGAGTTTACAGGATTGCAGGAATCTGGCTGTAGAGAATAATAAGAAATTGAAAATAGCCGATGAGGAAATTCAGTCGGGTTTGGCACAGAAGGAAGAAGCTTTTACGAAATATCTTCCGGGAATAGACGCTGCAGGGATATATATGCGGAATCAGAAGAAAATTAATCTGCTGGAACACGATGCTTATTTGCCGGTCGGAGCCATTCAAGCGGACGGGAGTTGGAGACCCCGGCCGGATCAGGTACAGATAATAAATGGACAGGCAGTACCTAAAGATTATGCATTGTTGCCGAAAGAGGCGATGTCGGTGGACGACCGGAATACGGCAGTATTGCAGTTGGGATTGACACAGCCTGTTTATATGGGAGGTAAAATAAGGGCATACAATCGTCTGGCCGGGCTTTCGTTAGAATTGGCTTATAGTAAGCGCGAACTGGAACTTCAGAATGTAATAGAATTATCCGATGAGGCATATTGGCAAGTGGTTTCGCTGGTAAATCGTAAAAAACTGGCTGAGAAATATGTAGAGACGCTGAAAAAATTTGAGCGTGACATTGATTTGATGTATAAGACAGGTTTGTCTACTAAAGCGGATGTACTTTCTGTGAAGGTAAAATTGAATGAAGCTGAAATGCAGCAGTTGCGGGTTGAAGACGGGCTGAGTCTTGCCCGTATGCATTTGAATCAGGTATGTGGTTTGAGTACCGATACCATTTTTCCTTTAAAGGACGAAAATATCGTAATAAATAAGGTGCAGGGTTTTGAACAGCTATCTTTAGAACAAATCTATGCAAAACGTCCGGAAGTAGTTGGATTGGAACTTGCAACCCGAATTTATAAAAAAAAGGAAAAAATAGCTCTTGCTGAGTATTTACCTACAGTGGCTTTAACTGCGAATTATCTGACGATGACCCCTTCTTTTTTCAATGGGATTAGTACGAAGTTCGACGGAATGTGGAGTGTAGGGGTTGGAGTAAAAGCTCCTCTCTTTCATTGGGGAGCTTCCCGGAAAAGTCTGAGAAATGCCCGGGCCCAGACCGGAATGGCTGAATACCGCTTACAGGAAGTAAAAGAACAAATTGAATTACAAGTCAGACAGTCGGAATTTAAAATCAAAGAAGTAGCTAAAAAATTGGAAATGGCCGGAACTAATCTGGAAAAGGCGAATGAAAATTTGAAACTGGCCAATCTCGGTTTTCAGGAAGGGACCATTCCGGTATCTAATGTGCTGGAAGCTCAGTCTGCTTGGCTGTCAGCACATTCAGAGCTTATAGATTCCCGTATAGAAATGAAATTGTGTGAAGTTTATTTACAAAAAGCTTATGGTATACTGGGACAAGAGAATTAATGCATAATATTAGATTCAAATAGCATGGAAAAGAAGGAAAAAAATAAACTAATTGTTTTTCTCGGGCTTATCGGCCTTGTACTGTTAGTCGTGATCTTTGCGTTTATTTTTTGGAACCCGTTGCCGGAAATTATTCAGGGGGAAGCAGAGGCAACGGAAGTGAGGATTTCGGGGAAGGTACCCGGACGTATTGAGGAGTTCAGGGCAAATGAAGGGGACCGGGTACGAAAAGGAGATACCTTAGTTATTTTGGATAGTCCGGAAGTCCTGGCTAAATTTGAGCAGGCGATGGCAGCTGAAAAAGCTGCACAGGCAATGAATGAGAAAGTCGGCAAGGGGTCGCGCTCCGAACAATTGTCAATGGCTTATCAGAATTGGCAAAAAGCATTGGCTGCTCTTGAAATTGCCCGGAAATCGTATGAAAGGATACAATCCTTATTTGAAAATGAAGTTGTTTCTGCACAAAAACGGGACGAAGCTGAAGCAAATTATAAAGCTATGCAGGCAACTGAAAAGGCTGCTCATGCTCAATATGAAATGGCAAAAAACGGGGCCCAGCGGGAAGATAAGCTGGCTGCTGAAGCTCAGGTAAACCGGGCGCGCGGTGCGGTCGCTGAAGTTGAATCTTATATAAATGAAACTTTTCTGTTGTCTCCTATCGATGGGGAAATTTCCGAACGTTACCCGAAGGTCGGGGAATTGGTGGGAACCGGAGCCCCTATTATGGACGTCATGGATCTGGATGATATGTGGGTAACTTTTAATATACGGGAAGATTTATTAGGAGATATCCGTATCGGAGAGACCTTTACAGCTGTAATTCCTGCTTTGGATCAACGGGAGATCACTTTAAAGGTCACTTATATGAAGGACCGGGGAAGTTATGCTGCATGGAGAGCTACCAAGACGACTGGGCAGTTTGATGCTAAGACGTTTGAAGTTAAAGCAGTTCCCACAGAAAAAGTCGAAGGTCTACGCCCCGGCATGAGTGTTTTGAAGAAGAGATAAGGTATAAAATCTGACAGAGAACAGGATCTTTAAAGAATATACAAGCTGTTCTCTGAAAATAACCAGAAATTGAAAATGGGATTGATAAGCGTAATGAAACGGGAAATAAGGCAGTTGGCTTTCCGCCGCATTTACCTCTTTATGATTGTAATTGCTCCGGTGTTGTGCTTTCTCTTTTTTGCCGATTTATTCAAAGGGGGCGTGCCTGTCAATTTGCCTGTAGCTGTGGTGGACATGGATAATACCGCCGTCTCCCGTTCTTTAGCGCGCTCTTTAAATGCTTTCGGGCAAACGGAAATTGTCATGAAAACGGATAATTTTACAGCAGCCCGGAAAGCTATGCAGGAAGGAAAAATTTACGGTATATTCTTTATTCCGGAACATTTTCGCCGGGACGCTTCTTCTGGAAAGGAACCGGTACTTTCTTTCTATACAAATGATTCTTATATTTTGCCGGGTTCCCTGATTTACAAGGATATGCGTTTACAGGCGGCTTTGGCTAACGGGGCTGTACAGCGGGCTTTACTGCAGGCCAAAGGAACCACAGAACCTCAACTTTCTGCCCGCTTAAATCCGGTGGCTGTGGACGTACATCCCTTGAATAATCCCTGGCTGAGTTACGCTATTTATTTATCCAATATTCTGATGCCTGCTTTTGTCAGTATGTTTGCCATGTTTACTCTGGCATTCAGTATAGGAGAAGAATTAAAAAAAGGAACCGCCCGCGAATGGCTGGAACTTAGCCGGAATTCTATACGAATCGCTATTGCCGGGAAATGGATACCTCAACTGATCTTGTTTTTGATAACCGGTACTTTTTGCCTGGTATTACTGTACCGTTTTTTACATTTCCCTTTAAACAGTGGCTTTTTCCCTATGTTTTTAGCTATGTTTTTATTGATTGCTGCTTCTCAGGGATTTGCATTGTTGATGGTGGGTTTGTATCCTCGTAACCGGTTGGCGCTGAGTAGCTGCGCTCTTTGGGCCGTGCTTTCTTTTTCGATCAGTGGGTTTACTTTTCCGGTACGTTCTATGCCTGAGCCTGTGCAATGGTTTGCTAATCTTTTCCCTATGCGGCATTATTTTTTGCTCTATGTAGATCAGGCTTTAAACGGTATACCAATGATTTATTCCGTACAGTCTTATCTGGCTTTGGGAATATTTATCCTATTACCGGTTTTGGTGTTATCTTCTTTGAAAAACCAGCTCATGCGGAATGTGTATTTATCCTGAAAATAGGAAGAAGATAAGGGAAGAACAGAAAGATGAAAAAAATAATTTATAATATCTGGTACATTTGCAGAAAGGAGATGAAAGCTATCGCCGGAGATAGTGCTGTGCTTACTTTTTTCGTCGCTCTCCCTTTGTTTTATCCGGTTTTATATACCTATATTTATAGTAATGAAACCGTATTTGAAGTGCCTGTGGCTGTCATAGATCAGGATAATTCTTATGAAAGCCGGGAATTTATCCGGGCATGGGATGCATCTTCAGGGGTGGCTGTCGTTGCCCGTTGTGCGGATAGGGAAGAAGCGCGTCGGCTATTATGGAAAAAAGAGATATACGGAATATTGGAAATACCGGCTGATTTTAGTCATTTGCCGGTGAAAGGAGAACAGGCTCATGTCTCCCTTTACACGGATATGGGAGGCTTATTAAATTATAAAGCTTTGCTGCAGTCAGCCAGCAATGTTGCTGTAGGGATGGGAAGACTTGTCCAGGTAGAAGGTTTGCCTTATGCTTCTCCAAAACAACAGGAGCTGACAGTTGCACCTGTAAAAATGGCTGAGGTAAAGTTGTTTAATCCTCAAAGCGGATATGCGACTTTTATTATTCCTGCGATTTTAATACTGGTCATACAACAGTCTTTACTCCTGGGCGTGGGTACTTTGACCGGAACGGCGCGGGATCGCAGCCGTTTGCATGCTTTGTTGCCTTTCAATTCTCATTATAAACATCCCTTTCCGGTAGTAGTAGGAAAAGCGTTGGCTTATTTACCTATTTACGTATTTGTTGCGATTTGGATTTTTGTCGTAGTACCCGGAATGTTTAATCTGACGCGTATTGGTGAGAAATGGGACTTTTTTCTGTTTATATTGCCCTTTTTACTGGCTTGTATTTTCTTTGCGATAACCCTTTCGTTTTTATGCAGGGAAAGGGAAACTCCCTTTTTGATTTTTGTATTTACTTCTGTCCCTTTGATGTTTATATCGGGAATTTCCTGGCCTGCTGCTGCTATACCAGACTATTGGGTCATTTTTTCAAAGATTTTTCCTTCCACTTATGGTATAGAAGGATATGTAAAAATTAATAGCCTGGGAGCTACTTTCGGAGAAGTAAGACAGGAATTTAATAGTTTGTGGATATTAACTGTTTTTTATTTTCTTTTGGCATATTTATTGTATTATCGGGAAATAAGTATTTTAAAGTTGCGGAGTCTGAAAATCAGATAAATAATTAAAGGAGAACGAACGTTTTCAGGTGTGTAATCAAATGTTTTCCGGTAGGTGATTTTTCCTTCGTTTCTGGTTTAAAAGTTTTAAGGTTTCCGGATGTTGGAGCTTTGAGCTATAGAATATAAAAGGTGTGTATATGAAACGTAATTTTATTTTTTTTCTTTTGGGGATGTTCCTGCTTTGCATGGCTTGTCGTACGGAGAAAGCAGCAAAGGATACAGTTGTCACGGTAAAGACAGATACTGTGAAGAACTATCAGGATGAGTTGTACATAACTTATCCGGGTAAAGTAAAACCCGCTTCGGATGTAAATTTGTCCTTCCGGGTAGCGGGTCCTATTCTTCGTATACCGGTAGAAGCAGGAGCTTTTGTCAGAAAAGGGCAATTGATTGCAGAAATTGATCCACGGGATTATGAGATACAATTTTCTGCTACCGAAGCGGAGTATAAACAAGTCAAGGCTGAAGCCGAAAGGGTGATAGAATTGTACCGGCGCAACAGTGTACCGGTAAATGATTATGACAAGGCTGTTTCCGGACTGCAGCAGATAACTGCTAAATACAATGCTCATAAAAACGCTCTTCAGGATACCCGTATGCTGGCTCCTTTTGATGGGTATATCCAGAAAAAATATTTTGATACTCATGAGACAGTGAGCGCCGGTATGCCCGTTATCTCGATGATAAATAACAGTTATTTCGAGGTTGAAATAGATATTCCTTCCAGTGATTATGTCCGTCAGCAGTATTTCAAGGCATTTTCCTGTACTTTTGATGTGTTTCCCGGAAAAACTTTTCCTTTAGAATTAATCGAAATTACCCGGAAAGCGAATTTAAACCAGCTTTATCGTATACGTCTGAGATTGAAACCTGTTCCGGGAATAGACATTGCCGCAGGAATGAGTGTCAATACAACGATCGAATATACTCCGGATGAGATAAACTTGACTTCTGTACCGGTAAGTGCTCTTTTTGAGAATGAAGGAAATGCTGCCGTTTGGGTGTATGATCCCCGGACCGGAGAAGTGCATGGGCGCTCTGTAAAAGTCGGAAAATTTTTAAAGACCGGGGAGGCAGTTGTATACGAAGGTCTGAAAGCCGGGGAAATCATTGTATCGGCGGGAGTGCATAGCTTGACAGAAGGTGTAAAAGTAAAAATGCTGAAATCGGTATCCAAAACAAACATTGGAGGATTGTTATAATTCGTCAGAAAGAGAAGCTTTTGTAACGGAAAGATATTTACGATGTTCCGGACGGCAGCACTTTAATTTTTAGTTAAAAAATAAGAGAATGACAATAACTGAATACGCCTTGAATAATAGAGCTTTAATGAAGTTCTTTATCGCCGTTTTAGTGGCTGGCGGGCTGTTTGCTTTTTTATCGATGAGTAAATTGGAAGATCCCGAGATAAAAGTAAAACAGGCGATGGTGATTACTGTTTATCCGGGAGCTTCCGCTCATAAAGTGGAATTGGAAGTCACAGATATTCTGGAAAAATCCATTCGTTCTATGGGAGAGATTGATAATATTCAGTCCCGTTCTCTGGCGGATGTTTCTCAGATTACAGTGGAAATGGAAAGTACGGTTAGTCCGCAAGAGCTGGAGCAGCAATGGGATATGTTGAGGCGGAAAGTAACAAATGCTCAGGCCAGCTTGCCCGAAGGGGCTCGTCCTTCTGTAGTGATGGATGACTTCGGGGATGTGTACGGCATGTTTTATGCTATGACGACCGACGGAATAGCCGATGAAGAGCTGATAGATTATGCCCAGCTGGTAAAACGGGAATTGCAGGATATTGAAGGAGTCCGTAAAGTTGAAATATACGGGGATAGAAAACCTTGTATCAATATCGAGATTATCCGGGATAAGATGGCTAATCTGGGCGTGCATCCTCTGGAGGTTTTGTCTACCCTCAATAACCAGAATAAAACGGTTTATCCCGGTTATTTTGATAGCGGTGATGAACGGATCAGAGTTGCGGTGAGCGATGATTATAAATCCATAGAAGATATACAGAATTTAATTATACAGGGACATGAGCAGGATCAATTGCGTTTGGGGGATATAGCCTCCGTTACCCGCGGGTATGATACGCCTTCGCGCAATGAAATGCGTTACGACCGCACAAGGGCTTTAGGCATATCCGTATCTATGGAAAAAGGAGGGAATATCGTTGATTTGGGAAAAGTGGTCGATCGGAAACTGGAACAGTTGAAACAGTCCCGTATTCCTGCCGGAATAGAGTTTCGGAAAGTATTTTTTCAACCGGAACAGGTGAGTGATGCAATCAGTATATTTATGGTGAATCTGCTGGAGTCTGTATTAGTGGTTATCCTGATTCTGATGTTGACGATGGGATTCCGGAGCGGAGCTATTATTGGAGTGGGACTGGTGATCATTGTACTGGGTTCGTTTGTCGTATTGTATCTTTTTGACGGTACGATGCAGCGGGTTTCTTTGGGAGCTTTGATTGTTGCCATGGGGATGCTGGTCGATAATGCCATTGTGATTATCGATGGCATTCAGGTTGACCTGGAAAGAGGAATTCCCAAGCCGGCAGCTTTGGTAAATATTGTGAAGAAGACTGCTATGCCTTTGTTAGGGGCGACTTTGATTGCAATTCTGGCATTTTTACCGATTTTTTTGTCTCCCGATACAACCGGGGAGTATGTACGGGATTTATTTATCGTACTGGCGGTGTCTCTGTTGTTGAGTTGGATACTGGCACTGACTCAGATACCGGTACATGCCGATCGTTTTTTGAAAGTGAAAAACCGTAAGAATGCGGATCTTTACGATAGTCCGATTTACCGTAAATTCCGGACATTCCTGTCTTATATGTTGTGGCATAAAAAATTAGCTATCGGTGTAACTGTTTTACTTTTGGGCCTGAGTGTTTATTTGTACCGCTATATACCTCAGGGCTTTTTCCCTGATTTAAGCTATTCTCAGCTTTATATTGAATATAGTATGCCGGAAGGGACACGGGTAGAGAGACTGAAAGCTGACTTGGAAAAAGTGGAGGATTATTTATTGAATTATCCCGGTATTACTCATGTAACTACCAGTATTGGCGGTACACCCTCCCGCTATAATTTAGTGCGTTCTATTGCAGAACCTTCTATGAGTTACGGAGAATTAATCGTGGACTATACCGATCCGGAAGTCCTGAAAACCTCTATCCCGGTTTTGCAGGAAGAATTAACACGGAATTTTCCGGATGCTTATGTACGCATTAAGCGGTATAATCTGATGTATGAAAAGTTTCCGGTGGAATTAATGTTTACCGGACCGGACCCCGCGGTATTAAAAGAACTGTCTGCAAAGGCGGAGCGGATTATGAGAGACGAACCTTCCGCCATGTTGGTACGCAATGATTGGGAACCGATGAAACCGGTGCTGACAGTAGATTATCACCAGCCTGTAGCCCGAATGGCCGGTTTGTCCCGTTCAGATATTGGAGTTTCCATGTTGGCTGCTACGGACGGGATGCCTGTGGGATCTTTTTTTGAAGGGACACATTCTTTACCGATTTATATCAAAAGTGTAGACAATAAAGGAGAGAAATTAGAATCCCTGAATAATATTCCGGTATGGAGTATGATGCCTTCTGTAGTTGGGATAAATGGAGAAACCATAAAGGGTTTACTGATGGGTACGGTTAAATCGGAGGAGCTTTTGTCAGAAACAATAGGATCTATACCTTTGAATCAGGCGACCCGGGGAATCCGGATCTGCTGGGAAGACTTGGTAGTAAGGCGATATAACGGACAAAGGGCTATAAAAGCGCAGTGTAATAATGCTTACGGACATACGGCTGCAGAAGTACGGGCAGCTTTGATGGAAAAGACCGATACAATTACACTGCCGGAGGGATATTCAAAACAGTGGCTAGGAGAATATCGGGCCAGCAGTCAATCGACAAAGTATCTTTTCCGTAGTTTACCTTGGGCTGTCATTATGATGATAGCCATTCTGATTATGCTGTTTAAGGATTTTAAAAAGCCAGCTATTATTATGCTCTGTCTGCCTTTGGCCATCATCGGAATTGTATTCGGAATGTTATTGAGCGGAAAAGATTTTGGTTTTGTTGCAATCGTCGGGGCTTTGGGATTGATCGGAATGATGATTAAAAATGGAGTGGTTTTATTAGATGAGATTACTTTACAAATCGGATCCGGCAAAGATCCTTACCAGGCTTTGCTCGATTCTTCTTCTTCCCGTTTCCGTCCGGTCATGATGGCTTCGTTGACTACTATCGTTGGAATGATTCCTTTGTTGTGGGATGACCTTTTCGGTTCTCTGGCAGTTACAATTATGTCCGGATTGCTGGTCGGTTCTGTGATTACTCTGGTGTTTATACCGGTATTATACTCTCTTTTTTTCCGGATAAAAGGAAAAAAAGTGAAAATAGATGCAATAGATTAGTAAGTGTGTGTAAAGTAAATAAAATGAGAACACTGTTGACAGTATTTTTGCTTTTGCAAGTTTGTTTTTTGCAGGCACAGGTAGAACTCGATTTGCAGAAATGCAGGAGTATGGCTTTGGAGAACAGTAAAAAAATGGCAATTGCCGGTCAGCAAGCTGTAAAGGCAAACTATGACAAAAAAGTTTACCGGGCTAATTTTTTTCCGAAAATTTCGGCTATGGGTATGTATGCCTATATGCAAAAAGAGTATTCGTTTAAAATTGATGGGGGATATTTGCCAACTTTTGTTCCGGATGCTTCCGGGCAGTTAAAGCCGAATTATCTGATTCATCCGGCTACAGGTAAACCTGTGGTAGGAGCAGACGGAACTCCAATTTTTAACCAATATGCTTTTATGCCGGATATTGCATTGTCTTTGGGGTTGGATAATGCCTATACGGTAGGAGGAGTTTTGGAGCAGCCCTTATATATGGGAGGAAAGGTGCGTTCTGCATTTCGCATGGCATCTATCGGAGCTGATATGGCTTATTTAAACGTCAGATACAACCGGGCAGAAGTGATTACTGAAGCTGACGGGGCGTATTGGCAATATCTGAAAGTAAAGGAATTGGTCTTATCTGCTTTGAAATATAAAGAGGTAGTGGGAGAACTGGTAAAAAATCTGACAGATGCGTATCAGACCGGAATGGCTTTCCGGAATGATTTGTTAAAAGCTCAGGTAAAATTCAATGAAGCGGAATTGTTGTTACAAAAAGCCCGGCATGGGGAAACATTAGCGGCTATGAATTTATGCCGGATAATAGGAGTCGATCTTCACTCAAGCCTGCAAATCCGGGATTCTTTACAGGATGGTTTAACTCTCGGTATATTGGAGGGAAATCCTGATATAACAGGAAGACCGGAATATAATCTTCTGGAAAAAGAAATAGAGTTAAAGAAAAAACAGGTAGACCTGACCCGTTCTGATTTCCTGCCTCAGTTGGGAGTATCTGCATCTTATGGGTATACGGACGGGATAGCATTGAATGGCGAATCCGACGGAATGTCTTCTTTTATGGCTATTGTCTCTTTAAAAGTACCGGTATTCCATTGGAGCGAAGGGCGGAATAAAATAAAATCAGCCCGCTCTGAACAGACCATAAGCGAACTGAAAAGAGCAGATATGATACAACTCATGCAACTGGAAACGGCCCGGGCCCGTTTTAATGTAGAAGATGCTGCTAGCCGTGTAGAGATGACTCGTAAGTCTTTACTCCAGGCGGAAGAAAATCTGACTGTGAGCAAAAATCGCTATGAAGTGGGGATGGAAAACCTGACCAATTATATGGAGGCCCAAGCCCAGTGGCAAAAGGCCTGGAGTGATTGGATTGATGCCAAATCAGAATTGCGGTTGAGTGAAACGCAATATTTAAAAGCTACCGGCCGTTTGGCAGAATAAAACTTTTCCGGAAAGAAAAAAGGAAATTTGTTTTTAGATACTGGCATGTTTTGTGGCGGATTAAAATTTGCTTAACGGCTCACTGATTAACGAAGCTTTGGTCTCCGGCAAAAAATCAATCCGGAACTTTGGTCTCATTAATCAGCGAAGCGTTAATCAGCTTTTGTTAGAAAGCATTGGTTCGTTTAGCTGAAAACAGTTTTCTATTTTCAATTCCTCCTGTTCTCAGGAAGGGGTTTCGTTGGTTTGGACTTCAGAAGCCGGGAGTATCTTTTTGGTTTTTTTTACCAGATTTCTCAAGTAGAACAGACGGACTGTTTCCGGAGAAACCTTATATTTCCGGGCGATTTTTTGAAAAGAAAGTCCATCTGCGCGGAGTTGGAAAATTTCATCAATGTGTTCATATAATTTACTGGTGCTGATACTTCCTTTCGGTCTTCCCAGTTTTATACCGGCAGCTCGTCTTCTGGCCAAAGCTTCTCTTGTACGTTGTGAAATCAAGGTACGTTCAATTTCGGCACAAAGGCCGAAAGCAAAAGCAAGTACCTGACTATTGATAGAAGTATCGAATTTATACCCTTCTTTGATACTGTGAATGGTAATTCCTTTTTCAATAGACTGATGAATAATGTTCATGATGTTTAGCATTTTACGACTTAAACGAGATACTTCTGTGATGATCAGAACATCCCCTTGTTGCAACCTTTTTAATAACGTCCCCAACTGACGTTCTGTTTCCTTTTTGGTGCCACTGACGGTTTCTGTACACCAGGTAGTAACTTGCATATCCTGCTTCCGGCAAAAATTAAGCACTTCGCTTTTTTGATTCAGAATCGTTTGTTTATCTGTACTGACACGCAGATAAGCAGCTACAATTTGTTTCCTTTCCATTTTTTGTTTTTTTCCCAAGTTGATAATATATAAGTAATTAAAAGTCGTACTTACACCGGATAACGAATTCAATACGATATTTGTTTTGCCGATTGACAGAAAAATACGATATCAGTGAATACCTGCAATTAAGTGCCGGTATCCCAAAACGGCTTGTATGCAAAAAGTGAAAAGAAGGTATATGCTCTTTTTTTTAAGAAGTAAAATGAACTGATGAAATACTGCATATTTAACCATGTTAAAAAAATAACCTACTACAAATATAGAAAAAGTTTTAATTAATAATTGGACTAGTGTTAAAGAATTGAAAATGTCTTTTTAGTCGTTAAAATGAAACAAGTCTGCCTTCAGATAAGTATATATAAACGTTTTATTCTTTTAGCTTTTGTAAAAATGATAGGATATATATGAAAAAGACGTTTATTCGGCTTATAATAGTTACGGGATTTATGCTTTTATGGGGAGCATGCCGCCAAAAAACAACTCCTTTAACGATCTCTCAATTGGTGAAGACGACAGAAGTAAAAGCATATCAAGGCTTGTTTAAAGTGACTTATCCGGGAAAATTGCAGGCTGCCTCTGATGTAAAACTCGCTTTCCGGGTTGCCGGTCCGATAAAGGATATCTATGTGCATGAAGGAGAATATGTCAGAAAAGGGAAATTGTTAGCCCGTTTGGATCCCCGTGATTATCAGCTTCAATACGATGCCGCTTATGCCGAATACATACAGGTAAAAGGAGAGTCGGAACGAATCATGCAATTGTATCAGAAAAAAAGTGTTCCTGTAAATGAATATGATAAGGCTGTTGCTGCATTGAAACGTGTCTCTGCTTTGTATAACGGGCAAAAGAACGCATTGGAAGATACCCGTTTGAGGGCCCCTTTTGACGGTTATATCCAGAATAAATATTTTGACGCCTATGAAATAGTGAATCAGGGCACACCGGTATTGTCCATGATCAATAATGACTATCTGGAAGTTAGCATAGATATTCCTTCAGTAGACTATATCCGTCAGGAAGATTTTGCCGAATTTAGTTGCATAGCTGATGTCTATCCGGATGATGTTTTACCTCTTGAATTTTTGGATATTACCCGTAAAGCTAATTTTAATCAATTGTTTAAGGTCCGGTTTCGTTTGAAAAGAGAACCAAAACAAAAACTGAATCTGGCTGCCGGTATGAGTGTCAGTGTTACAATTCAGTATATCCCCTTTGCTGAAGATCTGTCTATTATACCTATATCTGCTCTTTTCTGGAGAGATTACCGTTCCTATGTATGGCTTTTCGATGCTAACGACGGGAAAGTGAGAATGATGCCGGTGGATGTAAAGCGGGTCCTGAAAGATGGGGAAGTGATTGTGGAATCGGATTTACGTCCGGGAGAGACAATCGTTTCTGCCGGAGTGAATGATCTGAAAGAAGGACAGGTCGTCAGGGTTTTGCCTCCCGTTCCGTCTTCCAATGTCGGTAAACTTTTATGATACTGTTTCACTTTTGATTCTTAACTATTCAATTTTCAAATATGAATTTTACCGAGTATGCATTAAAAAACAGAGCTTTAGTATATTTCCTTGTCGTTGTACTTATTGTAGGAGGCATTTATTCCTTTATGACGATGAGTAAACTGGAAGATCCGGCTATTACGGTTAAACAGGCTATGGTGATTACGGCTTATCCGGGAGCAAATGCTTTTCAGGTAGAACTGGAAGTAACCAATGTACTGGAAAAGTCCATACGTTCTATGGGAGATCTGGATCATGTAGAATCCCGTTCTATGGATGATGTTTCTGAAATTTTAGTGGAATTAAGCAGTACTGTACCTTTGGATGAATTGCAGCAAAATTGGGATATCTTACGCCGCAAAGTTGCAAATGTACAATCTCAGCTCCCGAAAGGAGCACAACCTTCTTTGGTGATGGACGACTTCGGGGATGTATACGGGATGTTTTATGCAATGACCTCTCAGGGATTCGGTTATCAGGAAATGATGGATTATGCACAATTGGTGAGGCGGACAGTACTAGATATTGACGAAGTGAGTAGCGTGGATATATACGGAGAACGCCAATCCTGTATCGATATCCGGATATTGGAGGATAAGATGGCTAATCTGGGTGTACATCCCGCAGAGGTGATCCTGACCCTTAATAACCAGAACCAGACAGTATATTCAGGTTATTATAATAGCGGAGAAAAACGAATCCGGGTGGGAGTAAACGGAAATTTTACCGATATCAATGATATCCGGAACCTGTTGATACGGGGACATGAGGAAGACGAACTTCGCCTGGGAGATATTGCAGATATCTCTAAAGGATATGTTCAACCGGCCCGGGAAGGAGTATTATATGATACCCTCCCTGCGATTGCAATTTCTATCGCTATGCAAAAAGGCGGAAATATCATTCAGTTGGGGAAAAAAGTGGATCGGAGATTGGCAGAATTGAAAGAAAATATTATTCCGGCCGGAATCGAGTTTCAAAAAGTATTTTTCCAGCCGACCCGGGTAAAGAATGCGATAAACGTATTTATGGTTAATCTGATAGAATCCGTATTGATCGTAATTTTTATCGTTATGTTATCGATGGGGTTCCGTAGCGGTTATATCATCGGAGCCGGTCTGGTTATTGTCGTACTGGGTTCTTTTGTGGTTCTTCATATGATGCATGGTACGCTGCAACGGGTTTCGCTGGCTTCCTTTATCATCGCTATGGGTATGCTGGTGGATAATGCCATTGTGATTGTGGACGGAATTATGTTCGATTTGCAAAGAGGGGTAAAAAAACCGGCTGCTTTGGTAAATATTACGAAAAAAACGGCCTGGCCGTTACTGGGGGCGACAACGATAGGAATCCTGACTTTCTTACCTATTTTTCTTTCTCCGGATACGACAGGGGAATATGTCCGGGACTTGTTTATTGTGTTGGCGGTATCCCTTTGGCTGAGTTGGATATTGGCTTTAGCTTATGTGCCCATACAGGCAGACCGGGTATTGAAGGTGAAAGGTAAACCGGTAAGTGAAGAGGTTATATATAAAAAGAAAGTATATCGATTTTACCGGAATATCCTGCAGTTTTCATTGCATTACCGTTGGATGGTAATCCTGGTACTAGTGATTTTATTAGTCATCAGTGTATGGGCTTTCCGCTTTGTACGACAGGGCTTTTTCCCGAATTTAAGTTATAATCAGCTTTATATTGAATATCAGATGCCTTACGGGACGAATCCCGAGATCGTTAAAACAGATCTGGCTTCTATGGAACGCTATCTGATGAGCCGGCCTGAAATTACCGCGGTAACCACCAGCCTTGGCGGAACGCCTTCCCGGTACAATCTGGTACGGACGGTTGCCGAGCCTGCTTTAAGTTATGGGGAGTTGATTGTAGATTTTACCTCACCTGCCACTTTGAAAGAAAATTTGAACGGTTTGCAAAAATATTTGTCGGAACATTACCCTCAGGGATATGTCCGTATGAAACAATATAATCTGATGTATATGGATTTTCCGGTGCAGTTTATGATTTCCGGTCCGGATCCGGCTGTTTTAAAGAGTTTAAGTAAACGGGTGGAAGATATTATGCGTCACGATTCTACTGTCATACTGGTGACAAATAACTGGGGACCGGAAACTCCTGCACTGGATGTGAGGTATCACCAGCAGATTGCCCGGGAAGCAGGACTTTCACGGCAGGATGTCAGTCTGGCTTTACTGGCAGCAACCGAAGGGTTGCCCATCGGCTCTTATTACGAGGGGGAACACGATCTGCCCATTTATATCAAAAGTGTAAATGAACGGGGAGAACGTCCGGAACGGATTGATAATATACCGGTATGGAGTTTGACTCCTTCCCTCAATGGATTGAATATGGAAACGGTCAAAGAATTAATGGTTGGTATGATCTCTGAAGATGAAATTTTAAGCGGATTAATCGGTTCCAAACCCTTAAACCAGACCACTAACGGGGTAGACATGACTTGGGAAGTACCCTTGGTGAGGCGTTATAACGGACAACGTTCGATCTCTATCCAATGTAATAATGCTCCGGGCTTTACGACCGCTGAAGCGCGGAATAGTTTATTGGCTAAAATCGACTCTATTCAGTTGCCTGCGGGGTATAGCTCTGAATGGCAGGGGGAATATCTGGCCAGCACACAGTCAGAACAGTATTTATTCAAAAATGTGCCTATCGCCATTGTCCTGGTCTTGATTATCCTCATCGCTTTGTTCGGGGATTTTAAAAAACCTCTGATGATTTTGTTATGCCTGCCACTGGCTGTGATTGGGATTGTTGCCGGAATGTTACTGGCAGGGAAGGAGTTTGGCTTCGTCGCTATTGTGGGAGCTTTGGGATTGGTCGGTATGATGATTAAAAACGGAGTGGTTTTGGTAGACGAAGTAAATATTCAGATCCACAGTGGGAAAAAACCGTTTTTAGCTTTGCTGGACGCATCCTCTTCCCGTTTACGCCCTGTATTATTGGCTGCTATGACGACGATTTTGGGAATGATTCCGTTGGTCAATGATGATATGTTCGGTGCTCTGGCCGTAACGATTATGGGCGGATTGTTTATCGGGACGATTATTACCTTAGTCATTTTACCCGTATTGTACGCTGTATTTTATCGTATCCGGCAGAAAAAGACAAGAAATGTTGAGAATGTAATGTTATGAAAATGAGATTTATTATCCTGATCTTTTTGCTCGGTAGCTGGGGGACTACTGGTCACCTGGCAGCTCAGGTGCAGCTTTCCCGTCAGCAATGCCGGGAGATGGCATTGGAAAATAGCAAACAGATGGCAATTGCCGGAAAAGACAAAGAGAAAGCCCTTTATACAACCAAATCGGTGAGGGCAGATTATTTTCCGAAAGTATCTGTTTCCGGATTCGGTTTTTACAATCAGGAAAAATATTCCTATAAGTTGAAAGGGGGATATTTACCCACTTATATACCGGACGAACAGGGACAGTTACAGCCGAATGTCCTGTTAAATCCTGAAACCGGTAAACCCGTAATGGGAGCAGACGGTCTGCCCGTTTTCAAAGAATATGCTTTTTTGCCGGATATCGGCATAAAGATAGGTTTGAGAGGGGTTTATATGGCGGGAGTACAAATTTTGCAACCTGTATATATGGGGGGCAAAATCCGGACGGCTCATCAGATGGCTAAAACAGGAGAGTGGATGGCCAATGAAAATTTACGGTTAAACCGTTCCGAAGTTTTGCTGGAAACCGATAGAGCTTACTGGCAGTTGATGCGGGTACAGGAACAAATCCGGGCTGCTGTTGCCTACCGGAAAGTAGTGGGTGAATTGATGCAGAATATAGAAGATGCTGAGCAGGTCGGCATGACTTCCAATAATGAAGTCCTGAAAGTAAAAGTTAGGTATAATGAGGCCGAACTGATGCTGCAAAAAGCCGAGAACGGTTTGGTACTTTCCCGTATGAATTTGTGCCGGCTGATCGGTTTGGATTTACATACGGAAGTCGTGATCAAGGATACTTTACCGGAAACCATTACTCCCGGTCTTCTGGGAGAAGGGGAAAATATTACCGAGCGACCCGATTATAATCTGTTGAAAAAAGAGGTGGAGCTGAAAGAGAAACAAATTCGTTTCACCCGTTCAGAATTTCTTCCCCAGGTAGGTATATCCGTCGGATATGGATATGGGGGAGGTTTGGAACTGAACGGAAATACAGATGCCAGTGCTTCTTTAAATGCGATGGCTTCGGTCCAAATCCCCGTATTTTATTGGGGAGAAGGCAGGAATAAGGTCCGGGCTGCCCAAATCGAACAGGAAATGACTCAGCTGAATTTGGAAAAATCTGCCCAACTGATGGAGCTGGAAGTTGCTTCTACCCGCTTTAACATCAAAGATGCACAGAAAAGAATAGAGATGTGCCGGGATGCTTTGGCTCAGGCGAAAGAAAATCTCTACATCAGTCAAGCGGAATATGAAGGCGGAATGGAAAGCCTTTCCAATTTACTCGAAGCGCAAGCCCAATGGCAGGATGCCTGGAGTCAGTGGGTAGATGCAAAAGCAGCGCTTCAATTGAGTGAGACTGAATATTTGAAAGCCATTGGCCGTTTAGGTGACTAAGGAAGAAGTGTTATCGCCTGGTTCGTAAAAATCACTCCGCCGGTTAATGAACTTCCGGCCCTGAAAAAATGAATTTATCAGCAACTTTCGGTTCATTAACCTGAGAAACGTTAATCTGCTGTCGGTAAAAGCTTGTCTCTGGTTTTTTATTTAATGGAATTACCAAATATTTTTTTTCTATCGATTATTTTCAGATTTCCGAATCGTTTCAGAGCTTCCACATTAATCCTTGTCGGATTTCCGACAATAATGTAACAGGTCGTTTGATTTTTAATGTTGTTATTATAAAACTCCCGGATTGTCGACATATCCATTTCATTTAATTTTTGAATCAGTTCCCGGTTCGGGTCGGAAGAATAACCGTAGAATTTCCCGAGAGCAACTGTACCTGGCAAATCCCGGAAAGAGGGATAAGCATCGTTAATGTAGTTCAGATTTAATTGCCTTACATAAGGTGTAAATTCCGGTTTTTCAGGCATATTTTTTAATAAAGAATCCAGGACACTTAAAGCATTTATCGTTTTGTCCGCTTGAGTAGAAAGTGTACAATTCAGAAAACTGCCTTTCTCCCAGTTGAGCGGATCAGGGCGGTGGTGATAGCCTATTGCAGAATAAGCAAAAGACCGGAATTCCCGGAGTTCCTGGAAAATTAAAGATGACATACCGAGCCCGAAGTAACAGTCGAAAAAGAGACTGGAATCCCGGAAAGCCATGCTCATTTCTGTTTTGGACGGAGTATAACTGTAAATGATGGATTGGTTTGTATAGGGATTGCTTACAAAAAATACGGTCGGCCGCTTATATTTTACGATCGGTTCAGAGACCGGACCAAATCCTTTTTGAGAGACTTCCTCTGTCAGCAGGTATTTCCGGGCAGCTTCTGCTAGGGTAGAAACCGGTAATTTCCCGGAATAATACAGATTACATTCTGTTTGCAATAAATCTTTAAATAAACTGACATATTCCGCACCTCCTTTGGCTTTGATTTGTTTTAAAGGCCATGTTTTTAAATAAACTGAATTTTCTTTCCATATTACATAATGCGCAAGGGCTTTTCCCATGATTTCCGGTTCCCTTTGCATTTGTAGCCGGCTTATTTTTTCTTCGCTGAGGGTTTGTTTAAATTGCTTTTTATCGGATGTTATTTGCGTCAGAAAGTGATGAATAAGCGCGAGTGTTTGATCGAAATTTTCGTTTATTCCCGAAATATATATATAGAAAAATTCACTGTCACCGTTAAAAATCACGTTTCCTCCGGTCTTTTGAAGAGCCTTTCTGAATTCTTTAAAAGGAAGGCTGTCTGTTCCTAAATGGTTCAGATAGGCAGGTAAAAATTCCAGAGCCGGATCGGCTGCAACTCCTTTTTTATAGGCTAGGGTTAATTCAAAGATGTTATTGACCGGATTTTCTTTTGCATATAGAGTTACTAAAGGAGAAAGGGAAAACGTAGTCACGTCTTTTTCAAAATCAATGGTGCGGGGAGGAATGACGGACATCGAGGCCGCTTCTTTTTTTAATTTTTGGGCATAAGCCGAACTTTCTGCCCGGTGAGAAGGAATTATGGGTTCGAAGTCCGGTTTGTTAACCCGTTCTTTCCGGTAACGTCCGTTTTTTTTCTTAAAAAATAAATAGTTGGGAGTGAAATACCGGTTTGCTATTTTTGTAATATCTTCTTTTGTAAGGGCGTCTATGATCTCAGGAGCTTTTTGATAGTCTGTCCAGTTCCCGCCTTGTGTAAAAAGTTGTGCCATTTGTTCTACCCGGCTTTTTGGTGTTTCCTGTGCTTTTTCGAAAGCTGTTTTCAGGCTTAGTTTGAGATCGGCCAGTTCTTCTTCCGTAAAATCCCCTTTTTTAATACGGTCAATTTCCCGGGTTACGATTTGTTGAGCTTTACGGTAGGATTGGAAAAGGAATTTCGGTACAAACATGAGCACTATAGCTCCGGCCTCATTCAGATTGAGTTGTTCAATACCGGCACCCATTAATTTTCCGTTTATACTCAATTGATCCAGATAACCGGTATTGTTTTGATTGCTCAAGAGATTGAGCGCAATCCTCAAGGCATAGATATCGGGAGAATTAGCGGGAATACCCCTCCAGGCAATGGCTCCCATCTTTACAATGGGTATCGGAATCCGGATTTCTGCCGTTTCTTTCCCCTGAAAAGCGGGCAGGTCAACCGGTTGAGAAACAGGGGCCTTCCCGGCTTTTATGCGGGAGAATTTTTCCCGGATCTGTGGGATAATTGCTTCGGAGTCGAAATCACCGCTTAAAATTAAAGCCATATTTCCCCCTACGTAATATTCCTCATAAAATTTCATCATTTCTGATAACTGTGGATTTTTCAGGTGTTCCGTTGTTCCGATAATGGGATATTGATAGGGGTGGGGAGTATAAAATAACCTTGTTGCTTCCAGAAAAGCTAATTCATAATCGGAATCTTCGTGCATGTTTTTTTCTTCATAAACGGTTTCCAGTTCGCTTTGAAATAAACGGAATACCGGATGAATTAATCTTTCACTGTACAATTCCAACCATTGACTGATGTACTGGGGATTAAAGCTATTGTAATAGAAGGTATAATCGTAGGAAGTTGCAGCATTGAGTCCGCTTCCCCCGAATTGGGAAATCAGGGTATTGAATTCGTTGGGAATTGCATATTGAGCCGCTGCAATGCTCATCCGGTTAATTTCTTTTTGAATTCTCCGTCGTGCGGATTTGTTTTTTGTAATAGCCAGCGTATCGTATTGTTGGGCGATAGAATCCAGATATACTTTTTCTGATGCATAATCGATAGTACCGATTTTGTCAGTCCCTTTGAACATGATGTGTTCAAAATAATGCGGAATACCTGTGCTGGGACTATCTTTAGCTCCGGCCTTTACCACTATTCCCCCAAAAACAGTAGATTGGGAATGATCTTCATTTAACCAGACCGTTAATCCGTTGTCCAGGGTAAATGTCCTTACCTCTAATGCAGATTGTGCCTGTAGCCATCCTGAAAGGAGGCTACAGGCAATTATAAAGAATAGGTTTTTCATAAAATTTTTAAAGTATTTTATTTTCCGGATTTATTCGGGAAAGTCGGGATTGCTGGTTCCCGGGGTGCTTCTGTTTTCAGCTTTTCCAGAATAACCTCGATGGCCTTGTTCAATTGTTCGTCATCTCCCATATATTCTTTATAAGGATCGTTGTCGATTTCGAGATGAGGAGTAACTCCGCTTCCTTCAATGATAAAACCGCTTCCATCTACAGCAAAAGGTGCATAAGAAGGAGTTACGATAGCTCCCCCGTCTACTACCGGTACAGTACCGCTGTAACCTACTACGCCTCCCCAGGTACGGTGTCCGATAATTGTGCCCAGCTTATTGTATTTGAATCTGTAGGGGAATAAATCTCCGTCAGATGCCGAATATTCGTTTACCAGCAATACTTTCGGTCCTACAAAGGTACCCACCGGATTGACAGACCCTTCTTTCTGATTTGTATGCATAGTGTAAAATGTCGGGGTACGCAGTAAACGTTCTGTAATCATAGGAGATACATTTCCGCCTCCATTTCCGCGGTCGTCGATAATCAATGCTTTTTTACCGAGCTGAGGGTAATAATGTTTTACGAATTCATTCAAACCGGCAACTCCCATATCCGGAATGTGGATATAACCTACTTCTCCGTTTGTAGCTTCATTGACTTTACGGATGTTGTTTTGTACCCAATTGTAATAGTATAGTTGCGATTCGTCTTCGAGGGGAACGACCAATACCTTCCGTGCTCCCTTTGCATCTGCAACGGTATTTACTTCTATTTCTACGGTTTTACCGGCTTTATCTACCAAATGTTTAAACAGATTATCGGTATCTTTTAACGACTGTCCGTTAATGGAAATGATGTACTCTCCTTCTTTGACATTGACGCCAGGCATTGTCAGGGGTGAACGGGTAGCTTTATCCCAGTTGGCTCCTTCAATAATTTTCTTTACCCGGAAATAACCGGAAGCGTCTTTTTCAAACTGAGCTCCCAGTAATCCCATCGGAATCCGGACAGGTTCAGGATGTTCCCCGTTTTCGGAATAGGCATGGCCTACACTTAATTCTGCTATCATTTCGCCTATGATATAGGTCAGGTCGGTTCTATGGTTTACATAAGGAACCAATACTTTGTATTTTTCCCGTACTCCATCCCAATCCACTCCGTGCATATTTCTGGCATAGAAAAAGTCGCGCATTTGCCGCCAGCTTTCATTATAGATCTGCATCCATTCCTGATGGAAATCGATGCGTTTTTTTACATCTTTTAAAGATATCGGTTCGGAAATACTTACAGGCCCGTTCGGGATATCAATGACCTGCATGTTTTTGCCTTCCATGGCAATTGCTTTTTTATAGGCAGGCCCGAAACCGATGTAAGCTTTTAGGTTTGTCTCTTTTTTGGCGTTCAGATCGTAAACCTGAGTTTCTCTGCCCCGGTTGTAGTATACTTTCTGTCCGATCATGTGTATGTTGTAATAGTAAGAGGCAGGAACCGGCAATTCCACAACCCGGTTATTCAGGTTTTCAAAATTGTAAACAAGTGCTTTTTCGGTAGATTCCGTTTGTTTCGCTTTTGGTTTTTTATCTGTTTTTTCAGACTTTATTGCTTTTTCAGCCGAAACCGGTTTTAAATTATCGTTTTCCGGAGCAAACGGAATGAGGGCGTCCTCTGTTAAAGGTAATAGATATACTTTGTTCATATTGGCATAGGCATGGTTCCATTCCGTCTGGCTGTATATCGGATTAAAAGTACGGGCAGAACTAAAGACCAGGTATTTTCCGTCGGAACTGAAGTTGGGAGAACTGATATCGTACCAGCCGTCTGTCATTTGATGTTTTTCCTTGGTAGCCAGGTTATAGAGGATAATGTTGCTCGTATTTTTTTCCGGACGTACGTAGGTCAGGTATTTACTGTCGGGCGACCAGTTGTAACTATAGAAAGTTCCGATTCCGGAAGTTTCTACCGTTTCTGTTTTACCGGTGGTTACATCTGTAATATTTAACTGATTCTGTTTATCGTTCCAGGCTATTTTTTTACTGTCGGGCGACCAGAGAATGTCGAAGATATAGGTTTTCAGATTTTTTGTCAAATCCTGTTCTTTACCGGTAAATACGTCCCGGATCCAAATATTGAACTCTCCGTTTTTGTCGGAAATATAAGCTATTTTTTGTCCGTCGGGCGACCAAGTCGCAGCAAAGTCATTTGCATCGGAAGAATTCGTCAGGTTGTAAGTAATTCCCTCTTTTGCCGGTACGGAAAATAAATCTCCACGGGCCGTCAGTAATACCCGTTCTCCGTTCGGGGAGATATCAATACTGCGGAGTTGATCGCTTACATCTTTCAGTTGGGGACGGGAATATAATTGGTCATTATCAATTTCTATATTGACTTTGGTAGCCTGTTTATTCCGAGTGTCGAATTTGTAAATATATCCTCCCTGTTCGTAAACGATCTGATCATTTCCGATAGAGGGGAATTTGATGTCGTAATCTTTTGAGAACGTCAGCTGTTTGGTATTTTTATCGTTTATATTGTATACATAAAGGTTCATGACGTTATCGCGGTCGGAAATGTAGTAAATTTCATTTCCGTCAGCAGACCACATGGGAATAATATCCTGCCGGATGTTGTCGGTAATTTTCTCTGATTTTTTAGTATCAAAATCGAAAATACGGATATCATCGGCCATCCCACCCTGATATCTTTTCCAGGTTCTGAATTCCCGGAAGACGTAATTATAAGCCAGCTTTTTCCCATCTGGGGAATAAGAAGCGAAACCACCGTTTTTCAGGGGAATTTCGGTAACATCCCCTCCTTCTACGGGGACAGTAAAGAGCTGACCCGTAAAGTCATTAAATGTATATTGACGGGAACGGAACAGAATATTTTTACTGTCCGGTGTCCAACCCATTACGATATTATTAGGACCCATCCGGTCTCCTAAATCGTCTCGGCCGAGGGTGGCGGTGTACGTAATCCGTTGGGGCTGTCCGCCTTCTGCAGGCATGACAAAGACTTCTGTATTTCCGTCGTACTGAGCGGTAAAAGCAATATATTTCCCGTCGGGAGAAAATTTAGGGAACATTTCATAGCCAATATCAGAAGTTAACCTCCGGGCTGTCCCTCCCTTAGCGTCCACTGTATATAGGTCTCCAGCATAGGAAAACACTATTTTATCTCCCTGAATGTGCGGGAAACGTAATAATCTGGCTTCTTTTCCGTATGTACAGAATACAAATGCCAGTAAAAAGACAAATAGTAAACATTTTTTCATAATGGATGTTTTTTATTTATGATTGTATTTGGATAAATAAAACATTTTGAATACCTCTAGCACAGACGCTTTTCCTATTGGCGAACTTACAAAAAATACCGTTAGAAATAATCAGAATGAGGAAAAAATAATAAAAAAACCTGCACAAACAAAATTGAATTACATTACCGATTATCGCTTGGTCAAATAGTCGAGTAAAATTCAATCGTCGTGCAGGCACTCCAGTGGTGATGAATAAGGGATATTTGGGTCTATCCCGGAGTATCTTTATAACGTTTACTGTTTTCTTTAAAAAGTTTGCCATGCCCCACTTGGGAAAGGGCACAGCAAACACAAAATTGACTTATTATCAACTTGGGATATCTTTATTTTCTAATTTCGAATTCTCCAACTTGCGTTGCTAGCTCTTCACTATAACAAGAAATTTTGTAGTTTCCTGCCTCTAATTCTTTTATATCTATTGTATAAGTCCCATTTTTATAGGCTATTGTTTTTTCTGTTAAAACAATGGATTTTGCCTGTTGGGATTCTATTTTAAAAGTTACTTGACCTAAATCATAATAGAAATTGCAATCTATTGTCATGTTATTTTGAGATAAAGTTCCTTCTAAATATATAGGTACTTCATCTGTTGGGTATACAAGATCTCCATCATCTTCACCTAAAAATTCAATATCTTCATCTGTATAATATGTAGATGAAAAAACAGGAATGATCATTAAACTTGTTAATACTACTAGTACGCCAAGAAATTTTGTTTTCATACACACTTTTTTTATCCTCTAAAACTTTTTGGCAAATTTAAAGCAAATCCCACTCTCCTTCCAAATCATTTTGTGGGACAAAAGAGGGGACAGATGAAAATGTAAAATTTTAATAATTAGTTATATAAATCTTAAAATAAGGTGACACTTCTAAAAAAAGTTATTTTTTATTCAAGATTTTTATTAAGTTTTGAAGAAATCACATTTTAATTAAGTAATCTTCCAAGCTAATTTTATTATTGTCATTTCCTAGAATTTTTACTTTCAATCTATATTTCCTTTTCTTAAAAGCTTCAAAAGTAATTCGGAATACTTGAGCAATATCATTAATATCCCATTCATGCCTGAGCATATAGGCTAACATGACTTCATCTATATTTAACTCTGGAAATTTATGTTGAAGTTTTTCAATAAAATTATTATCAATATTTGTCAAAGCAGAAAAGAGACGTTGAGAATAATCTTCTTTTTGAGCTTTTAAAGAATTTTCGAATTCGTAATAGACTTTATCTGGAATTAATTTTATGTTTTTTGTTAAAAGGAGTTCCAGTTTTTCGTAAGCACTGCTATTATCTGCAATTAATTCTTTCGATAAAGCAAAACCCCATTGCGTTTTTGCAATCTCTTCGGATAAATGAGCGTTTTTAACTTTTAATTTCCGATGAATCCAACTAAAATATAAAGCTATTATACTAGCTGCTAGCGCAATGGTTAGTGAAATAGTAAAATACCAAAGACTTCTATTACGATCTCTGAGATTTTCTTTTTCCTTTTCTGCTAGAGCATATTTTTGTTCTAATTCTTTTAAAACTTCTTTTTCGTGATTAGAATTTAATTTGTCTTTTATTTCGTTATATAATGAATTAAATACACATGCTTGTTTATAGTCTTCTTGTTCTTTAGATATTTGAGAAAGATTTTTATAACAGTTAGCTAGATTAAATAAATTGTTTTCTTGTTCTGCTGCTTTTTTCATTTTTAATCCATAATATTTACAGCTATCTATTTTAGATTTTTGACGAAATATATTAATTATTCTATAATAATAAGGCGATTTCATTGACAAGTCACGTTCTTCAAGTAAAGATATGCATTCCTTACTAATGATAAGTGCGCTATCAATATTTCCTGTATTTTGAAGTAGAAAACTTTTATTATTTAAAATACTAGCGTATAACTCTGAAACTTGTGGATCATTTTTATTATCAATATGTTTAATGATTTCTAACATATGATTAGAATTTTCTTTCGCTAAATTATATTTCTTTTGTTTATTATATATTAGATTTAGTTGTCTAAGTGAATATACCATATAAAGTGAATCTTTTAAGCTTGAGTAAATCTGATTAGATTTTTTATAGTATAATTCTGCTTCAGATAAATTTATCTGTTTGTATTGAATTTGTCCTAACCAATAATATATTAATCCAAGAATGTGATAATCTTCTTTTGAACTTTTTTCAAAATTGATTTCCGCAGTTTTTAACAATTCGTATATTTCTTGAGGATCTTCTTGATATTTAGATAAATAATATTGGGTTCTGGCTAGGGCATAGTAATCTTTTTTGCTGCTGTAATACTTTTCAGCAATAAGTAGAGTAGAATCATTTTCCAATTGATTTAAATTTTTATCTGCCATTGCGGCTTCCAGCAGATAATAATAAGCTTTTTCGGCTTTACTAAGTTTTGCGACATCTAATGTTGTTAAACTATCCGCTATAGCTTGTGGATTGTCTTCCAATATTTTATCCCATTGGGTTAATTTTACCATATAAGGAGTAAGTTGAGTATCACAGGCGAATACTCCTAAAACTATTAAAATCGAAAAGCAGTATCTATTCATCACACACCGATATTTGATACAAAAATATACTAACTTTGATAATATAGCAATGTTTTGATTAATCTCTTTAAAATAAGATGATTTTTTTTATTGAATTTAAAAAAAGCACCTACTTTCCACTGTGGAAAGCAGGTGCCCGCCTAATAAGATACGTCTAACTTTATCTTATTATTTTCGTGTCGCTTGTCCTCCTGAGGTGAGTTTCTGGCTTTTTATTGTCGGATTCCCTCTATAAATTAGGTCAGAACCGGTACTCATATAATATTCCAATAATTCAGAAACTTCTATTGTAGCCTTAGCGCCTGTCGTTCCTTTTATGTTTGCAAATTTTACAGGGAAGTCTGCAGCATTTAAGTTTCCGCTTGTACTCATTTGTACATCAATTTTTTCCGCTTTCCCTTTTAAATAAATATCCCCGGAAGTTGTGATGGAAGTTTTTACAGTTACTGCTTCCAAATCTAAGGTCATTACCCCCGACGTTGTGGCTTTAAGGTCTATGTTTGTACATTTTAATAGCTGAGTGCTTTTTAACATAGCTCCCGTAGTGACCGATAATTTTTTGACTTGGGGTAAAGTTACCTGTACTTCAAGTGACTGTGCATTTTTGATTTGAACATTTTCAGGAAAATGTACTCTTAATGTATTCTCCTCTACCTCGGTTTTTAAATAAGGCAGAATGTTATCGTCAGTTTTTACCGTTATGCTGTAGTTTTCACCAGGAGTTACATAAAGATTTATACCTTGTGAAACTGCAATACCAGAAAAGGCTGTGACAGATCTTTGTTCCGTAATGACGCGTCCCGACGCTTTGATCGTTTTTTGTTCTTTCCCATTCCAGGAGGTCAGGGAAATAAATATAAGAGATAATAGAATAAGTAATTTCATTGGTCTTTCCTTGTTTATTTTAGTCTTTACTTCTATGTCTCGCACCTGAATTTGATTCTGCTTTCAATATACGGGGATTTCCGTAATAATCTAATTTTCCCATGCTACTTATCTCGTATTCGAGTTCATCGGCTACATATATAGTTGCTTTACCTGCAGAACTTACCTCTATGTCTGCTTTGCTAACAATAAATTTTTCAGCATCCAGATAAGCTGCCGAGTTGACCTCTGCATCTAATAAATTCCCCTTCCCTGCTAATTGGGCCTTTGCTGCCGAAGTCACTTCCAGATCCAGACGATTTACCTCTAAATTCATATCTAATTGTGCTGCTGAGGAAATTTCGATTTCCAGATCTGTCGCCTTCCACTCATTGGTCCCATAGATGTGAGAGGCAGAAGAGGCCTCAATTTTTTCTAAGTTAGGGACACTTACATATACGTTCATCGGTTTATTTGTCGATAAGTTTTTGTGTTTTCTGTTTCCATTGAGGGAGATGATCAGACAGTTTTTTACTACTTTTGTTTCAATATAAGGAATTATGTTTTCTTCGGCTTCTACCTGAAGCGACTCAGCTTTTCCCTGGGTTAAATAAACGTGAATCGCAGAGGATGTTTTTATTTCCGTAAAATGTCCAATTTCCCGCTGTTCTTTTACTACATTTTCAGATTTGTTGTTCCGGTAGCCCCAAGAACAAAGTGTCAGGGAAAAACAAGTTAGAAAAATAAGAGATAATGTTTTCATAGTTGTATATTTTAATGTTGAATTGTTGTTACGAAATATCTTGCTTTCCGTGTCGGAATTTGTGTTTTATTATATGACGGATATATATGTATTTTGTTACACTTTTTATAAAAAATGTTTATAACCGAATCATTTATATTTCATTTAGCAGGTTAGAGTTTTAGTGTAACGTTTTCAGTAAAAATAACTAAGACAACACTGATTAATGAAGCTTACGTTCCCCGAATAAGTAGTGGAATCAGAACCAAAGGTTCATTAATCAGTGAGGGGGTCAGGCGAATAAAATAAAGATATAAACTACTCTTTATCTTTTATACATTTGCATCTGTTTAAAGAGAGCGGATTTTTATTCTTACCCTGTTTTACGGTTTTTCTACTTTAAGACCAGGCGTTCGTTGTCTCCGTACATTTCGTAACCGGAAGTGATTACTTTTTCTCCGGGTTCCAATCCTTCTATTACCTGATAGTATTGCGGATTTTGTTTCCCGATTTTAATTGTCCTCCGGTACGCTTCACTACCATCGGGTGAAAGTACGAAAATCCATTGTCCTCCTGTACTTTGATAGAAAGCTCCTCTTGGAATTAATACAGATTCGTCGGATTGTCCCAGTTGAAGATTGATATGGTAGGTTTGTCCCGTACGTATATTTTCCGGCATATCGCCTACAAAGCAGAGATCTGTTTTAAATTGCCCGCCTTTTACATCGGGGTATACTTTCATGACGGTCATATTAAAATTGGTACCCTGACGTTCTAAAGAGGCGTCCAGATCCTTTCTTACACGGTCGATATAGTGCTCGTCGATCTGAGCTGCTACTTTGTAGTTATCCAAAACATTGATTTTCCCCAGCTCTGTACCACTGTTTACAGACTGGCCGATTTCTACAGAAAGTGTACCCAATTGTCCGCTGATAGGAGCCTTTACATTCAGGTTTTCATACCTTTCCCGGACCAGTTTGAGGTTTCTCTGCATACTTTTCAAGCTTTCCGCCATGTTTTCAATCTGGATTTCACGATACATGGAATCCTGTTTCTGACGCTCAATCAACATATCGTTATTTTGTATGGATGTTTCGTAATCCTCTTTTGCAGTCAGGTAGTCTTCTTTTGCGATCAGATCTTCTTCGTATAATTTTTTATTTTGTTCGTACTTCCGTCTGTTCCGGGTAACATTCAGTTCACTTTGCAAACGGTCCTGGCGAATGCTGATTTTTTCTTTTTCCATGGAAAGCAAAGTGTTTCTCAATTCGTTTTCCTGATAAGCCAAATCGGCTTCACTTTTCAGGATCTCCATCGATAAATTGGGATTCTCGAGTTTAACGATAATGTCTCCGGCTTTTACCATAGCTCCTTCTTCGACCACTTTTTCAATAACCCGTCCACCTTCCATAGCACTCAACTGGATAAAAGTGATCGGCTCTACATTTCCCATAATGCGGATATAATCGTTGAAAGTTCCTTTTTTGATTTCTTCAATGGTAATTTTATCCTTTTCTACCCTTAAAGTTGAACTGTGGTTTCCAAAAACCAGCCATCCGATAAAGAGCAATACAAAAGCTCCCCCTAAAATATAAGGAATATGTTTTTTCTTCAATCCTTTTTTCTGTTCGATGATCTTATCCATGATATATATTTTAATTGTTATTCAATAAGGTTTTTCGTATTTTTAATATTTGATCTTAGCCTGCAAAGGAGCACCTCTGTAAAAATCTACCATCCTTTTTTTGATTCCATAAGTCAGTTGGGCTTTCAATACATCGAGTTTTGCCTGCCTCAGATTATTGTCACTGGTGTTTAAGTCGATAATTGTCACTAATCCCTGTTCATATTTTTTTTGGTTTGCTTCATAAGACAATTGACTGAAGTTCTGTTTTTTTATGGCCATGTCGTATTCCCGGGAAGCAGCTTTTAGGTCCAATACGGCAAGTTCAATCTCTTTATATACAGACTGTAACATTTCCTGATAAGCAAATTCTGCATCCTGCATCTGGTATTTGCTGCGGGAAACAGTAGAGTGGCGCGAAAGGCCTCCGAAGATGGGAATGCTTACGCTGAATCCGAAACTTTTTCCGAGATTATTCTTTATTTGGGAATGAAAGGAATTGTCTTGGGAATCATAGTAGTAGGTGTTCAGCGTTCCGGAAGCATTAAAACTTGGGAACAACTGACCTTTTGTAATATACCAATTCAGCTGGGCAGCCCGGAAGGCATATTCTGCTGCACTTACTTCGGGTAAATCTTCTTTTGCTTTTCCGTATATTTCTGTAATATTCAATTCATGATTTTCCGGAATACGGCTACTCAGAGAAGAAACTTCTATATCCAGTTCTTCGTCAGGGTTATAATTCATTGTTTGTTTAAGGGTTACTAAAGCAGTCGCTTTTTTATTCTGATTTGCAATCAGATTATATTCGCTTTCAGCTACCTGGGCTTGTATGTCAAACAGATCACTTTTGGGTTTGATACCCAGCTCATGCTGACGTTCCATTCTTTTTAGTTGTAAACGGGCGTTTTCCAGCTGCTCCTGAGAAATTTCGATTAATCCTTCTGCATAAGCCAGATCGTAGAAGGCCTGCATGATGTTTACAGCGATATCGTTGGCTGTCTTCTCGGAGTCTTGCAATCCCTTTAGCTGGGATACTTTCCGGTAACGCAAAGTGTTGATGGCCGTAAAACCGGAAAAAAGATTGAGATTGGCCCCAACCCGGTAGTTATTGGCAAGTATACGGGAATCAACATAAGTATTGTCGGCCCCAATCGAACGTCCGAAACTATATTCTAAGCTGGAAGAACCGCTCAGACTGGGAAGTAGATCCAAACGGGCGTCCCTTAAATTTACATTGTTAACTTTATTATTGAGTAGTTGACGCTCCATTGTCAGACTTTGCTCCACACCATAATCAATGCATTCCTGTAGTGTCCATTTCTTTTCCTGACCAAAACTTTGAAAGGTAATCAGGACAGCCAGTAAAGTGATACCGATTTTTACCATTTTATTTCGTTTTTTCGTGATTTCTATTTTTCTGTATTTGTAAGGAATTCTGCTAAAAACGTGCCAGAATTGTAAAATATTAATTATTAGTATTTTGTTACTTATTAATTTTATTATGGTGTCAAAAAAATAGACAACAGTGTGAAATTATTTGACAAGAAGAAAAGACAAAAATAATTTAATTTTAAACATTTATTTAATAGATCAGAAGGAAAGAAACAAAGCAGATTCAATGTCTTTTTACTTTTGTAGTCAGCGAATACTTTTTATATATTTGTCCGATAGAAGGAAATTCCAGGTAAAGGCCGGAGAGGAGGAGAAATTTTTTAAAAGAGGGAGGGAAGGCGGTATAGAGATTTGCCTGTAAACAGAAATCCGTAAGTATCTGCATATGAATACAACAGTTATAGGAGTTGCCGGAGGTACCGGTTCCGGTAAAAGTACGTTGGTACGGAAATTGAGGGAAGCTTTTGCGGAAGAGGAAGTGATCACCTTGAGTCATGATTATTATTATAAGGCAAATAATGATCTCAGTATGGAGGAAAGAAGGAAATTGAACTATGACCATCCTCAATCCTTTGATACGGAAATGATGATCGGACATGTGCGGACGCTGAAGGACGGCGTTCCTATCCAGCGGCCTGTATATTCTTTTGTCGAGCACAATCGGTTGAGGGAAACGGTAAAAATGATCCCTGCCAAGGTATTGATTGTAGAAGGAATTCTGATTTTTGAAAATAAAGCCTTACGGGATCTGATGGATATTAAAGTATATGTAGATACAGATGCGGATATCCGTTTAGCTCGTCGGATCTTACGGGATGTACAGGAAAGGGGCAGAAGTATGACCTCTGTAATCAATCAGTACATTTCCACGGTAAAACCAATGCATGAAGAATTTGTAGAACCCTCTAAAAAATATGCTGATGTAATCATACCGGAAGGTGGATTCAATTCTGTTGCCCTATCTCTTTTAATCGAAAATATCAAATCTGTCATTCGGTGACAAGGGGACGGTTCTTTTGTCACCCAATTTTCTTTTTCTCATCTTTAAAATGCTGTTGTCCTTTTAAAAGGATTTTTTAATTTTCCTAACTAAAATAATAAATGGCATTTTATTCCGGGTTAATATTTCTCTGCCGTTTCAGGTGATCTAATTCTGAAGCGAACGGAAGCATTAAGCGGCCTTTAAAGGTCTCTATCCAAAGATAAAAATACTCAGTCATGAAACTTCAGGTGACGCAGAGGCCCTACTGTTTTACGTTATAGTTTTCAGACAGGATGACTTATGGCTTTTTGTTAGAATTTTAATTTATAATTCAATTGTAAATTGTGTTTCTTTATTGGGGACAGAATGAACGCGGATGGAACCTCCGTGTGCTCGCATAATTTGACGGGCTATACTCAAACCGATTCCGGAACCTAATTCTTTTGTTGTAAAGAAAGGTACAAAAATCTGTTTTATCAATTCTTCCGGTATACCGGGTCCATTGTCTTTAATAGTGAAAATTGTCCGGTCGTTTTCTGTCTTCCAGGCTTTGATTACAATGGCAGCGTTTTGACGTCCGGATAAAGCCTGAATCGCATTTTTTACAATATTGATGAGTACCTGTCCTAATAAATTAGAATCGGCATATAATTTTAAATCTTCCGGAACACCGGACATATCTATTTTTACGGAGTTAAAATTGTCTTCAGCACTACAAAGAATGACGATGCGTTGAATGAATTCACTTACGTTGAACAATTCCCGTGCAGGGGTTGGAATACGAGTGAACTTACGGTAGGATTCAACAAATGACACCAGGCCTTTACTGGTTTCACTGATGACATGAAGTCCACTGATAGCATTCGAACGAATGTCGTTGTCGGGGACATTTTTATCTTCGTATAGGGTTAATAATGTGTCACTAAGAGAAGTAATGGGAGCAATAGAATTCATAATCTCGTGCGATAATACACGTATAAGCTTGATCCAGGACTCAATTTCCTTCTCATCCATTTCATTATTGATATCGTGGATGACGATCAGGCGTACGAATTCGTTTTCCATTGTCATTCCTGAAGCTTTTATACTCAATTGTACGCTTCCTCTTTCCATTGTCAGGGAAGAGGTCTTATTATCTCCGGGCCGGATCGTTTCAAATAAACCCGTCAATGCCGGATCTACTCTGTCCAGTTGACGGATATGAGTAAAAACATCCAGTCCCAGAAGTTTTAAAGCAGCTGTATTTGCTTGTAATACAAAACCTTTTGAATTTAATATCACAATACCGGAATGAATACTACCTAAAATCAGTTCATAGAATTTTTCTTTTTGTTGAGCCTCGATACGGATTTTCTGAAGAACATTTTTCATTTTATTCAGGATGTAACTCAGAAACATTTCCGAACTGGTTCCTTTTTTCTCGATAAAATTAATGGAATAATCGTCATTTTCGATGGCTTCGAAAAAATAAGCCAGCTTACGGTTTACCGAATTATAAAGAGTAAGGGTTTTGGATATATAGATAATAGCTCCTAGAGCACATATAATTCCCCAGCCTTTATAAGAAAAATAGAAAAGAGCGGCTGAAGCGACAGAACAGCCGATAATGATCAGGATAAAAAATAAAAGGTGTAGTGAAATCCTCCGGAACATATTCTATAATTTACATTTTGCAGACTCATTTTTACGAAAGGGATGAACCCCGGATTTTATAAACTGTATTTTTTCATTTTATTATAAAGGGTTTGGCGGGTAATTCCCAGCTGGGTGGCTACGGCCGATAAATTTCCATTACTGCGGTCCAAAGCGTGTTGGATCATTTGTTTTTCCATATCTTCCAGCGTTTCATTTTTATCGATAAAAGTAGTTGTTACCGTTTTAAAGAAAAAATCTGAGGGCTTGATTATATTTCCTTCGCACATGATCACGGCTTTTTCGATAGCATGTTGTAATTCCCGTATATTCCCGGGCCATTTATATTCCTGTAATTTTTCCTGGGTGGTTGATAACATATTGCAGTTTTTCCCATATTTAGAAGAATATTTTTTCAGGAAATATTCGGCTAAAGGTACGATGTCCTCTTTCCTTTCCCGGAGCGGAGGAATTTCAATGTGAATAGTATTAATCCGGTAGAGTAAATCTTCCCGGAAATGATTTTGTTGTACCATTTCCTGAATATTCCGGTTCGTGGCACATATCAGGCGGATATCGGTATTTATGGGTTTATTGGAACCGACCCGGGTAATTTTACGGTTTTGAAGGGCTGTCAGTAATTTGGCCTGCAGAGCATAGGATAAATTTCCGATTTCATCCAAAAAAAGGGTGCCTTTATTAGCTGCTTCGAATTTTCCTGCGCGGTCTTCCCGGGCATCGGTAAAGGCTCCTTTCACATGCCCGAACAATTCACTTTCAAAGAGTGTTTCCGTTACGGCTCCCATATCGACGGAAATCATTACTTCGTTGGAACGGTTGGATAAACGGTGAATTTCCCGGGCAATCATTTCTTTCCCGGTGCCATTTTCACCGGTAAGCAAAATATTGGCGTCCGTTTTGGCTACTTTGCACACCAGGTTATATACCTGCATGATTTCCGGGGAACTTCCCCACAACATGGAAGGTTCGCTGTTCAACTGGTTTTTCAGTACATTCTTTTCTTCTTTCAGTTGCTTGACCTCATTTTGGGATTCTCTCAACCGGTAGGCCGAGAGTAAAGTTGCTACCAGTTTTGCGTTGTCCCAGGGCTTTACCACAAAATCCGTTGCCCCTTCTTTTACTGCTTTGACGGCCAGTTCGATATCTGCGTAGGCAGTAAATAAAACGACAGGGAGTTCCGGAATTTGTTCCTTGATTTTCGAAAGCCAGTACAATCCTTCGTTACCGGTATTGATGGCAGCTGAAAAATTCATGTCCAGTAAAACGACGTCTACCCGCTCTGCTGATAATACTGCAGGAATACGTTCGGGAGTCGATAAAGTGATTACCTTTTCAAAATAACTTCCCAATAATAATCCTACTGCTGTCAATACGGATTTATTATCATCTACTACTAATATTATTCCTTTTTTTGCCATTTTGTCTCAGAATTTATCATTCAAAACTATAAATCCTCCCGGATAAATCCATAAAAGTGTCAAAAAAATAGACATTTTTCAGATTTTTTTTATCAAAAGTGACAAAGGGACGGTTCTTTTGTCACCTTTTTTATTCTAGCTTTCTTCTTTCTCTTTACACTCGGATTTTATGCAGAATTGTTATTTTAAAAAATCAGAAAAATACAGAAGTGTTATTTGTATTTATGGGATTGTATAAAATAAATAGGACCAGATAGTTAGGTGTCTATAGGCGGATCATCCATAAATCCGAAAAAATGTATTTAGAATTAAGGAGGAGTTATGATTAAAATAAAAATATTTTCTTATATTAAGATGGGCCATTATTATATATTTGGGCGGTGACAAAAGAACCGTCCCTTTGTCTTATAAAACAATAAAATATGATTGGTTATGAAACAAGTAAAAATTGACGTAGGTAATGTATTTTGTGCTAACATTAAGGGTAAATTTAAAAGGTATTTTCAATATATTGGGTTGGATTTCGAGCAATTAAACAGTGAGGTGATCCGAGTATTTAAAACACATTATCCGGTAGATGCCGTAGTAGATTTAGAAGAAGTTGTTAAAGACGAGATTGATTTTCATACTCATACAGATATACGTGCAGGATTTTATAATTATTCCAATGTGTGGGAGAAAGTAGGTAATGTCCCTTTCCGGGAAAAGGCAGATGTACTTTTTCGGGATACTGATGATCATGGAAGGGGACGAATAAAAGTTTCTTCTCGTTGGTATATCTGGCGAATGAATGAACCCAGAATATTTGTAGGAAAACTAAATGAAGAAACCCGCAAAGTGGATGGAGGACTTGTATATCCGCCTATACATATTTGTGAACGGATGGAAACCGGACGTTATCCGGGGTGGGAAATAGAATAAAATTAACTATTAATGTTTTAAAATATTTATCTATGGGTTACTTTGAAGTAGCCTAAAAAAGGGACCCGTAAAATGAAATTATGATTAAAGCCCGCTTGATATTTAAAAATCAGGCGGGCTTTTTAAAAAGTTTAATATTTTTTCGAAAATTAGCCGACGTTGATGAAGGTCTTTACTAATTCTGTGATTTTCATAGTATCATTTCCGATGTCGGTACGTAATGTACGGTCGTCAAAAGATTTTAGTTTTTTGATAATACCGTCCAATAAATTTTTACTGAATACGCCATGTTCTTCATAAATACTGCGTTGTTCTTCCAGGCATTCTGCAGATTCTGCACAGGAAGCGGGCAGATGACTCAGTCTTTCGGCAGTAGCTTTATGAGCATCGTCGAAAATGTTGACACTGACGTAACGGTCTTTGGCGTACTGTATACTGTCTTTCATTTCGAAGCCATGACGTGCAGCGACAGCCAGACCTGCTAATAACAGGTAAAGATCGGCAGAACCGTCCGGACAACGGAATTCTACAGTTTGCTTAATACCCGGATCTAAACTTTGAGACGGTTTTTCCAGCGGATTGGCATCCGTAATCATTTTATCGGCACCTTCTGTCCATCCTAGCGGAACCCGTACCAGTACTGAACGGTTACGGTCTCCCCAACAAATATTGGTCGGAGCTTCCTGATGGGGAACCAAACGGAAATAAGAAGTCGGATTCGTGTTGCCAAAAGCTGTCAGAGAAGAAGCAATATTCAGAATTCCGGCAATGGCTTTTAGGGCGTTGTCGGTTAGTTTACCGTTTTCAATATACATATTCTTACCATCCTTCATCAGACGGGTATGGATATGCAATCCGCTTCCCGCTTTACCTGCTGTGATCTTAGGAGCAAAAGTCAAATTGATACCGTATTGAAGTGCTAAAGTACGCATAATCCATTTGGCAATCACCAATTGATCGGCAGCTTCTTCGATATCTACCGGTAAAAATTCGATTTCATTTTGTTCATATTGGATGTTACCGAGGGTAAAATTACCTACTTCCGAGTGACCGTATTTGATTTTTCCACCCGTTTGAGCAATGGCCCGCATACATTCGCAGCGAAAATCTGCCCATTTACAAAAAGGAGTAGATTCATGGTATCCTCTTTGGTCGGCTGTTTCAAACAATTCTTCCTTTTCGCTGATCACATAATACTCCAATTCTCCCATGGCCTGAAATTCCATGCCCGTCACTTTTTTAAACTCTTCGTGAGCTTTCCGGAGAGTGTATTCCGGAGCACTTTCCAACGGTTTCCCGTCTTTTGTATAATAGCTGCATAAAATATCCAATGCCGGGATTTCACTGAACGGATTCAGAAAAGCTGTACGATAACGAGGGATAACATATAAATCGCTGGATCCCGCTTCTATATAAGGGAATAGACTGGATCCGTCTACACGCTCTCCGTAGGTTAAGATGCTGTCCAAATGTTCCAGACTGCTAATAATAAAATTTAAAGTTTTTAATCTGCCGTCGGCTCCTACATATCGAAAATTGATCATTTCAATCTGATTTTCGGTGACGTATTTTATAATATCAGCCTTCGTAAATTCTTTTTGTTCTTTTTGTAAAAACTGAACTAAAGGATTAGGATTCAATGTAAAATTCTTCTCCATGATCTTTGTTGTTAACGTTTGCGAAAACAAAACTAGAAAAAATATCCCGAATTAAAAATTTTTCTAATATATTCTTACAAAATGCTCCTATTTACTGTCAATTCGTAATAAAAATGAATTTATTTAATGACGATCTGAAATAATTTTAACTCTACAAAACAGAATTGGAAATACTGTACTGTAGTCTTCCCTTTTTAGAATCTTTATAAATATTGAATATTTATGCATACGTTTGCTCCCTCTGTAAATCCTCTATTTTAGCTTAGAAAAAACTGCTGATAAAAGAATAAAATTGCATAAATATTTGTTTTAAATAAATATTTATGCATATATTTGCATCGGAATCCAATAGGGGGGAGGAGAGAGGACAAACTATAAATCTTAAACGCATTTAAATTAGAAGGAGATGAAAATAGATGTGATGGTTGCTTCTGAGAAGCATTTGAAATATGTTACAACTATTAATGATACCATAGATGAAGCAGCTAAGGCTCGTGGAACGGGTATAGCCCGGAGAACGGATGAATATATAACCGGTAAGATCAAACAGGGGAAAGCCATTATAGCTTTAAACCGGGAGGAATTTGTAGGTTTTTGTTATATCGAATCCTGGGGTCATGAAAAATTCGTTGCCAATTCGGGCTTGATTGTAAAACCTTCCTATAGGGGAATGGGAGTAGCGAAAAAAATTAAACGGGCTGCTTTTGAGTTGTCCCGTAAAAAATTTCCGCAGGCCAAATTATTTGGATTAACTACAGGGGAACAGGTGATGCGGATCAATACCGAATTGGGATATGTACCGGTTACTTTTGCTAAACTAACCGATGACGAACAGTTTTGGGCCGGTTGTAAATCCTGTGTGAATTACGATATTCTTCAGCGTACGAATATGACGAAATGTTTGTGTACAGGTATGGTATATGATCCGGAAGCTATTGCCAGGCGTGAGGCAGAATTAAAGAAAATGGGGCGGAAACGTTCGGGAATTATCCGTTTATTGAAAAAGTTTGCCTGTTTTTAAATCGCGAAGGGGACAGGCGAAGTTTTAAAAGGGGTATTTTCCGGTTAATCGTGTGGCTTTGCGGAAGAAAACAAGGCAGTATGGTTTTTCTAAAAAACTTTCGGTTCAGACAGAGGGTTCCTGAGAGGGATACTGATAGTTGGTTTCATACCGAAAATAACCACTGAAAACAGGATTTTAAAACATAAATCATATTTATAACTTTTGTAATGAAGATAAAAATGGAAAAAGTCGTTTTAGCATATAGCGGAGGATTGGATACTTCCTATTGTGTAAAATATCTGAGTGAGGAGCTTGGATTGGAAGTATATACAGCTTTGGCCAATACAGGGGGATTCACTCCGGAAGAATTAAAGGCGGTAGAAGAAAAAGCCTATGCTCTGGGGGCTAAAAAGCATGTAAATCTGGACGTGACAACCGATTACTATGAGAAGTGTATTAAATATATGGTTTTCGGAAATGTATTGCGTAATCACACTTATCCGGTCTCTGTAAGTTCCGAACGTACCTTCCAGGCGCTGGCTATCGTGGAATATGCAAACGAAATCGGCGCCCAGTATATCGCTCATGGCAGTACCGGAGCCGGAAATGATCAGGTTCGTTTTGATCTTTGTTTTACTGTTTTCGCTCCGGATAAAAAGATTATTACCCCTACCCGGGATCTGAAGTTATCCCGGGAAGAAGAAATTGCCTATCTGAAGGCGCATGGTGTAAATTACGATTGGAAAAAAATGGAATACTCCATTAACAAAGGGGTATGGGGTACTTCTGTCGGGGGGAAAGAGACTTTACGGGCCGATACAAATTTGCCTGAAGAAGCTTATCCTTCGCAATTGCAGAAAACGGGTAAAGAAATACTGGAGATTGAATTTGAAAAGGGGGAAATTGTTGCCGTCAATGGCTGCCCGGTAGAGAAAATTAAAGCGATCAACACAATTGAGAGAATTGCAAGTCCCTGGGCAATCGGCCGGGATACGCATATAGGGGATACGATTGTCGGAATTAAGGGACGTGTGGGATTTGAAGCTGCCGCTCCGCTTTTGATTATTAAGGCGCATGAATTACTGGAGAAACATACCTTGACAAAGTGGCAGCAATACTGGAAAGAACAATTAGGAAATTGGTATGGCATGTTTTTACATGAAGCCATGTATGCAGAATCGGTTATGCGGGACATTGAGAAATTTCTGGAAAATAGTCAGCGGAATGTCAGTGGAAAAGTCAGCATACAGCTGCGGCCTTATCATTTTGACTTGATCGGAATCGAGTCCGCTCACGATCTGATGCATTCCGGTTTTGCAGAATATGGGGAAATGAATAATGCCTGGACTGCTGAGGACGTAAAAGGGTTTACGAAAATGATCGCTATGCCGTTGAAGATTTATAATGCGGTGAATCACGATCTGTAAGAAAGAATAAGGACTATTTATGGGAGACAATAGTAAGAGTATGATTAGGATAGGGATTGCCGGCGGAGCCGGTTATACGGCCGGAGAATTGATCCGGGTGCTGGTGAATCATCCGCAGGCAGAAATAAAATATATTCAAAGTGAGTCGCATGCCGGGGAACCGGTTTCGAAAGTTCATCAGGATTTGTTGTATCTTCCCCTGACATTTTCTGAAATAGATTTTTCAGACATAGATGTTTTGTTTATGTGTATGGGGCACGGTGTATCTCTTGAATTCCTGGAAAAATATTCTGTACCTCCCCGGGTAAAGATCATCGATCTGGGAAATGATTTCCGTCTGGCTGCAGAAGCCAATGGGTTTGTATACGGTTTACCGGAGTTAGCCCGGGAAGTAATCATTAAAAGCCAGTATATTGCAAATCCGGGATGTTTTGCTACTGCCATAGAATTGGGATTATTGCCTTTAGCGGTTGCGAACGGTTTACCCGATGACATTACCGTCTTCGGCATTACAGGTTCTACGGGTGCCGGACAAAAGCCTGCGATTGATACGCATTTCAGTAACCGTTGTAATAATTTGTCGAATTATAAAGTTTTTACTCATCAGCATTTGGCTGAAATCAATGAAACCTTACAGAGAGCCGGGGCTAAAAATCTTTACGATCTGGCTTTTGTGCCGGTAAGAGGATGCCATACCCGCGGGATTCTGATTAATACGGTACTCCGGTGCAATTATTCGAAAACTGAACTGACGGATATGTATAGAAAATACTATCAGGCTCATCCGTTTGTATGTATAAGTGATGATCCTCTTTATCTGAAGCAGGTGGTCAATACGAATTATTGTTTTATTCAGATCGCTCAGCAGGAGGGAAAAATACTGATTACTTCGGTAATTGATAATCTGTTGAAAGGAGCTTCCGGTCAGGCTGTGCAGAACATGAACCTGATGTCCGGTTTACCGGAAACGGCAGGACTTCAGTTAAAGGCGAATTATTTTTAAAGTAATTACAGACTTGGAGGACCATAAAGTATTTCCAGGCCGTTTAAATTTTCAGTTATGGGATTATTTGAAGTTTATGATTTGCTTGATATAGAGCCGGTAGAGGCTAAGGGAGCTTATCTATGGGATAAGGAGGGAGAAAAATATCTTGATTTTTATGGAGGGCATGCAGTAATATCCATTGGGCATAGTCATCCTGTTTATGTAGAAAAATTAACCCGGCAATTAAGTAAGCTGGGGTTTTACTCGAATGCTGTAATAAATCCTTTACAGGAAGAATTGGCTGAGAAATTATGCCGTCTTGCCGGTTGTGAGGATTATCAGCTTTTTCTTTGTAATAGCGGGGCTGAGGCCAATGAGAATGCATTAAAACTGGCTTCTTTTGCAAGCGGAAGGGATAAAATACTGGCTTTCAAGGGTGCTTTCCACGGCAGGACTAGTGCAGCTGTTGCCATAACCGATAATCCCACTATTCAGGCTCCGGTGAATCAGTATCACAGAGTAACATTTATTCCCTTAAATGATATCCAGGCTTTGGAAAAAGAACTGTCTAGCGGACAGTACGCTACGGTAATTGTAGAGGGAATACAAGGTGTGGGTGGAATTCGTCTGGCTGAAGATGAATTTTTACGCCGGATGCAGGAATGTTGTCAGGCAAGCGGGACATTTATGATTGTAGATGAGATCCAGTGCGGCTATGCCAGAAGCGGGAAGTTTTTCTCGCATCAATACGCAGGGGTTAAACCGGATATTATTACGATGGCTAAGGGAATGGGCAATGGTTTTCCCGTAGCCGGGCTATTAATTGCCGGAAAAATACAGGCCAGAAAAGGAATGCTGGGGACTACCTTCGGTGGCAGTCATCTGGCTTGTGCTGCAGCATTGGCGGTATTGGAAGTGATCGGGAAGGAATATGTTGTCAACAATGCTGCCGGTATAGGAAAATACCTGATGCATGAAGTGGGGAAAATAAAAGGAGTGAAGGAAGTGAGGGGAAGGGGACTGATGATCGGGGTGGATACGGAGAACCCGCAAAAAGAGATACGGGCCCGACTGTTAAAAGACCATCATATTCTGACCGGGTACAGTGGGACAAATACACTTCGTTTATTACCGGCACTGACAATTACCCGGAAAGAAGCCGATGAATTTTTGAAGGCTTTCCGGATAGTAATGGAGTCTTAAAAATATAGTTTCAAAAGATTAGGGTATGATCAAAATAGTAAAAGTAGGCGGTAAGCTGGTTGAAAACGAACGGATACTGGATGAGCTTTGTAATAAATTGGCAGTTTATTATCCGTCTTGCGTGTTGGTACATGGAGGGGGAAGTATGGCAGGCCAATTGGCAACCCGTTTGGGAATAGAAACCCGTATGCATGAGGGCAGGCGGATTACAGATGCCCTGACTTTGGACGTTACCGTAATGGCGTATGCCGGTTTAGCAAATAAAAAGATTGTAGCCTGTTTACAAGCCAAGCAGATAAATGCCTGTGGTTTGTCCGGTTGTGATATGAACGTTATTGTTTCTCATAAACGGGCAATTACAGCTATCGACTGGGGTTATGTCGGGGATATCGAACAGGTGAAAGAAGAGGTTCTGGCTTTTTTGCTGGAAAGGGAAATCATGCCTGTGCTTTCTCCTATTACCTGCTCGGCTGCCGGGCAACTGTTAAATACCAATGCCGATAGTGTCGCTTCCGCTACTGCTATAGCATTGAGCCGGAAGTATGAAACAGAATTGGTATTTTGCTTGGATAAACCGGGCGTATTGAAAGATATTCAGGACGAAAACTCTGTTATTCCTTTTATCGACCGGAAAACATATAAAGAATTATTGAAAGAAAAAAATATACATGCAGGTATGCTGCCTAAATTGGAAAACGCTTTTAAAACCCTGGATGCCGGTGTAAAAAAAGTGAGATTGACCAGTCCTGCGGATTTGGAAGGCGGGACGGTACTGATGAAGGAATAAGAAAAGTATTTTCGGAAAAATAAATAAAAACTAAGATATGCAGGTTTCGGAAGCAGTGGATTTGTTAATGAAAATTATCTCTATTCCTTCTTTCAGCGGGGAAGAAGATCGGGTTGCGGATCTGATGGAAATCACTTGGGCCAAACTCGGTTATAACGCTTTTCGTAAAGGAAATAACGTATGGGTACGTTCCCGTAATTTCGATCCGGTTAAACCGACCCTTTTATTAGAAGCCCATATCGACACAGTTAAACCGAATTCTGCCTGGACGCTTGATCCTTTCCGCCCGGAAATCCGGGAGGGGAAATTGTTTGGATTGGGAAGTAACGATACGGGAGGGAGTATTGTTTCCATGTTGGCTGCTTTTTTACAATTGGATAAAAAGGTTCAGCCTTATAATATGATTTACCTGAACTCAGCCGAAGAAGAGAATACCGGAAAAGGAGGTGTGCAAAGTGTAGTGGAAGAATTGGAGGGAATCGCTTTGGCTTTAATTGGAGAGCCTACCGGAATGCAGGCTGCGATTGCTGAAAAGGGGTTGATGGTATTGGACTGTGTAGCGAAGGGAAAAGCCGGACATGCTGCTCGGGAGGAAGGAATAAATGCTATTTACGAAGCTTTGCCGGATATAGAATGGTTCCGGAATTACCGTTTCGGAAAGGTGTCGGATTTACTGGGAGAGGTGAAAATGACAGTAACCGGCATACAGTCAGGAACTTTGCACAATGTCGTACCTGCAGAATGCCGTTTTATGGTGGATATACGGGTAAATGAGCATTATTCTAATGCTGAGATTTTTGATATAATCCGTTCCCGGGTAAAGAGCGAGGTAAAACCCCGTTCTTTTTCCCTGAATTCTTCCTGTATTTCTGAAAATCATCCGCTGGTAAAACGGTGTAAAGCTGTCGGATTGACTACTTACGGTTCCCCTACTACTTCTGATCAGGCCGTTATTCCCTGGACTTCCCTGAAGATTGGCCCCGGAGACAGTGCCCGCAGTCATACAGCTGATGAATACATTCGCCTGGAGGAAATAGAAGAAGGTATCGGCCTGTTTGTGCGATTATTAGATAACTTTCGGTTCTGAACATTTTAACATTTAAATATAAAAGTCATGAAACTTTGGGATAAAGGATATGATATCGACCGTTTTACAGAAAAATTTACGGTCGGAAAAGACCGTGAACTGGATGTGCTGCTGGCAAAAGCGGATGTGCTGGGAAATATGGCTCATTTAAAAATGTTGCATTCCATCGGATTAATGAACAATCAGGAAGTAACGGATTTGGAGAATGCTTTAAAAGAAATTGGGCAAGTTATCGACCGGGGAGAATTTAAAATAGAAGAGGGAATAGAAGATATACATTCCCAGATCGAATATTTATTGACCCGGAAATGCGGAGAGGCCGGGAAAAGGATTCATACCGGCCGTTCCCGTAATGATCAGGTACTTACGGATATAAAATTATTTACCCGCTCTGCCTTGATAAGTGTGCTTCAGCATGTGCAGGAATTTTTCGAAATCCTTATGGCGAAAGCGGAAGAAAGCAAAGGGGTTTTATTACCGGGGTATACCCATTTACAGATCGCAATGCCTTCTTCTTATGGAATGTGGTTCAGTGCTTATGCCGAGTCGCTGGCCGATGATTTACTGTTTTTAAAAGCTGCTTACGACATGGTCAATACGAATCCTCTCGGCTCTGGGGCGGGCTATGGCTCTTCTGTGCCTCTCGACCGGAGGCTGACTACTTCCTTATTGGGATTTGAGGATTTGGCATATAATTCCGTTTACGCCCAAATGCAAAGGGGAAAAATGGAAAAAAATGTATTGTTTGCTTTGGCGGCAGTGGCTACGACTTTAGGGAAAATGGCTGCAGATATCTGTTTGTTTTCTTGCGGAAATTTCGGATTCTTAAAATTACCGGATAAATTTACAACCGGTTCAAGTATTATGCCTCACAAGAAAAATCCTGATATATTCGAATTAATTCGGGCTAAATGTAATCGTATTCAATCTTTACCGGGCCAATTGACTTTAATCTGCGCCAATCTCAATTCAGGTTATTTCCGGGATATGCAGCTGACAAAAGAAATATTTTTTCCGGCTTTTAGCGAGTTGACAGATTGTCTGTGTATGGCCGGAACGGTTTTAAAAGAAATACAATTAAACCGGAATATTCTGGAAGATAAACGCTATAATTATTTATTTACGGTAGAAGATGTAAACGATATGGTAAGTGCCGGAATCCCTTTCCGGGAGGCCTACCGAATTATAGGTTTGAAAGTACAGGCGGGAGAATACGATACCAATATGCAGCGTTCCCTTCACCATTCCCATGAAGGGAGTATGGGAAATCTTTGTCTGGAACAAATCAAAGCTAAATTTATACGGCACTGTTGGGATTATACTTCTGTATTGGAAGCAGAAAAAGCGTTGATGGGAGACTGAATTTTAAATAAAGTTGTGGAAATTTTCCCCTGTCTTTTTTTAATCTCCTCCCCATTTTCCTCAATTTAAGATGCTTAAATGAAATTTTCAGATGAGTTAATGTATTGATTTCAAGACAATTATTCTATCCTGTGGATTTTTGCTCCTTTTTGGCATAGCTTTTTCTATAAAAAATAGAGAGCTATGATCTAAAAGGAAAAATTATGAAACGTATCACAGGAATTAGCGGAATAGTATTAGGATGCGGACTCTTTTTATCGGTTTCGGCTTCTGCTTCTTCAAATCCTCCTTTCTATGAAGAAGATACTGTAAAGGGGGAAATGGTTTATGATGCTCAATTACCGGCAGAAACCGTGAATCTACGCAAAATAGATATTGATAATGTGCCTTTAGTGGTGAAATCCGCTATCGCAGCGCGGTACTCTGCTTATGTGGTTGAGGAAGCTTTTATAGAAGATAATAGTTATTATAAATTAATGCTGAAAAAAAGAGGATCTAAATTAGCAGTTTATTATAGCGGGAATGGTGAATTTCTGCGGAAAGAAACCTGTAATTTTATGCAGGGTATTTGATGTTTTATTATTTAATGCGAAAGAAAGCTGCCTCGTCCGGGGCAGCTTTTTCGTGGACTTGAAAACAATCGGCTGAATGAAACATCTTTTATTCTAATGAATAGTGTTTTAACCGGTTATAGAGCGTTTTCCGGTCTATTTTCAAAAGCCGGGCAGCTTCACTTTTGTTATTATTACATTTTGCCAAAGCTTCTTTGATCAACTCCAGCTCATTTTTTTCCCTCCGGGAGGAAAAATCTTCAGGGGTATTTTCAGAGCAAGCCAGTAACTCAGCAGGAATATCATTTTCCGAAATAAAAGAAGATTTACACAATAAAGTTGCCCTTTTTATTACATTTCTCATTTCCCGTAAATTACCCGGCCAAGGGTATTTTTTAAAGATTCGGATCACTTTATCTTCAAATCCGATGACATTTTTACCTAATTCTTCGTTCGATTGGGAAAGAAAATGATTGGCAAATACAATAATATCTTCCGGTCGTTCCCGTAAACTCAAGGCCCTTAAAGAAAATTCATTCAGGCGGTGGTATAAATCTTCCCTGAATCTTCCCTCTGTTACAGCTTTTTTCAGATTTTCGTTCGTCGCTGAAATAATCCGCACATCAAATTCAATTTCTTTATTGCTTCCTACAGGTTTTACTTTTCTCTCTTCCAGAGCACGTAATAGCTGTACCTGAATTTCATAACTCAAATTCCCGATTTCATCTAAAAAAATGGTCCCTCCGGAGGCCGATACGAAATACCCTGTTTTGTCGCTGACAGCTCCGGTAAATGCTCCTTTTACATGCCCAAAAAATTCACTGGCTGCTAACTCCTTGGGAATAGCCCCGCAATCTACGGCAATAAAGGGTCCGTTTTTGCGTTTACTCTTTTCATGAATCAGCCGGGCAATATATTCTTTGCCCGATCCGCTTTCCCCGTTAATCAGTACTGTCATCTGGGTGGGTGCAACCAATTGAATATATTCGTATAATTTATCAGCTTGTTCACTCGTCCCCTTTATATAGGAAATTCCTTCTTTTGTTTCTGCTTTTTTCTGTATAGCCGGATTTTTTTTCGCTAAAGCATCCTCAATCTTTTTGAGAATTTCTTCCGGAATCACAGGTTTGGAAACATAATCGAATGCTCCTGCCTTTATGGATTCTACCGCGGTCCGTATGTCGGCATACCCTGTCATTAAGATCACCTGTGTGGCCGGATAGTTTGCTTTTATACTTTTTAAGAGAAATATTCCATCTTTATCCGGGAGACGCAAATCTGTCAGTACAACATCATATTTTTGCGCCGCCAGTGATTTTAAAGCAGCTTCACAGGAGAAAACCTCGTCGACATCAAAGTTGCGTTTGGATAACCAAGTCTTTAACATTAAACAGAATGTCGTATCGTCGTCTACTAATAAAATTTTTGCCATGTCTCCTATTTTGCTATAAAATTAAAGAAAAAAATATTGTAAAGCCAGTTCGTAAGGTGTAAACTCTACATCTTTTGAAAAAAATATCGTAAAGCCGCACAGCAGGGATAAACCAAATGCTTTCTTAAAAATGTTTTCCACATAAGGGTAAGATGACACTGTTAAAAAAGAATTTTTACTTTGTCTGTTACTCCTTGCTTCGAACGGACGAACAGTATATTTTCTCCTGCTTTTAAGAAGACCTCCGGCCAGATAAAAATACCGTAAGTCCCTTTTCTGACACCTAAAGATTTTCCATTTAATAACAATTCTACTTCCGGTTGATTGGAATAGATTTTTATTTGTTGAGGTGTTCCCGATCTTTGCTTTAACCGTCTTTCTGCTATATATACGAAAGGTTCTTCTAAATTCCAGTTTGCTTTATAGAAATAAAAAGCATCTTTTTTTGTTTTCCGGTCGAAAGTTACTAAACCTTTATCATTTTTCCCGGCAATTTCTCCTTCCTGACGATGAGCAGCTCCAAAATCAAACATATTCCATACAAAAGTACCCCATAAATAAGGCCTCTGATCGATTGCTTTCCAATGTTCTTCGTGGAAGAATGTTTGCCAGTTTTCGGGATGCCAATAACTGTTTGCTATTGGCTTTTTCAATTCTTCCTGTTGATGAAGGATACTTCCCCCGGCACCGTATTCGCTGATTCCCACAGGTTTCCCCGGATATTTTTTATGTACGGCATCTGCCCACTCTCCTATCCCGTCAGGTTCTCCGCCATACCAACCGTAATACTGGTTCCAGGCAATCAGATCGGTTACTTCATTCAAGATGCCGTTTTGATTACTGGCTGCGGTCGTGAGGCGTGAAGGGTCTTCCTGATGAGCCAGGGTATGTAATTCTTCAATGTATTTTACAGGATCGTCTCCTGTTTGCTTGAGTTCATTGAATAATCCCCAAAAACAAATAGAAGGATGATTGTAATTCTGACGTATTAGTTCTTTGAGTTGAGTGATACCGTTTTCTCTGAAAGAGGCTTGATTTACAAATCCTTTGTCCCGATAGCCACCCGGTCCGACAAAGGGGATTTCAGCCCATACAATAAATCCGTATTCATCACAAAGATCGTATACATAACGGTCTTGAGGATAATGAGCTAACCTTACTGCATTGGCTCCCATTTCTTTGATAAGTGCCATATCTTCCCAATGATGAAGTGGAAGAAGTGCATTCCCGATTTCCGGCCGGTCCTGATGACGGCATACGCCTTTTAATTGTAAATGTTCCCCGTTAAGAAAGAAACCTTCGTTGGGATCTACCCGGAAATTCCGGATGCCAATTCTTTCGTTTACCCGGTCTTTGATTTGCCCTTCATGAATCAATTCAGTAACTGTATGATAAAGGAAAGGGTCTTTACGTCCGTTCCAGAGATGTGGTTGTTTAACTTCCAATGTCAGTTCTCCTACCGCTTCCCCCTTTTCGTCAAACGTAATCTTTTGCTCTTCACTGAGAAAGGTTTTTCCTTCCCGATCTTCTATTTTTACCCGTATTACTGAAGAACAACCTGTTTTCCCTTTTGCTAAGATTTTGGCCTGAATCCTGGCTTTTTTCCGGGAAACTTCTGCCGGAGTAAAGTATACACCGAAGGAACCGTAGTCGGAAAGACTGATATGGTAAGGATCGGTGACAATGAGTTCAACATCCCGGTATATACCTCCGTACATGTTGAAATCTCCGACCAGAGGCATAATATCTAATTGGGGAGAATTATTGACTCTTACCCAGATTGTATTTTTTTCTCCCCATCGTATATAAGGAGTCAGGTCAACGGCAAAAGCCGTATATCCTCCCCGGTGTTCTCCTGCATGTCTACCGTTTATAAATACATTTGCTATGGTATTTACTCCTTTAAAACGTAAATAAATACATTTCCCTTGCCAGTTAACCGGAATATCAATATCTTTCTCATAATTCCCCAATCCCCGGTAATAGTTTATTTTCGCTGTCAGGGCATCTTGATTCCAGGTATGAGGCAAGTTTACTTCCGTAAATGTATTCTTCTTTGTCTCGTATCCCGGTGTAAATTTCCAGGAACGATTCAGGGAAATAACTTCGCGTCCCCACACTTGACAAACCACACTACACCAAAAAATAATCAGAATATATTTCATTTCTAGCCGTTTGAATGAGACAAAAATAGGAAAAATCCGGAAATTCAGGAAGGTTTGTGGGTTCAAATGTTCAAAGTGAAAATGTTCAGATATTTAAATTTAAAAGAGAAAGCAGTTTCGTACCTTTCAATTTGCTTGTGAACAAACGCACGGTTTTGATTCAGGAATAATAATCAGGAAAATTGCTCCTGTTGAGCAGCTTCCTGATAAAAGAATCCGGCTAAGGCTGAAAAGGAGTAGTCCGTTTATCGAACTTTTTTACATCTTGGATTTCAATAAGTGTTTTGTTTGTCAATTTGATTTTGTAATGCTTGTATTAATGTTTCTGAGATTGTGATAACTTGCTGCACGAGAGCTGCGCTTTCAGCCACCGGCAAGGGATTTTTTTCAGAGTGCTCCAGTTTTTGTAAAGAATCAAGCACGGTGTTAACTTCTAACTGGCGAAACAGCGGTAACATTTTATGAGCTAGAAGTCCAATGGCCGGCCATTGGTTTTCCTGTAAATATTTTTTGAGTAATTCAATATGTTCTTGGGTATTGCTGATAAATGATTTTAAAATTTTTTGTAAAGCTTTCGGATCATTATCTGTAAACTGAAGAATATTTTTTAATGTATATCCTCGGGTTTCTTTATCGGGAAAACAATCCTCCGGGGAAGAAGGAATAGACTTAATGGACTGATCCAGTCCGGTCAGGCGGAGAATGAGCTGGATCAGTTGAGGGGAGGAAAAAGGTTTACTCAGATAAGTTGTAAAACCAGCCTGCAGGTAGTCTTCTTCTTTTTTGTCCGAATCGGCTGACAACGCTATAACCGGAAGAGCGGGAAAATGTTTACGGATTTGTTTTACAAGTTCAAATCCATTCATTTGCGGCATTTGAATATCTGAGAATACCAGATCATAATGGGTGGCTTGTAATCTGCTTATTGCTTCCTGCGGATGAGTGGTAATGTCAGATGAAATACCCTGACTGTTCAGTAAGCCGGCTGTCATCTCCAGCTGAAGCGGATCGTCATCTATCAACAATATTTTCAAGCGGGATAAAGCCGCTTTTTTTACAGAATTAAGTGGGGAAAGGGTTTCTTTTTCCGCGGCAGGAAGTTGAACTGCAGATTTCTTTAACGGTAGTTCAATGGTAAAACAACTGCCTTTACCGGGTTTGCTGTCCAATTGAATTTGTCCTTTGAGCAGGTGCACCAGTTTTTGAGTAATGGTAAGTCCTAAACCTGTTCCTTCTGCAGGGGCAGATGAAGTTAAGCGGGTAAATTCCTGAAAGATTAAAGTTTGTTCTTCTTCGGAGAGACCGGGGCCGGTATCTTTTACCTGGATAATCAGTTTATCTCCGGGTACGTTTGTCATAACGATAAGGGCGACACTTCCTTTTTTTGTGTATTTAATGGCATTGGACATTAAATTTACAATAATCTGACGTATTCTCAGCGCATCCCCGGTATATTCTTTATCCAGTTTTTCGTCTATATGGTAATTGAGCACCAAATTTTTGGTTTTAGCCAATGGAATAAAGCTGTCATTTATTTCCTGAAATAAACGGGCCGGGTTAAAACTGATATTTTCAGGTTTTACTTTGTTGTTTTCCAATTTGGAAAAATCCAGTAAGTTCATAACCAGTTTTTGTATGTGTTCAGAGGAACTTTTCATATTTTTCAGGAAATAGCTTTGACGCTCATCGGTATGTGTGGTGTTTAACAGTTCAATATATCCTAAAACAGAACTTAAAGGAGATTTAATGTCGTGAGTTACCGATAACATAAGTTGTTCCCGGCTTTTCAATAATTGATCGGTATAGGCTTTAGCCTTTTCTAATTCTTGCCGGTAACGCTGGTTACGGGTAATGTCTTTCAAAATGAGCGTACAGAAAAAGGCAATGAATAGAATTGCGATGATGGCAATTTTAGCTATCATTCCCGCTGCAGAGTTCATGACTTTTTCCCGTTGTTTCATCCGGCTAATGGAATAATTGATTTCTTCGTTTTCGTAATCGTATAATACTTTTTTTAATTGTTCTGTTATTCTGACACTTTGGAGGACAATGTTGTATTCCTTTTGGGTAATTTGCCGGTTCAGATTTTCAGTCTCTGCCTGAAAATTTTCCCAGGCTGATTTGAGTAGGTTCATAATACTGTCGGCATTCGTAGCAGGAGCGGGATTATAAAGCGTATCCCACACTTCACGGTTTGTAACGGTAATTTGTAAAGAAGAATCCGGTTGGCGGGAAGAAAAGAGCCTTAAAAACCCTTTTTTCTTTTTTTCATTTTTAATGTAGGAACTGTCTCTTGTAGTGATTATCCGTTTTTGTAGCTGGGGAACATCCGTCAAAGTGTCACGGTTCGATTCAATTAAAGCCATCGCCTGGTTGTAATAATCTTCCGGTGTCTGGGATTTTTTAGCACGTATAAGTTCCTTGAGGTTTCTGATTTTATTGTTGAGTAAAGTATGTATGGTATCAATACGGGCAATTTGTCCGGGTTGGTCGGTCATGTTTTTCAACGAATCGATGTTCAGCTCAACCTGATTTATGATTTGAATGTATTTCCGGAAAGAGCTGGGAGAACCGGTTTGTATAAACGAATTACTTAAAGATTCAGCTTCATAAAGACCGGTAATGGTATTCCCGATGATGAAAAGTTTTTGGTTGGCTGTACTGACAAGCCGGTCATTGTCTGTAAAACGGGAAATTTGTTTGTATATAAAAGTAATGGCAGCAATGGTGAGGATAAAAAGTAAAATGTAACCACTCACTACTTTTAATTTCGTATGTCGGGACGGTTTTTTCATCTTTTTCTTTTCTTTATGCGAATATAGCATAAAAATTACACATTAGGGCACGTCCCTGGTGTGTAATCAGCCGCTTATTTTTTGATTGGAGTTTAAAATCTGATCGGATCTGATCGTATGAAACGATTCAAAATTTAGATTTCGTTGTGCAAACGTCGTGCAAATTGTAGAAATGAACAGAAAAAAGTAAACGCTAAATAAGTGATTTATACTTATTTAGCGTTTTGCTCTGTGATTCCGTGGGGACTTTGCTTTTGATAATTCTTGATTTGTAGTTTTATATTATTTATCTAATATTCAATCAATTATGACTGTGTTTTTATAAAATACTGTCATAAAAATTAATGAACAATCGTATACAGGGGGAGTAAGGAAAAGGTGTTACTCCCCCCAAATTTTGTATATATATTTGTCTTCCGAAACATTAAAAAAGGAGGTCATAATGCAGGAAATTAAGTATAATACAAGAGTATTTGTTGAAGATAACGGACAAGTGATGATTCGTGTTCGTTGGAATCGTAAAAAGAATGAAGTCGCTTTCTCTGTCGGTTGTTATGCTGATTCTGACAAATGGAATAGTGAAGACCAGAGAGCCAAAAATAATACAACCCATACTATAGGGAATAGAGTATTTGTAGCCCGTGATATAAATAACCGGATTATTAATTTTTTAGGATATATAGGGGACGCATTTACAGAGGCGGGTTTAAAAGAAGTTATGCCTGATAATAATTGGTTGAAGGAACGTGTAAATACAAAATTAGGACGGGTTAAACGGGTGGAGGTTGAGAAAGAGAAAACATTTAAAGATTTGTTCGAGGAGTTTATTAAGATTACTTCAATAGAAAAAAATTGGACGGAGAAGGTACATTACAAATATGAACAAGCTTGGAATAATCTGAATAGCTGTCACCCTGATATTGCTATAAATGCGTTGGATAAAGAAAAAATGATAGAATTAAAAGAATGGTATGTTAAAAATGAATACCGTAATCGGACAACAAACAGACATTTTGTTAATTTAAAGGCATTTCTGAGGTGGATAGACACAAACTATTATCCGATTAAGAAAGAAGTGTTACGGTATAAAACGAATCTTACTGTGGTAAAGAAAACCGTTACATTTTTGAAGTTTAAGGAATTACTGCATTTTGAGTCTTTTGTATTTCCCCCTACTAAAAATTATTTAGATAAGGCTCGTGATATGTTCTGTTTTATGGCTGCAACTTCCCTTCGGCACAGTGATTTGGTAGCTTTGAGACGTGTACATATATCGAATGGCAAAATTGAAGTTTGTACCGAGAAAACGAATGAAAAGATTTATATTGATATTAACGAACACGCCCAAAGAATACTTGATAAATATGCAAATTATGAGGGCGATATGTTATTCCCTGTACCGTCTAATCAGAAGTTGAACGATTATTTAAAAGAGGCTGCTGAAATGGCAGGATTGGATAGGGAGGTATTAGACATTTATTTCATTGGTACTGAACGGCACGAGGAAGTAAAGAAATTTTATGAGCAAATTAGCTGTCATGATGCCAGACGAACTTTTATTTGCTGTTCCCTTGCAATGGGTATTCCGCCTACGGTAGTAATGTCATACACCGGACATAGTGATTATGATTCAATGAAACCTTATATAGAGGTGTCGGATGAAACCAAAGAAGAACAAATGAATAAATGGAATAATCAGCAAAATAAAACCGAAATAGCGGAGTTACTAAATAAGATGAAGCCGGAAGAAATAGCAAAGGCGTTGAAAATCTTGAAACAGACAGCTTAAAAATAATTTTAGAACGGCATTTGAGAAATCAGATGTCGTTTTTTATATCTTTGTTTTATTAAAAATAGAAAATATTATGAAAGAAGCTGACATAAAAGGTAGATTAGAATTATTGAAAGCTGTTTTTCAAAATTTGAAAGATATTTCTTTGAAAGATATAAGTTGGAAATTTTTGGAAAGTGAAAAGGGGAGCTGTCTTTCCCCTAGGTCGCAAACAGAGTTACTTATGCTTAATTTTATAGAAGGTAAAATATCAGAGGAAGATTGTTGGGAAATTTTATGTGAATTAGGAGAAAGAGAAGGGATTCTTTTTTTAGCTCCTTTGTTAGGAAGGAGAAAATTTTTAAAATTAAAAGAAGCCTTGAAAAATAGAGATTATACTCTTTTTATTAAGACTATCAATGGAGATAACCTAATAAAATTGAAAGTTATTATATATGAATGGAAACTTACTAGAGGACCTATTCAGAAAATTCAACAGTATTTAGCAAATCTTTCTATTAAACAGAGTATTGAAGACCTTGAACTTATCGCACCACACATAATTAGCATATTTGATGAATACCAGAGAAAGAAAACTAATGAGCTAGAAGAATTAAAGAAAAAATCTGAAGAAGAAAAAGTTAGATGGTTGCAAAAAATCATATATTCTTTATATTATGCTATATTTTATTTCTTAAATAATAATATGCCCTTCAAAGTTCAAAATAGTATTATTACATTATTGAAGGAATCCCCATATTCATGGGAGTTACAAGAATTGTATAATGAGTTTATGAGAGAAAATGGAAATGCAAAGGATTGGATAATATGTATAAAAAACCATGAACAAATACAAGTTCCTACCATAATTTTACCTGAATATTATAATGAAGAGAAGGATAAACTTAGTGAAAAAAGAAGTTTACATTTGGATTTGAACAAAAAACAAATAGAATTTTTGTTTCAAAGTTTACTTGACCAGAAGTATATATCAGATGCTAGTGATATTATACGTTTTGCTTTTTTTCTGACAGGTGAAAAACCAAAGGATTATGATAATTTTGAAAAAATAGAGTGGTTGGGAGGTTTACAGGATTTGGCTTGTTTTATTGGTTTGTTATGTCCCATTAGCGAAGATATAAAAAGTGGAACATGGGAAAGAACAGCAGAAACTTTTGTCCGTGAAAGTAAAGCTGTTTCGTCAGATAATAAAAATATTTTTAACGAGATAAGTAGTAAGGGATTAGCTTCAAGTTTTAAACGGATTGAAAATAAATATCGGGAGAAGGAAGAATATAAAAATGACACGTATGAGTATTTTAAAAATTTAATCATGGAAATGAAAAAGATTTTTTAGAATAATATTTAAAATATAAACGGCTGTTATAAAGGATGTATCATTACGATACATCCTTTTTTATTGGTTGGGATGCGGTTGGGATTTTGTTGAAGTAAAGTTGGTGGTTTGTTGGTAAAGTTTTATGTATCAGATATATGGGTTAATATTGTCCCCGAAATCAGAACGAGAGGTTTTGAAGCTTCACTACTCGAATCCCTGATTTGTACCTATAATGAACGAGATAAAAGAAAAACCACTTTTTCAAGCGACCGTTGGGGATGTCGCTAAAGTATTGGAAGAAATTATCACTTCTTCTACCAGTAATGAATCGAACAAGACGCACCGAGCTGACAGGAGGTTTGCCTATGGTATAAAGGAGCTGGCAAAAGTCTTGGGATGTAGTATAGCAACCGCTCAGAGGATTAAAAGCAGTGGGAGACTGGATAAGGCAATTTCTCAGGACGGTCGTGTTATCATTGTCGATGTTGAATTAGCGTTGGAGCTGATGAAAAACAAGTAAGCATTTATTAACCAGAATAACAGCCTTTGAAATATTAGGCGGCCGATATTGTTTCAGAGTGCTGTTATTCACAAAAATTTGAAATTATGAAAGAAAAAAACACAGGAATAGAAGAAAATGTAGTCTCTGTTTCAGAATTGCCTGAAACAGTGATTAGTCAAGTCGAATCAGTTATTGGGGAAAGCGATGAACCATCTCTGGACGAAACCAAGGAAGGAGAATTTGAAGAAATCTGGAAAACTTTGAAAGAAGGAGGCAGAGTGCTTTTTCAGAAAGCGATTAAGGTACTAAAGTTAGCATTTATGCCTGAAATCAACAGAAAGATTATAAAAACCCATGTAAAAGAGTTAGCAGAATCTTTAAAACAAGATAAAACAATGCTTTATCCTATTGAAGTCATTCCGGCGGAAAAAATATTAGAGGAAAAAATACTTTTACAGGATGCTATGGGTAAAACCATAAAATCTGAGGACGAAGATGTTCAAAAAACGGTGGGAATTGGAAACGGTCAGCATAGAGCCTATGCAATCATGATGTTAATGAATGAAAATAAAGATATTGAGCTCGATGCTTACATTAAATTTGCTGAAATCCCAGAGGGTATGAAAATCTCTGATTACATTAAAAAAGGCAATGTAAACCAGCTCGGTTGGAATTACAGAGAAGTAGCCCAAGTTGTCCTTGAAAATAAGTCAGATGAAGATACTCGTATTTTATTCTGTGCAAATGACTGTCACCATAAATATAAAATGGGATTCAGAACATGTTTTAAGATTTTCCATTTAAGTGATGTTTATAAAAAAGCGGATGTTACAAATTGCTTGAACGGTAAAAAATCACCAAAACTAAAGGGAACAAAGGAACAGTTTGAACGTGGTAAAAGAATTTTGGATTCTTTTTTAATTGGCTTTAGAGATCATCCGGAGTTATTAAAGAATAGCGCAGCAATAGATAATTTTATAAGTATCTACATGGAAGCTCTTGACGAAAAGAAATCAGAATGTGTGAAGAATCTTATAACGTTTTATACAGGAGTGGAAAATTCTACGTTGTTAGAAATTGAAAGTAAGAAATCCATTCAGGATAAGAAACAAGCATTCGCTTCCGCTTATAATCAGTTTCTTAAAGAATGGAACACATCAGAAGGTAAAGCAAAATGGACTAATGCAGTACATGATGCCACCGAAAAGTATAAGACAAAAACAGAGGCAATTTCAAAGAAGGAGCCAGGAAGTATTTCTAAGAAAAAAAATCGCAAAGACCCATTTGAAGAAATAAAAAATGCTCTTTGTTAAGAAGTCCTCATAACCTAAATTCCCTGAGTGACAGCCAACAGGGAATTTAAATTCTATGTATTATGAAAAAAGTAAAACTATCAGATTTTATAAATCAGGGAGGAAAAATTTGCCTACCCCAAAAAATCAGTATAGATATGGGCTATGTCAATACTTTGGTTTGTAACCTTCATTGTGTTAGTCTCTCAGAACCCCTGACAGCCGTATCGGGGAAAGATTTTTTAGCGAAGGGGTGGTTGGCGGTCGATGAAAACGGGACACTGATTTCCCTTACCGATACAGATATAGACCAGAAAATTGTAATCGTCCATGACCTTCATTTATGGTTCGCCCTACAACGGTATAAGGGAAACGCTCAGGATGCCGATATTGTGATTACAGACACTTTGCCGAGAACGAAGAAATATAACTTTTGAGAATATGTGTAACCTCGTAGAATTTATTAATCAATGTTTGGGTATAATCCGGGAACGAATAGAAATCCAGTGCCATACAACAGGAAAAGGTTTTGACATACCTTTTCCTAATGGTACTCTCACTGTCGAAGACCAACTGGGCGGGTATGTTATAGCTTCCGGGTGTGGTGTGGGAAAAACAGAATCTATAAAATCACTTATCCGGCAAAAATGGGATAAAGGCATTCTCTATTGTGTCGATACCATAGCAGAATGCAATAAGATGTATGACTGGCTGAATAAGAATCTAACCGGGAAAAAATTAAACAGACAAAAATTAGAGAAGGACGATATTCTGATGCTTCACTCAGGATGTGATTTTTCGGATAAGGACAGATACAGGAATAACCCGGAATTAATTGTAAAGTGCCGGATTCTCATTATAACACACGTCCGGTTCCTGACAGACCTGATTCATCTTTTTGTTACCTATGAACCCAATAACCCTAATCCCGGCATTCCTCCTTTTGACGGGAATTTCCAAAATCTAATGACACAAAAGAACCTGAGAGAATACCTGATATTTGACGAAACCCCGTTATTCCTGAAACCTTTTGTTTCCATTCCCAGAGAAATAGTAGGCATATTCTCCAATGAGATTAAAGGAGAGTACCAATGTAAGCCTATTGATGAAATAGAAAGGTATTACGATAAATTTATCAAAGGCGGTGTTTTAGGGTTCTGTGACGGGGACAGTAAAGCCGACCAGATGAAAAGGAAAACTGTATTTAATCTGATTCCTGTCCATTACTCCGAATGGATAAGGGAGAAGGATAAGAGATTTGATATACAATTCTATCCGTCTCACTTGATTGTTCCCAATATGGCAACCCATGTACTGATTTATGAAGGTGTGGGGGATGTTTTACTGGGTTCTTCCCCGAAATTTAAACTGCTGGATATACCCCGGAAATATAAAGATACGGTATTGTTTAAAGATTTCGATTTTAAACTGAGCAGGAAAAATAAACCCTCAGACAAAGAGTATAATGATTTTGTCTTTAAGGTAAAAAGCCTTTGTACCTCCTTATCAGGAAAAACCCTTATTGTGATTTGGAAGGATTTTAAAGACGACGATCTGAATGATACAAACAACAAATCCGAATGGGTAAACAGGTTAGAAGAAAAATTGAAAAAAGGAGGATTACGGGGAGATTCATTTTCTGTCACCTATTACGGGGCAGCAGATACCAAGTCAACGAATGAATACAGGGATTACGGGAATATTATCCTTTGTGGCAATTGGGATTTACCCCCTTCCGTTTCAGCCAAGTTCAGGGAAGCCTATAACAGCCAGACTACACAGGATGAATATAAATTCTGGTATATGGTTCAGTTAATTTTGAGGATTGGAATAAGGAACCATAAAGGGAAAACCTATACAGTCTGTTATTCCTCCGACTTTCAGGCTTATTTTATAACCGCTTTAAAAGACTACCTGAATCAGAATAAGCTCAATATCCCTTCCAGAAAACAATCTGTCCCGGTATGGCAGAGTGAAGTGGAGAAATACAGTAAAATGTATGTAAGTCCGATTGAAAAATTAATTACCTATAATCCGGATTTGGAAAAAGCTATTGTTTCTCATTCCAAATTTACATTAGATATTACACTCGATGAAATATACAGAAGATTAGGGAAAACAAACCAAAAGAAAGAGACCAAAACGTTTAAACCATTAATCAGATTTTTAGATAGACACTTTGGAATTATCCTGAATATACAGGTCAACAGAAAGGGAAAAAAGAAGCCATAAAATAAGTCTCCATTTTTTTGTTTCCGGTATAGTTATTATAAGGGTTAAAAAATGGAGAGTAAAGTTTATCATTTATCCAGAGAAAATACATTCATAGATTTGTCATTAACGAGGGAGTATCTGAAAGATACTTCCTCCTTGCCTTTGGCATTATCCTTGTTTAGATTGATGAAAAGGATTGATAATTGGAATTTTTTGAAAAATGGAATATCCTTATTTTCCCCTTTTCACCAGCTTCATGAATTTTCCTTCATATCTTACAATTAAAAATTCCTTTTGTCAGATAAATACAAAAGAGATACCTAATTGTTTCAATTGAAGGATAGAATTGAAGCTGTATCTTATTTTCTGTTTTCCCCCCTTATCACTACAATTGAGAAATCCATAGGTTTATCCAGTTTCTCCGAAACTGTCAATTTCCTATGAAAACTACAATTGACAATCAAGGGGGTATTTTCAAATTTACCCTAAGACGAAACGAGTTTTAATGAGAGGCGAAGCCTTGAATTAGCGTTAGCACTCGTTGAGGATAGGAGGAAGGTATAACAATGCCATACCGGTAAAAAAGAAATGGAGACTTGGGGAAAACGGAAAAAAGAAGGTAACCCTATGAGCTACCTGAATTTTATATTGACTGTGACGATTGTATCATTTGCTGAAACCTTTACCTGCTTTGTTTTCTGATTTAACAAGGCTTTTAATTCTTCCCTATATACATAAGCCAGTTCATCGGTAGAAATGTACCAATGACCTTCTCCCCGTGAATTATTAAAAGGGAAACAGTGAACCAAAGGCTGATTGTCTCCGAGATAGTCTACTTCAAAAGCACTTAAATCGCAGCCAGTTATCATACTGCAATCTATGGAAGTCAGAAAATCCCCTATGATGCCATATACGATATCCCTTTTGAAAGAGAGTTTTACCTCCTTGTCATTTATCAGATCGTATTCAAAAATAATATTTCCCGCCCCATATTGTAAATCTAAAAGCCCCTGAACATTCCCCTCAATTTCTTGTTTCGGTTGGTCTGTGGTGTATTCTTGACCGTTTACTATAAATTTATTCATCGTTTTTCGTTTTATTGGTTAATTCCCGTTTAATCAGGATGCTTACACAATCATCCTTCCGTTGCATCTTTACATCACATTCCTGTCCTGTCTTCTGTAGCAGCCCTTTTTCATAATACTCCAGAAAGTCCGTAACGCTAATGGAAGGCTCTCCGTTTTCATCGGTATATACTTTCATTTCCAACCCGATAAGATTCAGCATCCTTTTCTCCGGTAAAAAAGACAGCAAAGCAGCTAAAGAAACTGGAATATGGTTTGTATCCTTTAATTTTAGTTTATCAGTATCGTAATAAATACTGTAATAAAGAGCTGAATCAAAGGAGGCAATCTCACATTGCTGATAGTAAAGCCCGGTTGCCATAGAAGCATCCAACATAAGTTTAATAATTTCATAATCATAGGAGGAGTGGATAGGGGCATAGTCTTTCTTTACTCTTTCAACCTCATAGTCCAATAGCATACAAATGTCGCTCAATGGCATTTGGGGTAATTTTTCTTCCGTCTCTCCGTTGGATTTTATAAGGAGTTGGCTGCCAAAAACACAACAATCTCCGTCATAATCTTTTTTTCTAAGGATTTTCATTTGGTCTTTCGTGATTTAATAATAAGGTTCACTCCATGTTTTTCTTTCAGGTAGGATATCAGAGATTTATAAGCGTCTATTCTTTTTCGCTCTCTGGGAATAATACTAAGGAGTTCTGATAACTGAATTTCAATAGAGAGCCCAGTTGTTAATTCCCCGTATTTTTCTCGGAGGGCTTCTATATCGTCTCTATATTTGTTTTCGCTTGTTTTTGGGTTATCCTCCTGACAAGCAACAGAAGGTTTTGAAGAATCTCCTTGAAATCCTCCAAAAAAAGAATAAATAAGATTAGCAAGCATATTTTTTACTTTCAGATATGAGGCTCTCAATGGCGTTTGAATGGCGTTTTTGCGATTTAGGAAGGACAAAAAAGAACGTACCGGATTTAAACGATACGTTCTAATGGTAATTATTATTAATCTATTTTTTATTCTTCTATATAGGTATTTTGTTTTCCAAAGGTTGTAAAATAGCCTGTTAAACTACCTTTAGGTATATATATTTTATTGCCTTTTATAATATCATCGGGTCTAAGATATTGTATTTTAGGAGGAATTGAAGAACTAAAATGCAATTCACAATTATATACTTTGCCCCCAATATATTCTAATGAAGAGGGGAAATATACAACACAGTTTGTATAGTATTCATAGGAAGAATATACATTCTTGTATAATCTCATTTCTTTTAAAGTCGTTCCATTAAAAGAAGGCTTAAACTCACTAAATGTATTTTTACTCAAATCAATTCTTTCTATAGAATCACATCCCCGAAAAGCCGATTGCTTTAGCATTGAAAGAGTAGAGGGAAATTCTATATTTTTAAGACTTTTACAATAAGCAAAAGCCTGTTCATTTATAGATTTTAAATAAGGTGGTAATTGTATATTTTCCAGATTTTCACATTCGTAAAAAGCATCTTCTTTTATTTCAATAGCAGAAAGTGGTAACTTCACTGTTTTTAAAAATTGCATATTTTTAAAAGCGGCTTTTGGTATAAAACAGTTTTCGTTAGCCTGCTTCACTGGTTCGCTATTTTCGGCATACTCTCCTAGTTTGGCAAGTGCTTTCATCATAATATAATCACTATTAGATAAATTTCCGTCACCATAAGTTAGGTCGGCAGCTACACCTAATAATTTTACAAAACCTAAAAGTGCTTTTGCTTCATTCTCCTTTTCTTGTTTTGCTTGAGGAGAATCCGTTATAAAAGTATGTGAAAGGTCTAAGTAGCTTAAAGCTGTACATTGATTAATTACTGCCAAATCAGTTTCATATAAAAAGCCTGTGATTGTCAAATGCTTAATACTTGAAAGTTCTTCTATATCGAGATAAGATAATATTGTACCCGGTTTTTTTACTGTAATTTTCCGCATACCTTCCTTTTGCTTTTTTATGTATTTATATAATTCATCCATGTTACTATAATTACTATCATGGACTACCATATTATCATTAAAAACTTTATCAAAGATTCTAATAGGTTGGTTTGCTTTTTTAGTTACTTCTAAAGTATCTCTTTGTATTATGAATTTACCTGAGCCCGAGACCAATGAATCATGTTGCCACAATCCTTCAATGGTAGATATTTTGTTATTGTCATTAAAATGAAGTATACCTTGTCCATGACGTTCATAGTTTCCCACCATTTTTCCGTTGTAATCATACAACGTCTTATAATTTTTATATTTTATACTGCCATCCATTGTTTCATCTTCATAGTTTATTCCAGTAAATTCAGAAATATTATCATTATCAGGATGTATTGTTATTTTTTTATTTAAAATCTTACCATTTTTATATTTAAGTTTCTCTGTTTTTCCATTAGCATAAGTCATTATACCTTCACCTTCTATTTTCCCTCGTTTACACATGCCTTCATATAGGTCTCCATTTTCATAATGAATATTAATTTTTCCTGAATAAAATTGGTTCATCTTCCATTCTCCTTCACAAAATCCCCCATTTGCATAAGTCATTTTCCCTATGCCATTTGGTATTCCTATACTAAATGCCCCTTCATATATATCTCCATTTGCATAAATCATTTTCCCATAAGATAATTCTCCTTTGTACCAATTACCCTCACATGTATTTCCATTACTATAAGACATTTTTCCTTTTCCTTCTGGTTTTCCTAGTTGCCATTCCCCTTCATAGATATCTCCATTAGCATAACTCATTTTTCCTTTTTTATAATATCCGTCTAGCCATTCCCCTTCATATATATTACCGTCAACATAACTTTTTTTCCCTTGTTTATAGAATCCATTGACCCATGTACCTTCATATATATCTCCACTCACATAAATCATCTTTCCTTCACCATGAGGTTTTCCTTTCCTCATTTCTCCTTCATACACATCTCCGTTAGGATACTTTTTTATTTTAGCTTCTGCATTATTACATACAACAATACAAAGCAATAATGCCAGACAATAATAGATTACTGTTTTCATAGTTTGCTATTTTTACCCTGTAAGTCTCCGAATCAGGCTGTTTTTAATAAAGAAAAGAAGGCGTGAGACTTGTCTGCCATTCATTGAAAAACAGGCATCGCCAAACGCCTTTTAGGAATGAATAAAGAAACAATATTCTCACGCCTGAAAGTATAGCGATACAGCAAAAAAGCTGTTCGTACCTATACAAACAGAAAATGAGCGTCATATATTGTCCTTATCCCCCTAAAAAAGTTGAAATTGGCGATTTCGTTTTTCAGGATAAAGCAAAAAACGCTTTCTTATGTCTGTCAGAATAATCGCTTATCCTAACAATTACAAAATTACGTTTTTCTTTCAATATGACGCTCTTAAATGTGAAAATATTGTTTCTTCAAATATAAGGCTTTTATCCCTTTGAGGAAGGAAAAAGAAAAAGGGAAACATCCCCTTTTCTCTAAAAATTCTGATTTATGAACTCTTCTTTTATTCTCAATACAGTAGAAACACTTACTCCTTGAAGTTTAGCTACATTCCTTATCGAATAGCCTTTTTTGAGTAAAGTTATTGTGTCCTTGTATTCTTGTTTCTTCTTTTCGGTTGTTTTCAGGCTTCCTTTAGGTCTGCCAAGTTTGCCACCATTCCTGATATAATTTTCCCTTCCACTATTCAGGCGGTATTGAATATTGTTTCTCTCAATGTTAGCCATTTCAGCCATGACAGTAACGAGAATTGAAGCCATTGGATTAGGTTCTCCATTGGGTTGTAAAGTATATAAACCCAGATTTTGAATATAAACCGATACTTTAGAATTGTGAAGTATTTCCAGACTTCGTAATACCTGTAATGTCGATCTTCCTAATCTTGATAATTCTGAAAGAAGCAGGAAATTGACAGATTCATCTTTACAATAGTCCAGACAATCACTTAAAATCTGTCTTTCTTCTATTTTCTTAGCTCCTGATATTTTCTCCTCGAAGATTTTTACGATTTTGATATTTTGAGAATCGGCATATTTTTTCAGATCCTCTATTTGCCTAGTTGTGTCCTGTCTGTCACTGTTTGAACTCACACGGGCATAAATCACAGCTTTTGTTTCCATATTTTTCTTTGATTATTTTGTTACCATAAAAAGCTGTATTCAAATATCCTCTACAGATTATTTTGAATACATTCCTTTTTTTAAGACAAAGACACTTCCAAAAAATGAAAGTGTCCTTACAACTATCTTTATTTTCCTTTTATAAACCCAGCTATATTTTTTATAGCATCGTTATAAAGTCGCTCTCTTTCTTCTTGTGGTTTCTCCTCCCAGCAGGAGGGGCAAAATATCCCTTCAGGCGAATTATAGAATCCGTCTTTTAATTCTTTGCCACATCTGATACAAATTATGGTTTTCCTGTTTTTGATATTTGTATTCTTTCCCATTTTGATATTTTTCTGAATTTCTCATTTTACTTTTTCCTTATAAAATACTCCGTTGCAGAATGTACGAGAATATAGTAATCCTTATTCTGCCTTGTTTGCTTTTCCCAGGGATTATAAAAATCCAGACATAATGAATCGTATAATTCCGGTAAATTTCTCTTGATTTGTCTTTTCAGCCATATATAACTCAACGGCTTTGTCTTTTTCATTTTCTGATTCCATTCATCTATGGATATATCAGAACAAGTACATTCCAGATACATAAGAATCAAATCATCGGTACACCTGTTTCCTTTAATATCCCGGCAAGTTTCTTGGAACACTCATAGGAAATTCGGTTTCTCCCGTCTATATATCTGTTCTTTTCGTCTGCCATGAAAATGATACACTCCTTCAATAACCGGAATAGGCTTTGCTGGAGGGTAGGGTGCATCGTTGGTATTGCTGCTACAAACTTTTTGGCATTAAAACTATAATCGTTCAAAATCATTTCTAATTCCTTAGCTATTTTGTATTCTTTACTTTCTGTCAAATTTTCCATTTCCTTAAAATTTTAATTAATACCTAATTCCCTGCATATCCTCTTTACATCTTCCTCTAATCCGTCATATTCTAAATTCTCCATATCACGGTCATAGATATACTCTATTCCGACACTTCCTTTGTCTTGTACTATATCCTTAAGCTCTTTAATGACATTTGATTTATTAACTTTCCTTTTACTGTCATGCAATATTCTGCATGTACTATATATTGTCTCTCTGGTAATTATAGCTTTTACTACTGTTGATAATATATACATAGCTTAGATTTTGATTTGTAATAAAAAAAGGATACCACATTTTTGTGATACCCTTTTCGGATTCTGTCGTTTAGATACGTTCATTCAAGAAACCAACCATACTCCTTATCTTCTTCTGTCAGGGCTTTTGTAATTCCTTCACAGGTTTTGGTTGCATTGGCACTCCTTGCCAGAAACGAATCTATATAAGAATTTTTGTTTGCTCCGGTAATGAGGTTGTAAAACTTCCACATTGAAATTCCCTGATTCCTCTCTCCGGCAAAGTTTTCATCACATAGGTAGTGTTTAGCTACGCTATTAATCTGAGAATCCGTAATCAAAAGCCTCGGTAAAGCTCTCTGATCTTCTAAGCTCAGATAATTATATAGTCTCATCCGTCCCAGTATTTGGCAAAACTGGTGTTCCGAAAGATAGGCTTCACCGAACGATTGCATAAGGTGGATATGCTTGGCAACGTTATACTGGTCGAATAATTCCAGTGCTGACTGATACAAGGCGGATGTATTGGAGGCTTTTATTTCCTCCTTATATCCGTTGGTCGTCAGGCATTGATTGCTGCATACTTTATTCAGGAACCCTACAGCCAAAGAAAATTTCTGAGCTGTGAGCTTTCCTCCTAAGTTATCCTTTTCATAGCTTCTACACCCTGAAATGGAGAGCGTAAGATTGTCTCCGAATAGGTTTTCCCGGATTGTAGAAACCTGAATATTGAAAGCCATCCGGGAATAATACATTGTTTTATCCGAAGGCAAAAGCTCTTCCGTCCTTTTATGAATAGCCTCCGGTATTCTGCCTTTTATGATATGGGACACCCGGATTGAGGGCATTTCGATACCTTCGCCTTTGTAAAAGTCATTGGCTGCATCATATACCGCCTCGATAAATTCCTGATGCGATATCGTCAGCTCGTTATCTTTGGCAAACACCGGAATGATACAATCCTTCTTTAAGTGTTCCAAAGTCGCTTCGTTTGTGTTGGATTCCAGAAACGGTAAATTCGGTGTTTCCGTTTGTTCCCCGATTATTACAGCTTCCTCGATATTATTATTTTCTGTTTTTTCTGATACGGCTACCTCTGTTGTGTTTTCCGGTAGTTCTGTATTCTGTTTTTTGTTATTTTTCATAATTCCTTAGTTTTTAAATTATTACTCTTTTTTTACTCTCGATACCTTTTTATGGAGAACCGAGCGTAGTTTTTTGAAGTTCTTTAATATACATAAGAGAACCTCAAACCCTAAAATCAGACATGTTTCCGTTTTTTCGTATTTTGTCATGCCTGATTGTCTTCTGTTTTCATTTTTTCGTTTTTCACTTTTCTGTTCTGAATGAATTTGTCGGTACATTCATAAACTGTGAATATTGCTGATAATAAATGCAATACTGTAAGTAAATTTTTTACTGTTTTCATAATTTTCTCCTTTCTTTATTTGATTGATTTTTAATTTGTTATCTCTACATATATAAGGCTTTGAAAGGGAGAAAAATAAAGAGAGCCTAAAGCTCTCTTTTGTAATCAGATATTTCCCTTCTTTCCTGACGAAAAAAGGAATTTAGAATAGAATGGCACTATTCCGAATATCTGATAATTCTAATATCTTATTCCTTCTCATATATAAGAGTTTCAGGGGATTTCAGAAGGGAGAAAAATAACGGGATTAATCCAAAAAATATTTTAGTATTTATTAAATAGCTTGCAAGTAGTTTTTAGTTATCCTATATTTGCAAAATATAGAAATATCTAAAATTGAAATAAAAGAGAGAAAAGAAAATATCATGAAAAAACCATTCTAATAGATTATTAAAATGGTTTAGTAACTAAATGGAAATCTTGACCTAAGAATCTGCAACATTCCTAAAGTCCAACGAGATAGACACTTAGTTTCATGTTTTATACGTGGAATTATTGTTGTACTATTTGTTGGACGGGCTTGTTGCAGAGCCTTTAGGCGATTAGTTTCTGCAATATATTCCACGTTCTGATTATGAAAAGAAAATACAATCAATCAATTCCTATTCAAAATGGCTCATCAGGGAGTAATTCTTTCGGTGAAATTTTAAAGGCTTTTGAAAAGATATTGATATGCCTCAAATTATACTTTTTACCTCGCTTACCTGATTCTACGTCACCTATAAAACCTTGTGAAAGACCTGTTGCAGCAGATAAATCTTCCTGCGTCCAGTTGAGTTCAAGCCTTTTAGCTCTCACCCGGTCAATCACATATTGTTCTATATCAACTATTGACATTTAAAAATCTAATTTTGTGCAAGTAAGGTAATTTTGATGCAGTGTTTAAACGTCTATGGGCGATAAATAGAAACGTGAGAAAAAGAGAGATGTTTTATTTTTAGAAAATGTTAAGATTAATACAATTATAATTATGGAAAAAAAGCTAAAAGAAGGGGATTACAAAATGCTTATGGTTAGTATGGATTATATCTACAATAATCCGAATATTCTAACAAGCGATATACCTAATCACTTATTAAAATTCTGGTCTATTCCTGACTTTACAGAAAATCCTAAATATGAAACCAATAGTGTTCAGGTACTTATTTTCCTATACATTATCCGGCTTTATGGTCATGACAATGCTCCATTGGACAGCATTCTTAATACGATCCGTTTTAGCCAGTTATTTTATAGCTTTCAATTAATCCTGGCTACCACCCTCTATTGCAGGAATGCCAGACTTAAAGCAGAACCTTTTCCGATTTTTCACCTTCACGAATATAGACTACCGGATTTAAACGATTCCGAGGAAATGATAAAAATCTATGAAATAATTACAGACAAAACCGTTATAAGAAAACAAAGATGAATGAATTAAACACTACAATCGTATCACTACCGGATAATATTACGGAAGCAGAAAAGTTTATTGAATATGTAATGACCGCATTTGAAATACCGGAACATCTACAAGCCCGAATAACTCTTCCGGTTATTGAAGCAGTAACAAATTCTATCTTATTCGGAAATAGAGCGAATTTAAGCAGAAGAATCTATCTAAATGCCGTTAAAGACAAAGAAAAACTCTCAGTGATGATAGAAGAAGAAGGAGAAGGGATTGATATTATGAATTTGCCTGATTTCAACAATCCAGAGCAATTAATGGAAGAAACAAACCGGGGCTTCTACCTATTGATTAACCTGCCGGATGAGCTTTTGATTACCCGACATGGTAACAAAATCGTAATGGCTTATTTCCTCGATAAATAAGTAATAATCATGAAAACAATAAATCTAATTTTTATCCTTCTTTCCATACTGATTAGCTGCGACCCTAAAAAGGATAGACAGCAAACACTAGTGGAAAACAAAAGTAATAATACGGGAAAACTTGATTTAAGCCATTTTAAGCCTGAAAATAAAGCTCAGGAGATGGAAACACCAAATGATGATTTGATTTTGTTTCCTGAGCCATTAAATGACGGATTCGGACCTGTTTAATATCTTCTCGTTTTTGTAATGGTTTTCCTCTCATAGTTTGATAGAATCTTCTTTATTTCTGCCAATAATCTTGGTTTAGGAGGAAAAAATCACTATTGTAAAAGTTAAAAATATATAAAAGTGAGACAAAAAGTGGGGGGAGTAAAAAAGGGAGTAAAAATCCTAACTTGTTGATTTTTAACTCCCTTTGTGATCCCGTGGGGACTCGAACCCCAATCAAAGGAACCGGAATCCTTCATTCTATCCATTGAACTACGGAACCATTACGATTGCAAAAATAATAATTTTACAAGAAAAAAGGGGATTTTAGATCCCCTTTTTTTCCGTTATTAACGATTGGTGACCTTTTGTCTGGCACCATAGTTGATTCTCAAAGAATTAGCTTTACGTAATTCCTGTTTAATATCAGTAACGATACCCATTGTGGTTTCAGACTGAACTTTTAGGTTATTCGTAATGCTGTTCCGGTCTTCTTCTTTCCGGGCTTCGCGTTCAGCAGCTACGAAAGCTCCAACGTCTTCTAATGTTGCGAATTTATCATTCAGCTGGATACGGGGTTCCGTTCCATAAGCCTTCTGGTATTGGAATGTTGGTTTTCCTACATAAATATTACTTACCAACGATTTCTTTTCCAGTTTGGCAATTTGTGTTGCCTGAGGCAGATTATTCTGAATCATAAGTGTTACTTCACGCATGGTTGTACTAACCATAAAGAAGAACAATAACATGAACACAATATCAGGTAATGACGCTGTTGAAATTGCCGGTGTTTCTTTTTTACCGTCTTTTTTAAATTTTGCCATTATTTTTTACCTCCTATGTTTTTAGGTTCTGCTTCTGATATTGACATGGGAATCCAGTTTTTAATGGCATCCTGTTGATCAGATGTCAGAGCTGAATATTTTTTGCCCCATTTGCTCACGGATTTCCGGTCTCTTACGTCATTGTATGCTGCTGCCAATTGGTCCTGAACAGCAATATACATTTCATAGGATGTTCCTTTATCACTTTGTAGAGAAACGATACCTTTGGATACTTCTACATTCCCCAGCAAATCGATATCTTTTACCATTTTTTCCGGTAAATTTTCATCGTTTGTCGGATTCAGTATAAATTCCACAGTTCTCTCTTTCAGCGTAGAAACATCAGCTAGTTCACCGTTGATCGCCAGCTGATTGTTCCGGTTTACCAAAATTTGCAGGATATTTCTCTTTGCAATTTTCGGAGCTTCGGTATTGCTGGGCTGATATGGCGGTAATCTCCGGAACATACCGGAATCCACATTCATTGTCGTTGTAGCCAAGAAGAATACAAGCAACAAGAACGCAATATCGGCAGTTGAAGTAGCATTAATTTCTGGTGTTTTTTTTGCCATATTATTCGTTTTTATCTATTCCCTCCAGGGGATATGATTACCTGAATTTTCTCAGAAGTTCAGTTGCTAAAATAGCAATTATGGCTCCTGCGAACAAGAAATACATTGTATAAATGATGGTATCAGAGAAAATCAGACGTGACGGAACATTATCCGGACCTGTATAACCTACGATTTGCATCGGAGTACCATCAGCTAACAAATAAGCAAAGAGTATAACTACAGCAAGGGCAACCAAGCCTATAAAGCTCTTCATGGCTTGTTTAGGTCTTGTAAATAACCTTGTGATCGGGAATATAATTGCTGCTATTATTGCAATAACAAACAATACATATGCCCAATTAAGTAATGCTCCCGTATATATCGGTGTTGGATATATCTGATCAGGTACATCTCCCCCGAACATGAACATACCCAATATCACAAGGGTAATGGCGAACATTACAATGGTGATAATTTTTAATATCTTCTCGGTCATGGTTGATTATTTATTTTTTTGATTGTATTTTACTAAGATATCCAACAAACTAACTGAAGCATCTTCCATATTATTTACAATGCCTTCGATTTTTGAATTACAGTAGTTGAAGAATACCTGAAGGATCATAGCAACGATCAAACCACCTACGGTCGTGATCAAAGCCACTTTAATACCTCCTGCAACCAAAGCCGGACTCATATCTCCTGCAGCCTGAATGTTATCAAAAGCCGCGATCATACCGATTACTGTACCCAAGAATCCTAACATCGGGGCGATAGCAATAAACAGTGAAATCCAAGTCAATCCTTTTTCCAAAAGACCCATTTGTACTGATCCATAAGATACAACTGATTTTTCAACCATGTCTACTCCCTGGTCATAACGCATTAATCCCTGATAGAAAATACTGGCAACCGGTCCGCGTGCATTGCGGCAATATTCTTTAGCTGCTTCAATACCTCCGTTATTCAAAGCTTCTTCTACACCATTTACCAATTTTTTGGTATTGGTATCAGAAAGGTTCAAATAAATAACTCTTTCAATAGCGACAGCCAAACCGAAAATTAAACAAAGTACTACTGCTGCCATAAATCCGGCACCACCTTCGATGAATTTCTGTTTGATAGCGGCATGCATTGAAGTACTTTCAACAACGTCTTCATCCAATGTCGTCGTTTGAGGGGTAGTTGTTGTTTCTTCTGTTTGTGTTTCAGGTTCTGTTGATTCCTGAGCCATTAGCATTGTTGATGCTCCAATAGTAAGCATTCCTAAAACTGCTATTAGTGCAAATAATTTTCTCATGATCTCTTTAACTGATTTTTAGTTTATAAATAATTAAAATTTAACTCTATATATTTCTATATCTATTTGCAATCCTTTGTATCCAACAACTGCACTCCAAACGACGGGCCAAGGTACAAAAAAAATGTTAAAATCCAATACGATTTACAGTTATTTCTCCTTTTAAGGCCGAATTTAAACTTTTTTTTGTTTCGTTAGCGTCTTGCTGTTGTCCTAATACATACATCATTTTACATACGGCAGCCTCTGTCGTAATATCATATCCGCTTGTCACCCCGGCATTTATAAGTGCTGTACTGGTTTCATAGCGTCCCATTTCGACGGTTCCGCCCTGGCATTGGGTGACGTTATAGATAATAATCCCTTTTTTACAGGCTTCCTGAATTTTTTTCAGAAACACAGCGTCTGTAGGGGCATTCCCTGAACCATAAGTTTCCAGAATCAATCCTTTTAATCCCGGTGTCTGAATGACAGATTCAATTAATTCCGGACGAATGCCCGGGAATATTTTTAATATGGCGATATGAGTGTCCAGATGAGTAAAAGCTGAAACGTTCTCCATACGGGGAGAATAATCGATTGCGCCGTAGTTGTAATGAATATGTATACCGATTTCTGCTAATGGCGGATAATTAAACGACTGAAAGGCGTCAAAACTTTCGGCATTGATTTTGGTCGTACGATTTCCCCGGAATAGTTTTGCTCCGAATAAGATACTCACTTCCGGTACAATGGCTTTATCCTCTATATAGGCAGCTGCAATTTCCAGAGCCGCTATCAGATTTTCCCGCCCGTCTGTACGGATTGTCCCGATCGGTAGTTGGGAACCTGTAAATACAACCGGCTTCGTGAGGTTGGATAACATAAAACTCAAGGCAGAAGCCGAGTATGCCATCGTATCCGTACCGTGTAAAACGACAAAACCGCAGTATTTTTCGTAATTGTCTAAAATAATCTGGCACAATAGGGCCCATACTTCCGGCTTTACATCAGAAGAGTCGATTAATTCGGGTAAAGTATAGCTGTCGATATCAAATCCAAATTCTTTAATTTCAGGTACTTCGTTTGCAATCTGCTCGAAATTGAACGGACATAACGCCCCCGTTTCCGGATTGTTAATCATTCCGATCGTCCCCCCCGTATAGATAATCAAGACGGATTTATTCATGTTGACAACTGCTTTTGCATTTATACAATTTCCGTGTGCAAAGTAAATAAATTCATTGCATTTTGCGTTGTAATTTTTTCTATTTTTTTAAGGTCTTCTTTTAAGATATCAGCAATTTTTTGAGCAATTAACGGAATATAACTGCTTTCATTCCTTTTCCCCCGGTAAGGTACCGGAGACAGATAAGGAGAATCCGTTTCCAGAACGATGGAAGAAAGACCATTTGCTAAAAGGACTTTATCCAACTGGGTGTTTTTGAAAGTGACAACTCCGCCTATACCCAATAAAAATCCCATGTCTATTGCCTGTTTAGCTTGTTCGGTATTTCCCGAAAAGCAATGGAATATACCGGTGATATAAGGGTATTTTTTTAAGGAAGAAAAGATTTCTTCTAAAGATTCCCGCGCATGTATAATAATCGGCAGATTTAATTCCCGGGCTATACCCATTTGGTATTCAAAAACTTTTACCTGTTCTTTAAAATAAGTCTTGTCCCAATAAAGGTCGATTCCGCATTCTCCGATTCCGTAATATTTCCTCAAACCGAGTTGGTGTTCCAGTTCATGGAGTTCCTTTTTATAATCAGCATTGACGGAAGTCGGGTGTAAGCCAATTAACGGAAATAATAAGTCCGGATAGGCGTCACAAAGTTCCAGCATTTGGAAACGTGTCTGACTATCTATATCAGGTAAAATAATTTTTTCTACACGAGCTTCCCTCGCCCTTTGAATCACCTGCTCCCGGTCTGCGGCAAATTCTTCTACATACAAATGAGAATGCGTGTCAATATACATAATGGATAACTGTATTTTGCTGGATAAAGATAATCATTAATCAGAAATACAAAAAAGATAGGGGATAGAATCAGTATGGACAGCGACTGTTTTAAGAATAAAATTCAAGGATTGTTATTTAAGGGAAGCAATGAAATTCGTCAACACTTAATGGGATAAATAAGAATATTTTCGGATTTCCTGAGTTTTTTTACGGATTTTTATTTGTTTCTGTGTTTCTTTTCTTCTTTACAGGCTTTTCCGTCTTTTTTCATTTGAGGAAAGAAAATAAAAAATGTGCGTGAAGCCACGCACATTTTTTATTGAAAAAGAAAGAATTTTCTTTTTATACATGTCCTTGGGCGCACATTGCCTCAGCAACTTTGATAAAGCCACCGATATTTGCACCTTTTACGTAGTCAATCTTATCTCCTTCTTTACCGAATTTCACGCAGGTATCGTGAATATCTTTCATGATCTGAGATAATTTCTGGTCTACTTCTTCTGCAGTCCAGCTGTAACGCAGAGAGTTCTGACTCATTTCCAGACCTGAAACGGCAACACCACCGGCATTTGCAGCTTTACCCGGAGCAAAAGTGATGTGAGCATTCAGGAATTTAACAGCTTCTGCAGTGCAACCCATGTTGGAAGTTTCAACTACCATTTGGCATCCGTTGGCAACCAGTTGTTTTGCGTCTTCTTCGTTTAATTCGTTCTGAATAGCACAGGGGAATGCAATGTCGCATTTAACTTCCCACGGTTTTTTCTTGGCAAAGAATTTAGCTCCGAATTTAGCTGCATACGGTTCAACAACGTCGTTATTGCTGGCGCGAAGTTCCAACATATAATCAACACCTTCCTGGGTAATTCCTTTTTCATCATAGATGTATCCATCAGGACCGGAGATGGTAACTAATTTGGCACCTAATTGAACTAATTTCTGAGCAGCACCCCAGGCTACATTACCAAAACCGGAAATAGCAACAGTTTTGCCTTTGATATCCTGGCCTTTTTCTTTCAGCATGTGCTGAGCAAAATAAACCGTACCATAACCTGTAGCTTCCGGACGAACTCTTGAACCACCGAATTCACGCGGTTTACCTGTTAATACTCCGACGAATTCATTGCGGATTCTCTTATATTGTCCGAAAAGGAAGCCGATTTCGCGTGCTCCCACACCGATATCACCAGCAGGCACGTCTGTATCCGGTCCGATATATTTGCAAAGTTCTGTCATAAAGCTTTGGCAGAAACGCATGACTTCATTATCCGATTTTCCTTTCGGGTTGAAATCAGAACCTCCTTTACCACCTCCCATAGGAAGAGTTGTCAAAGAGTTTTTGAAAGTTTGTTCAAAACCTAAGAATTTTAAACCTCCTAAGGTTACTGACGGGTGAAAACGCAAGCCTCCTTTGTACGGTCCGATAGCACTATTGAATTGTACCCGGTAACCGCGGTTGATTTGTACTTCACCTTTATCATCAATCCATGGAACTCTGAACATGATCACTCTTTCGGGTTCAACCATTTTTTCCAGAATCTTATTGGCTTTGTATTTAGGATTTGCCTGATAGGTATCCCAAACCGTTTCAATAACTTCCTCCACTGCCTGATGGAATTCACTTTCACCGACAGTTTTTGCCTTTAAGGCATCCATGAATTCTTTAATTTCTGCTTTCATGTGTATAATTTTTAAGTCGTTTAAAATCCCAGAAGGATTTTAATAAATGGATTTGATTGTAAATGACACTTTTTAAACATTTGATTTTCTCAAACGTTTTCAGGTTTCAAAATTACCTATTTATTTAATATTCCAAAATTTTTAAGCGTATTTTTATTAAATGAGTAAACCTTTTTTTATTACAATTTATTACTCTAAAGAAAGAGCAACATCTAAATTGTTATTAAAATCTGCTGTTATTTGTAAAAACTGAAATTTTATGATTTTTTTTACCCGGATTATTAAGGAATAATATAATTTTTTCCGGGGAGGGAGATGATTTTTCCTTCCAGTTCTAATTTTAACAAAAGGGCTGTGAGTGCATTGATTGCAATATTTGTTTTTTTGCCTAAGTCATCGATATGAGTACAGCCTTGTTGAGTAAGTACTTTTAAAAGTTGTTTTTCCTGATCGTCGGATTCGAAAAAGTCGAGACTTGTTTGTACGGCAGTTTTTTCTCCCGCTTTCAGGTGAAGTAAAAAGGCAATATCTGAACTATTTTCTACTAAAGCTGCAATGTTTTGTTTAATCAGGTGGTTACAGCCTTCAGAAAATTTATCTTCCGGCCTGCCCGGAAGTGCCAGTACATCTCGTCCGTAGGAAGCTGCTATGCGGGCAGTAGACATGGCTCCTCCTTTGAGGGCTGATTCTGCAACGAAAGTAACCTGACTTATACCGGCGATAATCCGGTTGCGTTTTAAAAAATGTACGGGTAAGATGGGAGATGAACAAGGATATTCGGAAATCAGGGCTCCTCCTTTCCGGAGAATGTCTTCTGCAATATTTTTATGAGGAGCCGGATAAATGGTATTTAACCCGTGCCCCAATACTGCATAAGTCGGGAAATTGTAGGCAAGGCTTGACAGATGGGCTGTGATATCGATGCCGTAGGCTAAGCCACTCACAATGATTAAGCGATGTCCTTTCTCGGATAACTCTTTAAGGATGGTCCTTACCCGTATTTTACAACGGTCAGAGGCATGCCGCGTACCCACTATAGACAGGTAAGGCAGATCTTCAGATACCAATTGCCCTTTGTAGTAAAAGACCAGAGGAGTGTCTTCACATTCCCGCAAGAGAAAAGGATAATTGGAATGCTCGACAGAACATACCTGAATATCGTGAATATCGAGATTTTTTAATTCTTCTTCGGCACAACGCAATGCCTTTTTTCTTTCATCAGCGCAATCAAGATGATATGTTTTTAAAAGCGCTGAGAAAACAGCAGTCTTCTCGTGAAAAAATCCTTCAATACCTCCGCATTGTTCAATGAGCGTTAAGCATTTTTGAGTATTGAATCGGGGTAGCATCGTTAAAGCTATCTGCATTTTCAGGCAACTATTCGTTTCCATTGTTACTGAAATAAGGGATATAAACAAATTTATGAAAAAAAACTGAAAATAAAAATAGGACTGATTTTCCAAAATTGAATAAGAAAGCGCAGGCTGTATTTATCCGACTGGCGGATGAATTTTATCCTGAAAATCCAGAATACAATTCCCGGACAAAGCAACCTGCGCTATAAATTAATAATTACTGTAAATTTGCAAAAATAATAAAATATTGTAATTGATCAAAGTAAAATTGCAATATTGGTACAACTTTAGGTTTAAAGTAAAAAATATTTTTTTATGTTATACGCAGTTTATCTGATTTGTGTTTTAATAAGAAGGGAAAGCTGGATTTCGATTGGAAGTTTTTAAGTTTCAGCTTATCTTTGTTCCGGTTTAAAATTGTTTTTTGCTGAGGAAGTGGATTTGGAAGAGGAGAGTGAATAGTTACGAATTGCATTTGTCTGAAGGATTATGGAGAATATCATTTTTACCCGGAATATCAATTGTATTTTGGGGCAGGTTCTGGAAAATTTTGCATCGGAGAATATTTTTATTTTAGCGGATACCGGTAGTAATAAATATTGTGTGCCTCTCTTAAATCTGGAAAGGATAAATGTAAAAAACAGAATTGTAATCGGTGAGGGAGAAGTAAATAAATCTCCGGAAAGTGTACTGTATATTTGGAAAATCCTGTCCGATAGGGGAGCAAAGCGAAATGCTGTGTTAGTAAATGTCGGAGGAGGGTTGGTAACGGATATCGGTGGTTTTGCTGCTGCCTGTTTTAAACGGGGAATAAAATGTATCAATGTCCCGACGACTTTGCTTTCACAGGTAGATGCTTCCGTGGGAGGAAAGACCGGAATGAATTTCAATGGTTTGAAAAATGAAATTGGAACGTTTTCTTTACCTGAGAAAGTCATTATTGATATTTCTTTTTTGAAAACTTTGCCTCAGCGTCAGATCCTGTCCGGATTTGCAGAAATGCTGAAACATGCATTACTGGCAGGAGGTGAGCATTTTGAAGCCGTGTTTTCGGTTTCTCCGGAACAGATAGACTGGGAAAATTTTGCAGGCTTACTGGAAGAGTCGGTAAAGGTAAAATATGCTGTCGTAAAAGCAGATCCTCAGGAAGCCGGAATACGTAAAGCACTCAATTTCGGGCATACGGTAGGACATGCTATTGAAAGTGCGGCTATTGAAAAGGGGATGGAACTTTACCATGGGGATGCCGTTGCTTATGGGATGTTGGCGGAATTATACCTTTCTGAGGTAAAAATGGGCTTTGAATCCGGTTTATATGAGAGGATTCGGCAGCATATCCGTCGGATCTATCCCTCTTATATCCCTCAGCTACCGGAAGAATGTTTGTATGGATTGATGCTGCATGATAAAAAAAATGAACAGGAAGGGGTGAATTTTACCCTCCTGCGCCGGCCCGGAGAATTTTCCATCGATAATTATTGCAGTCAGGAAGAAATACTGGAGGCATTGCGTACCCTTTCCAATCCCTGATTAAAATCCGTTTAAAGCAAAAAGATGAATATAGCTGTCTGTTTTGAAAAAAATACAGTAAGGGGAATAATTTCCTTACCTGCTTCTAAGAGTATATCCAACCGGGTTTTAATATTAAATGCGTTGGCGGATAGTCCTTTTGAAATCGGGAATCTTTCGGACTGCGACGATACGGAAAGTATGTTGAAGGTGTTGCAATCGGATACAAATCATTTTGATATAGGTCATGCAGGTACGGCTATGCGTTTTCTGACGGCTTTTTTGTCGAGAATTGCGGGAGTATGGATACTGACAGGTTCTGAGCGGATGAAGCAACGGCCAATTGGTGTTTTAGTCGAGGCATTAAATCAGTTGGGAGCCCGTATTGAGTATAGCGGGCAGATTGGTTTCCCTCCTCTCCGGATTTATGGGTCGTATTTGCGGGGAGGGGAAATTGCCATTCCTGCATCTGTCAGTAGTCAGTATATTTCGGCATTGATGATGATTGCCCCTTATATGGCCGAAGGCTTACAGTTGCGTCTAACGGGTAAAGTGGTCTCCCGTAAATACATCGATATGACCGCAGCCTTGATGGGCCGTTTTGGTGCAAAAATAGAGACAGACGGCAATTTTATAAAAATAGCGCCTGTCCCGTATACTCCTGTACCTTTTCGGGTAGAATCGGATTGGAGCGCAGTTTCTTATTTTTATGAACTGTTGGCAATAGCAGAGGAGGGTGAAATTGCCGTGTCCGGTTTGCAGGAAAAAAGCTTGCAGGGGGATGCCGGGCAAGTGAAGGTTTGGAAAAAATTAGGTGTGGAAAGCTGTTTTGAGGGGGAAAGATTAATTTTAAAGAAAAAGGACGTTGAAGTCCGGTCGTTGGAATTCGATTTTGTCGAAATGCCCGATTTGGTACAGTCTTTCGCCGTTGCTTGTTGCCTGAAAGGGATTCCTTTTTCTTTTTCGGGGGTGGAGACGCTGCGTATCAAAGAAACAGACCGTATTGCGGCCTTAATCCGGGAATTAGGAAAATTAGGGTATCAATTGAGGGAAGAGGGGGAAGGAAGATTGAAGTGGGAAGGGGAATATTTGTGGCCGGAGGATAATCGTATTTCTATAGAGACGTATCACGATCATCGGATGGCTATGGCGTTTGCTCCTGCTGCTCTGAAACATCCGGGATTAATTATCGTTGAGAAAGAAGTTGTCAGTAAATCGTTTGCTGATTATTGGAAGGAATTACATAAACTGGGACTCAGAACGGCAGAAAGCAGGTAAGAGAAGCCTCTTTGTAAAAGAAGAATCAAAATTTAAAAGAAATAATATGCTGGTAAGTTTATTACAATCATCGTATTTTGCACTGTTTTTAATTGTGGCTCTGGGATTTGTATTGGGGCGGATTAACTTCAAAGGTATTTCTTTAGACGTATCAGCCGTTATTTTTATTGCCTTGTTGTTTGGACATTTCGGAGTGATTATTCCGAAAGAACTGGGAAATTTTGGTTTGGTGTTGTTTATTTTTACGATTGGGATACAAGCCGGACCTGGTTTTTTTGATTCTTTCCGTTCGAAGGGGAAAGTTTTAATTCTGATCACTTTGTTGATTATTGGTTCGGCTTGTATGACTGCCCTCTTATTTAAGTATTTATTGCATATTGATACGGCAGAAGCAGTCGGCTTGATAGCAGGCTCTTTGACCAGTACACCGGGTTTAGCGGCAGCTATAGACAGTACTCATTCGTCTGCAGCTTCTATCGCTTATGGTATTGCTTATCCTTTTGGAGTCATTGGAGTTATTTTGTTTGTTAAATTATTACCGGGAATGTTGAGATTGGACGTAAAGGAAGAAGAAAAACGACTGGACATTTTACAACGCGGTAAATACCCTGAAATTTATACGGGGACCTTCCGGGTAACCAATGAAAATATTTTCGAGAAAAGTTTAGTACAATTACAAATCCGTACGATGACAGGAGCAGTGATCTCCCGGATTAAGCACGGGGATACGACTGAAATACCTTCTTCCAGGACAGTGTTACATCAAAATGATTTGGTAAAGGCTGTAGGAAGTGAATATGCTTTGGCTCAGCTCGGGGTATTGGTAGGGGAACGGATACAGGAAGATTTGCCTTTAGCTACTTCTTATGAGTTGCAATCTTTATTACTGACCAAAAAAGAAATTATAGGAAAGACGCTAGGCAGTTTGAATCTGCAACAGAATTTCGGCTGTACCGTAACGCGTATCCGGCGTAGTGGTATTGATCTTTCTCCGGAACCGGGCTTATCGTTGAAGTTTGGCGATAAACTGTTGGTGGTGGGCCATCAGGATAGTTTAAAAGAATTGGCCAAGTTGTTAGGGAATGATGAAAAACGCCTTTCCGATACTGATTTTTTCCCCATAGCGATGGGAATTGTATTGGGGGTATTGGTCGGAAAAATAAATATTTCTTTTTCGGATAGTTTTAGTTTCTCTCCCGGTTTGACAGGGGGAATATTGCTGACGGCTTTGATTTTGAGTTCTATCGGTAAAACGGGACCTGTTGTTTGGTCCATGTCCGGAGCAGCCAATCTTTTATTGCGGCAGTTGGGACTACTTTTATTTTTGGCAGAAGTCGGTACAGCTGCCGGGGCTAATCTGGTGGAAACCTTCCGGGAAAGCGGATGGGCTCTCTTCGGGGCTGGTGTTGCCATTACGCTGGTCCCTATGATTGTTGCCGTATTGATCGGTTATTTTATTTTTAGAATCAATTTATTTGATCTGATGGGTACCATTACGGGTGGAATGACCAGTACTCCTGGGTTAGCGGCTGCGGGTTCGATGACAGACAGTGATGCACCCAGTGTAGCCTACGCTACGGTCTATCCGATTGCTATGGTGTTCCTGATTGTCTTTATTCAGGTTATTGCTGTTTTGTTGTAGTTCCGTTTGTTTTGAAATAAGAACCTCTGTTTTATCTTTTTTCCTGAAAAAACTTTTTCATGAGTTGACTGCATTCTTTTTCCAGAATTCCTTCGGTGACTTTCGTGCGGGGATGGAGTACAGATGGGATTAAACGTCTGTAACCTCTCTGCGGGTCAGCAGCTCCGTAAACTAATTCTCCCAATTGTGCCCAGGCCATTGCTCCGGCGCACATTGTACAGGGTTCCAGCGTGACATACAGGGTACATTCATTTAAGTATTTCCCTCCTAAAGCCGCAGTTGCCATTGTGATTGCAATCATTTCCGCATGGGCCGTAACGTCATTCAGGCGTTCGGTTTGATTGTGAGCCCGGGCAATAATTTTACCCTTGCAAGTAATCAGAGCTCCTACAGGGATTTCTCCTTCTTCTGCTGCCATGATTGCTTCTTCTATGGCTTTTCGCATAAAAATTTCGTGAGGCATAGCGGTTCTTTTATTTGTGAGTTTAAAGAAAAACAAAAATAAGAAGAAAGAAATAAATCTGCTATTTTGTGACTTTTGAAATTAAAGGAATAATACAATCGTTTGAGTTTTTTGTCAGCTTTATAAATTGAAAATATTTGGGATGCATTTGATTTATTGTTAATTTTAGCGGCGGAAAGGAATAGGAAAGGAGAGAGGAAGCTATTTTAAATTAAATAATTATAAACAATTTTAGTTATGCAGACTATTGATACTTATGATTTCAAAGGCAAAAAGGCATTGATTCGGGTGGATTTTAATGTGCCTTTGAATGAAAAATTTGAAATTACTGATGATACCCGCATGAGAGCTGCTATTCCGACCATAAAAAAAGTGTTGGCAGGAGGGGGTTCCGTCATTTTGATGTCGCATCTGGGCCGCCCTAAAAACGGACCCGAAGATAAATTTTCCCTGAAACACATTCAGAAACACTTGGAAGAGTTGACAGAAGTACCTGTAAAATTTGCAGAAGATTGTATCGGAGAGGTGGCCGAAAAAGCTGCTGCTGATTTGAAACCGGGAGAAATACTTTTATTGGAAAATCTTCGTTTTCATAAAGAAGAGGAAAAAGGAGATGAGGAATTTGCCCGTAAGTTAGCGAAATTAGGAGATGTGTGGATCAATGATGCTTTTGGAACGGCGCACCGTGCCCATGCTTCTACGGCTGTCATAGCTAAATTTTTTCCCAATGATAAGTTGTTCGGATATGTGATGAAGGGGGAATTGGATAGTGTGGATAAAGTGATGAAAAATCCGGAACGTCCTTTTACTGCAATTATGGGAGGATCAAAAGTCTCTTCAAAGATCGATATCATTATGAATCTGCTGGGGAAAGTGGATAATTTGATTTTAGGAGGAGGAATGACTTATACTTTTAAGAGGGCTTTAGGCGGACATGTGGGGTCTTCGCTTTGTGAGGAAGATAAGCTGGATTTAGCCCGGGAAATTATGCAGAAAGCTAAAGAGGCCGGCGTAAATTTAGTACTTTCCGATCAGGCTGTTATAGCGGATAGTTTTAGTAATGACGCTAATACTAAATTGGCAGACCCGATGAATATCCCGGACGGATGGGAAGGTTTGGATATCGGTCCGGAAACCCGGGAAAAATTTGCTAAAGTGATCGAAAATTCCAAGACGATTCTTTGGAATGGACCGGTCGGAGTTTTTGAAATGCCTAAGTTTGCCGAAGGAACCAAGGCAATAGCAGAAGCGATTGTAAAGGCTACGGAAAAAGGAGCTTTTTCGCTGATTGGAGGAGGGGATTCTGTCGCTGCAATTAATCAATTCGGTTTGGCTGATAAGGTAAGTTATGTTTCTACCGGAGGAGGTGCCCTTTTGGAATATATAGAGGGAAAGGAATTACCGGGAATTGAGGCTATACGCGGAGAATAATTGCCTGGGATAAAAAGAAAACGTCCGAAAAAACGCCTTTTGATTGATAGTACACTATACCTGACAGATACCTCTTTGTCAGCAGACAGATTGAAGGGGCTGAAAAGCTGGGAGAGAGGGAATCAGAAATTCGGGTCCTGCATCGGACTCTGCAAAAAATAGGAACGGTTACTTCGAAAAGCGGTTTTCCGGACGTTTATTTGTTTGAAAAAGGAATCAATTTCCGGAAAGACTTGGGGTTGCCTGCCAGTATAAATATATCTTCTTTACTGATGATAAAATTCTCATCCGGTTTATTCAATAATACTATTTTTCCGGGAGATGTTGTTTCTTCTGTTAAAGGATGTTTGATAGCGATGAGTTGCAGGCTGAATTCTTTTTCAAATTGCACGTCTCCCAGACGTCTTCCGGTAAAAGAGTCCGGGAGCTTTAATTCCTGAATAAAATAATTGTGGGTAATTTTATAGGTGAAAATAGAATTCGACAACTCAATCCGGGTGGTAAAGAGATCGGCATACTCCTGTTCAGGACGGATGATTTCAGTAATTCCCATGGCTTTTAATATGGTCATGTGAATGTCGGATACGGCACAGGCTATGATGCGGGGAGCTTTATATTTTTTCAATAAAGCGACGGCCTGTACGGAAGCCCCTACATCTTTACGGATGGTTACAAAAATAATGTCTGAATCTTTTAAAGGCAAGGTTTCAATGGCCTGCTGATTATTGATATTCAGGCAGATTGTGTTTTTGATGGAATCTTTGTATTCATTTACTTTATTGATATCCCTATCGATGCCAATCACTTCATGGCCCATGGAGGTCAATCTTTGGGCGAGTGCTATTCCAAAATAACTTAAACCCATTACAATACAATTCATAATTTTTCTTATTTATAAAATAACATTTTCTTCCGGATATTGGCACGGTTGTACCGGTTGTTGGCGGATAATTCCGATTAAAAGCGTCAGCAATCCCACCCTTCCTGCAAACATTGTAATGCTGATAATAATTTTACCGCTTATGTTCAATTCTGGAGTCAGGCCGAGGCTCAGGCCGACGGTACTGAGGGCGGATACAACCTCAAACAGGGCTTGAATAAAAGAAGCTTGTGGATTGGTGATCAACAGGAAGAGAGTAACCCCTCCTATCCAGAGCAGCGATAAAAGAATAATCGCATTGGCCCGCCGGATATTGCCCGGAGAAATTGTACGTCCGGCAATCTCGACGGTTTGTTTTTCCCGTATAATACTTATTATGTTTTTAAAGGCAACAACAAAAGTTGTCGTTTTAATCCCTCCTCCGGTAGACATTGGGGAAGCCCCGATCCACATTAGCATCAGTAGGAGGAAGATGGAGGAAGGAAGGAGCGAAGTCATTTCTACATTATTAAATCCCGCTGTACGGGGTGTAACAGCGTTCATGAAAGCCAGCGCTATTTTCCCGGAAAGGGGGAGGTCTTGCAGGGTATTATGATCCTCCAGAAATAAGAAAGCCAGCGTTCCTCCTGCAATGAGAATTAAAGTTATCGGTAATACAATCCGGGTCGTCAGACTGATGATGTGGAATTGTCCGTAATGCGGAACAGGATTCCCTTTCAGTCTGGAAAGTGCATTCCGGAAATAGTGTACGAATAATTTTCCGAAATTAAACAAAATCGGGAATCCGATCCCTCCTAATATGACCAGACAAGCCATCCAGCTCTGAAGTCCATAAAGATTCCGGACAATGGGGTCATATAAATTTCCGGGAAGGGTGGAAAAGCCGGCATTACAAAACGATGAGACGGCATGAAAAATAGAAAAAAACAATTTGTCCGGGAGAATTTGTTCCGGAATATCCTTGATTTGATTGTAAATGACATAGGCTCCAAAGCCTTCAATAAGAAAGGTAGTGAGAAGGATATAAAAAAGGGTACGGAAAATGTTATTTAAAGAATTTTCATTGAGAATATTTTTTAAACTGAGTTGGTCACGGAAGGAAACCTGACTGAAAAAAGACATGGCAAAAAAACTGGTAAACGTCATCACTCCGATACCTCCGATCTGAATGAGAGAAACCAGAATAATCAAGCCTGTAAAGGTGAATGTTGCAGATGTGTCTACAACAGTAAGCCCGGTTATACAGACAGCACTGGCAGATGTAAACAAGGCATCTATGAGACTCAGGGGATAGGTGTGTGCATTGGGAAGCGACAGCAGAAAGGTGCCGACCAGAATAATGAAAAGAAAACTGTAGACAAACATCATTTCCGGTTTTACATACCTTTGAAGAGTCGTGACAATTTGTTTTGAAAATTCAATAACGCTGATTGTGGTGAGTAAAATATAGGTCGATACATCTGTAAAGTGTTTTGAAAACAAAGGATTGCTTGTAGCCGGCCAGGCTTCTAGGATGATGACAAATGTCAAAGCAATCAGAAGTACAACTTCAAACCAGAATCCTTTTTCTTTTTTTACCCCCTGGGGATTTAAAATAACCCTTATCAGGCCGGTATATAAAAAAATCCGGAGAATAATCTTGTATATTTCTGACAGGAGCAAATGGACTTTCCCGTCTTCGTGAAACCCGATTTCATACATGAGCAGGCAAAGTGTCAGAAAAGAGGTGAGAAAAGCAATAATATCGGTCGATATTTTTACAAGCGACTGAAAGTTATGGTAGTATTGCCGGATTTTATATTTCAGTTCTGTTGGGAGCGTCATCTGTTAAACCGATAAAGAGATATAAAAAATTCCCGATAAGCCGGTCTTCTCACAAAATTAAGACAAAATTATCGGTTTACGGTAATCTTTTCGGTTTTAAGTTAAACCTGGAACATCATCAGTTCGAGGCGGAACTTACTACTTCATAAATACGAAATACACGGCCATAACTAAACAGACACAGGCTGCGATATGATTCCAATGCAAAGTTTCCCCTTTAAAGCACAAAAGGGAGAAGATAATAAAGACGACAAGTGTAATGACTTCCTGAATAATTTTCAACTGCATCAGGCTAAACGGTCCTCCATTTCCTTCAAAGCCGATACGGTTCGCCGGCACTTGTGCGCAATATTCGAATAAGGCAATGCTCCAGGAAAATAAGATAACGCCGATAAGAGGCCAATGAGTAATAAGTTTCGCTTCCTGAAGTTTCAAATGTCCATACCAGGCAAATGTCATAAATATATTAGAAAGAATAAGCAGGCCAATGGTCGATAATCCGCGCATAATACCAAATTAAAAATGTTAGTCAATCCCCTGAGCAAGAGGTTATAATTTTAAAAAATAAAATAATCATAAAATCAGACCGGCCGTTGAAATGCATACTTTAAAAAGTATGCGTAAAGTCAGATCGACCGATAGGTGATATACTTTAAAATAAAAAATGTCTCAAAAACCAAAATAATAAGGGAAATGCAGACTTTTAAAATAATAAATCTTCACTTTGACATTTTGGTTCTGTAAGACCTTGCAAAAATATATTTTTTATCCTTCTCTTTTTCATTTTTAGTTTTATATCTTTGTAAAAAGAGTTTGTTATGAAAGCTAATCTTATACACCGTATAGAGATCCGGAATTTATGGCAGAAATACGATCTGCTTTGGAAAGATCTGAATCCGGATGTCAATATTCTGATTGGTATCAACGGAAGTGGTAAAACCACCTTTTTTAATATTTTAGATTCTATTTTTTCGGCTGATGTCAAACGCTTGAAATTATACGGGGTATCCGTTACAGTGGAAGTAAACGATTTTACAGTAGACTATACTCCGAAGATGCCGGTTAGCGAACTCAAAAAGGCCTTGTCTGGCGTTCGTTACCAGAAAATCAGTACATTTGATGTCCCGATGAAGGATAAGCCCAGGGTTGGTAAAGAATACAGCCAGCTTTACAATGAATTGCACGATATTGTTTACAATATTGGCGGGGACCATCCTTCTTTTTCGGATTATCGTTTAAAAGCAACAAATTTTCCGGATCAGGCCGCCAGAATTAATGAACGGATTCAAATGTTTTACGATACTGTAAATCGTCTTTTTGCCAAAACAGAAAAAACAATTGAAATAGATCCCCATACGAACCGTTTGATTTTTATAGATCATGGAGAGATAATTCCCTTATATAAACTGTCTTCGGGTGAAAAGCAGTTGTTGATTATTTTATTGAGAGTTTTTCTGATGGAGGAGCAACCTTATATTTTATTGATGGATGAACCCGAAATCTCTCTCCATATAGAATGGCAATATCGTCTGTTTGAAGAAATCCGGAATTTGAATCCGAGTTGCCAGATTATTACTTCTACTCATTCGCCCAGTCTTTTCGGAGACGGTTGGGGGGATAAATTGTTTTATATAGAAGATATGGTGCAGGTGATCGGTTAGAAATGCAGAAGGGTTGGAAAAGGCGGAACGTTTTTAGGGAATAAATTTCTTTTCCAGTTGTAAGCGAAGGGAAGGAAGGGAAAGAGGTGTGTAAAGGGTGTATATTTTTTAATTTGAATTTTTGTATGTTTGGGACGGGAGCGGGTATAGAAAATAAAGAACTGTTTTTCGCAAATTCAGCAAGACGTTTTGCTTTGGATGCTAAAATGTTTCGCTGTCGTGCTGCCATACATGTGGAAAATAAAGATGATATTATTTTTTGGAGTACTGTGATAAAGCATTTTCGTCCGGACGACCGTTTCCATTTTATTGCAGGTTCCCGGAACGAATTTGGACATGAAACCAGCGGGGTGACCCAATGTTTAAAGTATCTTAATTACCTTAGCACTGATTTTTTTATCTGTATCGACAGCGATTATCGCTATCTTTTACATGAAAAGGAAATAGATGTAAAGCATTACGTTTTGCAGACGTATACGTATTCCTTTGAAAATCACCATTGCTTTGCAGAGGGATTGGATGAGGTATGCAGCCGGGTTACTCATGTTCCGAACCAAATATTTAGTTTCCGCAGATTTCTGGCAGAATATTCCCGTATTGTGTATCCTCTTTTTATCTGGCATCTTTATTTTTTGGGAGCAGATCCGACGCGGTTTTCCAAGTATGAATTTAACCAGTTTATCAATTTGGGTAAGCATAAAGCTCCGGATATTCTGAATAATGTCGGGAAAGCGTTGGAGGAGCTGAGATATAAAGTGAAAAAGAAGACGGATTATTTTGAACGGATTTATCCCCAGGCAGATTTAGCGTTTATTCGTAATAAATATGAAATTTTGGGCCTGACTTCGGATACAACTTACCTGTTTATACGCGGACACAATGTTTACGATATGATCAGCAGTATTAGCAAGGAAGTATGTAAGATCCTGCTGAAAAAGGCAAGACGCGGGCATCATACCCGGGAAGCAATAGCTGCTTTATACCGGGATCGCAATAATGTGGATATGGAACTCCGGCAGAATATTCATTACGGGGCATATACTGCTATTCAGAAATTGGAAAAAGATATTTATGAACTTTTGGGAAATGTTGAAGTACCTTTTCCCCGGCAGGAAATGAAAAAAAGGTTACCTTGTCCCGGTAATAATGTTTAGGGAGTTGCCCAGGAAGTATTTATCATTAAAAACTAATTTTAAATGTTAATCTTCTTTTAATTTCTTCTCAGAATTAACACTTTTCCATTTTAACACTTTGAGTTGATATATTGTTTTTATACTTTTGGTGTCAGATGTATACGGCAATGGGTGATTTTGATATAAGAGACAATAGGATAAAAGAGACGGAGAAAGAGTTTGAGCGGGCATTACGCCCCTTGACTTTTGAGGATTTTCAGGGACAGAAAAAGATTGTCGAAAATCTGAAGATATTTGTCAGTGCAGCGAAGATGCGGGGGGAATCGTTGGATCATGTTATTTTGCACGGTCCTCCGGGTTTGGGAAAAACCACACTTGCTTCCATTATTGCCAATAAATTGGGTGTGGGGATAAAGATTACTTCCGGACCGGTATTGGATAAACCGGGGGATTTAGCGGGTCTGTTGACAAATCTGGAAGAAAATGATGTGCTTTTTATAGATGAGATCCACCGTTTAAGCCCCATTGTAGAAGAGTATTTGTATTCCGCAATGGAAGATTACCGGATTGATATTATGATTGATAAAGGACCGGCTGCCCGTTCCGTACAGATTCAGCTCAATCCTTTTACTTTAGTGGGGGCAACTACTCGGAGCGGATTGTTGACAGCCCCTTTACGGGCTCGTTTCGGAATTAATTTTCATCTGGAGTATTACGATACGGATGTATTGTCAGCTATTGTGTGGAGATCGGCTTCTATTTTGAAAGTGAAAATTACCAGTCAGGCTGCCTTGGAGATTGCTTCCCGGAGCCGTGGAACACCCCGTATTGCTAACGCTTTATTGAGAAGAGTAAGGGATTTTGCAATGGTGAAAGGAACAGGAGAGATTGACTGGGATATTACCCGTTATGCGTTGGAAGCGTTGAATATCGATAAGTATGGGTTGGATGAAATGGACAATAAGATATTGTTGACGATAATAGAGAAATTCAAAGGAGGGCCGGTAGGGTTGACTACTATTGCCACAGCTGTGGGAGAAGATGCAGGTACGCTGGAAGAGGTATATGAACCTTTTTTGATCAAGGAAGGGTTTTTAAAACGGACTCCCCGGGGAAGGGAAGTGACGGAACTGGCTTTTAAACATCTGGGGAAAAATGATAGACGGATAAATGAACAACCTACTTTGTTTTAAGGGAGGGTAAATGGGGACGGAAGTGAGGGGAATGTGGTTTTGAATTGATAAATATGCGTGTATGAGAAAGAAACAAATTATTGTTTTGAGTGTGGTGCTGGGTTGCTCGCTGTTAGGGTTAATCTATATGCAGGCAAAGTATTTTCAGACGGCTTTTAAGTTGAAAAAAGCTCAGTTTGATTATGCGGTCAACCGTTCTCTGGATGAAGCAATTGCTTATGTAGAGGAAAGGGATAAACTGAATGAGATAAAAAAAGGAACTGAAAAATTGCAGGAGCCTGAAGATCGGTATAGAACAGGACACGACAATGTTTCTTTAAAAAATGAGATGGGGTTGGGACAGCCTTTGAATCTGATCGATGGTGATGATGAAACTCAAAATGTAAATGATTTTTTAGGACAAAAAAACACGGGTTTATTGTCTTCCCTTCAAAAATACAGACAGGCCGTAAAAGATCGTTTAGGAACAGATTATGAATTGGTTTTAAAGAAAAGGTTCAGCGAACCGGAACGTTCTGTTGAAGACCGTATTAAAGATATAAATTTGCGGACAGTGCTGGGGGAAAGATTGCGGAATAACGGAGTGAAGTCGGATTTTGAATTTGCCGTAAAAGAAAAAGACCGTTTTATTGTGATGTCACAACATTTTTTTAACCGCTATTCCGATTATACGTACAGTAAACAGATATTTTTGGGAGGGAATAAAAGTCTGGCCAGTCTTTACCTTATATTTCCCGATCAGGTACACGACCGCTTATCTTCTGTATTTTTGCTGTTGCCTAGTTTAATTATTACATTACTGTTAGTACTTTGTTTCGGGTTTTGTATTTATGTGATTCTCAGGCAGAAGAAATTGTCAGCGATTAAGAATGATTTTATCAACAATATGACTCATGAGTTTAAAACTCCGATTGCAACGATTTCTTTGGCGGCCCAGATGATGAAAGACGGAGCTGTGCAACAGACGCCTGAATCTATCGATCATATTGCAGGTATTATCCGGGATGAAAGCAAACGGCTGACCTATCAGGTTGAAAAGGTATTGCAGACGGCTTTATTTACCGAAACCCGGATGAAATTGAAGTTGAAAAATGTGAATTTGAATGAAGTTGTGGAAGGCTTGCTGACAAAATTTAGCCTGAGGGTGGAAGATAAAGGCGGACAATTATTCGGCCATTTGGATGCAGAGCGGGATGAAGTGCTGGCAGATGAGGTGCATATTACCAATGTGGTTTCCAACTTGCTGGACAATGCAATAAAATATTGTGTAAAAGCTCCGGAAATCAGTGTATATACCCGTAACAAGGGAGATGAAATAATTATCAGCGTGATAGACAATGGCATAGGAATTGCTACGAAAGAACAAAAGTTAATCTTTGAAAGATTTTACAGGGTATCTACAGGTAATTTGCATAATGTAAAAGGATTTGGATTAGGACTTTCTTATGTCAAAAAGATTGTTGAAGCACATGGAGGAAGAATAGAAGTAGAAAGTGCTTTGGACAAGGGAAGTCGTTTTGATATTATTTTACCGCTGACCTCTAAAAAACAAAAAGTAAAGAGAACTTTATTTTTTTAAAAACGTATATTTTTCAGAGAAATTATTTAAAACTATATAGTTATGGATGAGAAAATTAAAATTTTATTGGCAGAAGACGATACGAATCTGGGAATGCTGTTAAAAGAATATTTGAGAGCAAAAGGATTCGATACAATTTTATGCGAAGATGGGGATGCTGCATACGAGGCTTTTTTGAATCAGCCTTTTGATTTATGCATATTCGATGTGATGATGCCAAAAAGAGACGGCTTTACTTTAGCGAAGGATGTGCGTCAGATAAATAGCGAAATTCCGATTATTTTCCTTACTGCAAAAAATATGAAGGAAGATGTATTGGAAGGCTTTAAAATTGGTGCGGATGATTATATGAGCAAGCCTTTCAGTATGGAAGAATTGTTACTGAGAATAGAGGCTGTTTTACGCCGTTCTACAGGCTTGAAACCGGAAGATGAACAGGAAGTTTTCAAAATTGGAAAACTGACATTTAATTCTAAAAAGCAAACATTGTTCGACGGGGAAGAAGAACAAAAATTGACTACAAAAGAGTCGGAATTATTGAAATTATTATGCCTGAATGTAAATAAAGTGTTGGAAAGAAATTATGCTTTAAAGAATATTTGGGCAGATGATAACTATTTCAATGCCCGCAGTATGGACGTGTATATCACGAAATTGCGGAAACATTTGAAAAAAGATCCTTCCGTGGAAATTATCAATGTACATGGAAAAGGATATAAACTGATTCTTTGATATTGCCGGGATAAATATTTTGATAGGTATTCGCAAGAATACCTATTTTTTTTGCTTATGTGAAAGATAATCCTTTAACTTTGTATCACTGAAGTATAATAAAGACTGTTCCGGCAGTTTCGCATGCGTCAGGTGCATTACTTCCTGTCGTTACGGTATGGCCGGACATAAATATGTTTTAAATTATGAAAATTGCAATAGCTTGTGATCATGCCGGTTTTGAATACAAAGAGAAACTGGTAGACTATCTTCGGAAAAACGGACATGAAGTTAAAGATTTCGGAACCCATTCTCCGGAAAGCATGGATTATCCCGATACGATTCATCCTTTGGCTGTGGCAGTAGGGGCTGGAGAGTTTGAAAAAGGAATTGTACTTTGCGGAAGTGGAAACGGAGCTTCTATGACGGCTAATAAACATCCGGAAATTCGGTGTGCTTTGTGCTGGAATGTAGAAATTGCCTGGTTGGCCCGTTTGCATAATAATGCTAATGTATGCGGATTGCCGGCCCGTTTTATTCCTTACGAGGAGGCTCAGGAAATAGTAGATCGTTTTTTGGCTACTGAATTTGAAGGAGGACGGCATCAGCGGAGAATAGAGAAAATACCTATACAATAAGCTTGCTGCGAATAGAAAGAATTCAGTACCGGAGGATTTCTCTGAATAAAGGAAAAAAGGGGGCCTACTGGTAGCGTCCCCAAAATAAGATAAATTAATAAGTATGGCGTTTGCCTAAGAGCCCGGTACTATACCGGGTTCTTTCTTTTATCCCCGGTTTTCCATACGGCAGAAATTAACGGCTTGCTTTTTTTGAGCGTCGCATACTGCCAGGACTGTAAGATATACAATATCTCGTATACGACAGTCCATAGGGAGGATATGAACCGGTTTTTTCATTCCCAAAAGTATGGGACCAATTATGTCATGATTTCCCAATTCTTTCAGGATACCAAGTCCGATACTTCCGGAACTCAGGTTGGGAAAAATGATTGTATTGACTGTTTTGTCGCCTAATGCTGAAAAAGGAAAAGTAGTTTGCCTTAATTCTTTATTGAAAGCTACTGAAGCATGCATCTCTCCATCTACGAGGATTTCCGGGTATTTCCGGTGAATTTGTTCTATTGCTGCTTGTATCTGAGCCGGACTTCCCAGTTTGTATTCCCCAAAATCGGAATAGGAGGTTAGTGCGATGACAGGTTCTATATCGAATTGCTTTACGGATTCGTAAGTCAGAACGGTGACGCATTCTAATGTTTCTGCTGAGGGGTGGCTGTTTACAGTTGTGTCGGCCAGAAAGAAAGTCCCTTTGTGGGTTACAGCAATATGCATGCCGGCTGCATAGGGACAACATTCCCGGAGTCCGATCACTTCTTTTGCAATTTTCAACAAAGATCTATAGGGGGTTTGTATACCGCCGATAAAACCGTCGGCATCCCCGTTTTCTACCATTGTAAGTCCGATGTAATTCGGGTCCTGCATGTGTTTCCGGGCTATTTCCGGGAGTATCCCGGCTCTTTGCCTGCGGACATAATAGAGTTCCGTATATTTTTCCAATGCATCTGTTTCCTCTTGGGGATCAAAAATATCCGGAGCCGGAATATTCAGTTTGTTTTCTTTGATCTTCCGGAGGATAACCTCCTGCTTGCCGATGAGAACCGGGTGAGCGATCCCTTCACTGATGATTTCTTCCACAGCTGAAAGAATTTTCAAATTCTCTCCTTCGGCGAATACAATGCGTTTGGGGTTAGAACGGGCTTTACTGATCATTATTCGCATCAGCCGATTATCGTGTCCCATGCGCTTTTCCAGTTCGTTGCCGTATGCTTCCCAGTCGTGGATAATTTTCCGGGCAATTCCCGATTGGATGGCTGCTTTGGCTACAGCCGGGGCTACGCGGCTGATCAACCGGTTATCCAAGGCTTTGGGAATAATATAATCCTTACCAAAAGATAAGGTTGGTTCATTGTAAGCCATTTTCACGCTTTCGGGTACTGCTTCTTTGGTTAAATTTGCTATGGCATAGGCTGCAGCTAATTTCATTTCCTCGTTGATTCCACTGGCCTGTACGTCTAAAGCTCCTCTGAAAATATAGGGAAATCCCAGTACATTATTGATTTGATTGGGATAATCGGAACGACCGGTAGCAAAAATGATATCTTTCCGGGAATGCATCGCCTTCTCATAAGTAATTTCCGGATCGGGATTGGCAAGAGCAAAGACAATCGGATCCGGTGCCATACTGCGGATCATCTCTTCGGTTAATATATCGGCGACAGAAAGTCCTAAGAAAACATCGGCATTTACCAAAGCTTCTGTTAATGTATTAAAAGGTGTATCTACGATAAAATCCTGTTTCTCTTTATTCAGTTGGGTTCGGCGGGTATTGATTACCCCCTTGCTGTCACACATGAGAATATGTTCTTTTTTTACGCCCAGTGCTCGGTAAAAACGGGCACAGGAAATGGCAGCAGCTCCGGCTCCATTCACCACTACCTTTATGTCATGGATTTTTTTCCCGTTCAGTTCCAGGGCATTTAATAAACCGGCTCCGGAAATAATAGCTGTTCCATGCTGATCGTCATGCATGACAGGAATTTTTAATTCTTCTTTTAACCGTCGTTCGATTTCAAAACATTCCGGGGCTTTGATATCTTCCAGATTAATTCCCCCGAATGTAGGGGAAATGAGTTTTACTGTTTCGATGAATTTATCTACATCTTCTGTATCCAGTTCAATATCGAATACATCAATATCGGCAAATATTTTAAAAAGTAATCCTTTCCCTTCCATGACAGGTTTTCCGGAGATTGCTCCGATATTCCCTAGTCCTAATACGGCAGTTCCGTTCGAGATAACTGCCACCAGATTGCTTTTAGCCGTATAACGATAAGCATCTGCAGCGTTTTTTTGAATTTCCAGGCAAGGGACTGCTACTCCCGGGGAATAGGCCAGGGAAAGATCGTGTTGGGTACTATGGGGTTTTGTCGGAATAACTTCTATTTTTCCGGGGCGCCCTTCTGCGTGATACCGGAGTGCTTCATTTTTGTCCATTTTTACTCTGAATAATTTTACAAGTTTATAAATGTTTACGGAGATTTGTTTTATTTGATTGAAATAGTTTTGTTTTCTCCATAAAATTAATAGTAACCTTATGGTTTTGAAAGAGAAATATAATAGTTTTGTTCTTGTAAAAAAGCAGGTATGTTCAAATTGTGGATTTGTATTTTTATTATTTCCTTTTTCTGGACTTGTCAATCTTCCGATTCTTCTTTCATCCGGATGAAAGTGGACGGGAAAGAAGCGGGGATTATTCCGGTCCTGAGGATAGGGGAGAATACTTATCCTTTTGTTATAGATTCTGCAGGTTTTGCGGAAATAAATGACCTGCCGCTTTCTATCCCTACGCAAGGATTATTACAATATGGAAGATACCGGTTGTTTTTATACCTGGAACCAGAAAAAAACCTGGATATTTATCTTAATCTTTTTCCGCATTCACTGGGCGCAGAATTTCGGGGAGCAGGGGCTTTAAAAAATGAGATTTTAAACGGTAAATATGGGGAAACGGATTTTGTACCGGATTATACTTTAGACGAAGATACTTTTATGCGTTCTTTGGAAGCTGTAAAACAGCAATACGACCGCAAAATCGATTCTTTACATCTGGATTCTTTTTTTACCGGATTAGTAAAAGAAAAATTTAAATATACTATTTTCGGTTATTTGGGAAAATATCCGGAAAAGCATGCGAAAACTTTACGTACAGACACCTATAAGCCTTCAGAAGTATACAGAGATTACCTCCGGATTTTAATTAAGCAGGAAAAAGGATTACTGGAATACGAGGATTACCGTCAGGCTTTATTGGGATGGGTAGAAGCATATAGCAATAACGGACTTTCCGGAAACACTGATTTTGAAATTTTGCTGGCAGAATTGGAATGCATACACCATTCGGTTGCCCGTCCACAACTTGCAGAGTTCCTGACAGATCATTATATTTCTGATTACGTCAGTCGGAATGGGATAGAACGTTTGGAACAGTTATTGCCTTACTATGAAGCAAAAGTAAAAAATCCGGAAAAAAGAGAACGTTTCAGACAGTTATGTGAAAAGTGGCGAAAAAAAGCTTCCGGGGCGCCTGCTTTTGATTTTAATTGTATAAATGCTGATTCAGTTGATATCCGGCTCAGGGATTTCAGGGGAAAATTTGTATACCTGTGTTTTTGGAATACGTCTTGTGCTTCTTCCGTCAAAAGTTTGCTTTCCCTGAAAGAAATGGAGCGGAAATGGAAAAATAAACCTATTTGTTTTATCGGTATTTCTACGGATCAGGAAGAAAAGGTTTGGAAGAAATTTATGGTTCTTCACGAGATACACGGTATTCAACTGTTTGGAAAAGACGTTATGCAACAAATTGATTTTTATCAGGTCCGTCAATTGCCTTATTTTGTCCTCATTGATCCTGAAGGGAAGATTGTAAAAGCAGATATGACTTCTCCGGCAGATCCGGCTACTGCCCGTCTTTTACAGCAAGTTCTGTAAGTTGTTGGAATTAAAAAGAGTTTTGGGGGAATATGTTGTATCTTCAGAAAGAATACTTTGTTAATTGCTGAAAAAAGCCGTCCTTTGCAGAAAAATAAGAAGGGTCTTAAATTGTAAATGCCCGGAAAGCCACAATGTCAGTGAAAGGCAAATCTTTAAAATAAGCTGTCTGCAAAATCTGATTGAAAGGGGATAACTGATTTTAAAATAAAGAAAATGAATACAATTCGTTTCTGGATTCGGAATTCACGTTCTAATGCGTTGCCGCAGAGTTTAATGCCGGCTTTATTAGCTGTTGTCATGGCTTTCCGTCAGCCGGGTTTTTCTGTGGGTTTGTCCGTTTTAGCTGTATTGGGCGTAGCTCTGGGACATTTGGGCTTAAATTTATGGGATGATTATTTTGATTATCGAAGAAAGGAGACGGCTTATCGGGATAAAATGGCCCGGGCTGGTATACGGGCCCGCATTGCTAAATGTAGTTACCTGACTTCTGGCGCCGCTACAGTCCGGCAATTGCGGAATGCTTGCATGGTATTTTGTCTGTTGGCGTCCGTTATTGGTATTGTGCTGTTTTTCAAAAGAGGAGAGGTTATTTTCTATATAGGTCTGATTGCCGCTTTTTTGGGACTTTCCTATTCCGGTAATCCCTTGTGTTTGAGTTATAGGGGATTGGGTGAGTTACAGGTCGGATTTATGTTCGGTCCTTTATTGATGGCAGGTGTTTATTATTCTGCCTGCGGACAATTGGATATTTCTGTTATTCTGGTATCTGTACCGGTAGGATTACTGGTAGCAAATATTCTGTATACTCATTCTATAATGGACTTTGAACCGGACAAACAAGTCGGTAAAATGACTTTGGCCGTATTGTTGAATAATAAAAAGGCGATGTTGTGGATCTTAACCGGTTTCCTGTTTTTGCCTTTTGGGTTTATCATCTTTGGGATTATAACTTTTTGTCTGCCACTTTACTATTGGTGGGTGATGTTGGTGTTTCCTATGGCTTTTGGGTTATTTTACTTCATGTTACAATATATACGTTGTCCGGGTAAAGAAATTAACCGTTATTTTTGGATGGGGCCGATGAACAATTGGGAAAGAATAAAAGGGGCGGGAATTGAATGGTTTATGATTCGATGGTATTTGGCCCGTAATTTGCTTTCTTTCTTTTGTCTGGTTATTCTGATATTGAATGTGGTATATAAAGTATAGCTGCTTCGGTAGGTATTTATAGCCGGCTGGCATTTCATTGGGAATGGATGTATGGGAAAAATTAGCCGCTTTTTATCGGCTAAAATAAAAAGGATTTAAAAATATGGGACGATTAATGTATCTTTCTTCCTGGTTTTTCCGGGCTAAATTTGGAAAAGTAAAGAAGCCTTTACAGACCGTTTTGTTTATTTCGGATCAATGTAATTTGGCTTGCCGGCATTGTAGTATTTACCGGAAAGAACATCCGCATATTAAAACATACGGACAGATACAGGAGGAACTTGCGTATTCTTTTGCTCAAGGGGCCCGGTTTGTAGATTTTGAGGGAGGAGAACCTATGATTTGGAAAGACGGGGAAAAAGATATTAATGATTTAGTGAGATTAGCCCGGAAAATTGGATTTTTTTCTGTCACAGTCACTACAAATGCCCAGATCCCTTTTAAAGGATGTGAAGCGGATTCGATATGGGTCAGTTTGGATGGTATTGGAAAATATCACGATCAGATCCGTGGAGAAGGTACTTTTGCCCGTTTGATTAAAAATATCAGTGAATGCGGTCATCCGGCCTTAAGTGTCAATATGGTTGTAAATCGGCTGAATCATCCTTCTGTCAGGGAAACGATAGAATTTGTGCGGAGTAATCCTCATATTCAGTTAATATCAATAAATTTTCATACCCCTTTTGAAGGGACGGAGAACTTAATGGTAAACTGGGGAGTACGGGCAGAGATTATAGATGAAGTGATACGGTTAAAGAAAGCCGGTTACCCCATTATGAATTCTGTATCAGGCCTGCGCTTAATGCGGCATAATCATTTCCGGAAACAATGTTGGGTATCTAATTTTATTTTACCCGATGGGCAAAGATTGGCAGAATGTCAGGGAAAAGCGGCGGGCCTTTGCGATCGCTGTGGTTTTTGTATGGCAGGAGAAATGAGGAGCCTGCTGGATTTAAAGTTCGATACCATCCGGGCCGGTTTGAAATTAAGGGTAAAGTAGAAATAATATCGGTAATGGAGTAGTTAAAATTTTCTTTTCGGACAGCAGTAGCCTTGTTCGGCTTTGAAGGGAAGAGTTGGTTTAAAATCATTTAAACCAACTGTTTACATCTTCAAAATTGAGAATATGAATGATACTTTTTCCGTCGGCCGTATAATTGTGATGTTGACAGGCAAATAAATTATCAAAAATGTCATTCATTTCAGCCGCTGTTAAAAGGGTATTATAAGGAATTGCAGTCGCTTTTGCCAAAGCAAGAGCAATACGTTCCTTCATTTTCTGTTTAATCTCGCCTTCTGTATTTTTATAATGATCGATTAATTGGATCAGGACCTCCTTTGCTCTCGAGCAGGAAAGGTCCGGAGGAGTCGCATAAATCGCATAACAATTTTTCCCGAATTCACTCAATTCGAATCCCAGGTATTCCAAATCGCCATTGATTTCCTGAATAAGCGCGAAGTCCCCTGCCGAGAGTTCCAGCGTTTCGGGAAATAAATTTTTTTGTCCGGCTACTTTTTCTGTACAAAGGTTATGGGTATATTGTTCAAATAGAATTCGTTCGTGAGCTCTTTTCTGATCGATAAACATTAAACCGGAATGAACAGGAGTGACAATATAACGTCCTTTCATTTGTATAAAGGCGGTATGGTTCGGGGTTATTTCTTCCGGAATGTCCATGCCTGTAAGCGTCATCTGCTGGTTTTCCTGTTTCTCTTTCAGGTTTTCGAAAAGAGATTCCCAGTTTGCGGGTACCTTTTCTTTCGTATGAACGGAAGAAGAAGTCACCGGTTTTTCAAAATCCGACTCTTCGATACTGATACCTGATTTGTAATTGAACGGATTATAATTCGGATTGTAATTAATTTTAGGAACATAAGGAGCCGGAGAGGGAGTTGGGGGATTGTACCCGATATCCCCTTCTTTGTCAAAGTCTAAGGGGGGGGTAATATTGAATTTCCCCAAAGCTTCTTTTACTCCGGCTAATAATATCTGAAAAAAGTCAGATTCGTTCTGAAATTTTATTTCGGTTTTTGTCGGATGAATATTTACATCTATTTGTGCCGGTTGAACGGTGAAATAAAGGAAATAGGACGGGATACTGTCTGCGCTGATCAGACCGGAATAAGCTTCCATGACCGCTTTGTGAAAAAAGTTATGTTTCATAAAGCGGTTATTGACAAAGAAATATTGTTCTCCGTAAGTTTTTTTGGCATGTTCCGGACTACACACAAATCCCTTTATCGAAATGAGCTCCGTATCGCAATTGATATTGAGTAAGCGGGTATTGATACTTTTCCCGAAGACATTTACAATGCGTTGTCTTAATCCGCTGACGGGCAGGTTATAAATTTCATTTCCGTTGTTTATCAGGGAAAAAGTAATACCGGGATAAGTGAGGGATAATCGGAGGAATTCATTAATGACATTGCGTAGTTCTGTCGTATCAGACTTTAAAAATTTCCGCCGGGCGGGAATATTAAAGAAAAGATTTTTTACGCAGATGTTTGTACCATAAGGTGTATTGATAGATTCCTGTGATTTTAATTCGGAAGCTGATATATGCACATAGCTTCCCAGTTCGTCTTCCTGGCGGCGGGTTTTTAATTCTATTTCAGCGACAGAGGCGATGGAAGGGAGTGCTTCTCCCCTGAACCCCAGAGTATGTATATTAAATAAATCCTGAGCACAGGCTATTTTAGAAGTGGCATGCCTTTCGAAAGCCATACGGGCATCCATAGGCGACATGCCTTTTCCGTTATCAATAACCTGGATAATAGCTTTTCCTACATTTTTCAATATCACTTGAATATGATCGGCACCGGCGTCGATCGCATTCTCCATCAATTCTTTCACGACAGAAGCCGGTCGTTGTACAACTTCTCCGGCAGCAATCTGATTAGCGACGGAATCGGGTAATAACTGTATAATATCTGACATAAAATAAATAGCTGTTAAAATGACCGGAGATTTATAATCCTAAAAATTTTAAATCTCCTTCGGAATAACGCATGACTAAATAAAGAATAATTAAAAAAACGGCAATCAGGATCAGGAATAGACGCACGGCGTATCTTCCGTTGTAGCCTCTACGGTTAGCTTTCCGTTTTTCATAAATTTCTGTAAAACGTCCCCTTACATTGGGAATGTAAGTATCTTTATCTTTTTCGTCAATGCCTAATTCTGCTTTGATTCTCTTTTCACGTTCTTCTCTTTCTTCTTTTTCAGGATCCCAGTAGCGGGGTTTTATATGAAACGTCCGCCGGTCCTGTCTTTCAAACATTCGTGACATAGGGTATTAATTTTATGTTCGGTCAAGCTTCTTTACCGGGTTTTACGAACGTTTGGAATTTTAGTGCCCGTTTCCCTTTTGGTTCTGCTTTTATGAACGTTTATTTCTTCAATTAAAAATGAACAGTTTTTTAAACCTGAATATTATGCTGTTTTCTTTTCTTTTTTACTACTTCCTCCAAAATGTTTGGTTATCCATTTGGGGATCAAAAATGCTCCTATAAACAGATAGGGGTAATAACTGATTAGCCTCCATAGAATAGCCATAGCTACCGCAACTCCTGCACTGGGTAAAAATTCTCCCAGGTATTTGGAAAATACGTATTCGGCGAAACCGCTTCCTCCCGGAGTCGGGCTTACTAACATCATGATCCACATGATCAGCTGTCGCGCAAAAATCAAAAAATGTTGTGCCCAATCATAACGTCCGGCCCAAAAAGCCATTAAGATTGCATTCACTACCCAATAACGGGCTGTCCAGGAGAAAAAGGTGGCTCCGAAAGTTTTTAACCAGAAAGAAAAAGGCATGTGTTTTAATTCATGGGAATTGCGGATGATGTCGTAACCCGCTTCATTGGCGTTCTGCCTCCATTTCCTTAATATACGCAGCTTAAAACATTTCATGATCAGGTATTTTAACCCCCGGGGATTTCTGAAAAGCCCATAGCTGAGTATGAGCAAGTAAAGGAGTTTTATGGAGTAACCTGCGATAGCAAACCAAAAAAGACTGTCAACTACGGCTGTGCTGGCTCCCGGTATATTCCATAACTGGTTGTGATTGACAAAGAGGAGAATTAAAGGAAACATAATAATGAAATACAATTCATCCAGAAAAGAAGTAGCCATTACAATGGCAGAACTTCGCCCGACTTTTATCCCTTCTTTGTTGACAAACAAAATGGCAATACTTGTTCCTCCAATGGCGGAAGGAGTGACGGCTGATGTAAACTCCCACAGAAAAATAATGCGTAAAGACTGTAACCAGCTGAGCCGGTCCCCTGAAAGAACCCGTATGCGAATGACATAGCCCAAATCCCGTATAGCCATACATAAGATTGCTACCAATAACCAAACTACAGAATACCATGTAAAAGTAATTTCCTCGAATGCTTTAATATCAAATTCTTTATAAAGCATGTACGATACAACAGCCAATCCTATAATAATCGGATAAATAATTTTATACGGACTGATTTTTTTGGTTAGAATTTGCTGTTCTCCTTCCATTGCATTTGGGATTTCAATCAGAGGACTAAGTTAGCAAAAAAAAAGAAAACGGACAATGCTTTCCATTGTCCGTTTGGTGGAGAATATGGGAGTCGAACCCACGACCTCTTGCATGCCATGCAAGCGCTCTAGCCAACTGAGCTAATTCCCCAGTGATATTTTACGGCTACAAAGATAGACCTTTTACTGAAAAAATCAAATTTTTGAAATTTCATCTCTTATTTTTATTTATTGTTTGCTGTTTTCATCCTCTTTTTTCAGTTTACTCTGGATCGGATAATGATCGGATAAGGTTACTGCTTCCCTTGAATAGCTTATTGTTTGAAAATCAGTCGTATGCAGAATATAATCAATCCGGAAAGAGGGAAATTCCCCTATATAGGTATTGCCCAGTCCTCTTCCTTTTTCGATAAAACTGTCCCGAAGTTCGTTTTCTATTGTTTGATAAGTGTAGGAGAGAGGGGTATCGTTGAAATCTCCGCATACAATAAACGGATAGGGAGAATTTTGTAAGGCTGTTTTTATTTGCCGGGCTTGTTTTGCCCGGTTTTTGTTTGCCTCGCTTATTCGTACCGTGAGATTTCTTATGCCTTGGGAAAGATCATTGCTGACTCCTTCTGAAATGTCTTTTACAAATTTCCGTTCTTTTTTCCCCAGTTTATAAGATTCCAGATGAATATTATAAATACGAACGGTATCTTTCAATTTTACAACATCACAGAAAATGCAGGAACTGGTGTATTTTTTATCAAAAGTGATTTCTTTACAGGCAATAATGGGAGAGCGGGAAAAAATGGCCATGTGTTTTTTAATTTTCCGGTAAGGGTAGGAGGATAACTGTCGGATAATGTCTTGCGGATCGATAGCAGCACTTTTCTCCGGAAATTCTTGCAGACAGATAATATCTCCCGGAAAATGATTCAGGTAGTCCAAAAGTTTTTCCGGGGTATTTTTGTGTTTACTCCATCCGTATCTGTCGAAATAACGGACATTATACGACAATACCTGTAAATCGTAAGACTCTGTGCCGTTTTTTTCTTTATAAGTGCCATAATATGTCCGAAAAACGGGTATTCCCAATGCCAGTACAATGAGTTGTACAAAAGCCATTTTTTTCCAGCGGGCCAGCCAATATAAAAAGAGTATTATATTGGCAATCAGTAGATAAGGATAAGCTAAACCCAATAAAGAAGGCAGGATAAAAGTGTTGGGATCGATATAACGGGCCGTATAACTTCCCAATAAACCGGTTAAGGCCAAAAGAGTAATTATTCCTATAAGTTTATCTAATAGTTTGAGCATACCTTTTTTCGTAAACAGTATTTATTTTCCCGATCGGAAAAGAATTTCTTTTTCTTCTTTTGTCAAACTTTCATAGCCGGAACGGGATATTTTATCCAGAATTTTGTTGATTCTGTCGTCTTTTTGTTTTTTATAAGCATTGTACTCCCGGTCGTTCATTTCAGCTACATTTTTTTTATGCCTGATGTGCATTTTTTTATGATCGGTAAAAAGACGAGTAAAAAATCTTCCGATTCTTTCAAAAAATGCAGTTGTGCTACCGGCAATGTTCCGGTTATGTTTTACGCTTAAAACGAATAAATAACCGAAAAGGGCTCCTCCTAAATGAGCAATGTGCCCGCCTGCATTGGAACTGGGTATGCTGAGTATATCAATTGCTGCTGTAAAAAGAGCCAGATAGATGAGTTTTACCGGCCCGATTAAAAAGATATAAATGTGCTGTTGAGGCAAATAAAGGCAAACTGCAAAAACAATGGCCATAACAGATGCCGAAGCTCCAACTGCCCAGGAATAATAACGGGAAAGTTCAAATGCAGGAAAGAGATTATAAACTGTTACATATAATAATGCACCGCATATACCCCCTAAAAGATATACTCCCGTGAGTTCTTTTTGGGTGAAGTGCTTCAGGAAAAAGCTTCCAAACCAGTATAGCCACAACATGTTGAATAACAGATGAAAAAAATCAAATTGAGTGAACATATAAGTGAATACGGTCCACGGGTGAGTAAGCAAAAAACTGGGATTGGCGGATATCCCCAGATTTTCCAGTATAATATTATCCACTCCGGATTTTTGTCCGAAAAGAATGATAAGGACATGGATAATTTTGACCAGTAAGAAAATACCTATATTAATATAGATTAGCCGGGTAAGGGCATTACCTTTTACAAAGGATTTTTTTAAACGGTCACCGATATTACCTGAAGATTGTCTGTATTGATAATACATATTCGCTTTTAAATGGCCTGGCTGATATATATAAGCTGAGAATCAATCAGGACTTTTTCATGTGAGAAATGAAATATTCTGAATAAAACCTCAGAAGTTAGGGGTTTTGTTTTAATTTTTCCGTTATTTCTGTATTTTGAATTTCAATTCGTTTTCATCAGTAAAATTTCCGGCGGTTTCTGCTCCAGAATTTCAGTAAAATAAATCCGAAAAGCATTCCTCCCAGGTGGGCAAAGTGTGCAACATTGTCTCCGGCACTGTTTTGAATACCCAGAAAGAATTCGATAACTCCGTAACCGATAACAAAGTATTTAGCTTTTATCGGAATGGGAATAAATAATAGGAATAACTCTGTATTGGGGAAAAGCATTCCGAAAGCCAGTAATATACCGAAAATTGCTCCCGAAGCCCCTATTGTCGGAATATTTATTGTTTCTGTGATAGCCTTTTTGAAAACTTCTTCTCCCGCTTGGGTATACTGGAGGGAAGACGGATTGTTCGTCCAATTGTCAATGAGTTCCCATACCCAGGGAGCCGGGTGGGAAATATGAGCCCGGATAAATTCTGCCAGTAATCCCGGCTCCGGTGTATTTTGAAAGGCTAAAAGCTGTTCGTACATTTTATGATATTCCCACCAGCCTACTGCACTGTTAAGGGCTGCTGCTCCTAACCCGGTTACGAAATAGTAAACCAGAAAACGATTAGGTCCCCATACCGATTCTAATACCCGTCCAAACATGAACAGCGCAAACATATTGAAGAACAGATGGCTGAAACTGCCATGCATAAACATATGAGTAATATATTGGTAAGGAGCCCAGTATTCCGATTGGGGCAGATGTAAACCAAGAGTATTCGCTAGGTTTGTACCGCTACGTTTATCAAACATCAAAGTGATAAAATACATGAGTACATTGATGATGATCAAAACTTTTACAGCCGGTGTTATTCCTGAGTACGGGCGATAATTATTCATAAGTTTTCCGTTTTTATTTCCATTTTATTGTTCTGGTTTAGAACCAGCTTGTGCAGGCTTGTTTCCCGTTTTGGAAACAGGTTTTACAGTATTCTGAGGAGTATTCCCTGCAGCTTTATTGTTGTTTTTATTCCTATTGTTTGGATTATTATTGTTCCGGTTATTGTTGTTTTTGTTTTTTGAGCGGCGTTTTTTCTGTTTTTTCTCGTCGAAACGATTTAGACTTTCTTCTCCTACTCCGTCTGTATATTTAATATCTTCCGGTTCATCTTCTTCGATGTCATTGGCTTTCGGTGGAATAACCCCTTTCCGGTTCAAGGCAATGATTTCTTTGATTCTCTTTATGGGAAGCTTGATTAAAGTTCCTTTACCTTCCTTATCAAAGGAATAGTACATCACTCCGCCGAAAATATCTGTTTTCTGATGATATAGCATACCTTCGCCTGTATTTAAAGCCACATTTGCAGATGGAAAATTTTTCTGTGCGTCGATATAGGCGTCTACTTCATAATTAAGACAACATTTCAATTTTCCGCATTGACCGGCTAATTTTTGAGGATTTAATGAAATATCCTGATAACGGGCTGCTGATGTGGATACGGAAACAAAATTGGTAATGAAGGTAGAACAACACAATTTCAGGCCGCATGGTCCTATCCCTCCAATACGTCCGGCCTCCTGACGGGCCCCGATTTGTTTCATTTCTATCCGGATGTGGAAAGTCTCAGCCAATACTTTGATCAGCGTTCTGAAATCCACCCGGTCTTCTGCAATATAATAGAAAATGGCTTTCGTCTTATCTCCTTGGTATTCGACATCTCCGATTTTCATATTTAATTTTAAATCCGCAGCTATTTTACGGGATTGTATCATTGTTTCGTATTCCAAAGCAATAGCTTGCTGCCATTTTTCAATATCGTGGGGTTTGGCTTTACGATATACCTTTTTCAACGGATTCCGGTTCAAATCCGTTTTTTTCATACGCATTTGTTCTCTTACAAGTTCGCCGGATAAAGATACAATGCCAATATCGTGTCCTAAAGCAGCTTCTACTGCCACGATATCCCCTTCTTTTAAATCCAGTTTAGCGGGATTACTGTAGAAGCCTTTACGGGTATTTTTAAAGCGTACCTCTACTATTTCAGGAGCACAACTGTTGTCCGGTATATCACTCAGCCAGTCGTATATAGTTAATTTCCCTGCAAGCAGGCGATGGTCTATAACCGGTATAAAAGGCTTATATTGTTTGCGTATTTGTCTTTCCGGTTCTTCTTCCTGTTTTTCCTCCTGTTTTTCCCATTTAACCCGGGGCATTTCCGGTTCATCGTCTTCCTCTGCTATTTCTGTTGAATCAGAATTATCGTCTGTTACAAAGGTTTCTTCAATAGAGATAACTTCCTGCTTTTCTTCCAAAAGGATTTCCTCATTGTTCTGCTTTGTTTCAGCAGGGGAGGAATTTTCGGGTTTTTCTTCTGATAGGCCGGGTATTATATCGTTTTTATTCATACATTTTTCTTTTATCTTATTTTTATTTGTTTGGCCGGATTTTTGTCGTTTTTTCCCTTAGGGCCGTATATTTTGCATCACCTTTATACATAAATCGGTGAAGATAATTTTTCCGTTTCCGTTGCGGCTGACGTCGTTATAGGCTTTTTCAAATTCTTCAGTTAAAGGGATGATATTTCCTTCATGGATATAAGGGGAAAATTTGGCAGAGAAATTTCTTTCCCTCTCTGTCATATAATTTAATTCCCCAATTCCGAAGTTTTTTACGAAATTTTCCCGAAGCATACGTAGTGCGTGTGCTAAAAAGCTTTTTTGACGTTCTCTTCCTAAACTGTTTATTTCATTTACCCAAGTGTTTACAGGTAACATTTTTCGTTCCCAGCATAATCGCATCAATTGGACAAATTTTTCCTGATTATAAATTTGTTCTTCTGTTTCATTGAATAAACAGAGGGCTTTGTACCAGTTACCGGCAGAGATGTGTGCATATTCTTCTGCTTTTTCAGCTTTGATACCTTTGTCGTGGATCAGATGCTGCCGGATTTCGTTCTTTGTCAGGGGCGGAATATTAATGCGTTGTGTACGCGATTGTATGGTGCTGATAATTTGTTCAGGATGTTCCGAAACCAATAGAAAGAGTGTCTTATCATAAGGTTCCTCAATGATTTTTAAGAGCTTATTAGAACATTCCTGATTCATCTTTTCAGGCAACCAGATCACCATGATTTTGTAATCAGATTGAAAAGATTTCAAGTTGAGCTTCCTGAGGATGTTACCGCTTTCTTCCGTATAAATAGCGGCTTGCGCATTGTCTTCTATGCCCATTTCTGCATACCAGTCTTCGAGATTGAAATAGACAGTTCTGGATAAAAGCATACGCCATTCAGGGATGTATTCATCGCTGACCGGAGCTTTTGTTTTACGAACAACCGGAAAGACAAAATGGAGATCCGGATGAATGAGTTTCTGCATTTGCTTACAGGATGGACAATTGCCACAGGCATCTTCTTTTTTGTCGCCTGTGCAGAAAACATATTGGGCAAAAGCCAGAGCCAGAGCTAAAGAACCGTAGCCGGTATCCCCTGCAAAAAGCTGGGCATGACTCACTCGCCCTGCTTGCAGGGAAGCTATCAGCCGTCGCTTAATCTCTTCGTGTCCGATTACGTCTTTAAACATTTTTGTATCGTTTAGAATGGGCGATTTGTAGTCACACCCAATCGCCCGTTTCCATTAAAGATTTAATTTAATTCCCAATTCTTTAAATTGTTCTTCGCTGATTTCCGAGGGAGAATCGATCATAACATCGCGGCCCGAATTGTTTTTCGGGAAAGCAATTGTATCCCGTATACTGTCGAGACCTGCAAACATCGAAACCAGACGGTCGAAGCCAAAGGCAATTCCTCCGTGAGGAGGTGCTCCGTATTTGAAGGCATTCAGGAGGAATCCAAACTGTTTTTCAGCTTGTTCCGGCGTAAATCCTAAACAGCGGAACATGCGTTGTTGCAGTTCTGTGTCGTGTATACGGATAGAACCTCCTCCTACTTCAACTCCGTTGATTACCATATCATAGGCATTAGCCCGGACTGCACCGGGGGCGCTTTCCATCCTTTCTACATCTTCCGGATTAGGAGAAGTGAACGGATGATGCATGGCATAAAAACGTTGAGTCTCTTCGTCCCATTCCAATAATGGAAAATCCACTACCCACAAAGGTTTGTAAACATTTTTATCGCGGAGTCCGAGACGTTCTCCCATTTCCAGTCGTAAACTGCATAATTGAGGTAACGTTTTATTTTTAGGTCCGCAAAGAATCAGGAGCAAATCTCCCGGCTTTGCCCCGCAAGCAGTTACCCAGCTTTTCAAATCTTCCTCACTGTAGAATTTGTCTACGGAAGACTTAAACGTTCCGTCCTCATTGTATTTTACATATACCAGTCCTTTGGCCCCCAGCTGAGGACGTTTTACGAATTCAGTCAGTTCGTCCAGTTGTTTACGGGTATACGAAGCACAAGCGGGAACACAAATGGCACCAACGTATTCTGCTGAATTGAAAACGGCAAAATCTTTGTTTTTTGCAATTCCGCTTAGATTGACGAACTGCATGCCGAAGCGAATATCCGGTTTATCACAACCATAATACTCCATAGCATCGTTCCAGCTCATACGAGGTAACTTCGGAATATCAATACCTTTGATTTCTTTAAAGAGATGACGAATCATGCCTTCAAAAATCTCCAGCACGTCTTCCCGTTGTACAAACGACATTTCGCAGTCGATCTGTGTAAATTCCGGCTGCCGGTCGGCACGCAAATCCTCATCCCGGAAACATTTTACAATTTGATAATAACGGTCAAAACCGGCCACCATCAATAATTGCTTGAATGTCTGAGGACTTTGAGGAAGGGCATAAAATTGTCCCTGGTTCATTCGTGAAGGTACAACAAAATCACGGGCTCCTTCGGGGGTACTCTTGATCAATACCGGAGTTTCAACTTCCATAAACTGTTGTCCGTCGAGATAATTACGTACCAGATGAGCCATACGGTGACGCAATTCCAGGTTTTTTCTTACGGCATTGCGGCGTAAATCCAAATAACGATATTTCATACGGATTTCATCCCCTCCATCCGTATTGTCTTCTATGGTGAAAGGAGGAAGTTCCGAACGACTGAGAAGGATTAAATCCGAAATTAAAATTTCAATCTCTCCCGTAGGGATTTTATTATTTTTACTGGCTCTTTCGACCACTTTGCCTTTTACTTGTATAACAAATTCCCGTCCCAGTTTATCGACTTGTTTTTTTATTTCTTCTGAAGCAGACTCTTCTATGACTAACTGGGTAATTCCGTATCTGTCACGGAGGTCGATGAACGTCATGGCACCGAGATTACGGATTTTTTGTACCCATCCGCTTAATGAAACGCTTTTATTTACGTCTTTAATTCTCAGCTCTCCGCAAGTGTGTGTTCTGTACATTAGACTGAATTTAAATTTAGACCCCTTTGCTGGTTTATAAATTTAGTATAAGCGCAAAGGAATCCTTTTGAATGATTATATTTCCTAATTCAAAATTGGTTTGTTGCATAACTTAAAAGTTATACCACCTATTTTACCAATTTGCGAAATTACGAAAATAATAGGGAATTGAAAATTGTAAACCGAAAAAAGTGTTTCTCTTTCTTTTTCTCTTACAGAGGGGATCCCGTCCTGTCCGAAAGATTGAAAAATCTTACAAATATTAACATTTTATCTGCTGAGAGGTAAATTACGATGAGATAAGAAAAGATGGAATCCTATTATCTGTAAAAGGATTTCATCTTTCTATTTTGAGAAGGGAAAATGTAAATAGTAGTTATTTTGAGTCCCTGTTCAATAACAAATAAGATCATCCGGACAGAGCTGTCCTGTGCTTCTATAGGAAAATGGAGGAAAGTTTTTTTATAAAATACTTTATCTTTAAATAAATCACTTTATCTTTGATTTTCTGAAATAGATAAATTAGGTGAATTACATCGATATCATATTATTATTGCCTTTGTTGTATGGGGCTTATAAAGGTTTTTCCAAAGGGTTGATTATCGAAGTTGCTACTTTGCTGGGTCTTCTTTTGGGAGTATATATTGCTATCAGATTTTCTGGTTATACCGAAGACTTTTTACGGGATTTTCTGAATATATCTTTTGAATATCTTTCTTATGTTGCACTGGGAATAACTTTTCTGGTTGTTGTCGTTATTATTTCCCTGTTGGGGAAAATGCTGACGAAGCTTATCAATATCATTTCTTTAGGTTTAGTGAATAAATTATTGGGGACGGTACTGGGTATTGCTAAATACTTTATTATTCTTTGTATTGTGTTACTGGTTGTAAATGCCTTGAATCAAAGATTTCATTTTATCAGTGAGGAGACTGAAGAAGGGAGTTTTTTGTACAATGCTTTTCTTACCTTTGCGCAACGAATGTATAATATGATCAAGTTTTAATTGAAAATGAAAGAAGTGTTTTGGAGAATAACAGGGATGTTGTATTATTGACAGGAGCACCTGTTGGGTGCTTACCGGATTATTATAAACTGTAATAAAATAACTAGAAAATAAATAATGATGAATTTTGTAGATGAATTAAAGTGGAGGGGTATGATTCATGATATCATGCCCGGTACGGAAGAACAATTAGCTAAAGGTGAAACGACGGCATATGTAGGTATTGATCCGACAGCGGATTCATTACATGTCGGACATTTAGTATCCGTGATGATGATGAAACATTTTCAGATGGCCGGTCATAAACCTATTTTTATTATTGGAGGAGCTACAGGGATGATCGGAGATCCCAGTGGAAAATCGCAGGAACGCAATTTATTGGATGAACATACGATTCAGCATAATATGACAGCTATTAAAGCCCAGCTTTCCCGTTTTATCGATTTTAATTCTACGGCTTCCAATGCAGCCATTATGTTAAATAATTACGACTGGATGAAGAAATTTTCTTTTTTAGATTTTATCCGGGAGATCGGGAAACATATTACTGTTAATTATATGATGGCCAAAGATTCTGTGAAGAAGAGACTGAGTAGTGATTCTGCTCAGGGAATGTCTTTTACGGAATTTACCTATCAATTGGTACAAGGATACGATTTTTTATATTTGCGTAAAAATTACAATTGTATGTTACAGATGGGTGGTTCCGACCAATGGGGCAATATCACTACTGGAGGGGAATTGATCCGTCGGAAGGAAGGGCTGGATGCCTATGGGCTAACTTGGCCTTTGATGACGAAGAGTGATGGTAAGAAGTTCGGAAAGACAGAATCGGGTAATATATGGTTGGATCCTTCCCGTACTTCTCCCTATAAATTTTATCAATTTTGGTTGAATACGGCAGATGAAGATGCTGAGAAATATATCAAGATATTTACACTTTTGCTACCTGCGGAAATCGATGCTTTAATTGAAGAACACCGGCAGGCCCCCCATTTCCGCAAACTTCAGAAAACTTTGGCTAAAGAGATAACTTGTCTGATCCACGGGGAAGAAGCCTATTGTGCAGCTCTGGAAGCTTCTCAAATATTGTTTGGGAATGCAACTTCAGAGACATTGAGAAAAATTGACGAATCTACTTTCCTGTCTGTATTCGAAGGGGTTCCTCAATTTGAAGTGGATGCGAAGGAACTGGCTGCGGGAATACCTGTTGTAGAATTTTTGGCGGAAAAAACCGGGATAATGGCTTCTAAAGGAGAAGCCCGCCGGGCATTGAAAGCTAATTCTATTAGTATCAATAAGGAGAAGGTAGGAGAGGAAACTGTAATCAATACAGGTTGCCTGATCGATCAAAAATATATTTTGGCGCAGAGTGGAAAAAAGAACTATTATTTGATAATAGTAAAATAATTTCTTGTGATGTATGTGTTTTTTCTTTACATTTGTTCCAATTTGTGAAGAAAATATATAAATTTACGTTCGCATAGAGTCTTGTCCAAGGAAATCTAGCAGTTACTAACGGAAACAGGGACGAAGTGTGCAACGCCTGCGCTGTATGAAGACAAAATATAGCGTGGGCTTGCTTATTAAGTTTCCAAGGTCTTGCTAGAACCTCCTTGGGATGCGTAAGTTAAGTCCACGCTATTTATATGACTTTATCTGAACGGTTGGACAATCGAAAGGGTAAAAGTCATGACTGAGCAAGATATTTTGCGTATAAGTTACCAGTTTATAGATGAAAATCCGGATGTATATTGGAGTGAGATTCCGGAGGATTTATTGAAATGCTGGCATGTCGTTATCCCTTTAGATAAATATCTGGCGGGTTCTTATGAAGAAAAATATGAATATAAAATTTTTATTTATGCCTTAAAAAAATATTGCGAACGTAAAAAAATAAGTATTCCTTCTGAAAAATTCATTCCTCTTTTTTGTACTTTTCAAATGATCCTGATGTTGCCTTATATTAATCGTTATTCTATGGATAGACGCCCTGTTTTCCGAATATTCGATTTCGGTTTTTTGTTGAATGATGTTTGAACGAGGGAGTTGAGTCTTTTTTGTAAGGAACCAAGAAAGCCTGAAGAATATTTAATTTGTTTCTCCCTTTTGTTCTTCCTCTAAATTGTAAAGAAAATCATTAAAGGGAAAACGGGCCGAATGTATTTCCTTCACAATCGTATATAATTTTTCTTTAAGTTCTTCGATGTTTTCTTTATTTGCGGCAGAAATATAGACTGTTTCGCAATCTTGTTTCGACATCCACATTTGTTTTAAATCTTCCAGACTGTAATTGCAGCGTTTCGCTGGGGTTAAATCGTCATCGTCTTTAGGCGTGTAGGTAAAAGCATCTATTTTATTAAATACGATAATAGTTGGTTTCGGTTCTTTGATTAATTCGGCCAGTGTTTCATTGACTACTTTTAATTGGTCTTCGAATTGCGGATGCGATATATCTACCACATGTAAAATGACATCGGCTTCTCTCACTTCGTCCAAAGTAGATTTAAAAGATTCGATCAAATGGGTGGGAAGCTTCCGTATAAATCCGACAGTATCTGTTAGAAGTAAAGGCACATTTTTTATTGTAATTTTCCGAACGGTAGTGTCAAGAGTGGCAAATAATTTATTTTCGGCAAAGACCTCTGATTTACTAAGCAGATTCATCAAAGTTGATTTTCCGACATTTGTATAACCAACGAGGGCGACCCTCACTAGCTTTCCCCTGTTCTTCCGTTGGATAGACATTTGTTTATCGATTTTTGTCAGTTGTTCTTTTAAACGGGTAATTTTATCCCGAATGACTCGTCTGTCTGTTTCTATTTCTGTTTCTCCGGGACCTCTCAGGCCAATACCTCCTTTTTGCCTTTCCAGGTGCGTCCACATTCCCGTCAGACGGGGCAGTAAATATTGGTATTGAGCTAATTCTACCTGTGTTTTCGCATGAGCTGTGCGGGCCCGGTTGGCAAAGATGTCGAGAATAAGATTTGTACGGTCGAGAATTTTTACTCCTTTCAATTCATTTTCAATATTCCGGAGCTGAGTAGGACTTAATTCATCGTCAAAAATAACTAAATCAGTTTCGTTTTCTTCGATATATTGACGAATCTCTTCCAATTTCCCTTTTCCGATAAAAGTACTGTTGACGGGTTTATCCAGATTCTGAGTGAATACTTTCACTGTCTGTGCCCCTGCTGTTTCTGCCAAAAATGCCAGTTCATCCAGATATTCGCACATTCTTTCATAATTTATTCCTTCTTCCTGTAAAGCTACACCCACTAAAACAGCTTTTTCTGCTTCTTTATTTGTATAATAGAATTCACCCATAAATATTCAATATGTTTCGATAAAAAATTTTACTTTACGATTCGTCAATATAAACGTGATAAAGAGGATAAGGTTTATTGGTTTGTACAGACAAGAAGGGGCTGACATAAAATGACAGCCCCACTTTGATATTTATTTATTCCTGTTAATTCAATTGGAAATTGATAGGTAAGGTATAAGAGACCCTTACAGGTTTACCTCTCTGTTTTCCTGGTTTCCATTTCGGCATACTTTGAATTACGCGGATGGCTTCTTTATCCAAAGAGGCATCTACTCCTCTTGCGACCTTAACATCAGTGATGCTTCCGTCTTTTTCAATCACAAACTGAATGTAAACTCTTCCCTGGATACCGTTTTCCTGAGCCAGAATGGGGTATTTTACGTTTTTACTGATCCATTTGGTAACATTTCCGCCTTCTGCAGTAAATGTAGGCATTTCTTCTACTACCTGGAAAATTTCTTGTTCACCTGTATCTTCTTCACCATAATCAATATTACTAACGTCTATCACTGAGTTTTCAGTTTGGTCCTCGGCATCCGTAATCTCGAGTTCATCATCAATATCCTGGTCATTCTCAACAATATCAATCAAGTCTGTCAACTTAGGAGCTGGAGGAGGTGGGGGGGGAGGAGGAGTGTTCTGTTGTGTAATAGGGATAACTTCCTCTTCTGCCTGCATTTGAGTATTTGTATCCATTTCCTTGGTCTGAGCAGTTTCAGTTTTCCAGGTAAATGCATACAAAAGAATTCCTAATGCAAGCACAAGTCCGATCTCGAAAAAGAGCGTTTTCTTACCTTCAAGATCTGCTTTTGGTGCCTTTTTTACTTCCATGATATCAATTTAATTTTGTATTTATTACATCTCACTTACAGCGGGTAAAAATAAAGAAATTCATATAAACTTCCAATATTTCAATCGTTTTTTTTAAATGAAACGTTAAATTCTTAAAATCAGATGTTTTCAATTGTTAATTCTTTAAACATCTGTAAAAATAGTGATTGAAAAATGCTGTCCATAATCTTCTTTTTCTATTTTTCCGTTGCTTTTATTGCAAAGATATGATTTCCTTTGTTATTTTGTATATACCGGACTGGAAAAATCCTATTATTGTCTTTAAATTTAGAAGAATGCTGGCTGTTTTTTACGCGAAGATTTCAGATATTGAAAAAAGTATGTATAAAGAAATGAATTTTATTTCTTTATTGGGAGAGGAGGTTTTTCTGGAAATTTGTTCTTTAAAAAACCAGAAAACGAAGGATACTCGTTTAGGGGGAGAAATTTTAAGAAATTATGGTTTGAAGTATTATTGGGGAATAGAGGCGAGAAATTATACAATTGCCCGGGGACTTCATGGAAAACCCTATCTGAAAGAGAAAGAAGATATTTTTTTCAATATTTCACATTCCGGGGAATATATTATGTGTGCTTTTTCCGATTCACCGGTCGGAGTAGATATTGAGAAAAAAGGAAAAATGAAGATGCCTGTTGCCCGTCGGTTTTTTCATGCGGAAGAAATTCTGTGGTTAGAAAATATAAGGGAAGAAAAGGACCGGGCGGAACTTTTTTACCGTCTATGGAGTGTGAAAGAGAGTTTTTTGAAATATACCGGAGAAGGTTTATCGGCTTCCCTTTCTTCTTTTACTGTAAAATTCGGAGCGGCCGGCGTGTTTTTAAAGCAAGGCGGAAAAAGAATTAAAGTAAAAATTTCAGCGTGCAGTATAGATCCGGCGTATGTTTCTTATGTTTGTTCCCTAAATCAGCAGGTCTCAGAGATTAGAGAAATCGGATGGGCCGAAATCCGGAATAGCCTCTGAAAATGACTTTCGTTTATTCATCTTGTATGTAATACTGCGGCTTAACCGATCTTTACTGAGATAAATTTCCCTCTGTCCGAAAAATCTTTTCTACAGAGTTTTCGGACAGAGGGAAGATCAGAAATTCGTTTTAGCGCTTTGTCAGCAGATATTCTGCAATTTGTACGGCGTTTAAAGCGGCTCCTTTTTTAATCTGATCGCCTACAATCCAGAATGTTAGTCCGTTTTCGTTTGCTAAATCCTTACGGATACGGCCTACATATACCGGGTCCTTTCCTGAAACAAAGAGGGGCATTGGGTACTCTCTTTGTGCAGGATTGTCTTGTAAAACAATTCCTTCTGCTTTTGAGAATGCCTTTCGGGCTTCTTCGGCAGATACAGGACGTTCCGTTTCAATCCAGATACTTTCGGAATGGGCCCGCAGAGCAGGTACACGTACACAAGTGGCACTTACTTGTATATCCGAATGCATAATTTTTCGGGTTTCATTATACATTTTCATTTCCTCTTTGGTGTATCCGTTTTCTGTAAACACATCTACTTGAGGAATCAGATTGAATGCTAATTGATAAGGAAATTTTTCTACACTTACTTTTTCTTGGGCTAAGGCCTGTCTGTATTGAGTATTTAATTCGTCCATAGCAGCCGCTCCTGCACCGCTTGCCGCCTGATAAGTCGAGACGTATGCCTTGCGGATATGACTGATTTGCTCGATAGCTTGTAAGGCGACTACCATTTGAATAGTGGTACAGTTAGGGTTAGCAATAATATTGCGTGGATGATTTTCTGCATCTTTTGCATTCACTTCAGGCACGACTAAAGGGACATCCCCATCCATACGGAATGCGCTGGAATTGTCAATCATAATTGTACCAAAACGGGTAATTGTGTCTGCATATTCTTTCGATATGCTGGCCCCTGCAGATACAAATGCTATATCAATTCCTTTGAAATCATCGTTATGTTGTAACCGTTTTATTTCTATTTCTTTTCCCCTGAAAATGTATTTTTTTCCGGCACTTCGGGAAGAACCGAATAAAATTAATTCATCCAAAGGGAAATGACGCTCTTCTAGTACCCGTAAGAATTCCTGTCCTACAGCTCCGCTTACACCAACTATTGCTACTCTCATTTTTATTACAAATATTTTACTTGTTTATTCCAAAGCAAAATTAGTGAATAGTAACAGGGTTGAAAAAGAAATGGAAAGATTTTTCATATAAAAGGGGTGTTGTTTGATTTTAAACAATTTGTACAGATAAAGTGTAGGTAGTTAATATTTTATAAATCTAAGAATGTTTTGTAAATTTTTCTAATCTTTTGGACCCCTGATTTCCTGAAATATAATGGATAAGAAATAAAATTTTTATAATTTTATAGATGTAAAATTTGAAAATAGAAGATTATGAAACAATTGAGATTATGTATCCTTTTAGGTTGTATGTTTTCTTGGGGTTGTTATGCCCAGTCTCCGGAAACAATAAAATTGAAAACTCCTGATAAGGATAGGGGAGTATCAGTTATGAAAGCTTTTGAACAAAGGTGTTCGGACCGGGAATTTTCAGAGAAAAAATTGGAATTGCAGGATTTATCGGATTTGCTTTGGGCGGCAAATGGCATTAATCGTCCGGAATCAGGTAAACGGACAGCGCCCTCAGCAATGAATCGTCAGGATATTGATATATATGTTTGTATGCCTGAGGGAGCTTATATTTATGAAGCTGGTCCGCATCAGCTCCGTTTAGTGGTGGCTAAGGATTTACGACCGTTAGTAGCTGCGGGGCAGGATTGGGTTGAACAGGCTCCTCTTGTATTAGTGCTTGTTTCTGATATTGCAAAATTCGGTGGGAATGCCCAGCGTCAGATGTTGACCGGGGCTTTGGATGCGGGAATTGTTTCAGAGAACATTGCTCTTTTTTGTGCGGGCGTGGGATTGGCCACGGTTCCCCGGATGTCTATGGATCAAAATGAACTGAAAAAGTCTTTGGGATTGAAAGACAGTCAGTATCTGATGTTGAATAATCCGGTAGGTTACCGGAAGTAAAAATAAATTCCCCTTTCAAAATAAGAACGGAAAGGGGAATTTATTTTATTTTTCCGGGGGGATGTATAAATTTCTTTTTTTTATCATTTCCAGGTCTTCTTTTTTGAGACCGGCTTTATAAAAAAGTATGGGTTTGTCGTGGTCGTCCAGATACATTCGGGGGGCAATCTGAAATTGCGGATTTACCAGAGAAAGAGTCGGTTGCAGGTACTTTGTCCGGATAGCAGCCATATCCAATACGGTATGAAAGGCCGAATTTGTGGTAATCGGTTTCAGACGGTTTTCAATTGCAGCCTCTGTTTTTTGTGGATAGGCGATTTGGTAATTTCCGGACAACCATAAGAATATGGGGATATGAAGCTGGTAAAAAGTGGGATTTGGAGAAGAATGCAGGAAACGGTTGCGATGATCGTCTAATAAATCTTCTCCGTGATCTGAAGTATAAAATAGGGCTGTACAGGCGTCACTTTCTGTTAAAGTCCGGATCAGTCTTTCTAAAAAAGTATCGGTATACAAAATGCTGTTATCGTAAGCATTTATCAACTGGGATTTATTCTGAACTTTTACATCTGTAGCATTATCCGGAATAAAATGTGAGAAATTTTTAGGATAGCGTTCTTTATAATTAAAATGAGATCCATACGTATGGAGTACGAAAAATAAATTTCCGGATAAAGAATCTATATATTGTTGCACCAGGGGTATTAACGTTTCATCATAATTATTGGCCGTAATCAGTCCGCTGTGATCCGCAGTGCGAAGGTTATGATGGATGTCGGCCTGTGTGGCATAAAAATCCGTAAAGGAGCGGTTGGGAATTTGGTTGGACAAAAATAATGTTGTAAATCCGGCTTCTTTAAATGCTTGTAAAATACTTTTTTGAAAATATATAATGCCATAATTTTCAGCAGAAGCAGCAGAAAGGATAAGAGGGACACTTTTGTGGGTGGTGTTCGATTGGGTAATTGCATCCGGGTAATAGATAATTCCCGGGGTATTTTGTAGCTGGGGAGTTGTTATCCGCTTGTAACCGTTGAGGCTCCAATTATCTGCCCGGCTGGCTTCCCCAACGACCAGAATGTAAATTTCTCTTTTCTCCGGATAGATATCTTTTTGTGCGTCAAAAGTAAAGTCTTGGGACGTTTGGGGGTAATTTCCGCTTCTATGCCATTTATTGAATGCAAATCCCAGATTATAAAACATATTTGTCGGATAGAGATCTTCTTTAAATGTGAACCTGCCTGTATTTTTATTTTGGGCAGTAAAGGTCAATCCACAGGTAATTAAAATGAGTAATATACCGCTTAGGATCATTTTCCTTCGAAAAGTTCCGGATGTATGTATTTTGTGTTTGCAAGCAATAGCAGCAACAACGGTGGTAGGAATATAGAGGATACATACAATCACAACGGCTGGCCAGATATTATCCAATAATTCGGATGCTTCACTTACGTTTGTCGTTGCAATATTCAAAAACATGTCTACTGCAATTACTGCTTCTCCAAACAAATAAAATAATACCAGTTGAAAAGCATGGAGAAAGAGCAGAGGGAACAGTAATAATTGCAATAAACCGGTATTTTTAATTAATGAAAACAAAATAAAATAGAATCCCAGGGGAAAAAGGATCAGTAAAAACTTTCCCATAAAAGTAAAAGGCTCTGTAAAAGTCAGACAAATACTGGGGATGAGGTTCATCAGGATATAGAACCAGAATAATTGTTGCGGATCAGAAAGAAAATGATGTAATTTTTCTTTTACTATTGTATTACACATGGATATATTTCTTTTAATATAATTTACAATTATAAATAGCTGTGAGAGGCATTTGCTTTTTCGTTTTTTGAAGTCTGCTAGAATGCCTCATTTATGTTAAAATAAAACGCACTTTGTTTTTTCCCAAAACCATAATCTAACCGGACATTTACTCTCTTTTTAAATTCCCACCGATACCCTAAACCGTAAGTAGGCAAAGTTTCATCCCATTGAAATTTATTAAATTTAGGGAAGACATTTCCGGCTCCTACCCAAACGGCGATTCCGTGGCGGTTATATATTCTTTGACGCAATTCGAATTGTGTCTGAACTAAATTATTGTCGCGGTACTGGCCTTCGTAATATCCTCTCATTTGATAAGCTCCTCCGAGTTGTGCGACCATACTCCAGGGGGTATCTCCGTAATTTAAAATTCCTTCCAGATCCGTAGCCAGGACAGCTCCTTTCCAGAGGGGGGAATAATGTCTGAGAATGATATCTGTCCGTCGGAAAGAATATTTATTCCCTAAAAAAGAGGGATAGAAGGTCTGTTCTACTTTTGCATAAAGACCGGTATAGGGATTCGGAATGAAATCTCTCGAATCGTAAGAGATTAAAATGCCGCCTCCGAAAGTAGAAATATTACTTTTTTCACCTTCCAGGAAACCGATATCTTTAAAATGTTTTCCGTTTACATGACGATATATGCCTGTAAAGCCGAGGAAAGTGTTATAAGTGATTTTTCTCAAAAAATTAATTTTCAATTGAATTTCTTTGCGGTCATAAGTAGTATAATGAGCTTCGTTACTACCGTTTTTATAGCCTAGTCCCCAATACTTACTCGGAAAAGAAAAAAAATAGAGGTCGTAATCCAAACGGTATTTTTCTTTGGGAAAAAGGGTATTGCCCTTTACCCCCAGCAGATAATATCCGGTGGTGGTCACATCTGCGTAAAAGGAGACCGTTGAAGGAGAGATGGATTTGTCAGTACTGTCTATCCGGTATAATCCGGAAGCAACTAGTCCTAAACCTAATTTTGTATCACTGGCATAATGAGGACCTCCGATAATACTGAAGTCGAATTTTTTTTCTTCTTTTGGCTTATTGGCTTCCTGAAAATACTTGTAAATACGGTGAAAAATGTTATTTTTTGAGGGGGTGTCTTGTATTTGAATCCTCAGTGTATCAACAATAATATCCTCATTTTGTCCGTAATTATCCGTCAAAAAGAGGAATAAAAAGAGGTTGATATAAAGGATTCGTAATCGCATAAAAATACTTTTTATCTGATTTAATATTTTTAGCACGCATTTTGCTGTAAATTTTGCATTTGATTGCAAATTGCATGCAGGATTTTACGGCAATAATGATGCCAATGTTTAATTTTTTCAAATCATTTTTTAATGGGGCATTTATTTATCATAATTGCATTTTTGATTCTCCTTTCTGTGCCAGTTAAGGCTCAGTTAGGGCAGAAGGTTTGTCCCATAACGATTTATGACGCTTATAATAAGCCTTTACAGCTGCCTTTTTTGGGAGAAAAGCATCTGCTTATTTTTTATGTAGATCCCGACCATCCCAGCCAGAACCGGGAATTCAGAAATTATTTTAAAAAACATCCTTTTACAGATGAAAATATAGAATCTTATGGGATTGTCAATTTAAAAGATGCTCCTTTATTGGCAAACTCTTTGCTTCGTTTTATGATTCGGAAAGAGATTGCGGGAACTCAGGCTTATGTATATAATGATCCGGATCATACTTTAAAACACGCCTGGAGGTTGGGAAATGTGAATAATAAATTTGTCGTATTGTGGATTAATAAAGATTGTGTGATTGAATTTTTTAAAGCGGGTCAGCTGACGGATGAAGAGGTAGAGCAGATTCATGCCTTGATCCGTAAATACAAAAAGAAAAAAACAGATACGGACAGACAAAGGCGGGATTCTTTAAGCCGAAACACGGAGAGGGTAGAGAAAAAAGTTTATTAGTGATCTCTTTTTAAATAAAAAGCCCGGGAAAGTGATAGAGTTCAGTTACAGTTTATCCTTTCTCCGGGCATTTTTTTTCGGGGGAAAATTTAGGAAATAACAAGTGCAGGCTTGATATGACCTGGTGCTTTTGTCCCGAAAGCTGCAAATCGGTATCTGGCAGGTCTTCTGACTTGCTTCCGGAGTGAAGCGCCTTCCCGTCGGTTCAACAGTGGCTAAGTTTGCTTTTCCTTGAGGAAGCTTACAGCAGCGGGTACTGTCCGGGATTTACACCCGGTTCCCTTTTCATTCATACCCGGGAATTACGGGAATGAACACCAAATACATGAAACAAAGATAAAAAGGAAAACCCAAAAAGCAAAGATGTCGGAAAAAGAAATGAGGCTGAAGGAAAAAAATCCTGACAGCCTCTTTTATATTCTTGTCAATCGTTTGATTTCGACTTTTCGTGTCGCTTCCTTTCTGTTTCATCCAGAAATATTTTCCGAAGGCGCATAGAATGAGGGGTTACTTCTACGTATTCGTCTTCCTGTATATATTCGAGCGCTTCTTCCAGGCTGAATTTTACGGGCGGGGCAATACTAACCTTGTCATCTGAACCGCTGGCACGCATGTTCGTTAGTTTCTTGGATTTGCATACGTTGATGACGATATCGTCCGGACGGGTACTTTCTCCGATAACCTGACCGGCATATACTGTTTCTCCGGGTTCTATGAAAAATTTACCCCTATCCTGAAGTTTATTGATGGCATATGCAAAAGTGTCACCTGTTTCCATAGCAATCAGGGAACCGTTAATCCGCATTTCTATTTCTCCTTTATAAGGTTCAAATCCTTTGAACCGGTGAGCGATTACCGCTTCTCCTGCTGATGCCGTAAGTAAATTGCTGCGTAAACCGATGATCCCTCTGGAAGGAATGTCGAAATCGAGATGAACCCGGTCACCCCTGGTTTCCATATTGTTGAGAGTCCCTTTGCGTTTAGTGACCATTTCGATGGCTTTTCCGGAAAATTCTTCCGGAATGTCGATGGTGAGCTGCTCTACGGGTTCGCATTTTTTCCCGTCAATTTCTTTGATGATGACTTTAGGCTGACCCACCTGGAGTTCATATCCTTCCCGTCGCATCGTCTCAATCAGTACACTTAAATGAAGTACGCCTCTGCCGAATACAACAAAAGAATCAGCACTGGGACCCGGTTGTACTTTCAGTGCCAGGTTTTTTTCCAGTTCTTTATCCAATCTTTCTTTGATATGGCGGGAGGTGACATATTTCCCGTCTTTTCCAAAAAAAGGAGAATTATTAATTGTAAAAAGCATACTCATTGTCGGTTCGTCTATGGCAATAGGAGGAAGAGCTTCCGGATTGTCATAATCTGCTATTGTATCCCCGATTTCAAACCCTTCAATCCCTACCAAAGCACATATTTCACCTGCCTTTACTTCGTCTACCTTTTTTTTCTCCAATCCTTCAAAGAGCATAAGATCTTTAATACGTGTCTTTTCAAAAGTGACTCCGTCTCTTTTGCAAAGAGTAACAGCCTGGCCTCCTTTTAATGTTCCGCGAGTTATTTTCCCGATAGCAATACGGCCTACATAGGAAGAATATTCCAAGGAAGTAATAAGCATCTGGGGGCTACCTGCCGCTGCCTGCGGAGCAGGAATATTAGCAATGATAGCATCTAATAAAGCCGTGATATCTGTAGTCGGTTTTTTCCAGTCTGTGGACATCCATCCTTGTTTTGCACTTCCGTAAACAGTCACAAAATCCAATTGCTCTTCCGACGCACCCAGGGAAAACATCAAGTCGAAGACTTCTTCCTGTACTTCGTCCGGCCGGCAATTGGGCTTATCGACTTTGTTGATAACTACAATGGCCCTTTTTCCTAATCCCAATGCTTTTTGTAATACAAAACGGGTCTGGGGCATAGTGCCTTCAAAAGCGTCTACTAACAGTAATACCCCGTCGGCCATATTCAGAACGCGTTCTACCTCTCCCCCAAAGTCAGAGTGGCCCGGGGTATCAATGATATTTATCTTGTAATCCTTATATCGGACTGATACGTTTTTAGAAAGTATAGTTATTCCTCTTTCCCTTTCAAGGTCGTTGTTGTCGAGGATAAGATCTCCTCCTTGTTTTTCGTTTTCTCTGAATAATTTACCCTGGAGGATCATCTTATCCACCAAAGTCGTTTTGCCATGGTCGACGTGAGCGATTATGGCAATATTCCTTAAATTCTGCATTTTGTGATTATAAAATTAGGGCGCAAATTTAGTATAAAAACAGGAGAAAAAGAATAATTCGGTTTGTAAAATGCAGAATTAATTTATACAAAGGTTTGAAAAAGAGACAGAGAGTCTTTTCTGTCAGGCAGATTAGGGAAAAGATAATGAAATAAGTTTCCTAAAGTTTATTACATTTGTAACTGAATTTTGTATTTTATACATTTCTGATAAAACATCTGACGTTATGAAGAAAAGTTTTTTTCTGCCTGCTCTGACTTATGGAGTTTGCGGAGTTAGTGCTGTCGTTTCTGCTCAAGAGACATCGTCTAGCCGGACGCCTAATATCGTTTTTATTATTGCTGACGATCTAGGCTATGGAGATGTAAGTTGTTACGGGCAGCAGAAGTTCAGCACTCCGAACATCGATCGTTTAGCCCGGGAGGGGTTGAGGTTTACACAGTGTTATTCCGGAACAACGGTCAGTGCACCTTCGCGCGCTTGTCTGCTATCGGGATTACATTCGGGACATGCTCCTATACGGGGCAATAAGGAGGTAAAGCCGGAGGGACAGGCTGCTTTGCCGGAAGGGATGGTTTCCATTTTCAGCGTTTTTAAAGATGCAGGTTATGTGACAGGGGCATTCGGAAAATGGGGATTAGGGTCTCCGGGTTCAGTAGGAGATCCGAATAGACAGGGAATAGACGATTTTTTCGGGTATAATTGTCAGTTGTTGGCTCATAATTATTATGCCGATCATTTGTGGGAAAACGAACGTCGCATTGAACTGACCGGTAATTATAACGGAGCATATGGTGTATATACTCAGGATACCATTCATAAGAAAGGACTAGAATTTATAGAGAAAAATAAAGATAAACCTTTCTTTTTATTTTTACCTTATGTCATTCCTCATGCGGAATTGATTGTTCCGGAGGATAGTATTATTCGGAAATTCCGGGGACTTTATCCGGAAAAACCTTTTAAAGGATGTGATGCAGGGTGTAGGATGTTCCGGAAAGGAGGATATTGTTCACAGCCGGAGCCACATGCTACTTTTGCCGCTATGATTTACCGGTTGGATGTTTATGTCGGGCAGGTAGTTGCCAAGTTAAAAGAATTAGGACTTTACGATAATACGATTATTGTTTTTACAAGTGATAATGGTCCTCATAAGGAAGGAGGAGCCGATCCGGACTTTTTTAATAGTAACGGAGGTTTCCGGGGATACAAACGGGATGTATATGAGGGGGGCATCCGGGTTCCGTTTATTGCCGTATGGCCCGGAGTTATTCAGCAAGGAGAGACGGATTTTATGTGTTCTTTCTGGGATATGATGCCGACTTTTGCTGCTTTGACAAATCGTAAATCAGGAACGACGGATGGTATCAGTTTGATGCCTTTATTGACGGGAAAAGGAAAACAGGAAAAACACGAATATTTTTATTTTGAATTCCAGGAATTGGGAGGAAGGCAGGCTGTACGGAAGGGGGACTGGAAATTAATACGTTTAAATGCTTCTAAAGGCGATGCTTCTAAATACGAATTGTATAATTTGGCTGCTGATCCGGCTGAGCAAGAGGATTTACTGACTTTGAAACCGGCAAAGGTAAAGGAACTTAAAAAATTAATGGAGAAAGCTCATACTTATAATCCGGATTGGCCTTTATTGGAAGAGGAATGGAAAAATGTAAGGCAGGAATAATCTGTTTGTCCCGCATAAATCGGGTTCGTTCAAAATTTCTGTTTGTTCCGGAAAGATAGATTTAACCGTGAGGAAATTTTTTCATTCCGTCCGTTTGGAGGGAGTAAAAAAGACCGCTTCGTTCAAGAGGCGGTCTTTTGGTTTTATTCAACGGTATTGGCACTTCCCAATACATTGATTAATTTGTGTTTGTATAATTCTTTCAGTGAATCCCGGGCTGGACCAAGGTATTTTCTCGGATCGAATTCTGCCGGTTTCAGGACGAATACTTCCCGGATAGCAGCGGTCATGGCCAAACGGCCGTCGGAATCGATATTGATCTTACATACAGCAGATTTAGCAGCTTCCCGCAGTTGATCTTCGGGGATACCAATGGCATCTTTCAACGCTCCTCCGTATTTATTGATGATTGCTACTTTATCCTGAGGTACGGAAGAAGAACCGTGTAATACGATCGGGAATCCCGGGATACGTTTTTCAATTTCTTTCAGAATGTCAAACCGTAAAGGAGGGGGAACTAAAGTACCTTCAGCATTACGGGTACATTGTTCCGGTTTGAATTTATTTGCTCCGTGGGAAGTACCGATAGAAATAGCCAAAGAATCCACTCCGGTTTTACGAACGAAATCTTCTACTTCTTCCGGACGGGTATAAGTATGATGTTCAGCTGAAACTTCATCTTCAACGCCGGCTAATACGCCTAGTTCTCCTTCTACAGTTACGTCAAACTGATGTGCATAATCCACTACCTTGCGGGTTAAGGCCACATTTTCATCATAAGGAAGGTGTGAACCGTCAATCATGACAGAAGAGAAACCCATGTCGATACAACTTTTACAAAGTTCAAAGCTGTCCCCGTGGTCAAGATGGAGTACAATCGGAATATTTAATCCCAGTTCCTTTGCATATTCCACAGCTCCTTGGGCCATGTAACGAAGAATAGTCTGGTTGGCATATTTACGTGCACCACTGGATACCTGAAGAATAACCGGTGATTTACATTCAACAGCAGCAGATATAATGGCTTGCATTTGCTCCATATTGTTAAAATTAAATGCTGCAATTGCATATTTGCCTTCCATCGCTTTTTTGAACATCTCGCGGCTGTTTACCAGCCCTAGATCTTTGTAATTTACCATAATATATTTTTTTAAATTTACAGAATACGCATCAAAGATAACAGTAAAAAAATAAAAATAAAAAAGATGATTGAAAAAGAGCTGTTCTAAGGTTAAGTTGTTAATTATTAAATTCTTTTTACCAAATAATCTCTGTCATCCCGTGTTCTTTCAGATACTGATTTGTTTTACTGAATTGATGATTACCAAACCAGCCACCCCGGTTTGCAGAAAGAGGCGAGGGGTGCACACTTTTCAACACCAGATTTTTTTGAGTATCAATATAAGCTCCTTTTCTTTGTGCATAAGCCCCCCATAATAGAAATACCAAATTACTTTTTTTCTCTGTCAGGCGTTGGATAACGGCGTCGGTAAAAGTTTCCCAGCCTTTGTTCTGATGGGATCCTGCGCAGTGAGCCCTGACCGTAAGCGTCGCATTGAGCAATAATACTCCCTGGTCTGCCCAGCGTTCCAGATTACCGGATTTTGGAATAGGGGTTCCCAAATCGTCATGAATTTCTTTAAAAATATTTTGAAGAGAAGGGGGTTGTTCAATCCCTTCCGGGACGGAAAAACAGAGTCCATGAGCCTGGCCGGGCCCGTGGTAGGGATCTTGCCCTAAAATCACTACTTTTGTTTTTTCTACGGGACAGTGATTAAAAGCATTGAATATCAGTTTCCCCGGAGGATAAATCCGGAAATGTGTGTACTCATCCTTGACAAAAGCTATGAGTTGTTCGAAATACGGTTTTTCAAACTCGTCTTTTAATAGCGCTTTCCAGGATTCTTCAATTTTTACATCCGCCATAATAATCTGTTTTAAAACTTCCAGTCGTTCTTGAGCAGAGACGATCTAATTATTTTATTTTTAATTCAAAGAGTTTCGGCCAGCGTTTGCCGGTCAGGTATACAGTCTTTTTTTCAGGATTCCAGGCAATTCCGTTTAAAACATCATCGCTGTCATCTAATTGCCGTTGGTCGGCTACCGGCAGTAAATCAGCCAGATCCATTTCTCCTTTCACTTCTCCGCTTTCGGGATCTATCATTACAATGCGGTCACTCATCCAAACATTAGCCCACACCAGACCGTCAATGTATTCTAACTCATTCAGATTTTTAACGGGACCATTGTGGTCGTATACTTCTGTTTCTTGAATAATACCGAAAGTAGAAGGTGCTATATGATATAGTTTATGACTTCCGTCGCTCATAATCAGCCGGTCGTCCAGGGTCGTAATCCCCCACCCTTGAGTGTTATAGCGGAAAGTGGATTCCAGACTGAAGGTTTTTAAATCGTAAATAAAACCTTGTCCGGAAGTCCAGGTCAACTGAAAGATTTTGTCTTTATAAATAGTGATCCCTTCTCCGAAAAGTTTGCTGTCGATATTTAATACAGAAAGTATTTTTCCATCTTTCATATCGTATTTCCGTATACCTGATTCTCCGTATTGTCCCGTGCTTTCGTACATGAAATTGTCCTGATATACTAATCCTTGGGTATAGGCTCCCGGGTCGTGAGAGTAGATTTTAACGATTTCATAACCGTATTTCTGAGGGGCAACGTCCGGCTTAAGCTCAATATTTACACTCGCTACTCCTTTTTTATTATCCGGATGAAAAGCGATTACTTTCAGGGTTCGTTTTCCCGTTTTTCCCGGAGGAAGCCGGAAAGAATAAGAAATGGCGTCTTTTAGGGAAGCAATTTTTTTCCCCTCCCAAAAAATTTGTACGGAATCAACCGGAAATTTCTCCTTAACCGAAAAACGCAGGTCAATAAGATCATTATAACTCAGTAAAGTATTCTTTTCCGGCGAAATAATCCGGATACTATTGACATATTTCCCTTCTGCTTTAGGTGCAGGAGTGACAATTTTTTCCCCGGTATTTTTTTCTATTTTTTTCTCTCCTTTGCACGCTAAGAGAAGCAGAATAATAATTAAATAAAAGTAAGGCATATATAAATAAATATATTAAAAAGGGAATCCTTCCCTCTGTTTTCCTAAGGACGGCGATTTACTATTTCTCCGGGGAAACGGAATAACGTTTTCCCGATTAAGGAAACCTGACCCCACCGATAAAGTCAGCTTATCCAGGCAGAGAACACTTTATCGACAGATTGTCAGGCTAACCTTTATCAAAAGCAAAGTATCCTGTACCGGAAAAAGGATTGCCGGTGATCCTTGCTTCTTTTTATTCTACATTCCATTCGTAACCCTCTTTGGTGTCTTTTACCTGTACACCGGCCGCTTTTAATTCGTCCCGGATTTTATCGGAAGTTGCCCAGTCTTTTTTCTGTTTGGCTTCGGTACGGATAGACATCACCATATCGAGAACTTTGCCCAGCACTTCGTGGTCTTTTCCTACAGTTTCCCCTTCTTTTTTCAGGCCGAGGATTTCAAATACGAAATCGTGATATAGTTTTTTCAATTTGTCCAAATGGGAGGCGTCAATCTGCTCTTTTCCCGAAACGATCGAATTAATCATACGTACGCCTTCGAAAAGCTGGGAAATCAGGATCGGAGTATTCAGATCGTCATTCATCGCTTCGAAGCATTTGGCGTATAATTCATCTACATTGACGGTATTGTAGCCGGAAGGTTTCAGGTGATCAAGTACTTCGATTGCAGACATCAGGCGTTCGTACCCTTTTTCCGCTGCTTTTAAAGCTTCATTTGAAAAGTCGAGAGGACTCCTGTAATGGGCTTGCAGGATAAAGAAACGAACAGTCATAGGGGAATAAGCTTGCTCTAATACGTCGTTTTGGCCGGAAAAGAGTTGATCGAGGGTAATAAAATTACCCAATGATTTTCCCATTTTCTGTCCATTGATAGTAATCATATTATTATGCATCCAGTAGCGTACAGCTTCGTGACCGTATGCAGCCGTACTTTGTGCGATCTCACATTCGTGATGTGGAAACTGTAAATCCAGACCGCCTCCGTGAATGTCAAATGTATCGCCTAAATATTTTTGACTCATGCAGGAGCATTCCAGATGCCAGCCCGGAAAACCGTAGCTCCAGGGAGAAGGCCAACGCATGATGTGTTCCGGGGAAGCTTTTTTCCATAAAGCAAAATCATAGGGATTTCGTTTTTCACTTTGTCCGTCCAATTGACGGGTATTGGCAAAAAGTTCCTCTATTTTTCGTCCGGAAAGTTTGCCGTATTGATATTTTTTGTTGTAAGCTTCTACATCGAAATAAATACTTCCATCGCTTTCGTATGCATATCCGTTTTCCAGGATCTTTTTCACCAGGGCTTGCTGTTCGAGAATATGTCCCGAAGCGTGAGGCTCGATACTGGGCGATAACGTATTCAGTTGCTCCATGTTTTTATGATAGCGATTGGTATAAAACTGAACAATTTCCATTGGCTCCAGCTGTTCCAGTTTAGCTTTCTTTTCGATTTTATCTTCTCCGTCATCACTGTCATTGGTCAGGTGGCCCACGTCCGTAATGTTCCGGATATACCTGACTTTATAACCTAGATATTGTAAATACCGGAAAAGGACGTCGAATGTAATCGCCGGACGCGCATGTCCCAAATGGGCATCTCCGTATACAGTAGGCCCGCAGACATACAGGCCAACAAAAGGCGGGTTTAACGGTTGAAACTCCTCTTTCCGTCGCGACATGGTGTTGTATATAATCAATTTATTTTCCATGATCTTGAATGATAATCGTAAAATTAAGTTAATCTCCTTATAAGAAGAATGTAAAGGTAGAGAAAAAAAGTAAAAAGCAAAAGACCGAAAATAAATTGTTGACAAATTAGAAAATTTCGCATAGTAACTGACCTATAGCGGGAAAAAACAATATATTTTTTACTGAAATTGATGTTTGTTTAATTTTTCTGATATTCGGAAGAAGTTAAACCGATCAGTTTTTTAAACTGACGGATAAAATGGGATAAATTATTAAATCCTGTTTGATAAGCGATGTCGCTGATATTCATTTTACCTTCGACTTAATATTTACAGGCTATTCCGATTCTGATTGCATTTTAAAATTGTATGAAAGTTTTAGTCGTCCGGATTTTAAAAAATTTGCAGATCACCTGTCATTTTGAGCTTTTAGATGTATATGGCCTTATAATTCTTTTTATTCTGATGTTGGTTCGTTCTGTGAATGAGTGAGTTCTGTTACCTTTGCCCGGGAAAAGTAAATAAGGGATTGCGGTGAGATTTTGATTTGCAGACCACGTATGCCGGCACTGATATAAATAGAGGGAAACTTTAAACAGGTAGGATGAATGAAAGTAGGGAAGTTTTTCTTCATACCGATAGGAGAACATCCTCCGCGGATATAGCCGGTAAGGGGAAGCAATTCTTTCTGGGGAATAAGATCGGCTTTTTTATTGGCAGAGGCTTTTGCTGCCAGTTTGAGGTCTACTTCCTGATCTCCGGGAATAATACAGACAAAATATCCGGTTTTATCTCCTTCTAACACGAGCGTTTTAAATACACATTGAATATTTTCATTCAATTGTGCTGCGACATGCGTAGCTGACAGATTGTTTTCATCCACTTTATAAGGGATTAATTCGTAGGGAATTCTAGCTTTATCCAGCAGGCGTGCCGCGTTGGTCTTGTTGATTTTCATAACCCCCTTGTTTTTCTCCGGTAAAAGTAAAAAATTTCTGTTAAAGAAAGGACAGCTTGGAAAAGGAATGTTGGAAACGCAGAAGTTATATACAGCAGGTGTGCCCAACCCTATGCCTGCCTGCAACTCTGCCGGGTGAGTTCCGTAAAGTGACATTTTGCTGATAAGAGAAACTAAAGTTTCTGCTTAATACTCCTTTAATCAGAATCGGAGATTCGTTAATCAGCAAGTTGTCAGACGGACGTTCATCGGGTACAGAATACCGTTTACCCTTTTCACTTATGTATATTTAATCATTCTCTTTAAATTAAAAATTCGAATAAATTCGGGTTTTCATTCAGGTATTGGTATTTTATATTTTGTTCCTGCATCCTCTGGATCAATTTGTGGAAGTCTTCGGGATGTTGAATCTCAATGCCGATGACAGCTGGTCCTTTTTCTCTCTGTGTTTTTTTCCGGTATTCAAAATAGGTGATATCGTCTTGCGGACCCAGTACGTGATTGACGAAGTTTTGAAGTGCTCCGGCTCTTTGGGGGAAACGGACAATAAAGTAATGTTTCAGGCCTTCGTATAGTAAGGATCTTTCTTTGATTTCTTCCATCCGGGTGATATCGTTATTACTTCCGCTGACAATACAGACGACGTTTTTGCCTTTAATTTGTTTGCTGTAATTGTCGAGTGCGCTCATACTCAGGGCTCCTGCCGGTTCTACTACGATCGCATCAAAATTGTACAGCTGGAGGATGGTGGTACAGATTTTCCCTTCCGGTATGGTGATAATATCGTCCACAACCTGTCGGCAAATGTCGAAGGTCAGTTCTCCTACCCGTTGAACAGCGGCCCCATCAACAAATTTGTCAATTTCTGCCAGTCCGGTAATTTCTCCTTTTTCCAGGGATTTTTTCATACTGGCAGCCCCTGCCGGTTCTACACCTATAATTTTTGTTTTGGGACTTAATTGTTTGAATAAGCTTCCTATTCCGGAGATTAGTCCTCCTCCTCCTACCGGAATGAAAAGGTAATCGATGAGTTCCTTGGCTTCCTGGAGGATTTCCAGGCCGATGGTTGCTTGCCCTTCGATGATACGGGGATCATTAAAAGGATGGATATAAGCCAGTTTATTTTTGGAACATTCTTCCTGAGCCGCTGCATTTGCCTGATCGAATGTATCGCCTGTCAACAGGACATCGATGTATTTTCCTCCGAACATCTTAACCTGGTTTATTTTTTGTTTGGGCGTCGTGACAGGCATAACTATTTTCCCTGAAATACGTAATTTATTGCAGGAATAAGCGACTCCTTGTGCATGATTTCCTGCACTTGCACACACGATACCGCGTGCTCTTTCTTCCGGCGTAAGGGATTTGATTTTATTATAGGCTCCCCGGATTTTATAAGAACGTACCATTTGCAGATCTTCCCGTTTCAGGAAAATGTTGGCTCCCAGATGTTCTGAAAGATGCCGGTTGTTCATCAGTGGAGTGGGCAGTAATATTTCGTTTAAGGTATGGGCTGCCGTCATGATATTTCTGAGCTCAGGGAAATAGTTATTTTCATTCATAAATATTAATTGTTTAGGATTGTATGACTTGGGCAATGTAATCTCCTGTTTCTTCTGTACTATATGAATTGTTGTTTCCTGCAAGGTCTTCTGTAACAATACCTTCCTGGAGCGATTGAGCGACCGCTTCCCGGATGGCTTGCCCTTCTGCCTGTAGGTTAAAAGCGTATTCGAACATCATAGCAACGGATAAAATTGTGGCTACCGGATTAGCTATGTTTTTACCGGCAGCCTGGGGATAAGAGCCGTGAATGGGTTCAAACAAAGACGTATGTATGCCGATGGAAGCCGAGGGTAGCAGACCCAGGGAACCTGTGATGACACTTGCTTCGTCCGTAAGTATGTCCCCGAACATATTTTCGGTGATGATGACATCGAAATGACGGGGTTGTTGTATAATTTTCATGGCAGCATTATCTACGAACATATATTCGACTTTTACTTCCGGCCAGCCGGATGACATTTCCTGTACAGTTTCCCGCCATAAACGGGAAGTTGCCAGGACGTTGGCTTTGTCGACGACTGTGAGTTTCTGACGACGTTTTCGGGCATATTCAAAACCTAATTTACTTATTCTGCGGATTTCTTCCCGGCTATATGTACAACTGTCGAAAGCCGTTTGTCCGTCTTCCGAACGTCCTTGAGGGCGACCAAAGTAAATCCCTCCGGTCAGTTCCCGTATGCAAACGAAGTCGGCACCGTCTACCAGTTCCTCACGTAAAGGGGAGCGCTGGATAAGGGAAGGAAAAGGGGTTATAGGCCGGATGTTGGCATATAGTCCTAATTCCTTTCTCATTTTCAGTAAGCCTTGTTCCGGACGTATTTTAGCTTTTGGATCATTGTCGAAACGGGGGTCTCCAATGGCTCCGAAGAGGACAGCGTCCGCTTCCAGACACAGACGATGGGTCTCTTCCGGATAAGGATCCCCTTTCTCCCTTATTGCTGTTGCTCCTACTGGGCCGTAAGAGTAGTCAAATTTATGTCCAAACCGGTTTCCTATAGCCTCCATCACTTTTAAGCCTTGTTTTATAATTTCCGGACCGATACCGTCTCCGGGGAGTACTGCTATTTTTAGCTTTGTCATAGTATTGAATATTATTTTAATTTAATTTATCCGCTTTTAACCCGGGTTTATAGATCCTTACATTTTTCAAATACCTGTATTTTTCCCCGGATACTCAATAAATAATCGATATCATCGTAACCTTTTAAAAGGCATTCTTTTTTATAGGAATTAATATCAAATATTTCAGTTTTACCTTGGTAATGAATGGATTGTTTTTCCAGATCGACTGTAATGAGGGTTTCTGGAAAGGTTTCCACTTGTTTAAGTAATCCGGTTAGAAACGATTCTGAGACCTGAACCGGTAGCAGACCGTTGTTGAGAGCATTGTTACGGAAAATATCTGCAAAATAGCTGGATACGACTACTTTGAATCCGGCTCCGTATATCGCCCAGGCCGCATGTTCCCGGCTGGATCCGCATCCGAAATTTTTGCCTGCAATTAATATCATTCCTTTGTATTTTTCATTGTTCAGGACGAAGCCGGATTTGGGTTTCCCTTGCTGGTCATAACGCCAGTCGTAAAAAAGATTGGCCCCGAATCCTTCTTTATGGGTTGCTTTAAGAAAACGGGCAGGAATGATCTGGTCCGTATCTATATTTTCGATATTTAAAGGTACTGCGGTACTTGTCAGCATATTGAATTTGTCTATCATAAGGGATGAGGTTTAAAAGTTTAACTATTCAAAATCAGATTGTTTTAAAATTTCAGGAAGGAAGAAGAGTGAAATCGGGATAAGTGATGACTCCCTGTATAGCAGCGGCAGCAGCCACTAAAGGACCGGCCAGTAAAGTACGGGCTCCGGGACCTTGCCGCCCTTCAAAGTTCCGGTTGGAAGTAGCTACACAATATTTCCCTTCGGGAATTTTATCCTCGTTCATCGCCAGGCAAGCGGAGCATCCGGGTTGACGTAATTCGAATCCGGCCGCTTCCAATATGTCCCGTATGCCTTCTTCAATGGCTTGTTTTTCTACTTGTTTGCTTCCGGGAACGATCCAGGCTGTAATGTGTGGTGCTTTCTTTTTTCCTTTTACATAGCTTGCGAAAGCTCTTAGGTCTTCAATACGTCCATTGGTACAACTGCCTACAAAAACATAGTCTATCTTTTTGCCTTCGATTCTTTCTCCCGCCTGGAAATTCATATATTCCAGGGCCTTCAGAAAAGAGGCGCGGGAAGTGATATCTATTTCTGTAGCATGGGGAATCGTCCCTTTAATTTTTATTCCCATCCCCGGGTTTGTGCCATAAGTAATCATCGGTTCGATGTCTTCAGCCCGGAAGCTCACCTCTTTATCGAAAACCGCATCTGCATCACTATAGAGTTGTTTCCATTTTTCAACAGCTTTTTCCCATGCCGCACCTTGAGGAGCGTATTCCCGTCCTTTCAGGTAAGCAAAGGTTTTCCCGTCCGGGGCAATCATGCCTCCTCTGGCTCCCATTTCGATGCTCATGTTACAGATGGTCATTCGGGCTTCCATCGAAAGTGAACGGATAGCAGAACCGGCAAATTCGATAAAATGGCCGGTCCCGCCTCCGGTTCCCAAATGAGATATGATATAAAGAATAATATCTTTTGAACAGACGTTTTTGTTTAATTTTCCTTCGATAGTAATGCGCATGGTCTTAGGACGTGTCTGTAAAACACATTGTGAGGCCAATACCATCTCCACTTCGCTGGTTCCGATTCCGAAAGCAATACATCCCAAAGCTCCGTGGGTGGAAGTATGGCTGTCTCCGCATACAATCGTCATACCCGGTTGAGTCAGACCGGTTTCCGGACCGACTACATGAATAATTCCATTACGGGGGCTTCCCACCTTAAAAATCGAAATTCCCTGTTCAGCACAATTTTTTTCCAGGGTCGTTAATTGTTCCCGGGAAAGGGGATCTCGTGCCGGTAAATGCTGGTTTTTAGTGGGTATATTGTGATCCGGACTGGCTGTGGTTTGTGCCGGCCGGAATACTTTTATTCCCCGTTTGCGGATTCCTTCAAATGCTTGCGGGCTGGTGACTTCATGTATATATTGCCGGTCGATATAAAGTACACTTGCTCCACCCGCAATTGTATCTAATACATGAGCCTCCCAAATTTTGTCAAATAATGTCTTCATAAATTTCGATAAAACGTGTATAACTTAAAACCTGCCTTTTATTTCAATTTTTAAGGTGTAATGGATAAAAATTTCTCTAAACGGTTTTCTTTGGCTGTCAATTTGATTTTCCGGTCATTTTTGAAAACTAGGAAATTTTCGATATTGCATCTAAAAAAGATTCTACCGAAGCGGAAATGATATCTGTATTCGCTGCAAAACCGTGATACATTTTCCCTTTATGGGAAATTTGCACATGGACTTTTCCTAAATCGTCGCTTCCCCTTGTGATGGCTTGTACGAGGTATTCTTCAACATGAACGCGGCGTTTCGTTATACTTTTTACGGCGTTGAAAGCTGCGTCGACGGGACCGTTACCACTGGCCGTTTCCGTGAATATATCTCCTCCGAAACTTACCTGTACTGTGGCGGTCGGAATGGTGGTTGAACCGCATACTACTTGTAAGGCTTCCAATCTCAGGGAACGGTTTTTTCTGGATTTTTCTGTGCCTGCCAATACTTCGAGGTCCCGGGTTGTGATATCTTTTTTCTTATCTGCCAATTCCAGAAATTTCTGGTAAATGGCATCTAATTCTTCTCCTTCCGGAGTATACCCTATTTCTTTCAGGTGATGTTTTAAAGCGGCGCGTCCGCTACGGGCTGTAAGGATAATACTGGATTGGTCGACTCCGACTTCTTCCGGATCGATGATTTCATACGTTTCTCTGCTTTTCAGTACTCCGTCCTGGTGAATTCCGGAAGAATGCGCAAAGGCGTTTCTTCCTACAATGGCTTTATTGGGTTGGACCGGTACCCGCATAAGGCTGGATACCAGCTGACTGCTGGCTATTATTTGGCGGGTGTTGATTCCCAGATCAAAATCCAGGTTTTTATGGCAGGAAATAGCCATTACTACTTCTTCCAAAGCTGTATTCCCAGCCCGTTCTCCTAAACCGTTGATAGTTACTTCCACCTGTCGGGCTCCGTTTTGAATAGCGGCAAGGGTGTTGGCGGTAGCCATACCCAGGTCATTGTGACAATGGGTAGAAATGATGGCTTTGTCAATATTAGGAACGTGGTTTTTTAAATAAGCGATTTTTGCCCCGTATTCATTGGGTAAACAATAACCTGTCGTATCGGGTATGTTTACAACTGTTGCACCTGCCTGTATAACAGCTTCGACGACCCGCCCCAGGTATTCTTCAGCGGTACGTCCTGCATCTTCTGCATAAAATTCTACCTCCTCTACGAATTGACGGGCATATTTTACGGCTTCAGCGGCCCGGCGGATAATTTCTTCAGGATGGGAATTTAATTTTTCATAAATATGGTAATCCGAAGTCCCGATACCCGTATGAATGCGGCCTCTTTTGGCAAATTTCAATGCTTCAGCTGCTACTTCAATGTCTTTTTTTACCGCCCGGGTTAAAGCGCAAATTGTTGGGTTGGTGACCGCTTTGGAGATTTCTATTACTGAATTGAAATCCCCGGGGCTAGAGACCGGAAAACCGGCTTCAATGATATCGACACCTAATTTTTCCAATTGGCGGGCTACCTCGATTTTTTCAATTGTATTCAGTTGGCAACCGGGTACTTGTTCAGCATCCCGTAATGTGGTATCGAAAATATATATTTTATCTCTCATGTCCTTTTATTTAAAAGTAAAAAAATTCCAAAGGCTTAAAATTCCTGCCATAGTGGAAATGAACAGAATTCTGCCTCAGGTATGTTGATTCCTGATCGGAGGCGACATACCGGAAAACTAAAGAATTTTTGATTTTACACTTTTGTGTTTCTGATCTGTCAGTTATTTTCAGGTCTTAATTTACGTACTGCACTTCCGGTCTGCCACATCTCCGAATCCCGCATGATTTTTAGTTCTGAATCCAATTTTTCGCGATAGTCCGGCCGGCTGTTGGCATCGATGGACCGCTGGGCTTCGTTGCCACAGGCAACTTCATTGTACAATTCCTCAAATACCGGTTTTGCTGCGTCTCTGAACTTTTTCCACCAATCGAGGGCCCCTTTTTGAGCAGTTGTGGAGCAGTTGGCATACATCCAATCCATTCCGTTTTCTGCAATCAGAGGCATCAGGCTTTGGGTGAGTTCTTCGACTGTTTCGTTAAAAGCCTCGGAAGGGGTGTGACCGTGAGCTCTGAGAATCTCATACTGAGCTGCAAAAAGCCCCTGAATAGCCCCCATTAAAGTCCCTCTTTCTCCGGTCAGGTCGGAATACACTTCTTTTTGAAAAGTAGTTTCAAATAAATATCCTGAGCCTACGCCTATCCCTAAGGCAATTACTCTTTCCAGCGCTTTTCCGGTAGCATCCTGAAAGATAGCATAGCTGGAATTCAATCCCCGTCCTTGCAGGAACATTCTTCTGAGGCTCGTTCCGGAACCTTTCGGTGCGATAAGGATTACATCAGCATCCGCGGGAGGAATAATGCCCGTCCGTTCCTTGTAAGTGATGCCGAAACCGTGAGAAAAATAAAGTGCTTTCCCGGGCGTAAGGTGTTTCTTTATTGCAGGCCAGGCGGAAATTTGTCCCGCATCGGAAAGTAAATACTGAATAATTGTTCCCTTTTCAGCTGCTTCTTCAATTTCAAACAGCGTTTCTCCCGGTATCCAGCCGTCAGCAACAGCTTTGTCCCATGATCTGCTGTTTTTTCTTTGTCCGACAATGACGTGAAAACCGTTGTCTTTCAGATTGAGGGATTGCCCCGGACCCTGTACTCCGTAACCGATTACTGCTATTGTTTCATTTTTCAAAGTTTCCAATGCCTTGGAAAGAGGAAATTCTTCGCGGGTTACTACGTTTTCTTCAACTCCTCCGAAATTAATTTTTGCCATAATAGTAAATTTTAGTCGTTTATGTGTGTTTGCCAATAATTATAATTCTTTTAATATTTCTCCTGGGAAAGGAAACCGGTTTTCCCTTTTAAAAATTCGGTCATTAATTCTCTTTTGGATTTTATCACTGCTACCAGACCGGAACGTACAAATTGATATACTCCGTAAGGTTTTAATAGTTCAAATAAAGCTTGGGTTTCGGCTTTATGCCCGGTTTTTTCCAGGATGATATAGTCGTCATCGATTTCTAATAGGCGTACATGCTGATTCCTGACCAGATTCTCTATATTCTTATTCCGGGCTACTTTATATAAAGCTATTTCCTGTAAAACTAGTTCATCGGGCGTAAAGACAAATACTTTCAATACATCGATTTTCTTTTCGATTTGTTTAGCCAGTTGTTCTATTTTTTCCGGTTCTGTACAGACCAGGATTGTGTATTTATATATACCGGGTATAGAAGATTCTGAGGCCGTCAGACTTTCAATGTTTACATCCCGGTACGTAAATACGGTAGTGATCTGATTGAGTAATCCTACTTTATTTTCCGAAAAAATAGTGATAATATATTCTTTTTCCACAGCTTCAATTTTTAATGAGTAGATCCTGTCTTTCTATTCCAGTCGTATTTCCGAAACGGAAGCACCTGCTGGAATCATGGGAAAAACATTTTCTTCTTTTTCTACTTTTACCTCTAAGAGGTATGCCTTTTTGCTTTCTTTCATTCTCGCGATGGCATCGGGTAAATGAGTCCGGTCTTCAACACATTCGTAATCCATGCCGTTTCCACGTGCTATAAGACCGAAATCCGGATTAACCATTTCAGTAAAAGAGTATCGTTTGTCGAAAAATAATTCCTGCCATTGTCTGACCATACCGAGGTAGTTATTATTGAGGAGGATTATTTTTACCGGAATACGGGATTGAAAGATAGTGCCTAATTCCTGTAGATTCATTTGAAATCCACCGTCTCCTACGAAAAGACATACCTCACGTCCGGGCATCCCGATCTTTGCTCCGATAGCCGCAGGAAGGCCGAATCCCATAGTGCCCAATCCTCCGGAAGTCACTAAACTCCGGCTTTGCCGGAAACGGAAATAGCGGGAAGCGATCATTTGCTGTTGCCCCACGTCTGTTACCAGGATAGCATTGCCTTTATAAGCTTCGGATACCTGATGGACTACCTCTCCCATACGTAAGGCCGGAGTTGCCGGAAATAATTCTTTTTCTATAATTTCCTGACATTCGATTTGATAGCAAGCGTGAAATTCTTCAAGCCATTGGGAATGTTCCTTTTTGACAAGCTGCTTTGTCAACAGAGGAAGGGTTTCTTTTACATCTCCGGTGACAGGTACGTCTGCATAGATAATTTTATTAATTTCGGCCGGGTCGATTTCCAGGTGGATAATCTTTGCGTTTATTCCGAATTTTTCCGGATTTCCGGTGACCCGGTCGTCAAACCGCATTCCGATTGCGATCAGCAAATCGCATTCTTTATTTTTAATATTCGGTGCATAATTGCCGTGCATCCCTAACATCCCGACATATTGGGGATGTTCGGTCGGAATGGCAGAAAGTCCTAATAGGGTGGAGGCTGCCGGAATACCGCTTTTTTGTAAAAAGTCGGAGAGTTCTTTTTCGGCATGTCCCAGTAATACGCCCTGACCGATCAGAACGAGCGGTTTACGGGCAAGATTTATAAGCCGGGCGGCTTTTGCAATCTGTGTTTCATCCGGGGACGGGCAAGGCGTATAACTCCGTATCCCGGCAATTTTTGAATAATGGAAATCTGTAATTTCCTGTTGGGCGTCTTTCGTAATATCCACGACGACGGGACCCGGACGACCGGAACGGGCGATATAGAAGGCCTTGGCTATGGCCAGAGGAATGTCAGCAGCCTGTTTTACCTGGCAGTTCCATTTTGTTACTGCCTGTGTAATCCCTATGAAATTGGTTTCCTGGAAAGCATCGGTACCCAGAAGCTGGGAACTGACCTGTCCGCTGATGACGACAATAGGAGTGGAGTCCATCAATGCGTCCGCTAATCCTGTAACGGTATTGGTGGCTCCCGGGCCGGAAGTGACCAGGCAAACCCCGGTTTTACCGCTGACCCGTGCATATCCCTGTGCAGCATGTACTGCTCCTTGTTCATGACGTACTAAAATATGACGGATACGGTCCCGGTAATCATACAAGGCATCGTAAACCGGCATGATTGTTCCGCCCGGATAGCCGAAAAGCGTATCGGTTCCTTCTTGCAACAAGGTTTCGATAACAGCTTTGGCTCCTGAAATCCCGGAAGATTCCGGATGTTGTTTTTCTCTTTGCAGAGAGGATGTGTTTGTATTCATTGTGTGTGTTGTGTTGTCTTTTAGCGGATATATCTGACGGCTCCTTTATCAGCAGAGCTTACCAGCATAGCATATGCCTGTAAAGAGGCGGATACCTGCCGGTCGCGTGCGGCCGGCTTGAAAACTTTACAGGCTTTAAGCCGGTTTGCCAATTCTTCCGGAGAAAGAAGGACACGGATACTGCGTTCCGGAATATTTATCTCAATGATATCTCCATCTTCAATAATTGCTATTTCTCCTCCGGCGGCAGCTTCGGGGGAAATGTGTCCGATGGATAGGCCTGATGTCCCTCCGGAAAAACGTCCGTCAGTAATAAGAGCACAGGCTTTGTCCAGGTGTTTGGATTTCAGATAAGAAGTGGGATAAAGCATCTCTTGCATTCCCGGTCCTCCTTTCGGTCCTTCATAGCGGATAACCACCACATCCCCGGCTTTGACTTCATCGTTTAAAATCCCGTTCATGGCCTGTCCCTGCGATTCGAAAACTTTTGCTTTCCCCCGAAATTTCAGAAGGGATTCGTCTACTCCTGCTGTTTTGACAATGCATCCGTTCCGGGCGATATTCCCGGTGAGCACAGCCAGACCTCCGTCTTTAAAGTAAGCATGTTCTACATCCCGTATACATCCGTGAATGCGGTCGTCGTCAAAGCTAGCATGATAATTGCCTTGTGCTCCCAGTTCTCTGCAAAATTCTCCTCCCGGAGCACTCAGATAAAACTTGCGGGCTTTTTGACTGAGCCGGCTACTTCTGAGGTTGTATTTGGCAAGGCAACATTCCAGGTTGTCATATCCGATTCTTTTTACAGAGGTATCAATCAAACCGGCAGCAGCTAATTCTCCCATAATACTCATGACTCCTCCGGCACGGTTTACATCCTGTATATGATAATGGGAATTGGGGGCAACCTTACAAAGTACCGGAATTTTTTTCGATAAGCGGTCGATATCCTGCATCGTAAAACTGACCCCGGCTTCGTGGGCAATGGCCAGTAAATGGAGTACGGTATTGGTAGAGCCCCCCATGGCGATATCCAGGGACATTGCATTTTCAAAAGCGGCTTTGGTAGCAATGGAGCGGGGCAGTACGGAATTGTCCCCTTCAAAATAATATGCTCCTGCCTTTTGTACAATCAGGGAAGCTGCCTTTTCAAACAAACGCTTCCGGTTTTTGTGAGTAGCAGGTATAGTACCGTTTCCGGGTATGGCCAATCCCAATGCTTCCGTCAGACAATTCATGGAATTTGCCGTAAACATACCGGAACAGGAACCGCAGCCCGGACAAGCACATTTTTCAATCTCTTCTATTTCCTTTTCGGAATAACGTTCGTCAGCCCCCATTACCATAGCATCAATCAGGTCTACAGCTTTTCCTTTATAAGAACCGGCTTCCATAGGACCGCCGGATACAAATATCGTCGGAATATTTAACCGCATGGCAGCCATTAACATGCCAGGGGTGATTTTATCGCAATTGCTGATACAAACCAAAGCATCTATTTGATGCGCGTTAGCCATATACTCAATGCTGTCTGCTATCAATTCCCGGGAAGGCAAAGAATAAAGCATTCCTTCATGTCCCATAGCTATTCCATCGTCTATTGCGATTGTGTTGAATTCGGCAGCAAAACATCCTCTTTGTTCGATGAGACCTTTTACATATTGTCCGATTTCATGCAGATGTCCGTGTCCCGGAACAAATTGAGTGAACGAGTTGGCAATGCCGATCACCGGCATGCCAAATTGTTCTTGTTTCATCCCGTTTGCGCGCCATAGACTTCTGGCTCCCGCCATTCTCCGGCCCGTCATTGTAATTGCGCTTCTTAGTTTGTTTCTCATTTTTATGTAGATTGTGCAGTGTGTTGCTGAAAACAAAAAGGCCTTTCCCATTTGTGAGAAAGGCCTTTAAAACTCTATATGTCTATATCATCATTCAATTAAATACACCTTTCTCACGTCGTGGCAGAGGACCACGAGAGTCAGAATATTAATTAGGTGTAAATATAAATTTGTCATATTTTAAATTTTTATGCACACAAATATAACAATGAAACTTTGAAAAAACCAAATATTTCTTCAATTATTTACACTCTATAAGCGTTTTGTGTAGAATTATACAAATGCAAACGTATGCATAAAAATTCATTATTTTTGGATTTTAATTGATACTTAGGTGTGTTTATTCTCCTTTTTGGCTGTAGGGAGAAGTAGGGGCTTAAAAAGACGACATTGTTTTATACCGGATACGGATTCAGCGGACAACTTATTAATAAATAAACTTTTCGTTCGGAAGAAAGAGTGTAATATTGTTAATCTGTGGGTTTCCGGAAGGAGTATTCATCTGTGAGAAGTGAGGAAAGATTAGGGGTGTTTCTTTCTATTCTTCTCTCGGATGGGAAGAAATGTACAGTTCGTTTTTGACACAAGACAAAGGAAAGAAAAATACTTTTACTTCTTCCGGCAGAAAATTTTTTCCCGTCTGGAATTCATAATGATTATATATAGCAGAAAATTGCTGTTTGGGTTTATTTTCCCATCTGAGCAAAGCCATCAGTATAATGATGACAATCGTCAAAATTCCCGTTATTACTAATCTCATCGCCTCAAAGTTTAATAGGTGGATCAATTTATACGGGTAAAAAGGGACAAGGTTACAGAGAAGCTAAAAAGAAGGGTTAAAGCTTCTAAAATAGCTGTAAAAATTCAGGAGTTCAACTTATTTTTTGCTTCCGGAAATCTTTGTAACTTTGTGGGAATTATTATGGGAGGATGGATACAATTATTGATTTATTTGAGCGGAGTTGTGTGAAATTTCCGGATAATCCTTATTTATGGGAAAAAAGGAAAGGAAAGTATGAGGCGATAACTTATTCTCAGACAAAATCCCGGGTGAAGGATATTGCTGCGGGGTTGGTAGCTATCGGGTTAAAAAAGGGGGATCGGGTTGCATTGTTGAGTGAAGGCTGTAGCGACTGGGTATGTAGCGAGCTGGGAATTTTATATGCCGGAGGAATAAGCGTGCCTTTAAGTATTCGCTTGACGGAGCAGGAATTGATATTTCGTTTAAATCATTCTGAAGCGCAGTACGTTTTTGTTTCTTCTTATTATCAGAGCAGCATCCGGAATATCATTGGGCAGTTAAAATTTGTGAAGACTGTTTTCGTATTTGGTTATACGGGAGAAATAGCGGATTTGTATATTTCTTTTGCCCGGCTGCTGGAAAAAGGGAGACGACAATTAAATATATATCCGGAATGTCTGGAGGGGGTAGAAAAGACAATCCGGGGTGAAGATCTTGCCAATATTTCCTATACTTCAGGTACCACTGCGGAACCGAAGGGTATTATGCTTTCCCATGCAAATTATGTATGTAATGTTTTGCAAGCCGATTCTCTCATTCGGATACCGGAATATTACAGGGGTTTGCTTTTTTTGCCTTGGGATCATAGTTTTGCTCATACCGTTGGGATATATTCTTTTATGTATAACGGAGCTTCTGTGGCGGCAGTTGATTTCGGAAATTCTCCTTTGGAATTTCTTCGCAATATACCTGTGAGTATGAAAGAGATAAGGCCTCATGTTTTGCTCAGTGTGCCGGCTATTGCAAAGAACTTCAGAAAAAATATTGAAGCCAGGATTCGTCGGCAGGGACGGCTTACGGAGAGGATATATACCTGGGGACTGAAGTTTGCGTGTTGGTTCCAGGGAAAGGAAAATTTTGCAAAAAAGGGAGTGAAGTGTCTAGCATTTCCTCTTTTTTACATGTTTGATCGGGTATTATTTTCTAAAATACGTCAGTCGTTTGGCGGGGAACTTCGTTTTTTTATCGGTGGGGGAGCCTTGCTGGACATCGAGTTGCAAAAGTATTACTGTGCTCTTGGTATTCCGATGTATCAAGGATATGGTTTGTCTGAGGCTGCTCCCGTCATTAGTTCCAATACGCCGGGGAGATACCGTTTGGGATCTTCAGGAATGCCTGTGCAGCCGATGGATTTGAAAATTTGTAATGAAGAGGGAAAGGAGTTAGCTGTTGGGGAAGCAGGAGAGATTGTGATAAAAGGGGGGAATGTAATGCGGGGTTATTGGAAGAATGAAAGGTCTACAGGGGAAGTAATCCGGGACGGTTGGCTTTATACGGGAGATTTGGGTTATATAGATCCGGAAGGCTTTTTGACGGTATTAGGGCGTTTTAAATCTTTGCTGATTGCGAACGATGGTGAGAAATATAGTCCGGAAGGGATTGAAGAAGCCATTGTGGAAAAGTCAAAATTCATTGATTATTGTATTCTTTATAATGATCAGTCTCTTTATACGGTAGGCTTAATAGCTCCGAATAAGATGGCTTTAAAAGAATATATACAGCAGAGACATGTGGAGGGGGGCTCGGTAGAAGGATATAAACTGATGTTGGCCAAACTGCATGAGGAGCTGATGGGATTCCGGTACGGGGGCAAGTTTGCGGGACTTTTTCCGGAAAGGTGGCTCCCGGCAGTGGTTGCTATTTTGCCTGAAATGTTAAATGAGAAAAACGGAACGATTAACTCTACTTCTAAAGTCGTACGCCGGCGGGTTACCGAATTGTATAAGACGGAGCTGGAACATGCCTATACTTTGGAAGGGAAAGATATTTTTAATGTAAAGAATACACAAAACATACGGAAGTATATGGAGAATTGAATTTCCTCCTATCGGGGAAGGAATGTTTTGAGGGAAGAGAGAAAGAATAATTTATATTATCGAACAATTTATCATTTTAAAGAAAAGAGATGCGCCGTAAAACAAAATCAGTGACCATTGGGAATGCCGTGCTTTCGTCTGAGCAGCCTGTATTGATACAGTCTATGCTGAATACTTCCACTTTGAATACAGAGGCTTGTGTGGAACAAGCGATTCGGATTATAGAAGCGGGAGGACAGTTGGTACGGATTACAGCTCCGGGGGTGAAAGAGGCTGAGAACCTGAAAAACATCCGGACGGCTTTGCGGGAACGGTCCTATACGACTCCTCTCTCTGCAGATATTCATTTTAGTCCTGCTGCAGCTCTTGTAGCTGCCCGTTATGTAGAGAAGGTGAGGATTAATCCCGGAAATTTTGCCGATAAGCGGGCTACTTTCCGGAATCTAGTTTATACGGCGGATGAATATGCAGCGGAATTGAAGGCGTTAAAAGAGAAGTTTACGGAATTTTTGACTGAATGCCGCCGGAATCATACGGCTGTGCGTATCGGAACCAATCACGGCTCTTTGTCAGACCGGATTATGAGCCGGTATGGAAATACACCTGCGGGGATGGTGGAAGCGACTATGGAATATTTGAGGATATGTCAGGAAGTCGGTTTTGACGATGTCGTTATCTCCTTGAAATCCAGTGATTGCCGGGTAATGGTGGAAGCTGTGCGTTTATTGGTGCGGGAAATGGAAAAAGCCGGCATGCAATATCCTCTTCATCTGGGCGTAACTGAAGCAGGGGAAGGTGAGGACGGGCGCATACGTTCTGCTGTCGGGATCGGGTGTTTGCTGAATGAAGGAATAGGAGATACAATCCGGGTATCTTTGACAGAAGCCCCAGAACAGGAAATTCCGGTTGCCCGTATTTTGGTTGATGTCTGCCGTCCTGTTTACGATCCTTTCCGGAAACAGGGTAAAGAACGGTGTACAAGGCCTGTCATTGTAGCGGATATTTCAGCTGCCCGTATTTTAGACGAAAAGGTGATCCGGCAATTGGATTTTTATGAGAATAAAAAGGCTGATCCTGTTTTAGGGATGCGTTTAACGGCTGGTATTAAAGCACCGGAGATGATATATACAGAAGCTCTGGGACCTGAATTGACAAAATTGCCGTCTACGTTGCGAATCATAGTACCTTTTCAGAATTTGGACATGGCGCAAGTGTATCATAGGAGAGCTTGTCCTCTCTTGGGGAAAGAGGAGTTTATGCAAGGAAATTATTCAGCAGAGGAAGAACCTGTTTTTGTTGAAGTGAGGAAAAAAGAGGAAATCGATGCGGAATTTATAGCAAAGCTCCGGCAGAAAAAAGAGGTTTTTGTCGTTTTATCCCTTTCCGATCCGGATTATCATCTTTGGTGTGAAATGGGGTCGCTTTTACAAGAGACGGAAGTAAACTATATATTGAAAACAGAGCTGAAGACCGGCAGTCAGGAGCGGAAAGCCCTTCAGATTGCAGCGCATGCGGGAGGACTGTTTATCGATCGTTTACCGTATGGGTTGTGGATTTCAGCCGTTCAGGAACAAGATATACCTTTTGCTTTAAATTTAAGCCGTACTATCTTGCAATCGGCAGGACTGAGGCGTTATAAAACGGAGTTTGTGAGTTGTCCCGGTTGCGGGCGTACGCTTTTCAATTTAGAAGATGCTGTTGCAAAAGTAAAACAGGCTTTTTCTCATTTGGAGAAATTAAAAATTGCTGTCATGGGATGTGTTGTAAATGGTCCGGGGGAAATGGGAGATGCGGATTATGGATATGTCGGGGCCGGAAATGGCAAAGTCAATCTCTATAAAGGAAAACAGATTGTCCGGACAGCAGTTCCTGAACAGGAGGCTATAGCTGCTCTGGAACAGTTGATACGGGAAAACGGAGATTGGTGTGAACGGTAAAAACAGGGCGTTTCTCCTTTATAAAAGGGAATAAAAGAGTAGAAACGATCCGATAAAACTGACCGTGCTTCGCCGGGGGAGGAAAAAACCTGTTTCTCTTTTCCTTAGAGCTGAAGTTTTATTCCTCGGCGAAGCGTTCATGTTTTTTTCGGAACGGAAGCTTTTAACTGATGTCTGAACATCCGAACCGTTTATTGCAACCGGAAAGTTGCCAGAACAGCTTTATGGTCGGTCGGCCATATGCCTAAAGGTTTCCGGATCGGATCAGATGTCGTTTCTGTAATGCGTTCTCCCCGGAGAATATCTCCTTCCGGACCGATCAGGATGACGTCTGTCAGGGATAAACCTTTGAAGGGGGCGTACATGATAAAATCAATCCGATCCCGGTCGTCTGCTTCCGGAGACCAGACTAATTTTTTCAAAGCTATATCTTTACAGTCGGCGGGGCATGTAAATCCAGGGTGAGTGAGGGGATTCGGATAGATTTCGCGGTAAGCGTCCTTGTAACCGGCTTTTTCCAGCATAAGGGAAACATCCCAGGGAATCACGAGTCCCTGATGGTCGCGAATGTTTTTAGTTGCCTCCGTCCAGTCGAGGTGTGAAGGCTCATTGAAATCTCCGCCCAATATCACGATACGCCCGGCAGCCTGGTCTTTGGCTGCTTCCCGGAGAAAACAAGCGATAGCGTCATCCCGTACGGAAAGACGGTTCAGATAAAGTACCGAATCGGTATCCGTTACCGGTTCTTCCTTTTCCCAAGTATTTCCGTTATAGCCGCGTACATCGTAATAAGCACAGTTCCGGTAATCCAGATGAGCAGTATAAAGGGCGACTTCCGTATTTCCTATATGGGTGAGGCCTTTGTAAATACTTCCCCGGTCGTCTTTTAACGGATAAACAGTGATACTGTCTGTAATCGGGTAACGGCTTAGCAATCCGGAATCTTCAGAGTAAAAAGAGTAGTATGTTTCTCCTCTTTGCTTTAAGGCTTCTACAATCCGGTCACAAAAACGGGTATGATGGTAATTCCGTACTTCACTTAAAGTTACGAAATCTGCCTGAGTTCGTGCAATTTCATCGGCAACGGCATCAAAACCTTTGTCTACTACTGCTCCTTCTTGCCAGATATTAAACTGAAGTACTTTAAATGTGTTTGCTTGTTGACAGGAAAAACAGCAGCTGATACAAATAAATAGCCATAAAACGGATGCCTTTTTGATTTTCATGATAATTATAATTAAACCTGATAAGTTATATTTTTTGATTTTAGGGTAAATGGTAACTGATAGACAAAAGTACACATTATAATTTTTTTAAAGAAAACAGAATAAAATATTCTGCATGTTAAAAGCATCTGTCAAAAAAGAAATAGAGTGGTAAAAAAGGATAATTCCCCAAACTATTTTGGTGAAATATGAGTTTAAATAAGCAGAGAGAATATGTTTAATAATTTAATACAGAAGTGATATGATGTTCATTTGGTATATTATCATTGGAATTCTTGCCGGTTGGATTGCCGGAAAGATTATGAAAGGCAGTGGTTATGGTTTAATTGTAAACATGATCGTTGGAATTATCGGAGGCGTATTGGGGGGATGGTTGTTCAGCCTGGTCGGTATAGAATCCACGGGCGGTATAATAGGTAGCCTGATTATTTCTGTTGTAGGAGCTATTATTTTACTTTGGTTTGTTTCTCTGGTTAGTCCTAAACGGCGGGAATGAAAATCGGAAAACAGATGTAAGATCGGTTGTCTATGGGATAAAATTTGGCCGGACTTTTATGTTGGGAGAATAGGAAGAAAAAATACAGGTTTTTAAAAAAGATATGTATTTTTGCTTCCTAATGTTCTATCTATGAAAAAAAAGGATCATACTCTTCGTTCTGATTGTGCTCTGTATGGATAAAAGTTATGCTTTTCCTGCAGGTTTTGTTTCCGTTCCGGATTCAATATTTTTTCAAAATTTGTCTATCAGTGATTTCCGAAAAATGCTGATGGATACGACAGTGCAATTAGTGGTTGTCCGGATTCCTGCAGAGTTTGCGGAGGGACATATAGAGGGGGCTCTGAATATAGAGGTAAGAGATACGGATTTTGAAAAAAATATAGAGATGCTTAAACCGGATCGTCCCGTTGCCATACATTGCCGGATCGGAGTATGCGGCCGGAGGGCTATTGGAAAACTGGCCGAAAAAGGATTTTGGATATACAATTTAGATCAGGATTTTTAAGTTGGCAAAAAGAAAAATGCCGGTAAAATCCTTGCTTTAAAATGACAAATAAGGATTTGACAAATGAAGCCGTGTTGCTCTGAAAACTGAATTATCCGAATGTTTTCGTTTTTTGATGAGGAATGACCTATCGGATTTGGTTCAGGCTAATCAGGCGTTTTACTGACGAACGGGCTTTTGGCTTCATTAAAAAGATTCAGGTCAGGCATGTTAATCCTGTTCGCTGGAAAATACCGGTCTGTTTCCATTGAACCCTCTCTGTTCCGAATAAAAGGAATTTTTGATGATTCAGAGACAGCCTGTAAGACTGATTTTCAATCCCGGTTTTTAAATGATCTTTTCAGCTCAAAGTCAGATCTTTAACGTACTATACGAAGACCTACAGATAAATTTACACTGGATATATTTTCCCCTTCCTCAACATCCAGCGTATATTTCGTCGTTCCTCCGGAGGAGTCTTTATACGTGAAGTTATGTATATTACCGACGAGAATACTCATTTTAAAGCCTAAAGCCAATCTATCGGAAAGAGCAAAATCGTAACCAAACGAAATTGTACTGGCCAGACACGCTCCTGTAAGAGTTGCTTTATTATTCTTTTCCTCTGTTACTTCTTTAAAACTTCCATAACCAATAGAACAGCTAAATATAAAAGCATTTCTCCGGAAAGAGGTCGGTATACGGGCAGCGAATGAAGGACCGACATACTGGATTTTAGTATTGTCTTTTATATAAACATTGTTGACCGTTCCTGAATTTTTAGGATTAAAAAAGTAATATTCTATACCCAAAGCAAGTTTCCGTTGCAGGAAAAAATGTAAGTCGATTCCAAATCGTCCACCCAGGCGTGAATCATTGATAAAACCTTTTAATTCTGAATTTCCTTCAGGGGTTTTACCGATCCGATATCCCAGTCCTCCGTTAATGGCGAGCCGGAAAACGGGTTTTTTTAAATAATTTTGTTTGGATTTGAATGCAGAAGAGGATGCTTCGTCCGGATTTGCACCTCTCCAGTTATAATATTCCGGATCATTTTTTTCAGAATTGCCGGTTTGGCGTAAAGTATCGGACATTTGTATAAAAGTAGTATCCTGTGCCTGAACTGCATAGGATATAAAAAAAAGTATATGCAAGCTTAAACCAATAAAAGTTTTCATATATTTCAATCCTTTATTTAAACAAAAATAATTAAGAAATATTAAAATAAAAATAATTTTATGTTTTATTTAAAAAATTTATATTACCACTAAACGGATAAAAATTTTTCTTTTTGTTGCTTTTTCTCTGTTCCTTTATTTTGCTATCAGTAAAGATACGGCAGTTCCAAACGACGTACCGTGTAAACAGGGGGGGCAATAAGTAAATAATATTTATCAGGGTTACTTATCTGGATTTTAGGATTGTTTGTTATACAGACATGCCGGATTCCCACATTCGGATGATCAGTTTTCCTTCTATTTCCTGTTCTGATTTTTCAGACGTTTTTTTAGGGAAGGAACCTATTTGTCATCGGTAGATACGGTTTCTGTACAAATAAAGATAAGGGCTTTGAAAATGAAAAAAGGTTGCCCGGATTTTCCGGGCAACCTTCTATAGGAAGTCTATTTTTATTATTTACTTGCTTCTTCGACAGCAACGGCTACAGCGACCGTGGCGCCGACCATGGGATTGTTTCCCATTCCCAGGAAGCCCATCATTTCTACATGAGCTGGTACGGAAGAAGAGCCTGCGAATTGGGCATCCCCGTGCATACGGCCCAAGGTATCCGTAAAACCGTATGAAGCGGGACCGGCTGCCATATTATCCGGATGTAATGTACGTCCTGTACCCCCTCCTGAAGCCACAGAAAAATATTTCTTTCCGGTTTCCATACATTCTTTTTTGTAAGTACCGGCTACCGGGTGCTGGAAACGGGTCGGATTTGTGGAATTACCGGTGATGGACACATCTACTCCTTCGTGGCGCATAATGGCAACACCTTCCCGTACATCATCTGCACCGTAACAACGGACTTTTGCCCGCTCGCCATTGGAATAAGCTTTTTCTTGCACTATTTTTAATTCGCCTGTATAGTAATCGAATTGAGTTTGTACATAAGTAAAGCCGTTAATACGGGAGATGATCATGGCGGCGTCTTTTCCTAAGCCATTCAGAATAACCTGTAAAGGTTGTTTACGTACTTTATTGGCCGATTTGGCAATGCCGATGGCTCCTTCTGCAGCAGCAAAAGATTCGTGTCCGGCCAGGAAAGCGAAACATCCGGTTTCTTCCCGCAATAACATGGCTGCCAGATTGCCGTGCCCCAGACCTACTTTTCGGTCAGCTGCTACTGAACCCGGGATACAAAATGCCTGTAAACCTTCTCCGATTGCTTCAGCAGCATCGGCAGCTTTTACACATCCTTTTTTTATAGCAATTGCAGCACCTACTACGTAAGCCCATTTTGCATTTTCGAAACAAATCGGCTGTGTTTTTTCACAAATATCATAAGGATTGATTCCTTTTGCATCGCAGATTGCTTTTGCTTCTTCAATATCTTTGATGCCGTAGCTATTTAAAACCGCGTTAATCTGATTAATCCGACGGTCGTAACTTTCAAATAATGCCATATTTTTTAGATTTTAGATTTTAAATTTTAAACCGGATTTCTTTTTCAAGGACGATTTATAATCTAAAATTCACAATTTACTATTTCTTTTTATTCGTGACGAGGGTCGATATATTTAGCAGCTTCTGCGAAACGGCCATAAGTTCCTTTTGCTTTATCCAACGCTTCCTGAGGAGCAATCCCTTTTTTCAAGAAATCGGTGAACTTACCTAGATGAATGAATTCATATCCAATAACTTCTCCTTCTTCATCCAGCCCCATACGGGTTACATAACCTTCAGCCATTTCCAGATAACGGGTTCCTTTGGCTTTGGTACCGAACATCGTACCGACCTGACTCCGTAATCCTTTACCTAAATCTTCCAGACTGGCACCAATAGGCAATCCTCCTTCAGAAAAGGCGCTCTGTGTGCGTCCGTAAACAATTTGCAGAAATAATTCACGCATAGCGGTGTTGATTGCATCACAAACCAAATCCGTATTCAAAGCTTCCAATAATGTTTTTCCCGGGAGGATCTCTGAAGCCATTGCGGCAGAATGAGTCATGCCTGAACAACCGATCGTTTCTACCAAAGCTTCTTCGATGATGCCGTCTTTAATGTTCAGTGTCAATTTACATGCACCTTGCTGAGGAGCACACCAACCAATTCCATGCGTTAAACCCGAAATGTCTTTGATTTCTTTGGAGCGCACCCATTTCCCTTCTTCGGGAATAGGAGCCGGACCGTGATTCGGTCCTTTCTTCACAACACACATGTGTTGTACTTCCTGTGAATAAATCATACTCTAGCTTTTATTGATTAATATATTGTTACACATCACTTTTGCACATACATACCCGGCAAAGATACGGGTTTGTTTGATATAAAAAATAAATAAATTGAGATAAAATTATGCATACGTTTGCAAAAAATTATAACAAATATCAGATTCTATATAAAAAATGAAAAAACGGCCTAATTTATAGGATAGTCAGATGAAATCGCAAAAGATTTTTTTCTTTGGTCAGATTTTTATTTCTGTACCGGAAGAAAATATCCTAAAGGATACCTTATTGACGAAGGATGCATTTTCTTTCGTTCGTTTTTCCTCTGTCCGGGTCTGAGAAAATAGTATGGAATGTCAAAATACCCGAATGTAAAAGGGGAGGTTTTTCTTCCGGCTTGTCCACACTTATTTGCGTTCGCTGATGAATAAAAAGTTAACTTTATCTTGCTTCTCCGATTAATTATTTACTTTTACAAAAAGATTCTCTCTCTATGAATAAGCAAAGTAAAGAGAATGAATGCGGAAATAGAAAGTGGAATAGGGAAAGGACAAAATATCCAATCGGGCTTTGTTTTATTTCTTTGTATTCGGAACTGTGGAAAAAAGTTTGTCCGGTTGGGAATAGGCTGATGTAAATTTAAATACTCAGGAAGTCCGAATTAAATAAAAACGATAATTCAGCGAATATGAAACTGATTGTAATTCTGTTATTCTGTTGTGTGAATCTGTTTGTGTCGGCTCAGGAGTCAGTGTCTCCTATAATTATTGATTCCATTGAAAGTCAGAATTTAAAGCAAGTGCGGAAATTTTGCCTTTATTTGCCGCCACAATTTGATTCTCAAAGAGAATATCCGGCGATTATTGCAACGGACGGACAGCTTATAGTGGAAGGAAATTACGCTCCGGTACTGGATTCCCTTATCAGGAATAAACTGACAGAACCTTTTGTATTGATTGGAGCCTATTCCGATGAAACTCCTGCATGTGGCGTAACGGTCAGAAACCTGGAATATTTGAGACCAGAAAAGAAAAATAAAGTAGCACAGACCTATTTCAATAATCACTATCGGTTTTTTACAAAAGAACTAGTGGAAAAGGTTTTGGCTAAATACCGTATTAAAATACATACTCCTTTCGTGTTTTACGGTTGCTCCAATGGTGGTGATTTCGGGCTGATTCTGTACAGTCAGAAAGAACCTATGTTTACCAGCTATATCTGTCTGTCTCCGGTAAGTACTCAGGCAAACGATTTTAAATATAATACTCAATCCAGACTTTATGTCGCGTACGGAGATGAAGAATTGGTTTTTCCTTTCGGAATCAATTTGGAAGATCTGAGCAAAAAAATGCAAAAATATAAAGGGGATGGTGTATTTGTACAACCTTATGAAGGGGGACATGAAAGGGGAAAATGGTTATTTTTTTTCTGTAGTACCCTGACAGAATTGCTTTGATACATATCAGCTGAGAAGGTACAGGGTGATTTTTTATTGGAAACTTTGCTCTGCTTGTATTAGGATCGGAGATCAAAATAAAATAAAGGGGAAAGAACAACTCAGCTGTGGGGAATTCTTCGGAATAAAATTATAAACTTTGTTTCGGAGGCTTTAAAATGCGGTTTGTTAAGAGAGGCATTCACTATAATTCTTATCTGCTTTTAAAAAGAGAAAAAAACTTTTTAGAATATTGTAAATAAATAGTTATAAAAGATTCAGGTATGGTATGAGAACTTCCCTTATTATTCCGGTAGGTCTGATATTTTAGGGGTAGCTAAAAATTTTCAATCCCTGTTTCGTAATAAAATGTCCGGGAAACCCGATGGATAGGCAGAACTTGGATGCGGAAATGTTAAATATCCATTGATTTGGGAAGAATTCTTTTATGGCTATTGCTTTTTTGAAGGGTTTATTTTAATTTTGAATGTCATGAAATACAGAGAGGAACATAGAGTCGCAGGAATATTGTTTATTCAGGGACAATATGGGATGGTTATGGCCTCTCCTGATGCATTCGTGACTCTTACTACAACGACAACCCCTTTGGGGGTATAATCTGTCATATAGCCAATATTATATTATTCCGATCCAGGTACCGGAAGTTGGCATCCGGAAATTTTTATTATCTCTTCATCGTAAATTCAGAAGTTTAAGGTAAAAAGCTGTCTGTAGGAATCAGTATAGGTGTGGTTTTACCGGTTTTATAAAATGTTTAATTTCAATTTAATTATTATGATTACTGTATATAAATATAAAGGTGCAGTTATGCAAGATCCGGAAGGATTGGTTGCTGTTAAAAATAGAATTCAGGAAAATAGGCCCTGTATCGTAGTTGTTTCTGCTTTAAAAGGGGTTATGCCCCGTTTGCGGGCTTTGTATTCTCAAAGTTTAAAGAAAGGTTCCGGTTTTGAAGAAGAGTTTGCCGGACTTAGAAAGCTGCATACTGATGTAGCAATGTCTTTACTTGCCGGAAATCGGTTGAAAGAATATCAGGAAGAGATGGAGTCGCATTTGGTGGAATTATATGAAATTTTGCATCATGTTGCTCCCGTAAAAGAGGCTTCTTTAGCGATGAAGGATTATATTTTAGCTAAAGGGGATATTTTAGCTTCTTTACTGTTTAGCAAATTATTCGGAAAAGCGCTTTGGAAAGATTCCCGGAATTTTATTGTGACCAATAGTAATTTCGGGGCTCCTGAAATAGAGTGGGAAGAGAGCTGTCAGGCTGTTCGCCGGGAGTTCGGACAGTTGGAAGGAGTGGCTGTTGTACCGGGATATTGCGGGAAGACTAAAACCGGTTATACCATTTCCCTGGGCCGGGTCGGTTTGTCTCTGACAGCATCTTTAATAGAATCTGCTTTTCAGGAGGGTAGAGTCGCATAGTCCTCTCCCGGAAAGGAGAGTAGATCATCCCGGATATTCAGTAGAGAATGTCCGGGATTAGTATAAAATATCCACAGAAAGAAAAGGGTATTTTCTGTTTTTCTCTTCGTTTTTGTCCGATCTGATTCATCAGAAGAAAAACTTAAACTATTCTTAAAAATGAGGTAAAAAGGTATATTCCCTTCAAAAATCTTTATTTTAGCCAACTAACGTTATGCAACTATTGAATTTATAATCGGATCTGAAATGAAAAAAAAGTATGGATTTCTTTTAACATTGCTGGTAATTGTTTTTCAAATTACTTTAGCCGGAACTACCGAAAAGAAAAAGTTATTGACTGACGGGCCTTATCTCCTGCACGAGCAAAATGAGGGGTTGCGTATGATTCGGGTGGATGAGGCCGGAGCATTGAAAGACACGGTCTACAAAGTTGTCCCGGCTGATTTTTCGTTTCCGGTTGTATCCCAGGATGGAAAACACCGGTTCGACGTACAATTACATCCTTTTAAACGCCAGCCGTATAAAATATCCCAACCGGAAAAAGTAATGGTCATTTCTGATCCTCACGGGAACCTGGATTGTTTTGTATCTATTTTAAAAGGAGGGGGAGTGATAGATGAGCGTTACACATGGAAGTTTGGAAAAAATCAGTTAGTCATTATTGGGGATGTGTTTGACCGGGGAGAAGATGTATTACCTATCTTTTGGCTGATTTATAAATTGGAACAGGAGGCGGAGAAGACTGGCGGACGGGTGAGTTTTATGCTGGGTAACCACGAGGAAATGGTGTTGAGGGGCGATTGCAGATATACCAAAGACAAATATAAAGAGCTGGCAAAACAATTAGGACTTTCTTATGAGGAACTCTGGAGGCAAAATTCTGAATTGGGGAGGTGGCTGGAAAGCCGGAATCTGGTTCAGATCATTGGAGATAATTTTTTTGTACATGCCGGTTTAAGTACTGATTTTTTAAAAAGGAAAGAGCCTTTATCTGCCATCAATGAAACAGCAGGCGGTAATCTTTTTTTGAACCGGGAACAACGTAAAAACAATTCGGATTTATCGGCTTTCATTTTCGGAAGTTATGGCCCTTTTTGGTATAGAGGAATGGTGAAAAGTGAAGATCGTTACCGTCCATTGCCGGAAAAATCTTTAAAGCAATTATTCCGGAAATACAAAGTAAAAAGAGTGATAGTGGGTCATACTATTTTTGACGATGTCACTACTTTTTATAACAAGCGTGTAGTAGCTGTAAATGTCGATAATGCGAAAAACAAAAAGAAAGAGAGAGGAAGGGGTATACTTATTGAGAAAGAGAAAGTTTCTGTGCTTTACGATTCAGGTAAATTGAAACCCCTTATTCCTTAAACAATAACAGATAAATTTGCATCCGGAAATTTATAATTAATGATTGATATATATTCTTATATATTTCAACTGCGATAAATTTGTAATTTATTTGATTCTCCAAAAAGAAAAAATACAATTAAAACCGGGTTTATACTTATTAAGGAAATTAGGAAAATATTGATCAATAAAGTTTGGATGAAATTTTATCAGATTGGAAGAAAAATGCCTTAAACAAAAATTAAAAAAAACGAACATTTATTTTGTGCAAATATACGGATATTATTTATAAAAAAAAGCATTCAGTTATTTTTTTATAAGTATTTATTCGGTTCCAAAAAAATATAATAAAAATATAATTGTAGGAAGAAAAAGTTTTGATCGCTTTTATCTTCCTTATTTTCAGATAATTAATTATAATCACTTTCTTCTTTTTATTTTTGAATTTTCTATGAGAGCTTTAAAAAAAAGCTTTTTATATTTATTTATAAAATATTATTATAAAATCACATTTTCTGCTTCGAGAATAATAATCACTTCTGTTTATAGAAAACAAAGAGAAAAATTTTATTTCCAATATACGCCTATAAATGTAACTTTTTGATTATTAGTTGTTTGTATTTTTATTTCTTCTTTACTTTCCCCTTAAATGGTCAATTTCAAATTTAATTAATTCGTTTATTATCAACTTATTAAACGCCTTTTTAAAGGTTCGTTTTTAGAGGAAGTTTATGCCTTTAAAAAAAGGACATGAAAGGTATAATATGTTTTTTATGAGTAAGGATATACAATTTAATAATTACTAGAATGAAAAACAAATTTTTACGATTTCTTATACCTCCGGATTAGGGTAGAAGAATACAGGAAATACAAAAATTCATATTAAAACTTAGAACTCGAAAGTTACGGGGGAAAGCGTGACTTGAATTTAATTACTTAATATAACTTTATTATTATGAACAAAAAACGGAAATTTATAAGTATTGCACTGGCAGGTGCTTTATTTTTTGGGGTCGCAAGTCCTACATTCGTTGCTTGTAATTACGACGACGATATTGATAATTTGCAGAGGCAGATTGACGACATTAACGTGACAATCTCTGAATTACAAGGACTGATTGATAGCGGTTATTTTATCAAATCGATTACCAATACGGAGGATGGGATCTCCATTTTGATGAGCAATAACAAAACTTATACCATTACAAATGGTAAAGATGGTCAGAACGGTCAGGATGGCAAAAGTGTCGCCTGGACAATCGGTCAGGACGGTTATTGGTATAAAGACGGCGTAAAAACCCAGTATAAGGCTGTTGGAGTGGATGGTAAAAACGGTAAAGACGGCCAGAACGGTAAAGACGGCAATGATGGTAAAGATGGTCAGGACGGTAAGGACGGCCAGAATGGTAAAGATGGTCAGGACGGTAAGGACGGCAAATATTATGTGCCGAATCAGGAGACTGGCTATTTTGATATTTATCAGGACGGTAAATATATATCCTCTACAACTATCAGTTGGAGAGCAACCGGTATCAGCGCTATTCTCAACGGTAATACGTTAACTTTGACAGGTGTTAAGGGAGAAGCCAGTACAGTGGTTATTTATATTGGTAAACAGCTTGGATCGGTTTTGTTTGTGCCTGAAGTGATGAGTTCTGTCGTTTCTTATCCGACAACTACAGATGAATTTTATCATTTAACTACTTATTTGGATGAGAGTAAATATAATGCTTCGACAAAAGTGTTTACAGCCCAATCGAACTGGAAAAAATCGAATATTGTAAATATGCTTTATCGTCTGAATCCCGAAGATGCTTATGTAGACGATCTCACATTTGCGACGTTCTTGAATCGCGGAGTTTCTACACGGGCTGCTGCTGCTAATGATAAGTTTGATTTGCTTTCTGTTCAGGATAAAACCTTTGAGAAAGGTATCGCTTCCGTATATGCAACAATTGATCCTTCTGCATTGAGTTCTGAACCTAAAAATGATATTGTAGCTCTGCAAGTATGGGTAGGACAAAATGCGGTTACTTCTGATTATGTTCATGTTTCGTCTTCTGCACTTGACGTGATTCTGGCTGATAGTGTGAAAACGGTAGTGGGGAGTCCTGCAGTGGAATTCTATACGCGGACGAAGAGTATAAAAGGAGCAAAAGAAAATGATGCTTTTATTAAACAATATGTCGGATTGGATGCTGAGGCCAATTTTTCTTTCAAATATGATGGATCTATTGATTTAAAAGAGAAAGTAGGTCTCTATTCAAATATGAAGAACGAGTATTTAGCTAAACTTGGATTTGTTGGCATGAGTTACGAATTTAGCCTTCCAACAGAATATAATGCTAATGATGAGCAAAAAACCAATCAACAGTGGTTTGTTGAAATTAACGATGGTGTTGTAAAAGTAAATGCAAAGAATTTGGAAAACGGACTGACGCCGGCTATCGGACGGACACCTGTTGTTCGTGTGGATGCTTATTTGACAGCTAACGGTAGTGAAAATAAATATCTGGTTGCTTCTTCCTATATCAAATTGTCAATCGAACGTACAGCTCCTCAGCCTGGAGTTGAGAAACCGGATTATTCAGTCAATATGAGTGGTGTTAAGGAATATGAATATCATTCAGTAAGTGCAGCAGGTACTCTTGTGGTCAATATGCCTTGGACAGATATCAATAATAGCCTTTATGGGTTGACGGGCCTGACTTCTCAGAATTTCTGGAATTATTACGGAGGTGCTAGCGATACGTATACCCTGAAAATTTCTACTATTAATAAATCAAATCAGCAGATAAATCTTTTATATGAGCAAATAGCGGCTGATCAAAGCTGGATGACGGGAAATGCTACTATTCCTGGCATAATTTTCAGTGTAATGTTGAATAAGGGAGCTCAGACAACTTCAAATATTCAGTTGGGCATAAATAATCTTATCAGGACCGAAAATACGTATAAGGATATAGATGGCAAGGGTGCTAAATATCTCGTTGAGATCATAATCCCGTCTGATAATAAGATGGTTTATGGAGATTTCAGACTGAAACAGGAATTCTATGTAAGAGAAGATTGTAAGAACTTTACCTATAATCCATTGTATTATTACGATAATTATTCAGGTACTTCCAATTGTATTGTAGTAAAAGGACAGTTGAATGGTTCTTGGGAAATGTCTTCTGTAGTCAGTGAACATTTTGAAATGATTGGCGGCAAGAACATTTTCGGTTATTTCAATACCATCAATAATGTTAAGACATTGCAATTCCAGTGGAAGTCAGGTGTTACCGGCGTAACTCCGGGAGCAAATCAGGTAATGAATGCAGACTTTACTGTTGCTTTGGATAAAGCCATGACAAAGGGTTCTGAAGTGAAGAACATGACTTACAAGACGGTATTGGTTAACGGTGAGGAATGTAATTTCAATTACAATATTGTATTTGTCAATCCGTTTATAGCAGGAAATGCAAATACGGTGAGTGTATACGGTAACGGTATTGGAGAAAACACCGGAGAAACAATGCCTCAGGTACTTGTTCTTGACAATGATAATGACCATATCTATAGTTATGATGCTGCAACTAATGCTTTAGTTTTGAGTGATAAAGCTACTAACGACTATAAAGTTGCCGTTCCGACTGTCGAATATTCATTTGATAAGACCGGAGCCGATTATAAGGAATTGGTGAATAACATGTCTCAAGGTTCTATCTTGAAAGTTGACGCTGCTACCGGTACGTTCACTTGGAAGAACGAAGGTGCTCAGTTGAAGAAAGATTATAACCTGACGGTTATTGCTAAGGTTACATTTGCTAATCTCTCTGAAGTACAATGCCGTATTCCGGTTGTACTGACAGCAACCAAATAATGGTTACTGTTTCCTGAAAAATAGTCCGCATAAGGTTAAGGGCTGTCTGATTTTAGACAGCCCTTTTTATTAACAGCTAAGTGTATTGAAACGAAAATCACTGAAAATCTGAAGATCTGGCTTCCTTTTTTATTTCACATTTTTGTAATCCTTTTGATTTTGTGGCATTCATTATTTTATTTAGCTTTGAAAATTATAAGAGAGAAAGGGATAGTTTGAAATTTATCTATATAAAAGTGCGAAATATGAAAAAGACATTTTATTTATTATTATTTGCATTAGCTGTTATGGGGGTATTTCTGCAATATCAGAACGCTCCTAAAGACAAAAAGGCTAAATATGTTTTTTATTTTATCGGGGATGGAATGGGTGTAAACCAGGTAAATGGTACGGAAATGTATTTGGCTGAAAAAGAAGGCAAAATCGGACTGAAACCTTTGAATTTTACGCAATTCCCGGTCGTAAATGTAGCTACAACCTATTCAAAGTATAATTCTGTAACCTGTTCTGCTGCCGCAGGTACGGCTTTAGCTACCGGTAATAAGACGAAAAATGGCACTATTGGAATGGATAGTCTGCATAAGGCACCGCTTTATAGTGTGGCTGTAAAAGCGAAGAAGGCTGGTAGAAAAGTAGGGGTTACAACCAGCGTCAGTGTGGACCATGCGACTCCTGCTGCTTTTTATGCCCATCAGCCCAATAGAAATATGTATTATGAAATCGGAACCGACTTACCGAAAGCTGGTTTTGACTTTTATGCAGGAGCCGGATTTTTGCGGCCGGACAGTAAAACAGATTCTACTGCTATCAATCTGTTTAAATTGTATGAGCAGGAAGGCTATACTGTCATAAGAGGTATGGAAGAATTTACTGACAAAAGCGGGGAAGCTGTCAAAGTGATCTTCATTCAAGAGGAGGGAAGCGATGAGGGAAGTCTTCCTTATGCTATTGACCGCAGGGAAGGAGATCTCACATTGGCTCAGATTACAGAAAATGCCATCCAATTTCTGACCCGGGATAATGATAACGGTTTTTTCCTGATGATAGAAGGGGGAAAAATTGATTGGGCTTGCCATGGAAATGATGCTGCGACTGTCTTTACTGAAATTGTGGATATGTCTGAAGCTGTCCAGAAAGCGCTGGATTTTTATAAGCAGCATCCGGAGGAAACACTCATTGTTATAACGGCAGACCATGAAACGGGAGGAATAGCATTGGGCACAGGGAAATATGCCTTAAATTTACAGGCTTTACAATATCAGAATCTCTCGAAGGATGAATTGACGAATGCGATTCAGGATTTGCGGAAAACAAAAGGAAATAAAGTATCCTGGGAAGATGTGAAAAATTTGCTCGGCGAAAAGCTCGGTTTTTGGAGAGGAATTCAGCTGAATGAAGAACAGGAAGCGTTATTGAAGAAAGCTTATACCTCTACTTTCGGTTCGAAGAAGACAGAAATGGAAAAAAATCTCTATTCTGAAAATAGCCGGCTGTCGGCGGAAGCTATCCGGATTTTAGATTCGATTGCTATGATCGGCTGGACAAGCGGAGGACATTCGGCAGGGGTTGTCCCCGTATATGCAATCGGCATCGGTTCCCAACTTTTTACGGGAAAATTGGATAATACAGATATTCCTAAAAAAATTGCAGAAGCTGCTGCTTATTAATAACAGATTCCTGAAAATTAGCATAAATGCCCGAAAATTTATTTTTTGGGCATTTATTATTTAGTGAAACTAAGCTTGAAGAACCTTTTCCTGAAAATAATCTGAATTAAAAAGAGTTTAAATAATCAGTAAATTTTAAATTTTTTTTTCTAAGTCAGGTTTTCCGGATCTTTTTATTTAGAAGATTTTATCGCTTCTTCAGAAGATTTGTGATTATTTATGGGAATAAGTTTATTTGTTGTTTTTCCGAAGGATTTTTCTAACATTTTTTATAATCTGTATTTCACCAAACCTACCGGTTTTTCTAACATTTTTTATTTTAATTCTTTGAGTCTCAAAATATTTATTTCGTATTTTCGAAAGTTTTTGAGTTTTGTCTTGTCTATAAAGAAGTAAGTCCGGTGGTATGGGTGAACAAGAATTGGTGAAAAGAATATTGGAAGGGGATGAGAAAGCTTTCCGTTTGTTTGTCGACATTCATAAAATAATGGTTGTCAACACTTGCCATGCCTTTCTTCATAACCGGGAAGAAGCGGAAGATATCGCTCAGGACGTTTTTATTCAGGCTTTTGAGTCCCTGAAGTCTTTTCGTTTTGACTGTAAGCTTTCAAGCTGGCTTTACCGGATGAGTGTCAACCGGGCAATCAATAGTTGCAAATCGTTTCATAAGCGCCGGATAAAATTGAAATTAGATGAAGCGGAACAACATTTTGACTTTCCTTCAGAAGAAATACCGGTACAGGAAAAGATGGAAAATCAGGAAAGGAGAGAACTTCTACACCGGGCGATAGACAACTTACCGGAAAATCAGCGGAAAGCCATTATTTTGAATAAATATGAAGATTTGTCCTATAAAGAAGTAGCCGATATAATGAATATCAGTGTGAGTGCGGTGGAATCTCTGATTTTTCGGGCAAAAACGAATTTAGAAAAAAAATTAAAACCGATTATCGGACAGAATAAAATGATGTCTCAGAAATAAAATATGATAATATTCAGGTTATGGAAAAGGTAAAAAGGAGATATTGGATCTATTGGTTCAATTTAATTTTTCTGGTAGCAAATACAGCTTTTTTTGTCTTTACTTTTATGGGCAGCGGACAACGGAAAACTGACGAACGAAAGATTATTTCCAATGAGTTTTTGAGGAAAGAACTCAAACTTTCTGATGCGCAATATGCTTCCTTATGCGAGATGGACAGTAAGGTACAGGAAAGATATGAACGGGTCCTGAAATTATTGTGCCGGAATCGGTATAGGCTGATGAGTGAATTGGCAAAACCTCAACCTTCAATCGAACAGTTGAATAAATTGGCTAAATCCATTGGATTTATGCATGCGGCTTTGAAGACACAGACTTCCCGGCATTTGTTAAATATCAAAAAAATTTGTGATCCGGAACAATCCCGGAAATTGGAGCAAATTTTCAAAGAGTTGCTGGAAATAGATGCACATTGTGTGGAATGTAAGAATAAATGTAGCCAGGAAGAAAAATGTAAAAAATCCCCAAAGTTCTGTCCTTATCATGAAGAATTGAAAGATAGTCTGGAAAATTTCGTTTTCCCGGGAAAAGAGGGAAAAAATATAATGGGAAAGGCGCAATAATTGGAAATAAGGTTTGTCTAATAGTAAAAGCGTATAAAATGAATCTGGAACAGCTAATCCAAGAAGATCGAATTCAAAACGTAAGGCCCGGTTTTTACGAAGGCATCCAGGTCCGGATGAAAGAACGTATAGAAGTAAAAAAGATAAACCGCGTTTTCGTCCGCCGGCATTTATGGATGAGTTTAGCTGCCGGCATTATTATTGGTCTATTGATAAATGGAATTCAAAAATACCGTTTTGAACACGATCGGCCTGCTATATTGAAAGAATGGATGGAGAACCATTATATGAATGATGTGGATATGGAACGCTTGGATAATTATTTTTTTTAATTCGGAGAAGTGCGTAAATCAGTATAAAGAAGAGTAGTGGGGTGTAAAGTGAGAAGGAAACGGAATAGATATTTTTGATAATCAGGTGTTAAAAAAGAAGGCAATTTTTTCAGTTGGGAAAGATTTGCCGGATGAATAGACTTTTTGCAGAAAGTGCGTGGTGAATTAACGGCTAATCCTATAATTTGATTTATTATGAAGTGTAAGATGTGGTTTATAGTGAGTGTTGCTATTTGGCTGGCTGTACCGGTTTCTGTCTGGGGGCAGTCGTCGAAGGTGGCGCTGTCCGGTACTGTTTCGGATGCTAAAAACGGAGAAACAATGCCGGCTGTTGTCGTGAATATTAAGGAATTGAATTTGTGGGTAACCTCTGATATTGATGGAAATTTTCATTTCAAGAATGTCACTCCGGGAACGTATACCTTGACGGCTTCTTGTTTGGGATATGAGGATTACTCCATAAAGATTGCCCTCAATAAGACTGTAGAAAATTATAAATTGAAATTGAATGCACAATCTTTAGCATTGGATGAAGTAGTGGTAACAGCTAAGGAGGGAGGTAAATTGAATAGTTCGTCGACGATCAGCAAGACGGCTATCGACCATCTTCAGGGAGCCAGTCTGACGGACGTCATGCAGTTGTTGCCGGGCTCTGTCACAACGAATCCGGATTTGACAAAGATCAATAAGATTTCCATACGGGACATATCGGGGGATGACGCTACTAATGCCTTGGGTACTGCTGTCATTGTAGATGGAGCTAAACTGTCGAACGATGCTAATTTACAAACCCGTAACAGTTTGAGTGCGTTTGAGACGACAAGCGGGACGGGGGTAGATGCCCGTCAGGTTTCGGTGGATAACGTGGAATCAGTTGAGGTCATCCGGGGAGTTGCTTCTGCAGAATATGGGGATATGACTTCCGGGGCTGTCGTCGTCAAGACGAAAGCAGGGAAGACTCCTTTTATGGTCCGTTTTAAAACAGATCCCAATATTAAACAGGTATCGGCAGGGAAAGGCTTTTCGTTGGGAGAAAACAAAGGTTTCTTTAATGTGGATGCCGAATATGCCCGTGCTTTTAAAGATGTCCGGACGCCTTCAAAATCTTTTGACAGACTTACTGCTCAATTCGGATATTCCAATATTTTTAATCCGGATAAACGTGCTGTAAGTTTTAATGCAAAATTGAAAGGAGTCTTTTTAAAAGATAAATATAAAAGAGACCCGGATCAGGTGAAGGACGAAATATATAAAGCCCAGGAACAACAATTCAGTTTAAACCTGTATGGAAACTGGATGGTACAGAAACCTTGGCTGACAAATGTTAATTACAATCTTTTCGGTTCATACGGAAAACAGGATAACCGGGAAAAAGTCTGGAGAACGCCCGGACGAATTCCGAGTATAGCCGAGACTACGACAGGAGAACACGAGGGCATTTTGTTGCCGTATGAATATTTCAGTGACCTGAGAGTTGAAGGTAAACCGATTTATATTACCGCTAAAGTAACTGCCAATGTTGCGGGCAAATACGGATCTGTGTATAATAAATTTTTATTGGGGGCGGAATGGTCAACGAAAGGAAATGAAGGAAAAGGAAGGACTTTCGATGCCCGGCTGACTCCTTCCCAAAATCTGCGTCCCCGTTCTTTTAAAGATATTCCTTTTATACAGGAATATACCGGTTTTATTGAAGATAAAGTGACTTTTACCTTAAATAAAAAATCTTTGGAACTTTCTGCCGGATTGCGTTTTACCAATATTGAAACCCGGGATTATGATTACGATGTGGTTTTGGATCCTCGTATTAATGCCCGCTTCGTATTTTTAGACAATAAATGGAGTAAGAAAGGTTTACAGCATTTGAGTGTACGTGCTGGCTGGGGTATCCTGCATAAAATGCCGGGACTGGCTTATCTTTATCCGGATCCTTCCTATGTGGATAAATCCAGTTTTTCATACAATGACGAAGAAAATAATTATTCTTTGGGAGTAATGACGACCATGGTGACGGAAACGAGTAACCGGGATTTGGAATTACCGAGGAGTACAAATGTCGAAGTGGGAGTAGACCTGAAATTTTGGGGAATCACGGCGAATCTGGCATATTTTAATGAAAAATTGAGAAAAGGTTTCAGTTTTGCCGGAGCTGCCCGTCCTTTTTTCTACCGGGAATACGATTTGGTAAATGAAAGCGGAAAGCGGCCTCAGTTTGTTAATGGGGTAGTGGAAGTGGATGGTAAACCGGTCGATTATTCGATCCGGGAAACGTTTGCGACCTATAGACGTGCAGCTAATGGCGTGAGTAATGATAAATGGGGAATAGAGTATAGCTTGGATTTTGGTAAGATAAAGGCTATTTCGACTTCGGTTATTGTCGACGGGGCTTATTTTTACAATAAGCAACTGGAAAATGATCTGCAAATGTTATATGAGACCTCTAATTTCAGCGGGGGAGTTAAAGACTTTCCTTTTGTATGTCTTTATGCAGGTAATAGTACAAATTCGGGGACAAATGGCACGAAAAGCCAGCGTTTGAATACCAATATCCGGCTGGTGACCCATTTACCAAAGTTGCGCCTGATTTTTACACTGACAGGACAATGCGTCTGGATAGATAAAACACAACGTTTAGCGGAATATCAGGGAAGAAGTCTTTTGTATTACAGGGATCAGGACAAAAATATTGTGGATGGAAGTAATCCGGATGCAATTGCGGCTATTTGTGTGGACCCGATTGCTTATATGGATTTAGAAGGTACGGTTCATCCGTTTACAGAAGCAGAACGGCAAAATCCGGATTTCGATCGTTATATCCGGACTTCCCGCCCGGAATATTTTACAATGGATTCCCAGAATCCTTATTTTATGATGAATATGCGACTGACAAAAGAGATCGGTAAGATTGCTTCTTTATCGTTTTATGCAAATAATTTTACGAACTCCCGCCCCAGAAGATTTTTCCGTTCCGGAGCGTACTACCAGCGTTTGAATACAGAGATGTCGTTCGGGGCTGAACTGCAATTGAAGTTTTAATGTTTTTAAATTGTAAGATTATGAAAATATACAATATAATCGTTTTTTCCCTTCTGCTGTGTTGTACCGGGTGTTTGAAAGAGGAAAAAGAGAGTTTGCCGGTCCGGATTCAAATGATTTTTCCGGAGGAATTGCAGCAGGTAGATAAATCGGGTGTAAATGTGAAATTGTTTAATACGATAACCGGTTTGACTTATAATGTCGTGACGGATGCTTCCGGGGTGGCAGTCAGTAATGTAGAATACGGTTTTTACGAAGCAATTGCTCAGAAAAAATATCATGTAGGGAGCGAAGTCCGGGTGGTAAATGGCCGGATCGAGAATATGATACTGACTCCGGAAAATGGGGATAATAAGGATTTTTATTCGATGAATTTAATCTCGGCTGTTTTGCCTCAGCTGGTCATTAAAGAAATTTATTATGCCGGTTGCTTGGATGATATGGGGAATAATTACAATAAAGATACTTATATTTCTATTTACAATAATTCTTCAGAAGAGGCCAGTCTGGACAGTTTATGCATTGGTTGTGTCAATCCGCTTACGAGTGCCGGTAAAAGCACTTTTGTAAAAGAAGACGGTTCTTTGATGGATCAGTTGCCTTTGGCTTATCTGGCTTGGCAGGTTCCTTCCGGCTCGGCTAAAGTCCTGAAGCCGGGGGAGGAAGTAATCATAGCCATCAATGCTGTCAATCATGCACAGAGAGCCGGAAATTCCGTGAATTTAGCCGTAGCTGACTATGCTTTCTGGGATTCTGATTTGACAAAAGAAGAGGTTCCGGCTCCGGGAGTGGTACCCCTTTACAAATTTTGGAAAGAAGGGACCTCAACAGCTTTCAGTGTTTCTCAAACCGGCCCCGCTATGATTCTCTTTAAGATTAAGGGAACAAATGCGGCAGAATTTGCGGGTAATCCGGATAATTTAATGAAAGATCCTGCTAAACCCAATGTAAATACCCGCTACCTGATGATTCCTTCAGATTGGGTAGTTGACGGGGTGGAATGTGTTATCAGCCAGACACAGGCCAATAAACGATTGACGACCAATGTAGATGCCGGATTTATTTTTATAGAAAACCGGAATCAGGGATTGGCTGTCGTCCGGAAAGTGGAAAGCATTGAAGGAGGAAGGGTCGTTTATATGGACACAAATAATTCAAGTGAAGATTTTGAGATAAAATCGGCCAGCCTGAAACAATAAACCGAGGTCAGCAACTCATAAAATCAGATACATTATGAAAGTTAATAAAATATATATCCTTGTTTTAAGTCTGGTATTTACCGGAATTGCCGGAGTAAATGCACAGACAGGGGAATCGGAGAAATATGCATATCGTATGGAGCGTATCAGGACCGCTAACCCCTGGAATACTTCATATAATTCGGCTGGTTTGGTTTTTAACCGGAATGAAGATTTTTCACTTGTCCGTTTGGGTTATGACTATCAGAAAGGGAGTTACCGGAATGTGTTTGAACCTACTTCGGAAGGGCAGTTTAAACTGAATACAGAATCTTTCCGGAAAATAAAGAAAGTGTATTTCTACGGGAATTTCGATTTTGATTATTCTCACCGGCAGAATAAAGCTTGGGCAAGTGTGCTGGATCCGTACCGTACGCCTGTTTTTTTGGCGGACTCCACTCCTGGCAGACAGACTTTGGAACTTTACCGCGTAAACGGAGGTGTTGGATATGAATTGAATAAACATTTTGCAATCGGTGGACGGATGGATTTTGAAGTAGCCAATAACGCTAAAAAAAGAGATGCACGGAATAAGAATGTTTATATGTCTTTACAAATTGCTCCGGGAGTCATGTACCGGAGTAAATGGATGAATCTGGGGTTGAATTTTATCTATGGCAGGAGAACGGAAAAAGTAGATATCCGGATTTACGGAACCGGACAAAACCATGAGATTTTCGAATTTGACGGCCTGTGGTTTTATACTTCTGACGTGATTAAAGAATCCGGGACGATGGAAAGGGAGTACCGCGATAATATTTATGGAGGGGCTGCCCAATTGGAGTTATATGGGAAACGGTGGAGATTCTTTAATCAATTGGCTGTTACGAAAGGGAAAGAAGAGATATTCCGTAATAAAGCCGGAGATGACAGGGGAGGAGAGGTAGAGACCCTTGTTTATGACTACGACGGAGCTTTGCAAATCACAGGAGACAAGTATGACCATCGTTTGAAATGGGCTGCAGATTTTACAACAACTCTCCTTTTCGAGAATCTCCAGCGTTCTGTTATTATCGACCAATCGAGCCAGATTGTGCAGTACGGACGAAAAAATAAATCGGATATCGACGCAGTAAAAGCCGACGTGAGCTATACACTTTACCGGAATCGTACGGCTTATAACAGTTCCTGGAATCTGACCGCCGGAGGACGGGGGTATATACGGGAGAACAGATACCGAATGTTTCCTGTAGAATTTAAGCACGAGGTAAAAAGTCTGGAAGGTTATCTGGACTTTACTAAAAATTTCCTGTTTAAAAAAGGAATGCTGGATTGTGGAATCGGTGGGAGTTATGCGGAGGGCAGCGGTACTTTGCTGGACCGGAATAGGGTATCTCCGGAAGAACGGCCGGATATTGATTTATACAAACAACGAAAAGATTTGCTTTGGCAGGAATATGAGTTTTTGACATCCGATAAGTTTTCGCTGAATGCCCGCTTCAGGTATACATACTTTTTAAATAAGGAGAAGGGAATGAGTTTATATGCAGACGCCCGCTTAAATTATTTAAAAGTAATCAGCGGTATATATAAAAGTAGAGAACGGGCAGGTATACAGGCTGTTATAGGTCTGGCTTTTTAAATCAGTGTGCGCATCAATAAAAAGAAAATAAAAACATATTAATTAATTATCCTGATGAAAAAAATAAAAAATAATGTGTGGCGTCATGTGTTGCAATTGGGTGTAATTGCAATTATTGCTGGTTTTATCCTGAAAGTATTTTTGGGAGGTAGTCCGGCTGATGTGGAAGCTTATTGCCCCTTCGGAGGCTTACAGTCTTTAGCAACTTTTATTAGTTCAGATACATTGGCTTGCAGTATGTCAGTGGTACAGATTACAATGGGAATTGTACTGGCCCTGGCCGTAATGTTGTTCAGTAAGTTATTTTGTGGTTATGTTTGTCCTCTGGGGACGCTCACGGAATGGATGAACGAATGGCGTAAAAAAATGAAAATCGGATTTGTGGTGAAAACAGGTTCCGTAGGAGATAAACTATTGAGAGCGATCAAGTATATTTTATTGTTTGTCATTTTTTATATGACAATCACTTCCAGTGAGTTGTTTTGTAAAAACTTTGATCCCTATTACGCTTTTGCTACCGGTTTTAAAGGAGAACTGACTGCTTGGATGGCGGTAATCTCTGTTTTCGTTCTTTTCGCGGGGAATTTGTTTATCGGAATGTTCTGGTGTAAATATGTCTGTCCGTTAGGAGCGTTGAGTAATATTTTCAAGTTTACGCTTACCTTTATTGTTTTGGTAGCCTTGGCAGGAATTGCCGGATATGCCGGTCTGGTAATGAATTGGATTTGGATGCTGGGAGCTGCTGCCGTTATCTGTTATTTATACGAAATCATCTATTATAAGAGTAAGGCGTTTCCTTTGTTACGGATAACCCGAGATGAGGAAAAATGTAATAATTGCGGACTTTGTTCCAAACGTTGTCCGATGAGTATAGATGTAGCTCATTTAAAGACCGTCAAACATGTCGATTGTATGCTGTGCGGCGAATGTGTAGGTTCTTGCCATAATCAAGCTGTTCAGATTAACCGGAATCCCAGGTTCCGCTGGTTACCGGTTGTGTTGACTGTTGTTTTATTCTTCTTTGCTGTCTGGATGGGATCTCGCTGGGAATTACCTACAATATCGGAAAAATGGGGGGATGAAGCGAAATGGTCAAAATTAGAAATGTTTGAACGGGACGGCATGAAAACAGTGAAATGTTACGGAAGTTCTAAAGCTTTTGCTGCTAAAATGAAACAGGTTCCCGGCGTGTACGGGGTGACTACCTATGTCAATCGTTTTGCCGTTCAGGTATACTATAACCCGGAAGAAACAACTCAGGAGAAAGTAGAAAGAGCTATGTTTACCCCCACGAAAATGAAGCTGAAAGTTCCGGCTCCGGAAGTGGAAAAACTACAGGTAATAACCATTGGGGTAGAGAAATTGTTTGATAAGATGGACGTTACCTTCCTGTCTAATATTTTCCGTCAGAAAGAAGGATATTACGGGATTATTTCCCAATATGCCTGTCCGGTTCAGATTAAATTGTTTATAGATGCAAATAAACCGGTCGATAAAAAAGAGTTGAGGGAAATTGTAGAAACACATGAATTCGAGATGCTGTTACATGGAGGAGTGAAGAAAAAAGTAAGATGTGATTACGAATTTGTGTCTATGGATTCGAAAATAGATACGATTAGCCGGACAGAATTTTTGAATCTGATGTTTCCTAAAACGAAAACCACTTTTAAAGGAAATGTGGCTAAATATGATACAGATGTCGTAAAAGCGGTGTATGAAATGCCTTATGTAGGACTAGATAAACCATTAATTCAGAGAAGATTGCCTTATTTCGGCAGTTTTATTTCCACTTACGACGGGATTTTAGGTTATGAGACAGCTTTAAAAGGAGATATGCCTGTTATTCGGATTACTTATGTAAAAGGGGTATTAGACGACGGGAAAATCTGGGAAATACTTCAAAGTCCGAAATGGACTATTCATTATACGGATGGACGGGTGGAAGAAAAAGAGGCTCAATTGCCTTTTAAAACGCAGGGAAAAACAATAGAGTAAAAACAAGGTAAAATTGAAGGAATGAAAAGTATATTGAAACATTTAGTTGTTTTGTTGTTGTTGGGATGCCCTGCCGTAGTTCTGGCAGATGAGGGTATGTGGCTGATTAACCTGATGGAACAAATCAACTATCAGACGATGAAGGAAAAAGGCGTTCAGCTTTCTGCGGAAGAAATCTATAGTGAAACCCGGCCTTCTTTGAAAGATGCCATTGTCGCTTTGGATTATGGGAGCTGCACGGGGAGTATCATTTCCCGGAACGGATTGATGATTACCAATCACCATTGTGCTTACGATGACATCCAGAACATTAGTTCTATGGAACACGATTACTTAAAAAATGGATTTTGGGCAAAGAGTGCTGAGGAAGAAATTGTGATCCCCGGAAAAACTGTAATGTTTTTGCAAAAAGTGAAAGATGTTACTGAAGAATACCGTAAAGTGCTGGCAAAATATAATAAACCGGGAGAACATCAATCCTATTTTTCCCGGAGAGCAAGTGCCGAATTGGAGAAAAAGTATAAAGAGAAAGGTATTGAATTGTCCTGTGTACCTATGTTGAGAGGAGACCGGTATTATCTTTTCTACTATAAAGTGTATCCGGATGTACGTTTGGTAGGGGCTCCTTCTGCCAGGCTGGGTGCTTTTGGAGGAGATACGGATAATTGGTCCTGGCCGCAACACAAATGCGATTTTTCGCTATACCGCGTATATGCAGATAAAGACGGGAACCCTGCAAAGTATTCCAAAAATAATGTGCCTCTGCAGCCTAAGTATGTATTACCGGTATCTGTGGCTGGCTTGAAAGAAGGAGATTATGCCATGTTATTGGGATATCCCGGCTCGACGGCCCGTTACACTCCTTCTTTCGGGGTAGCTGAGAAAATTGATGTAACGGATCCGGCAATGGTAAAGGTGAGGGATGTCAAATTAGCTATTTTACGGGAAGCTATGCACGCGGATCCGGAGGTAAAATTACAGTATGCAGCTAAGTATTTCGGAAATAGTAATTATTGGAAATACGCCATAGGGGAAATGAAATATACCCGCCAATATGATGTTGTCGGATTGAAAACAGCGGAAGAAGCATTATTGACGGAGTGGATAAAAAGCGATCCGCAACGAATGGCAAAATATGGGAATTTAGTCGGGGAATTGCGGGAATGTTATGCTTTTCAGGCTCCCTATATTGCAGCGGATATTTACCACAAAGAAGCGATGATCAATGGTTCCGATATATTGCGTTTAGGGCTGCGGTTTAAAGCGGTTGAGGGGAGGATGAAAAAAGATAAATGCTGTAAAATGGAAAAAAATTGCGGCCAATGTCAGAATCTCCGGAAAGTGTGTGAGAACTATTTTAAGGATTATAATGAAAAGGTGGACCGGAAAGTTTTTGCTGCTACTTTACGTTTGTATATAGAAAATATGCATCCCGATTTTATAGCGGCAGAAATAGTGCAATTGGTGAAGAAATTTGGTTATAATTATGAGAAATTGACCGATTATGTCTATGAGCATTCTTTTCTGGCCAATAAGGAAAAACTGTTTTCCCAGTTGGACAAAGACCTCCGTTTAAAGGATATTGTTAAAGATCCGGCCTATATCATTATCCGTGCTGCTCAGGATAAAAATTATGAGTTGCGGGATTACCTGGAAAAGAACCGGCAGAAAATAGCAGAGTTGAGGACGAAATATACTGCAGCTTTATTAGAAATGAAGCGGGGAAAAGCTGTTTATCCGGATGCAAATTCTACCATGAGAATTACTTACGGAAATGTGGGTGGATATTCTTCAAAAGATGCCGTTTCCTATGCTTCTCATTCCACAATTGCCGGGTATCCTGAAAAATACGTAAAGGGGGATCCTGAATTTGATTTACCGGAAGATTTTCTGGAATTGGTGAAAAAAAGTGAATGGGGAAGATATGCCGGTGCGGACGGAAAATTATATACAGGATTTGTCACCAACCAGGATATTACAGGTGGTAATTCCGGCAGCCCGGTAATGAATGCCAAAGGAGAATTGGTGGGTCTGGCTTACGACGGGAACTGGGAGTCTATGGCAGGGGATTTGTATTTTCATCCGGAATACAACAAATGTGTATGCGTCGATATCCGTTTTGTGTTATGGGTAGTGGACCGTTATGCAGGAGCTAAACGGTTAATTGAAGAAATGAATATTCAGGAATAAATGATTAACAACTAAATAACTTTACTATGAAAAGAGCCATTTACTACGGCATCATACTGGCGGCTTTTTCGGTTCTCTTCTATTGTTGTGACGAAGAAGATGAAACGGCTTCTCCAGTGTTGAATCTTTCGGAGTCTTTTAAAGAATTGGACTTTCAAAAGAGTGTATTCGAAGTGGATCTGATGTCAAATACAAAATGGGAATTGGTAAATAAATCCTTGTGGATAAGTGCTGTTCCCGGGAGTGGTGACGGAGATACTAAGTTGACTTTTAGTATTGCAGCGAATGAGAATAATGAACGGAAAGATTCTGTTTATTATGAAGTGATTACAGGTATTGAAAAAGTAAGAAAATACTTTGTGGTTTCTCAGAAAGGTACACCTGCAGAGATTGAGATCAGTCCTTCTGGAGAAAAGAGTGTCGGTGAAAACGGGGAGGAATTTGAAGTGAAGGTATATACTAACAAAGACTGGACAGTAACTCCTTCTTCTGCCGATGAAAGTTGGATGAGTTTGAGCCGTACAGAAGGAAGCCGGGGAGATTCCATTGTAGTGGTAACGGTAAATTCCAATGAAGGAGATGCACGTACGGCTACTTTGACATTTCAGGCGGGAGTTGCAGTCGTTGAATTGATTGTGAAGCAGGAAGAGAATTCTTGTAAGGCCGAGTTTGTTTATGAGGGAGAAGTATATAGAAATGTCAAAATGAAAGACGGAAGATGCTGGATGGCAGAGAACCTCAGGTATGTACCGGCAGGTATGACTGTCTCTGACGACCCTGCTGATGACACCGGTATTTGGTATGCAAAGATGGAAAATAATGCGGATTCGGTGAAAGCTTACGGATATTTGTATAACTGGCCGACTGTTTTGGGAGGTGAAAACGCAACTGAAAAAGCGAGGGGAATTTGTCCTCCGGGGTATCATATCCCTTCCCAGGAAGAGTGGAATGCACTTTTAGAACCTTATAAACGGGAGGATGATAAAGTTTATCTGGAAGACCTGGAAGCTGACGGGTTCCAGTGTACTGTAGGCGGACAGCGAATGTTTAATGGCAAATTCACAGGCGTTCTTGGCTATATGTGGTCGTCTACCGATGCCAGTTCTGCTACCGTTTCTCAAAATAAAGGTTTGATGTTGAGCCCGGTACTGAAAACGGCTAGCGTTGCGAATGCCCGTTGGACGGTGGGGATTGGCTTGCGTTGTGTAAAGGACGAATAACGGGAGTGGGGAAAGCCTTTTTCAGGCTTCTGTGAGAGAATAAAAGAGCAAGGGGTTCCGGAGATTTATTTTTCGGGTACCCCTTTATGTTTTGTTTTAATGTTTGTTTAATTTTAAGCTATTGTAGCTTATTGTCAGACCTGCCTGTTAAGGGAAAAGTTTTATGGGATGAAAATCTGCCTGTTTTAAAATATCCTTACAATTACTGCTTGCCCTCAACGTAATAAAAAATGCATTTTACGGTTTGTTGTTCAATTCCTGTTGTCAGGCCGGCGTCCCGTTTGCCGGTTTTGGGCTTTTTGTAAAGGAAAGTCCGGTTGGAGGATTTGTGCTCCTTCTTTCGGCTGTCAGGTAGATAAAAATTTCTCCCTACAGTGTTGGGAAAGGAAATTTGTCTTCTAAAATGAAAAGAAAAGTATCTCCAGTAATACGGCGGTTCGCTGGTATTAAATTTATATTTGACCCAAGAAAGAAGAGGACCATAAGATCGATTTGTATAGCTGCCTGATTTTTAAAAATAAGGTAGTATGTATTTTTCTGGAGAAGAAACAGCTAATTTTTCTATGTTATATTTATTTGCTGTTTGCAGTCGGGCATAATTTATTTCCGTCTCCCTGTTCTATTTCTTTTGGATGGAAAAATCCGTTTTCAGCCTGCAGACTTCATCAGACTTTTATCTGTTAAGGCTGCCGGGAGCCATAATACCTGTGTCGATTTCTGCCTGTACGGCGAAATTACTGTATAATTTTTAGAAGAGGAAACGGTTTGACAATAATCAGTAACTTTCAGTTAAAAGTCAGGAGATGAGACTGCTTTTACACATCCTAATGTAAAGAATGAAGTTGGATAGTGTAAAGGTATGGATTAAAAATATATCTTTTACAGATTAATCTATTTGTTGTATAATTACAGGATTGGGAATATCTTCGTCCTCGTCTATAATTGTAGCTGCCAACAGCCACCATAACAGCAAAACAGATAAAAGGACAGCGGCGATAATTGTCCATATTTTTTGGGTTCTCTTTTTCATTTTTTATGTTGTTTTCAACATATACGCAAATCCGTAATAAAGAGTTAAGGGAAAAAAGAAAGAATCTGTTCTTGGAAAGTTCAGGTCAAAAAGGGTTGTTTCGATAGAATAATATCTAAAAAAAGAATAAAATTTGAGTTAGGAGGCATATTTATTTAGAAAAATTGTATTTTTATGATTAAAATAAACCAACTTTGCCGGATAATTTTGTTTTGAGCAGTTGAACAGGAAGGGAAGGAATTGTCTTATAAAATCATAAATACTTTGTCGGGCTTTTATTAAGTAAAATCTGGGATGGATGCTAAGGATGATATACTTTGCTTGATTAAAGGAGATGCTAAAGCCTTTGAGCGGATTTTCCGTTGTTATTCCCGGGCCATGTTTTTTATTGCAATGGGTTTGGTGAATGACCGGGATATAGCAGAAGATGCCGTACAGGAAAGTTTTGTGTATTTATGGAATCATCGCAGGCAAATAAATCCGGCTTATGACATTCAGTACTATCTGAAACAGTCAGTCCGGAATTATATTTTCAATTATTTCCGGCACCAGCATATTGAACAAAAACATGCTGAGAATTTAAACCGGGAACAGCAATTTTGGGGGGAATATTCACCGGAGGATTTCTCAGAACGGGTGGAGCAAGTCAAAAAAGTAATTCTCTCTTTACCTGAAAATTGCCGTAAAATATTCGTTATGTCTGTGGTGGAGGGGATGAGTTATTCGGATACGGCCTCGGCTTTGGACGTTTCTGTAAATACCGTAAAGACACAAGTAAAAATTGCTTACCGTAAGTTAAAAACTTCTTTTCAGGAATGTTCTCTGGATGAGATAGTTCCTCTTCTTTTTATCGTAATATCGAAATTTTTTTTATAAATTTTTCACCCTTTTTACCTTATTATGTTCATTATATATGATTTTTTCGATGAATAAGGGGAATTGTAAATTCCAACATGAAAAAGATGAAAGGATTATTTCAACAAATATGGCAATTTTTACAAGGTGAAAAGGAGGATTTGAAAGCCGATCCTGAAATCCGCGGAGCTCTGGAGCGTATGGCTCAGGTGACTCAGACGCCTGAGCCGGATTTTGAGCGGATGTGGGGAAGGGTTAAAAGGGCAACTATCGGAAAAAAAGAGAGGAGAATCCGGTTTTTTCAGGGGGTGGCGGCAGTATTATTACCGGTACTTATTCTTTCTGCAACTGTTTATTTTTATCGTTCAAAATATCTGTCTCCGCAGAAAGTTGTCAAGGTAGAAAAAAGAGTAGAAAATGATGCTGCAGTTCGTTTGACACTTGCAGATGGTAAAGTAATCCGGGTACATAAGGATTCGGTTGTCAATCTGGTGATAAACGAGGACGTGGCTATCCGGCACAAGTCTGTATCTACCCTGTCTTATGAAGTAAAATCGTCAGTTTCTCATCAACTGGAATATAACGTTTTAGAAATGCCTGTTGGAAGTAGTTATCAATTGACACTTTCTGACGGCAGTATAGTATACCTGAATTCCTGTAGCAAATTGAAGTATCCCGTAGCCTTTGTTGGAGATGAACGCCGGGTATTTTTGGAAGGAGAAGCTTACTTTGAAGTGAGGAGTGATCAGCGGCACCCTTTCCGGGTGGTGGTTGGAAATGTGGAAGTAGAAGCGGTAGGAACCCGTTTTAATATTAATGCTTATCCGGAAAAGAAAGGTGTGGAGACAACTTTAGTAAGAGGAAAAGTCAATGTAGAAGATGGAAATCAGAAAATAAGGCTTTTGCCGGGACAGCAAGCTTGTTGTTCTGAACAAAAAATACAGGTAAAGGAGGTAGATTACAGGGATTTTATCGGTTGGAAGAATGGAAAGTTTATTTTTAAAAAGATGTCCCTGGAGAATATTATGATTCAGATGGAGCGTTGGTATGGTTTAACGGTATTTTTCCGGAATCGGGAAGCTCAGCAATATACTTTTACAGGAATGATCGACCGGAATTTAACTCCTGAGGAAACTTTCCGGACCATAGAAAAGACAGTGGACGTAAGCTTTAGACTGAATGGCAAGACAGTAATCATAGAATAAAACTGAATAATAATAAAAAGAAACCGGTGATTGGTGCGAACAATCACCGGTAGATAACCGCCTGTTGTTTTTTGGAAGAGGACAACAGGTAATGTTGGATCTTAATTACAAATTTATGAAAAAAAAGCAATTAATTGCTATCCCCCGGGGGCAATTACTGAAAAAGACATTGCGTATTATGAGATTAACGCTGATTTTGATGTTGGCATTCATTTTCGACGTGAATGCATTGGGTTTTTCACAAGTGGTACGGGTTTCTGTCAATTGCCAGAACGAGTTGCTCAGTAAAGTCTTTAAAGACTTGGAAAATCAGACAAATTATTATTTTTTCTTTAACGACAAAAGTGTAAATACCGATCAGAGGGTCACTCTCTCTATTCAGGAAGAGGAATTGGACAAGGCGCTGAAAAAAATTATCGGTAACGGATATCAGTATGAGATTTCCAATAATCTGATTATTATTACAAAGTCTAAAGCTGTGGAACAGCTTATGGCAGAAGTAGAAAAAAAGCAATTGACTGGGGTGGTGAAGGATTCAAAAGGGGAACCGTTACCCGGTGTAAGTGTTGTCATAAAAGGTACAACGACCGGCACTGCTACCGATTTAGACGGGAAATTTGCGATTGATAGTCCTACTAATAAACCGGCCGTGCTGGTATTTTCATTTGTCGGCATGAAAAGTCAGGAGCTGACAGCAAGTCCGGATAAACCCCTGACGGTTGTGCTGGAAGACGATGCTCTGGTACTGGAGGATGTGGTGGTAACCGGATACCGGAGTATCAGTAAGACTACTTTTACCGGTTCTTCTACGAAGTTGCAGCAAGAGGATATCGCCCAAAAAGGAATTGTGGACGTCAGCCGCATGCTGGAAGGACAAGTGGCAGGTGTGAGCATACAAAACGTTTCCGGGACTTTCGGAGCTGCTCCGAAGGTAAGAGTACGCGGTGCGACCTCTTTGTCCGGAGAAAATAAGCCGCTATGGGTAATTGACGGAGTGGTACATGAAGATATTGTCAGTGTGAGTAATGACGAACTGACCAGTGGTGACCCGACTACGCTTTTGGGGTCTGCTGTGGCTGGTCTGAATGCTAATGATATTGAAAGTATCGATATTTTGAAAGATGCTGCAGCTACTGCTCTTTATGGGGCACGGGCGATGAACGGGGTGGTTGTGGTGTCGACTAAAAAAGGAACGGAAGGTCGTCCCATTGTAAGGTATTCCGGGAATTTTACAGTTCAATTGAGGCCTTCTTATGCAGATTACGATATTCTGAATTCGGGAGACCAAATGTCAATTTATGCTGAACTGGAGAGAAAGGGATTTCTGAATTCTGATCTGGTAAATGATCAGAACTCCGGTATTTATGGGAAAATGTATAAGTTGATTAATACTTATGATCCCGAAACCGGTAAATTCGGATTACCGAATACTGTAGAATCCCGCCGTCAGTTTTTACGCCGTTATGCAAATTCAAATACAGACTGGTTTAAGATTTTATTCCGGAATTCTTTACAACAGGAACATTCTATCAGTATTTCCGGAGGTAATCAGAGAAGCCGTACATACGGTTCTTTGAGTTTCCTGAACGATGAAGGCTGGAGCATCGGAACAAAAGTACGCCGTTATACCGCCAATATCCGCAATGATCTGAAACTGGCTGAAAATTTGAATCTGGGACTTCAGGTAATCGGTTCGGTCCGGGATCAGAAAGCACCCGGAGCTTTGTCAAGGAGGAGTAATACAGTAGAAGGAACTTACGACCGGGATTTTGATATAAATCCTTTCAGTTATGCTTTGAATACCAGCCGGGCAATGACTTGTTACGATGAAGAAGGGAATCTGGAGTTTTTTACCCGTAATTATGCCCCTTTTAATATCATTCACGAATTGAGGAATAATTCAATTCATTTGAAAATGGTAGATGTAAAAGCCCAGGTTGATTTGGGCTGGGAGATTGTAAAAGGACTCCGCTATGAATTTACGGGTGCTGTCCGCTATGTAAAATCCGACCGGGAGCATATGATCAAGGAGAAATCCAATATGGCAGAGGCTTACCGGGCCGATTACAATTCCACCATCCGGAAGAAAAATAAATTTCTCTATAAAGACAAAGAACATCCGGAAGCAGAACCTGTTTCCGTGTTGCCCTATGGCGGCTTTTACAATCGTACAGAGGATCAGCTGACCAGTTATGATGTCAGAAACTCCTTAAAATTTAATAAAAAAATCGGGCTTCATGAATTGAATATGATCGGAGGTATACAGGTGAAATATGCCGACCGTCAGGCTTTTAATAATACAGGATATGGTTATCAGTATGAAGAAGGAGGGAACGTAACCGTAGACTACCGGATTATGAAAATGATGATCGAAAGTAATTTCCCTTATTATGGAATGGGTACCACACGTGACCGTTTTGTCGCCTTTTACTATAATGCGGATTACGGATATGACGCCCGCTATATTTTCTCCGGTACGGTCCGCTATGATGGAACCAATGCTTTGGGAAAAAGCCGGACGGCCCGCTGGTTGCCTACCTGGAACGTCAGTGGAAAATGGAATATCAGTAATGAACATTTTATGGAACCGGTAAAATGGGTGGATCAATTGTCTTTGAGGGCCTCTTACGGTTTGACGGCTTCTATGAATAATTCCGCTTCCGCTTCCGCAAAATTTATCAATGGAAATACCAATCGTCCCAGTGCAGGGGATCAGGAATCTGTAATTAACCTGGATGCTTTGGAAAATGCCGATCTGACCTGGGAAAAAGGACATGTATTAAATCTAGGAATTGATCTGGGATTGTTTAACCGGAGGCTGGATGTGATTTTTGATTACTGGAGAAGGAATAGTTTCGACCTGATCGCAACGATGAAAACTTCTGGGATCGGAGGTATGATTAATAAAAAAGCAAATTATGCCGATATGGAATCCCGGGGATTCGATATTGCCATTGGTATTACGCCGATCCGGACAAAAGATTGGGGTTGGAAATCCAATTTTACTTTAGGATATACAAAAACCAAGATTACCAATTCCAAGAATTTACCCTCTATCAACAGTATGGTACGTTCTACCGGAGGAAATTTGGAAGGTTATCCGGTAAACAGTCTGTTTTCTGTTCAATTCTGTGGATTGACTCCGGATACTGGAGTACCTTTGATTTTAGATCAAAACGGAGAAATAGCTAAAACCATCGATTTCCAGAGCACGAAATTGAAATATTTGAAATATGAAGGACCGGTAGATCCTACTTATACCGGAGGATGGTCGAATACTTTCCGTTGGAAGGATTTGTCCGTTAATGTGTTCTTAACTTTCCAGGCCGGAAATAAGGTTCGTTTGGACGGACAGTTTAAGAAAGAATATACGGAACTGGATGCCATGTCGAAAGTGTTTAAAGACCGGTGGATGCAACCGGGTGATGAAAAATATACGAATGTTCCTTCTATTCCGGATGCGATAACTGTTTCCAATTTGTCGAGTATGTATGCTTATAGCGCATATAATTATACAAGCCTTCGGGTGGCAAAAGGGGATTTTATCCGCTTAAAGACCATCTCCCTGACTTACAGATTACCCAAATATATTTTGGAAAAGACAAAAATATTGAGTGAGATGTCCCTTACGGTGGCCGGAACGAATTTGTGGTTGATTTATGCCGATAAAAAATTCAATGGTCAGGATCCGGAATTTTACAATACCGGTGGAGTGGCCCAACCTCTTGCCCGTCAGTTTACCGTGGCTTTGAATATCGGTTTTTAAAGAAATGCCTTACAATGAAAAAGAATAAAATTGAAATGCATTTAAAAGATGGAATTATGAATAAATATATCAGAAATATCATTGCCGGCGGACTTATTTTATTGACCGGTTGTAATAATTTTTTGGATGAGGTGCCGGACGACAGAACTGAAATCGACTCGACATCCAAGCTGGCTAAATTGGTCGCTGATGCATATCCCAAAGCTTCTTATGCAGCAACTTTGAATTCAAGAGTGGATTTTGTAACCGATAAAGGTGCCGGTAATAAAGAATACGCTTCTAATACAGATCCTTTTTTCTGGCGGGATGTAACTGACGATACACAGGATACTCCCACTTATCTGTGGCAAAAGTTTTATTTCAGTATTGCGGAAGTAAATCATGCCTTAAAAGCTGCTGAAAAGATGGGGATGCCCAAAGAACAACTTCCTTATGTAGCTGAGGCGAAGATGATACGGGCTTTTTCTCATTTTATACTGGTTTCTCTGTACGCTCAGTTCTATGAACTGGGAGGAGCAAACAATGCTCCGGGTATTCCTTATGTAACGGAACCGGAAACCGTTGCTGTAGCCCATTATGACCGGGAGACGGTGGCTAAGACGTATGAGAAAATCGAACAGGATATTCTTGAATCGATTGATAAAATCGGTGCGGATGCCACTTATTCAGTGCCTCGGTATCATTTTACACAAGCTGCAGCTCACGCTTTTGCCAGTCGGTTTTATCTGTATAAAGGGGATTGGAATAATGTGATTTCTCATGCAAATAAAGTGTTTCCGAGGCCGGTAGAGTTTATCGGAGAAGAGGGAGTGAAAAATGTGGCCGCAACAGATCAGGCAGCCTTATACGCTAAGAATAATTTTCAGCCCTGGCTGACTACTTATGGAGCAGCTTCCGGTTCTGAAGAAATTAAAATCGCTTACGGTTCTTCCAGCAACACCTCCAATCTTTTACTGACAGAAATGGTATCCCGGATGTCCCGTTATGCCAATACCTGGAGATACGGAACCACTACCGATGACCTGGGAGTCACTTTGGATAAAAATGCTGCCAATGTTACAGGAGGGAGCTGGGCTTACCGGACCTATCATAAAGATGAAAATTATTATGTCCCGAAATTTTATGAATTGTTTATCAAGACTGATATCAATGCGAGCTCAGGAAAAATCTATACGATATTTCCTACTTTCCGGAATGAGGAGGTTTTGCTGAACCGGGCCGAGGCTTATGCAATGCTGGATAATTACGAAGCAGCGATCGCAGACTTGAATGTATTTTGCCGTCAGCGGATTTTGAATTATAAGGAAGATTTACATGTGATTACAGAGGCTGCCTTAATTAAGTATTACGCAACGACCCTCCAGAATGAAGAACATTTTATGAAAAAATACAATGCTTACGGTTCTGCTTCCTGGTCGGATTTAAAGAAATCCCTGATTTTATGTATACTCGATTTCCGCCGGAATGAATTTATGTGGGAAGGACTTCGGTACTGGGATTTGGTCAGGTATAAAATACCGGTAACGCATCGGACAAATACAGGAGAAGAAAATACGCTTTACCCGGGAGATGACCGCTGGGTACTGGAAATCCCTGAAACGGCTGTGTTGTCGGGAGTTGAACTGAATCCCCGGGAAAATTTGCTCAGTAAAAAATGGTAAACCTCATTCAATTTAATATCGGAATTATGAAAAAACTAAAATATTTAATATGCCTCGCTCTGCTTTGGACAGTTTGGGGATGCTCCGAGGAAAAATTTACCCCCGATCAGTATTTGCATGGATTGGGAGGAGATGACTATGCTCCGAACGAAATAGATGAGTGGATTATGGAGAATTTTACGGTTCCTTATAATATGGAAGTAAAATACAGATGGGATCAATCGGAATTAGACTTAAATAAAACTTTAGTACCGGTAAAGGAAGAAGTCGTGATCCCGGTCATGCAAATTGTAAAGCATGTTTGGATAGAACCTTATGAAGTTTTATCAGGGGTTGATTTTATCCGCTTGTATTCTCCCAAAAAGTATGTATTGGTGGGAAGTCCTATGTATAATTCTGACGGAACAATTACGGTGGGTCAAGCCGAAGGAGGAAGAAAGATTACCCTTTTCCGTTTAAACAGGTTTACACCGACAGATAAAGAGCTGATTCAGGAAATTATGAAGACAGTACACCATGAATTTGTACATACCTTGCATCAGACGATTATGTACCCGGAAGAATTTAAACAGATAACCCCTGCCGGATATACTTCTTCCTGGAATAATGTAGACGAAGAAGAAGCGTTGGGCCTGGGATTTGTCAGCCGCTATGCTTGTAGTGAGGCCGATGAAGATTTTGCCGAAATGATTTCCCGTATTGCCGTATACGGCAAGGACTGGTGGGAAGAGAGAATCACTAAGGCCCATGAAATGTATGTCAGCGCTTCCCCCGGTCAATATGCTTATGATCCTGCTGAGGCAATGAGACAAAAGGAAACAATTGTTATTAATTATTTGAAAAATATCTGGGGGATCGATTTTTATGATCATGATGGGGAAAAAGGATTGGTGACGTTGGTACAGGAAGCTTTGAACCGGGTGTTAAATGAAGAGTATGAATTGTAAATTCGGAATGGATATGAAAAAATATATATTTATGCTATTATCTGTTTTATTACTGGGATGTGATAAAATGGAAGACAATGTGTTTTCGGAGGATCCTGATAATCGTTTGAAAAAAACAGAAGAAGAATACCGGCAGACGATATTGGCTGCTCCGAACGGATGGTTCCTGGCTATAAATACAAAAAATAACGGAGCCTATCGATTCTGGATGTCTTTTACGGAAGAGGGAAAAGTGGCTATGTTAGCCGATATGGATGCTACATTAAACAATGTGGGAGAGACTTCCCTGGTCCCTTCTGAATCTACCTGGCAATTAAAAGCCTTACTGGCCCCTTCTTTACTCTTTGAAACATATAGCTATCTGCATATTTTGGCAGATCCGGATAATGGTGTGAACGGAGGAACAAAAGGAGAAGGCTTCGGGTCGGATTTTGAATTCCGGATTGTCAGTGAAGATAACGGGGGATTAAATCTGAAAGGAAATTTCAATAATTGTTTGGCCCGCATGGATCCGGCTACCCCTGAAGAAGCCGTAAAAGCTTCGGAAGGAGGACTGAAGGCTGTGTTGGAAAAACATGCCGCTTATCTGGAAGCTGTCCGCTTTCCCGTCATTGAAGTAGGAAAGACAAGATATCTGATTAAACCCAATACCCGTAAGACCGATTTTGCCTATATGGATGGAGAAAATAATCTGGTAGAAAAAACGGTAGGTTCTTATTTGGATTTTAATACGCTTACACAAGATGCTTTGGCCGGCAATGTTTATTTCTTTGAACCTGTTGTACTCGATGGAATGACTTTCAACGGATTGAAATGGAAAGGCGAAAGTTATCAGGTAGAAATCGGAGGACAAACTTATGATGTTTTTGATAATAAGGTACCTCCTTATCCTCTGCATTTCGGGTACAATCAGACATTCAGTCAATTGTATGTGAATGCAAATACCATGCAGGGAACCCTGACTGATCCTTTTATGAGTGATCTCTATACACCCGCCTATAAACGTTTGGGCGGAAAAAACCGCTATATTCAGGAAATGTATTGTAAATTTGTGATGGACGCTCTGAGCGGTAAACCAATTATGGAATTCGGAGTAACTTATGAGAATAAGAGCAGTGGGAAAACTTTTACAGCCAAATGGCGTTATCCGTATGAAATAAATGAAGATGGTACCCTTACTTTTACCGACCGGGAACAGGCTGGGTCTACCAATGAATTTCTTTATGAAGAATATATGTATGAATTACCGGATTTTTTCTGCGGTTTGGAATATTCTAATTATAAGGATGCCGATAACTGGAGCCAGGTGGTAAAATCGAAAATTATTCCTCATACTTTTAAAATCGATTGGGCCGAGAATAATACTCCAGGATTGAGTGGAAATATCGGCGGACTTTTCCGGGTAGAACAGGAAAAACTGTTTATTGCAGGACAATTGAAACAGTAATTTATATTAAAGCGATAAGTTATGAAATATATAAAGTTTTTAGGACTATTATGGATAGTCGGTTTTTGGGGAGTTTTGTCTTCCTGTTCAGACGACGATGAAATTCAAGGACCATTGGTTATACAAACAGGATTGTTGAAAAATGTTACGTACTCTACGGCTGTATGCGGGGGAGTTATTTCCGGAGGAGAAGGTATCGGGGAACGCGGGGTCTGCTGGAGTACAACGGAACATCCGACAGTGACAGATCAACATACGACAGACGGAAAAGGCAGAGGTGAATTTTTAAGTGAAATTGGCGGCTTGCAGGAAGGTACTCTCTATTATGTGAGGGCTTATGCTTATACGAGTGAAGGTGTACAATACGGAGACGAAAAATGGTGTATGACTTTGGCACAAGGACGTCCTACTATAGCTATGATTTCCGTTAGCGATGTAAAAGAAACCTCTGCGGTAGTGAAAGCGGAAGTATTTACAGACGGAGGCGTGGAAATTACGGAACGGGGGATTGTTTATGCTTTAAAGACAGCAGTAGAAGAAGAACTGACCTTTGAAAATGCGACAAAGGTAATAGTGGAAGGAAAGGTGGGGGCTTTGAAATGTGCCTTGGAAGGCCTGACTGACCATTCGGAATACATCTGCCGTGCTTTTGTTTCTTATGCCCAGGGGACAGTGTATGCGCAGCCTTTGTATTTTACCACGGAAATGTTTCCTGGTCCGGCAGTGGAAATTGTAAATATAGACGATATTCAGGGGGAATCTTTCCGGGTAACTGTAAAAGCTGTTTCCGGCACTCCCTTACCTATACTGGAATATGGTTTTGTATACGGAGAAAATGCTGTTCCCACTTTGGAAAATACTAAAGTAGCCTTAGGAGACGGAGACGGAGAGAAGAGTTATAAACTGGAAGGATTGGAACAAGGGGTTATTTATCAGGTACGTCCGTATGCCATGAACAAAAACGGCGTGGTTTTCGGTGAGATTCGAAGTGCAGTAACTTTGAGTTATAAAGCCATTATCGCTACACAGCTTTCTGCTCACATTACAGCCCACCGGGCTTATGCGGGAGGAGAAATAACGAGTACCGGTCTGTTGAATGCGCCTATTACCGAAGCCGGTATTTGTTGGAGTACTTCGCATAATCCGGTGATTACAGGAAATAAGTTGGCTGTAGAAGGAGTGGATGGAGAGCATTTGAAATTTGAACCCGTTCAATTGTTTCCTTTGAACCCGAATACTACTTATTATGTGAGAGCTTATGTTACGAATGAATACGGTACTGCCTACGGGGAAGAGGAGACTTTTAAAACCCGCCAACCGGTGGCCGACTACTTCAAAGCAGAAGCGAGCACAGACGAAAATCCCCTATTTAATGCTTTAAATTTGACGTCAGATTTCCTGGACGAAAAGGCTTCCGCCGATCAGGTTGAAGCTTATAATAAGTTGGTACCGATTCTGACTTCTTATGGAAAACGGATATTGAAAGCTTATCGGATTAGTTTGGGAACAAATGAAACCAAAGAACTTTCTTATATTTATACTTCTCTTGAATATGAGAATTCTTCTGCTAAAGCCTATAGTGCAATCTGGCGTTCTCAACTGACCGTAGATGCAAATTATCAGTATACCGTTTCACATCACGCTATCAATACCGGAAATAACAATGCTTCCAATATCATTAATAGTGCCGGGAAGAACGGGCAGACGGAAGATTTGGAGCGCAGTATGAATTATTTAACGGAAGGTCCGTTCGTAATAGATTGGGATACTGAAAGTTCGACTACCTTTAATAGTGCTTTTTATATTATTCCGGTAAATGCTCCTGAAAAATATAAACGTATGGAAGTATACCGTAATTCAAAGATTATTGTTTACGACCCCTGGTGGTGATTTCTTTTTGGGTGAGCATGAAAATACTCCGGCCTCGACCGGAGTATTTTTATTTTTAGGAATGTGATCGGTCTGAAAGAATGCAAAGGGATATGATTTTCTTCCGCTTTTTTCCGGTACTGAATGCTGGGATTGGTATAAATTTGGAGGGATGTCCTCCAGTTAAACGAGGTTTGTATTTCTAAGCCGGTAGCCGCGCGGGCACGGTTTCAATAGTCATTTGCTTTGTAATAATGCGGTTGTAAAATTGAACAGGAACGCTATGTTTTCTACCCTTTTGGTAATGGAAAGCTTAAATTATAACTGCGCTATAGCAGGGACGTATCCTTTTGTCAAAATATGGTAATTGTCTGTAGCATTACGTTGGTTATAAGTGATTTGTGGTAATTGTGCATTAAATAAAGTTAAGGAAGGGAACAATTTCGCCTGAAGAGAGTTTAATGGATAAAACGCAAGTTGAAACAATTCGTAAAGCCTGTTTGAAGGGCGAAAGAATGTTTTAATCAATTATCCTGAGGGAGTAAAATGGTCAGGAGGGAAACGGGCATTTAAAACAAGAAATATGGAGAAGACATTTTTAAACTATCCGGATTGGCAGGATACAGCAGATACGATACATTTATTTTTACAGGTGGCAGGAAAAGTAAAAGTCGAGAGATGTGCCCCCCGTCCGGAATGGGAACATGTATTGCTTTATTTATTACCGGATGGATTGACAACCGGTTTAATTCCGGGAGATAATTCCCCTTTCTCCGTATTTTTTGATTTTCGTCAACATCAGGTTGAATTCCGGAATGGGGAAGGGAAAAGGGTGGATATTCCTTTGGAAGATGGGCTGAGTGTTGCCGATTTTTATAAACAATTTAATAACGCTTTGGAGCAATTGGGATCCCCTACACCTCTTTGTGTAAAAGCCCAGCAATTTTACGAACCTGTCGATCTGGATAAAGACGAGAAACATCATACCTATGATAAAATAGCAATCCGGAAATGGCTTCAAAGTCTTTTTTTCGCTTACAAAGCCATGTCTCTTTACTTAGCCCCTTTTCATGGAAAAATTCACTATCCGGCCTATTATTTTGGAAGAATGGATCTGAGTTGCATGGTATTTAACGGAGAGTTAGTGGCAAACCCTTCGGGAAATAAAATTGTGAACAAAGCCTTAGACGAAGGGATGTATGCTTGCGGATTCTGGCCGGGAGATATCAGTTCACCTCAGGCTGCTTTTTACGCCCTGCCTTACCCGTTTATTGAAGATTTAAAAGATAATACAGCCTTGCTACAACCGGATAAAGCTATTTTCAAACCGGATAAAAAAGAATTTTTCTTGGCTTTAGAAGACGCATTCTCTTATCCCAATCCGGAAAAAGCCGTTGTCAGTTTTTTTAAATCAGGTTTTGATACATTACAACAAATACAACCTTGGAGGAACCTGAATTTTGTGAGTAAACAGTAAAAGGAATTAATATTTTAATGATAAACACCTCTGAAAAATGTTTTTCTTTTCCAGAGGTGTAAAATTATGTTATTGATGAAGAACGACATACTAATTTTCTTCAGCACACTCAGAAGAATAGGGATTACAGTTTGTATTCACAGAACAGATAGCTGTATCTCCGCAAAGAGTAGTAACACAAGCAGATGAAAAATCACAGAGGTCAATAGATATACAGTGATCTTCGCTAGGGGGTAGGCCTGGCTCCCCCTCATCCCCTTTTCCCCCTCTTAACTTCATCATTGCATTTTCGTTTAAAGGAATGATGATTTCTTTTTTTAATTCTAATTTTTTCATGCAATTGATGTTAGATTATTTTCGTTAATTTGTTGTTGTAAAGAAATAGATTAATAATCCGTATCTTCACAGCCATGGATAGTTTCTTCACAATTTGCTGCGCTTAAACATGTTATTGTATCCTCGTCACAGATTCCGGTAGCTATACAATCCCCGGATTCACACCAGCGGTCTGTTTCACAAATATTTAAAGTTTCTCTAATATCATCATCTCCGTTTTCACCGTTTCTTCCTCCAAACAGTTTATGCATAGCGTTTCTGTTCAGAACGGTAATAATTTCTTTTTTCAATTTAAGTTCTTTCATGCTGATTAGATTAATGTAAATATTTAATATGATGAGTAATAATGAATGCAAATATAATTATTTGTTGTAAATAAATTAAAAATTTTATTTATAATGTTATAAATTAATTTTTAATTTATATGGTTCATTTAAAAAGTATGATTTAAATGATAAATAATTTGGGCATTAAGTAATTTAATATCCATAATTTGTATGGAATTAAAACTAAATGAAATATAAAATGTAATTAAATAAAACCCTTTCATATTTCTCTTTAAAAAGTTTTTTATCAATATTTTGGTAGGTAATAAAAAAGCATTACATTTGTAGCCGCAATAGGGCAATAGTCCGGGCGCTTAGCTCAGTTGGTTCAGAGCATCTGGTTTACACCCAGAGGGTCGGGGGTTCGAATCCCTCAGCGCCCACCTTAAAGAGATCTTTTACAAGGTCTCTTTTTTTAGGCTTTTAGAATTTTGAATCTAAAAAATATTATGAAGTTCTATAAATAGAATCAAATATTTAACAAATTTCACCATTCTAATTAACCTTATTTAACTATAAGGATATTGTAAATAAAAAATGATCATTTAATTTTGCCCTGTCTTTTAAAAAGATTGTTTTTCATAAGTTTGTATGGTTTAGGTTAGTAGTTAGTAAATGTTAAGGGGTCGGTTTCCGGCCCTTTTTCATTTAACAGACTTTTTTCCTTAGGAGATACAGTATTTTGAGAATTCGTTCAGATACTGTATTTTTAGTCCGGTGTTCAAATACGTTTAAAAATATAAATAATGAGAGGTATTATAGAAATAGAGGGAATGGAGTTTTTTGCTTACCACGGTTGTTTTGAGGCAGAACAAATTGTCGGGAATAAATTTAGAGTATACGTTTGTTTGCATTATGATGCTAAACAGGCTGCTCAGACGGATGCGATCGGAGATGCCCTCAGTTATCAGACAGCCTATGAAATAATCGCTTCGGAAATGATGAAGCGTTCCCATCTATTGGAACACCTCGCTCAACGCATTTTGGATGCTTTATACCAAACTTTTCCCCAATTAAAGTATGCCCGTATAAAAATTTCCAAAATGAATCCGCCGTTAGGGGGGAAAATTGAATGTACGAGTGTTACTTTAGAAAAATAATTTTTGAGTATTATTTCTTCATTTTATTGATTTATAAAGAATTGGAAAATTCTCTTTTTCTTTCTCTAAATAACTCGGATAATTTTTTGTGTATTTAACAAAAACGTCCTATCTTTGCAACGCAAAACCTAACAGGGTCGGTTGGCCGAGCGGTTAGGCAGCGGTCTGCAAAACCGCGTACAGCAGTTCAAATCTGCTACCGACCTCTATTTTGAGCAGCAATCACTTGATTCCAGGTGGTTGCTGCTTTTCTTTGTTCAGAATAACACCCGGGGACGGGGGAAGGTGCTATTTAATGATTAAGTTAATCTTATAAATGTTGCTGTATTATTATTCGGTTATTTAGATATATTCCGTGCTGATAACACCTTCCCCCGTCCCCGGGTGTTATTTTGGGTTTTTATCTTTATCTTTGGGAAGGAAAAAAGAGTTAGAGAGGTCTATGGGAAATCAAATTACGATTTATACAGATGGGGCTGCTAGTGGAAATCCCGGTCCGGGAGGTTTGGGCGTTGTTTTATTGGCTGGCCCCTACCGTAAAGAGTTGATGGCTGGATTTCGGCTGACGACCAATAATCGCATGGAATTATTGGCGGTTATTATCGGTTTGGAAGCGTTAAAAAATACGGGAGAAGAAGTAACCATTTATTCGGATTCCCGTTATGTAGTGGATGCCGTAGAAAAAGGCTGGTTGTTTGGCTGGGAGAAAAAAGGGTTTAAAGGGAAAAAAAACCCGGATTTATGGCAGCGCTTTTTAAACGTATACCGTAAACACCGCATTCGTTTCATTTGGGTAAAAGGACATGCCGAGGTCCCCGAAAACGAACGTTGTGATCAGCTGGCCGTTCAGGCTTATAAAAGCGAAAATCTACAAGTGGATTTTTATTATGAAAGTGAAGGAAGAAAGGAGAGTAGTTCCTTTAGCTGATCAGAGGTTATTGCCGTAATTTTTGGATGGTATTCCTGTATAGAAAAGGGGGAGAGGAATAATTAAGTAAATGAATAAAATCGTAATCCTGTAAAGCAATTGACGGACGAGCCATGCCTGACAATTGGCAATAAGAGTATATTAACCTATTCAAGTGCGGATGAGCTGCTTTTTAAGCCGAAAACAAAAGAAAACGGCTAACTATAATATTCGTTGTTTTTTTATACAGGGGAACATACGGTTCCGGTTTTTTAGAATTTTGAGAAAAATATTTACAAGGAAAAATAAAACCGGAATTTTAGGAAAAAAAGAATTGATTGTCAGTTTGATGCTTTTTGGAAAATCATGATTAAAAATTTTTACTTATTAAGGAAAAAATATTTCAATTTTTAGCTTTGTGAAATATTTAAATATGTATTTTTGTGTCGAATTTTTAAACTCCCAATCATAATGAAAAAGATATTAATCGTCGGTGCAGGTGGACAGATCGGATCGGAATTAGTACCGCATCTGAGGTCTCTTTACGGAAACAACAATGTTGTTGCTGCTGATATCAGTGTTGAAAAGTGTAAACATCTGGCAGAGGATGGACCTTTTGAAGAACTGAATGTACTCGATAAGGATAAGTACATTAGTATTGTCAGAAAATACGGAATCGATAGCATCTTTAATTTAGTGGCCCTTTTATCGGCAACTGGAGAAAAGAATCCGGAACTTGCCTGGAATATCAATATCGGGGCATTGACCAATTCGCTGAATATTGCCAAAGACAATAATTGTGCCGTATTTACTCCGAGTTCTATCGGGGCTTTTGGAAAAGATACTCCGAAGGATAAAACGCCTCAGGATACTTTACAGCGTTCGAACACAACTATTTATGGAGTTTGTAAAGTGACCGGGGAATTATTGAGTGATTATTATTTTTACCGCTTTGGAGTTGATACCCGTAGTGTACGTTTCCCGGGACTTATTTCTTATGTAACATTACCCGGAGGAGGAACCACGGATTATGCTGTAGAAATATATTACGATGCTATCCGTAAGGGAGCTTTCACTTGTAATGTAAAAGCCGGTACTTATATGGATATGATGTATATGCCGGATGCTTTGCGGGCTGTAGTGGAACTGATGGAAGCTGATCCGACGAAATTAAAACACCGGAATAGTTTTAATATTGCCGCTATGAGTTTCGAACCGGAACAGATTGCTGCGGAAATCCGGAAACATATTCCCGGATTTGTAATGGATTATCAGGTAGATCCCGTTAAGCAGGCTATTGCTGACAGTTGGCCTAATAGTATGGATGATTCCTGTGCGCATGAAGAATGGGGTTGGAAAGCCGAGTATAATCTTCAGAATATGACGACTGATATGTTGGTGAAAGTGAAAGAAAAATTCGATGCCGGTTTAGTAAAATAGAATTGTCTACAAGTTCCGTAAGGTAAGTCAAAAGAACAAATATAAAATATTTGTAAAGCCGGAAGGAAAAAGGGACATAAACTTTTCAGATAAAAAATATCCGGAAAGTTGGAACGATAGACAGAAAGTAAACTTTTCAGATAAAAAAAGCGGTGAAAGCCGCTTTTTTTATTTTTTGTGATTAATTTTAGGGTCACATTATTATACTGCATTATGTCGAAAAATAAGAAAAAAGGCGAACCTGTAATAGGAAAGTCTGAATTGAGAAAATGTTTGGGAGAATTATTCGCCAAACATCCGGGCTTGTGTTGCAATTACAAGCAGATAGCCAAGCAACTGGAGGTAAAAAATATGGAGACGAAGCGGTTGATTATCGGGGTGTTGGAAGAAATGGCAGAACAAGGAGAATTGATGGAAGAGACGAAAGGGCGTTATAAGAGTAAGGCTGTTGGGTCGTATACTACAGGAATAGTAGAATTAACGGCGAAAGGTGCTGCTTACATCCTTTCGGAAGAGTACAAAGAAGACATCTTTGTGGCTTTCCCCAATTTGAAACATGCCTTAAACGGGGATAAAGTAAAAATATTGGTATATGCCCGGAGTAAATCGAGAAGGCCGGAAGGGGAAGTTGTCGAAATTCTGGAACGGAAGAAAAATACTTTTGTAGGAATTATCCAGCGTTTGGAAAACTATGCATTTCTGATGCCTAGTGGAAAACAACTTCCTTATGACGTATTTATTCCTTTGAGTCATTTGGGAGGAGCTAAAAATGGGGATAAAGTGGTGGTACAAATTACAGAGTGGCCTGAAAATCAGAAAAACCCTGTAGGAACTGTTATTCAGGTATTGGGGCGTCCTGGAGATAACGATACGGAGATGAATGCGATTATGGCGGAATATGAATTACCTGTAGCTTTTCCTTCTAAAGTGTTAAAGGCTGCCGAACGCATAAAATTAGAGTTGCCGGAAGAAGAAATTGCCCGGAGACGGGATTTCCGGGAGGTGGTCACTTTCACTATAGATCCAAAGGATGCAAAGGATTATGACGATGCTCTTTCCGTGCGGGAACTGGGAGAAGATTGTTATGAGGTGGGGATACATATTGCGGATGTGAGTTATTATGTGTCTCCGGATACCGTTTTGGATAAAGAAGCTTATTTACGGGGTACTTCTGTCTATCTGGTCGATCGGACTGTGCCCATGTTGCCGGAAAAATTGTCGAATGGAGTATGTTCTTTACGTCCTGATGAAGATAAACTTTGTTTTTCTGCTGTATTTAAATTGGATCAGAATGCGCAAGTGTTGGATCAATGGTTTGGAAAAACAGTAATCAGGTCAAAGCGCCGGTTTACTTATGAAGAAGCTCAGGTGATGATAGAGGGTGCGGAAGGAGATTACCGGAAAGAAATTTTGCAATTAAATGGTCTGGCCCGGAAATTGAGGGAAGAGCGGTTTAAAAACGGGGCCATCGATTTTGACCGGGTGGAAGTAAAATTTGAGCTCGATGAAAAGGGGAAACCTTTGGGAGTTTATTTCAAACAATCGAAAGAAGCCAACAAATTGATTGAGGAATTTATGTTGCTGGCGAATAAAAAGGTAGCAGAATGTATTGGAAAGATAAAGAACGGACAAAAACCGAAGACATTTGTTTACCGTGTACACGATAAACCGCTGGAAGATAAATTGGAGGAATTCAATAGTTTTGTGTCTAAATTCGGATATGGGCTAAAATTGACGAGCCGGAAAAGCTTGACCACTTCGATGAATAAATTAATGCAGGAGGTGAAAAACCGTCCTGAACAGAATATGATCGAGACTCTGGCTATACGGACTATGGCGAAAGCTGTTTATTCTACGGTGAATATTGGACATTACGGACTGGCATTTGATTATTATACTCATTTCACTTCTCCTATCCGGCGTTATCCGGATGTAATGGTTCACCGTTTATTGCAGCGTTATTTAGATGGAGGGCGTTCGGTAAATCAGGAAAAATATGAAGAATGGTGTAAATATTCTTCAGATAGGGAACAATTGGCTGCAAATGCTGAACGGGCTTCTGTTAAATATAAGCAGGTCGAATTTATGGCCGATAAAATCGGTCAGAATTTTGAAGGTACGATTTCCGGTGTTTCCCAATGGGGATTTTATGTAGAATTGGACGATTCAAAATGTGAGGGCTTGGTATCAGTGAATCAGCTGGAAGACGATTATTACGAATTTGATGAAAAAAACTATTCTATTGTCGGAAGGCATCATGGACGAAAATATCAATTGGGGGATAAAGTAGTGGTGAAAGTGGCAAAAGCGAATCTGGTTGCCCGTCAATTGGATTACGAATTAGTATGTAAAGAAAAAGAATCTTCTTTACAAATGAAGCGGGCAGATAAGAGTGATAAAAAAGGAAATAAACGAAAGGGAAGCGCACGTTCTGGAAAAAGAAAATAGATTGATTTTGGGAGCTTTTTTTAATTTTCATTGACATGTTGACTTTTACAATTTGTTTACTGATTCTCGTTGGTGGTTATTTCACGTATGGACGGTATATAGAACGGATTTTTGGACCGGATGCAAAGCGACTTACACCGGCAATTACCAAAGCAGACGGAGTAGATTATATTCCCTTGCCTACCTGGAAGATATTTATGATTCAATTTCTGAATATTGCAGGTCTGGGGCCTATTTTCGGAGCGATTATGGGGGCTAAATTCGGGACGGCTTCTTACCTTTGGATTGTTTTGGGGAGTGTTTTGGCCGGTGCTACTCACGATTATCTGGCAGGTATGCTTTCTTTGCGGCATGGAGGGGAAAGCTTGCCCGAAATTATTGGTCGTTACCTGGGATTCACCACAAAACAAGTAATGCGGGGATTTACCGTTATCTTGATGATATTAGTGGGAGCGGTGTTTGTTGCTGGTCCTGCAGGACTTTTGGCAAAGCTGACTCCGGATTCCATGGATGTGACTTTTTGGATAATCGTTGTGTTTATTTATTACATAATGGCAACTTTATTACCGATTGATAAAATTATCGGTAAGATTTATCCGGTTTTTGCTGTGGCGTTATTATTCATGGCAGTGGGAATTTTAGTGATGTTGTACGTATATTACCCGGATTTACCGGAAGTGTGGGAGGGGGTACAGAATATTCATCCCAATGCAGCTGTATTGCCTATTTTCCCTGTTATGTTTGTGAGTATTGCCTGCGGGGCTATTTCCGGTTTTCATGCTACCCAATCTCCTCTCATGGCCCGGTGTATGACCAATGAGAAATACGGGCGTCCGGTATTTTACGGAGCGATGATTACTGAGGGAATTGTAGCATTGATTTGGGCTGCTGCTGCCACTTACTTTTACCATGAGAATGGGACGTCAGAGAGCAATGCTTCCGTTATTGTAGACGCGATTACCCGGAATTGGCTGGGTACTGTCGGAGGAATTTTAGCCATACTGGGTGTTGTTGCTGCTCCGATTACTTCCGGGGATACTGCTTTCCGTTCGGCCCGGCTGATTGTTGCCGATTTTATGAAGATGGAGCAAAAAAGTATCCGCAGGCGTTTGTATATTTGCATTCCGATGTTTATTATTGCTGTATGTCTGTTGTTATACAGTTTAAAAGATGCTGAGGGATTTGATAAAATCTGGCGGTATTTTGCTTGGGGTAACCAAACTTTGGCCGTATTTACATTGTGGGCGGTTACGGTTTTTCTGGTAAAGGCCCGGAAGAATTATTGGGTGACTTTTATTCCGGCTTTATTTATGACAAGCGTATGTGCTACTTATATTTGTATCGCTCCGGAGGGATTGCATCAGTCCCATTTTATTTCTTATTGCGTGGGCATTGCTTGTGTGTTGATAGCGATCATTTGGTTTTTGAGCTGGAAGTTAAAAAGTGAGAAATTGATTTATAAAGTTGAAGGATAATAAAAAAGAAGTGATGACGAAAAAGAAGCAGGTGATTTTTTCTTCCTTATTGGGTGTGGTATTGCTCGTTATAATCTTTATGCCGAAGCGGGAAGTGGTGATAGAGTCATTGGATGAAGTAGATGTGACAGATTCTACAGAAGTGCAGGAGATTGTTTATAAGTACGGAATTCCTGTAAATGATTATGATGTGGACTATGGAGTGGTGAAACGCAATCAGAGTCTTTCCACTATCCTGGGAACGCACGGTTTAAGCAGTAGGCAGATTCACGATCTGGGGCAATGTGCTAAGGGGATATTTGACGTGCGGAAGATTAAGGGAGGGCAAGCCTATGCTTTTTTTTCCCGGAAGGACAGTCTGGCAACACCGGAATATTTTGTCTATGAAGCCGATCCCCGTTCCTATGTGGTTTTTCGTTTAAAAGAAGATTATGAGGTAGCGGTGGGAAAATATCCGGTGGAGTGGAAACGAAAAGAAGTAAAAGGAACTGTACAATCCTCCTTGTGGAATGCGATGGTGAGTTGCAGTACGGATCCTCTTTTGGCAGTAGAATTATCCCGTATATTTGGTTGGTCTATTGATTTTTTCGGTTTGCAGCGGAAGGATGAATTCCGTGTGATTTATGAACAGGAGTGTGTTGAAGGACAGGAATTAGCTAATTTTAATATTGTCGGAGCTGTTTTCCGGCATGCTGATAGTTCGTATTATGCGATTCCTTTTTTACAAAACGGGGAAATTCTTTTCTTTAACGAGCACGGGAAAAGTCTGGAAGGCGCTTTTTTAAAAGCTCCTTTGGATTATTTCCGGATTTCATCCCGTTTTTCCAATAGCCGTTTCCATCCTGTACTGAAAAAATACAGGGCGCATCATGGCGTAGATTATGCCGCACCTGTCGGTACTCCCGTTTATGCAATCGGGGCGGGAACCGTCATTGCAAAAGGATATCAGGCGAATGGAGGGGGAAATTATCTGAAGATTAAGCACAATGGAACTTATACCACTACTTATATGCATTTGTCCCGTTTTGAAAAGGGGATAAAAGTGGGGTCTAAAGTGGCTCAGAAAGAAGTGATCGGATATGTAGGGAGCACTGGTTTGGCAACTGGCCCCCATTTGGACTTCAGAGTATTCGAAAACGGACGTCCCGTGAATCCGCTAACCATTAAATCCCAGCCCAAAGAGCCGGTAAAACCGGAAAATCTGGCTCAGTTCAATGTGTTAAGAGATTCTATTATGGAACAGCTGAGCAGATTGTGATTTAAAATTTAAGTTTCTTTTCTATCTCTCCTGTCACTTTGTAGTATAACCAGCTGCCCGAACGTTTCCCTTTTTTATATTTTCCTTCGCAGAGCAGATGACCGGTAGAATAATAGAATTTAGCATTTCCATGCCGCTTCCCTTTGCGGTATTCCAATTCGGTGCGAAGCGTCCCGTCGGGAAGGAACTCCCGGAAGATTCGGATTTCTCCGGCATTGTAGGTGATTTCTGCTCTTATTTTTTGATTGTTGTAGAAAAGCCGGGCTATTCCGTCTGGTTGCCCGTTACGGTAGGGGAATTGCCCGGTAAATGCTGATTGTTTATTGTATAAATTCCAGAAACCATTCGGATTTCCGTCTTTAAGCCGTCCTTTCATCGTAAAGTCTGCTGTTTCATAGGTAAAGTCCGTAAGTGTACTTACGACAATACTGTCGGGCAATACAGGGTGATACCGGCCGGATTCGACTTCGTCTGCCAGATTTTCAAATTCTTCATTCAATTCTTTTATAGCAAACTCTTCCGGAGCATCTGCATTGTAAGTGGCTATGATACTGGTTTTAAAATGTTCTTTTTCCTGGATAAACTCTAAACCCAGGTTTTCAAAACTCAGGACAGCTCCTTTGTTTTGTAACAGAGAATGTTTCGATTGTTCCGGTAAGGATAAATACAGGTAACGATAGATAGGGGCAGCATTTAAATAGGCATAAAAATTTGAGTGACCGTTCAGCTGATCTCCTAACCGGTTATATTTTTCATTATTTTCAAGCGTCTGGCTTAAAATATATTTTTTAATTATTTGGGTTAAAGCTGCCGGAGAATTACTGAATAACACATAATTATCAATAATAGTATAATATGGTTTTTCCAGCCGGTCGAATAATCCTCCTGCGAACAAACGGAAGAATCCTTTTAAGCTGAGATAATTGATTTCATATCCGTTATAATTTATCGTTCTGAACTTGATAGGGGTGCGGATCCGGATTTGTTCGCCCAGATAATCGAGCTGATCTTTAGCCAGGTTCCGGTCTTTACATTGAACGGCTAATACAATGGCTTGTAATTGTTGTTCGCCGTCGTATGCAGGTTTGACCAAAGTGATTTCGTTCCCTATCCAGGAAGTGAATAAGCCGGGTATATCTATTTTCAGGTACTTGTTTAATTTTTGTATAGAAGATTCATAGCTCTGGTAAATTTCCGGATATTTTTGTCGGGAGTGATAAATCAGGCTGTCTTTTAAGTCCGGAAAAGAAGAGAAACAAAAAGAAATATAAGCCGCTGTATTATCCGGAATAATTTTTTTAATTTCTGAAACATTTCCTTTTGTATGTTTCAGTATTTCTGGCCAAAGAGCATTCCCGTTCAGGAAATGAGTGGTTCCGCTGAGGAGGATTTCTTCTTTTTCCAGTTGGAAATTTAGAGAAGTACTGTCCAGAAAGGAGGCATTGAGGAAAGGGAAATCGGAAGTCAGAAGGTGACTCAGCCATCTTCCCAATTCCTTGTGATTAATATCTACTGAAATATCATCCCTATAGTGTTTCTTTTTATCCCCTTTTCGTTGTTCACAGCTTTTGAGTGCATTTTGGACAAGTCCTTCACGGAAAGAACCGATGAGCAGGTTATCTTTAAACGTATAATAAAAGGTAGTCTGTCCGTAAAGAAGGTGTTGTATCCGGTCTTCCTGTTTAAGGATCTGAATGTTATAATCTTTTAAAAGTCCCGGAATAAACGTTTCAAAATTTTGGATTACATTTAATTTTTGAAGATCGCAAACATATAACAGATCGCAGTTGGCATCCGGCAGAAGGTGCAAAGAGATGGCAAAGGGACGGTCTAAAATAAGCTTTCTGAGATTGGTATGCATTTTGCCTAGAGAGTCAGCCCATTCGATATTCCGTTGGTAATCGCCGAATGCTGGATACTTTTTCAAAGATTGCCAGATTGTATTTGGACTGAGTTTATTGTAAATTTCCTGAAAAGAGGGCGTCCGGATCGTAAGAAGGGCATCCGGGGGGATAGCCATATCAATGGAATAACGACCTGACTGGCGGAATACTGCGTACCATATTGAGAATACGATGATGCAGACAGAAAAGGAAAAAAGGAAAAGCCGTTTTTTCATTTAATTGAAAATTTAATGTTGCAATTTACTATTTTTCCCAGAAAGAAATGAAAATATTTTACATTTGTGTGATATTGCCAAAGCGGATGAAAATGTCTTTCGGGGAGAAATCCGGATATGTTAAGAAGAGAGGGGAAAGTCAGGCCGAATCATCCTGATGAAGAGTAACGTATACAGGGGAAATCGATGAATCGTTATGAGATTTTATTTTCAGTTATTTTGGTCCTTTTTTAAAATCGGCGCTTTTACGTTTGGAGGAGGATATGCCATGATTCCTTTAATACAGAAGGAGGTGGTGAACCGGAAGAATTGGCTGGAGGAAGGTGAATTTATAGATATGTTGGCTATTGCGCAGTCTGTGCCAGGGCCAATTTCCCTCAATACAGCTGTTTTTGTAGGAAATAAAATGAGAGGCTGTAAAGGTTGTCTGATGACCAGTCTAGGTATCATATTGCCTTCCTTTATTGTTATTTTATTAATAGCTTTAGTATTTACGGAATTTAAGGATAATCCGGATGTGGAACGGGTTTTTAAAGGGATTCGTCCGGCCGTAGTGGCTTTGATTGCAGCCCCTTTGTGGGGAATGGGGAAAAAAGCGGGTGTCACCTGGAAAACGTTGTGGATTCCTGCGGTCGCTTTAGGATTGATTTGGCTTGCAGGGGTACCTCCTGTCTATATCGTTATGGTAACAATTATAGCGGGGATTATTTATTACCGGTATATGTTAAAGAGAAACAGGAAAAAATAATGGATGAATGGAATTTGTATTTGAATTTATTCTTCTCTTTTTTTAAAATTGGGTTGTTTGGGTTTGGAGGAGGGTATGCCATGCTGTCCCTTATACAGCACGAGGTGGTGGAAGCACATCAATGGATCAGTGTTTCAGATTTTACGGATATTGTAGCTATCTCTCAGACCACTCCCGGACCGATTGCTTTTAATACAGCAACTTACATTGGATATACAGCTACAGGAAGTGTTTGGGGGGCTGCCGTATGTACACTGGCGGTAAGTTTGCCTTCCATTATTTTAATGACCCTTGTAGCCCGTTTCTTTTTTGTATTCCGGGATAATGTCTATGTATCCGCTGCCCTGAAGGGATTAAAACCTGTCGTGATCGGACTGATTGCCGCTGCTGCCGTTTTGCTGATGAATGAACGGAATTTTATTGATTATAGAAGCTGGCTTATTTTCGGGGCCGTATTCATTGCTTCTCTGAAAAAAATAGACCCTATCCTCTTGATTGTGATAGCTGGAGTCGTGGGGTATTTGGTGTATTAAACGGTTTATGGTTTAAATGTACAAGTGTTTAAAGGAATGAGGAGTGTAAAGGAGGAACGATAGAGTGCGGCTGCCGGATTAAACATCAGTTTTAGGATTATCGTTTACGTCTTCTTCGGGAAAGTCAATTTCCGGTAAAAGTAATTCCGATTCCGCTGGCGGGAGAGCTTCTATATTCCTTAAATGACGCTGAATCGCCCTGGTACGTCTTCCCATTACTTCTTCAATTTGATTATTGGCAGACTGAATATTTTTCTGTGCTTTTTCCAGCATGCCTCCAAATTTTTCGAATTCGGTTTTAACTGCTCCTAAGACTTTCCATACTTCGCTGCTCCGTTTTTGGATGGCTAAAGTACGGAATCCCATTTGCAAACTGTTTAGGATAGCTGCTAAAGTAGTGGGACCGGTTACAATCACTTTGTATTCTTTTTGAAGATGTTCTAACAAACTGGCACGGCGTACGACTTCACCATATATTGCCTCGAAAGGAAGGAACATGATTCCAAAATCGGTTGTATAAGGAGGATCCAAATATTTATCGTGAATATCTTTTGCCATATTTTTTATTGTCATTTCCATGTTTCGGGAAGTATTTTCTATTTCTTTTGTATCTCCGTTATCGTAAGCTTCCAGGAGTTGTTCATAAGCATCTTTCGGGAATTTGGCATCTATGGGTAAATAAACGCATTCACCGCTATCGTCTTTTCCCGGCAGTTTTATGGCGAATTCGACCAGTGCATCGGACCCTTTCCGCGTTTTAACATTGGCATCGTATTGTTCAGGCGCTAAGATTTGTTCCAGAAGCATTTCTAATTGAACCTCCCCTATACATCCCCGCATTTTTACATTGCTGAGGACTTTTTTTAATCCGCCTACGTCCTGGGCCAGATTTTGCATTTCTCCTAATCCTTTCTGAACATGTTCCAATTGCTTACTTACCAGTTCGAAGGATTGTCCGATCCGTTCATTCAACGTTTTTTGAAGTTTTTCGTCTACGGTGGCCCGCATTTCATCCAAACGTTTTTCTGTGGATAATAACAGTTCTCCTTGTTTTTTGTCTAATTCCCCGAATTTTTCCCGTTGAAGTTCATTAAAAGAACGGATATTTTCTGTGAATATTTTTTGGAATTCTTTAAACGTATTCTCCAATGTTTTGTGAATGGCTTGCAGGGCTTGCAGATTTTGTTGTGTGATGTGCTGGAGGATGCGGCTGTTTTCGTCCCGGAATGCTCCCAGCGATTTATTCAATTCTTCCCGGTTTTCCCGGGCTGCCTTTGAATGATTATCCATTAAATAATGACATTCCTCTTTCAGCGTTTTTTCCAGACGTTCTAATTCGCTTTTTATTTTGTCGAAAGGTTCAGAAACATTGTTTTTTCTATTTTTCAACAACAGGAGGAGAAGGAGAATATTTAACAACAGCATTAAAATAATCCAGGTATTCATAGCCATTTCTTTTTATTATTCTTTTCGTTTATTTGCTAATTGTCCGCAGGCCGCATCAATATCCTTCCCTTTACTTTTCCGGAGGTTGACCACCATATTACGGTTTTCCAGAAACCGTACAAAAGCATCCCGCTGCTTATCCGGAGAATGCCGGAAATCCGAGCCTTCTACCGGGTTGTATTCGATAATATTAATTTTTACTGGGAATTGCCGGCAATATTCTGCTAATGCCCGGGCGTCTTCCAGGGAATCATTGATATTATTCAACAATAAATATTCGAAAGTAGGACGTATTCCTGTCTTTTCAACGAAATAAATTAAACTGTTTGCCAGTTCAGCTAAAGGGTAGGCCCGGTTGACCGGCATAAGCTGATTTCTCACGTTCTCTTTTGCAGAATGAAGGGAAACTGCCAGGTTGAAGCGTACTCCGTCATCAGCTAATTGCCGGATTTTAGCCGGTATTCCTGCAGTAGAAACCGTAATCCGGGAAGGGGACATTCCCAGTCCCTTTTCTGAAGTAATCCGCTGTATTGCTGAGAGGACATTGCCGTAGTTTAAAAGAGGTTCTCCCATTCCCATAAAGACAATATTCGACAGATTGGAATTTCTGTGTTCCGCCTCTTTCCTAGCATTCAAAACCTGATCGAATATTTCACCTACTGTCAGATTCCGTTTGAAACCCAGTTCGCCTGTGGCACAAAAACGGCAACCCAACTGACAGCCTGCTTGAGAAGATACACAGACAGTATATTTCTCATTTCCCGGAATCAGTACACTTTCTATCCGGTTACCGTCACTTAGAAGCCAGGCTGTTTTGGTAGTGCCGTCACTGGCTGTTTGAATACAATCTGGAAAAATCTTGTCAAAGTAATAAGCCGTGCTCAAAAGTTCCCGGATATGTTTTGATAAGTTTGTCATTTCTTCGAAGTCCTGTACTCCCTTTTGCCAGATCCATTCTGTTATTTGTTTTGCCCGGAATGTTTTTTCTCCGTTTGCTGAAAGAAATGTAGTCAGTTCTTCCAGAGGGATCTCCCGAATGTTTTTCTTTTCCACTTGTTTATTTGTTTGTGTATACAAAAATAGGAAAAAACATGGGATAAAAAAGGACTTTGTAGAAGTTGTTGTCCAAATGGAATGCCGTAATATAAAAAGTTAGGTTAAAATTCTGAAGCCTTACTTAGATTTAAATCGATTTAATTATATATTTGCATTTATATTCTTGTTAAAGTTATAAATTGATATAAAATAAAGTGAAAAAAGAAAAAATGAGAAGATTACTGATTATTATTTTTGCGTTGCTTTCTTTTTCGAACCTGAAGGCAGATGAAGGAATGTGGTTGTTATCTTTATTGAAGCAACAGAATATCGATGAAATGCAGAAGATGGGTTTTAAATTGAGTGCAGAAGATATTTATTCCATAAACGAACCGGGGATTAAAGATGCTATAGTCGGGTTGGGTTTTGCCGGGCGTCCTTTCCGTCATTTTTGTTCCGGAGAATTAGTATCTTCGCAGGGATTGATGATTACAAATCACCATTGTGGTTTTAGTGCTATACAGGAACATTCTTCTGTGGAACACGATTACCTGTCAGATGGTTTTTGGGCTTATAAAATGGAGGATGAGTTAACCAATCCCGGGGTTACTGCTTCTATTTTAGAACGTATGGAAGACGTAACGGAAAGGGTAATTGCTGTACTGAATGATGATATGAGTGCTATGGAAAGAGAAATTGCCTTGGATAGCATCAGTAGTGTAATTGTAAAAGAAGCTACCGAAAATACCGATTTAAGCGGACAGCTTATCCCGATGTTTGAGGGAAATCAGTATTTTCTTTTCCTTTATACGATTTATAAAGATGTACGTTTAGTGGGAGCACCTCCTCAGAGTCTTGGGAAATTCGGAGGTGATACGGATAACTGGGTTTGGCCGCGTCATACTTGTGATTTTTCCATGTTCCGGATTTATACGGGCCCGGATGGGAAACCGGCTGAATATGCTGAAGAGAATATCCCCTTAAAACCGAAACATCATTTGCCTATCTCTATAAAAGGAGTAGAAGATGGAGATTTTGCGATGATTATGGGTTTCCCGGGTTCTACCGATCGTTTTGCTACCAGTTACAGTCTGCAAAATACAATGGATATTGTAAATGATATCCGGTACAAAGTCCGGACGGAGAAATTGAAGATTATGAAAGAAGAAATGGATAAGAGTCCGAAAACCCGAATTCAATATGCTTCTAAATACGCTAGTTGTGCGAACTATTGGAAATACTCTTTTGAACAAAATAAAGCATTGAAACAGCTGAAAACGGCAGAGAACAAAATAGCTATTGAAGATCGCTTTACAGATTGGGTAAAAGCTGATCCTGCCCGTGTTGCCCGGTATGCAGAAGTTCTGCCTACCTTAAAAACAGCTTATCAGGATGTTCAGGAGTATGATGTGGCTTTGAATTATTTGAGAGAAGCCCTGGGCGGTCCCGAGGCACATTTGTTCGCTTATGGAGTAGCTGGTGAATTGGAAGATCTTTGTGATAAAGCGACGGATGTTGTTACAAAAGAAGAACTGATCAAGTCGTTGAAGGAACAGTCAGAAGCTTTTTATAAAGATTTTAATCCGGAAGTAGATGCCCGTTTGTTTGCTGCCCTTTTCAAAATGTATAGTGATAATGTTTCCCCGGATTTGCATCCTGATTTTATAGACCGGATCAATAAAAAATATAAAGGGAACTATCAAAAACTAGCTGATGAATTCCGGCATACTTCTATTTTCAGGAGTAAAGAAGCTTTTGATGAATTTATAGCTCATCCGAATTGTAAAAAATTGAATAAAGATGTAGCTTACCTGGCAGGTGAAGCGTATTTCGAAATGTTGATGAAGATAGCTGCTTATTCTTCTGAAATGAAAGAAAATATTACTAAGAATAATCGTTTATTTGTACGGGGATTGATGGAAATGGATCCTCAGCAGAGAATGGCTCCCAATGCAAATTCTACTTTACGTCTGACATACGGAAAAGTGAAAAGTTATCAACCCCGGGATGCTGTATTTTACGATTATTATACCACGTTGACAGGGGTTATGGAAAAAGAAGGGCCTAAAGGAGGAGAGTTTGAAGTACCGTCACGTTTAAAAGAACTTTATCAAAACAAGGATTTCGGTCCCTACGGGCAAGATTATTTGGTGACTTGTTTTATTACAGATAATGATATTACAGGCGGTAATTCCGGTTCCCCGGTTATCAATGCCAACGGAGAATTGATCGGAGCTGCTTTTGACGGGAATTCGGAAGCGATGTCCGGTGATATCGATTTTGAAGAAAACCTGCAAAGGTGTATCAATGTGGATATGCGGTATGTTTTATTCATCATTGATAAATATGCTGGTGCTAAAAATTTGATCGACGAAATGACGATAGTAAAGTAAGGGGATAATAAGTCTTATAATATAGAACACTTAAATTAATGCAATTATGAAAAATCTGGATTGGAGTCAGTTGTCTTTCGGCTATACAAAGACGGATTACAATGTACGTTGTTATTATAAAGATGGTCAGTGGAGTGCTCCGGAGGTAAGTGATTCTGAGATGCTCAGTATTCACATGGCCTCTACTTGTTTACATTATGGACAGGAAGCTTTCGAAGGGATGAAAGCTTTCCGCGGAAAAGATGGAAAAATCCGATTGTTCCGTTGTGAAGAAAATGCTAAGCGCATGCAGAATTCTGCCGATTATGTTATGATGAAAGCTCCTTCTGTAGAGTTGTTTAAAGAAGCTGTGGTGAAAGCTGTAAAATTGAATGAAGGATATGTACCACCATACGAATCAGGAGCTAGTTTATATATCCGTCCCTTGTTGATTGGAGTAGGTGCCCAAATGGGAGTAGCTCCTGCAAAAGAATTTTTGTTTGTCGTATTTGTTGCACCGGTAGGCCCGTATTTTAAGGCAGGTTTTAAACCGACAAAGGTGATGCTGGAACGGAAATACGACCGGGCTGCTCCGAACGGAACAGGACATATCAAAGTAGGGGGGAATTATGCAGCAGGGATGCGCTCCGGGGAAATAGCCCATCAAAAAGGATATTCTACGGCTATATTCCTGGATTCGAAAGAAAAGAAATTTATTGATGAGTGCGGACCGGCTAATTTCTTTGGAATTAAGAATAATACTTATATTACTCCCTATTCCCATACGATTCTTCCTTCTATTACCAATGCCAGTTTGATGGTATTAGCTGAAGACATGGGATTAAAAGTGGAACGCCGCCATATTCCGGTAGAAGAATTGGAAACATTTGAAGAAGCCGGAGCTTGCGGTACAGCTGCTGTTATCAGTCCGGTAGGACAGATCGACGACGTGGAAAACAATAAGAGTATTCATTTCGGTAAACCCGGCGAACCCGGCGAATGGTGTACAAAATTGTATAATCGCTTACGGGCTATCCAATACGGGGATGAACCTGATAAATTCGGCTGGATTACAATCATAGAATAAGAGCCGGAAACATACGAATTGAATTTGAGTATCCGGAGATTCGTTATTTTAGATAACAGAATTTCCGGATACTTATTTTTTTATAAATAATAGGATCTGTTTGTTTGGTTATTTACGAAAATTTCGTAGATTTGCGATATAATCGTAACTTGTTAAGGATTATGGAAAAACTGACTTTTCAGGAAGAAGAAATAATGCTGATTATTTGGCAGCTTAAAGAAGGAGTTATAAAAGATTTTTTGTTACAGATGCAGGAACCGCGTCCTCCTTATACTACGGTTGCTTCTATCGTAAAAAATCTGGAAAAAAAGGGATATATAGCCGGAAAGCGGTATGGAAATACCTATGTTTATTGTCCGCTTATAGATGAAAATGATTATAAAGCAAAATTTATGTCGGGTTTTGTCCGGAATTATTTTGCCAATTCTTATAAAGATTTGGTTGCATTTTTTGCCCAAAAGCAGAAAATTTCGGCCAGTGAGTTAAAAGAAATTATTGATTTAATAGAGAAAGAATAGTCTGTAGAAACCGGGGTAAAATTATGGAAGCATTTTATATATATATTTTGAAAGTAAATATAGCTTTGGGGATATTCTGGCTTTTTTGTCATTTTGTATTTCTGCGGGATACTTTTATAGAACTGAAACGTGTTTGTCTGTTCACGGTTTTGGTTTTATCCTTTACTTATCCCCTTGTTGATTTTTCCGGATGGATTTTGCAAGAACGTACGTTTTTTTGGATAAATTATCTCTCCCTGGGAGAAAATTTAGAAATAATGCCTGTCATTCCTTTGGAGGAAGGAGTGAGCTGGGAAGCTATTTTGTGGAGTATCTATTTCGCGGGGGGTATCTTTTTAGGGATTCGTTTGAGTGTCCAACTGATTCAAATCTACCGCTTTGTCCGGAGGGGAAATGTCTTTACTTATTCCGGAGTGCGCATTATTTCTTTGAGAAGAGGAATCGCTCCCTTTTCTTTTTTTCATTGGATTTTTCTGAATCCTGAAGATTATTCCGATATGGAGAAGGAAGAAATTGTAACACATGAAAAAACGCATGTACAACAGTGGCATTCTGTCGACATGTTGTTCGGTGAAATTTTATGTATTTTATGCTGGTTTAATCCTTTTGCCTGGTTACTAAGACGGGAAATACGTCAGAATCTGGAATTTCTGGCGGATAAGAAAGTTGTTAAATCCGGATATAATCAGAAGAATTATCAATATCATTTATTGCGTTTATCCCATCAATCGGCTGCAGCTCAATTTACAAATAACTTTAATGTTTCACAGTTAAAAAAACGTATTATTATGATGAATAAAAAGCGAACGTCCCGCATAGGGCTTTTAAAATATGCTTTGTTATTACCGGTGACGGTAGGACTGATATTGGTTAGCAATAGGCAAACCTTGGCCGAAGTGATGTCCAAAACTTCTGTCCCGGAAGTAAAGACGGGAGAGAAAATTGCTATTCACGGTAAGGTTACAGATGAAAAACATAATCCGGTTCCGGGTGCCATTATTGTAGTGAAGGGTTCAACGATAGGTACGGTTTCGGATGCTGAAGGGCAGTTTACTTTCAACGCAAAAGAGGGAGAAATACTCTGTGTTTTTTATGTCGGGAAGGAGATGCAGGAAATTCCGGTAAAAGGGGAATCGGATGGGAAAATGCAGATGGAAGTTGTCTTGAAGTCTGCCCCTCAGGTTTTGGAAGAAGTGCGGGTGCTCGGTTTAACCGGAGAAGAAGAATCGGTCAAAATGTATCCGGTCGAAGCTAATCCGGAGTTCCCCGGAGGCAAAGAAGCCTTAAAGCGTTTTTTGGCTCAGCAACTCAGCTATCCTGCTGAAGCGCGCACAAAAAACATTCAGGGAAAAGTATGGGTACAATTTGTAGTGAATGAAAAAGGAAAAATAATTCAGCCTCAAATCGTAAAAGGAGTAGATCCTTTATTAAATCAGGAAGCTTTACGGGTAGTAAGCCTGATGCCGGACTGGACTCCTGCACAACAGAATGGTGTTGCTGTAGAGGCAAGCTGTGTGCTACCCCTGGATTTTTCAATTCCGGTAAAACGGGACAGAATAAAGAATCCCCTTGTCGTTGTAGACGGAAAGCTTATGCCGGATGATTTCGATCTTAAATCTTTGCCTACTGGTCAGATTGAATCTTTTACAATTTTAAAGGGAGAAAAAGCCGTTGCTTTATATGGGGAAAAAGCGAAAGAGAGAGATGTAATGATTGTTACTTCCAAAAAAGCCCACTGACCTGCTGACGGCTGTTTATTAAAGAATAAATACGAAATCTCGTTCAGAGATTCCGTATTTATATTTTATCTTTCGTCTGGAATTTTCAGGTTTTCTCCATTTCCGTATTTTGTTTTCGATTTATTGTTTGGGCTTTCCGGATGTTTATATTTTAATAATTCTATAAATTCAGGAAAGATTCTGCCGGCCGTATAGGTATTTTTATTCCTGAGTAAGAATAAAAACTTCGGCTGTTCCGTATTCTCCCACTTCTTTTTCCATAGGTGTCAGCGGACGAATCTGGAGGATTTCATCCGGACGTATATCTGTAAAATCGTTGGTTATTTCTCCGTTTATCACTAAAAGGGGATGGCCGGCTTTTCCCAGATTGTATTTGTACTCTTGATTATCGTATTTGAACGTCAATGTATGATTTTTATAAGAAATAAATTGGCCCAGACGACTGTCAGATGTGACGATCAGATAAGATTTCCGGGGATCTTTTTTGTCTCCGACAATCCGTACATCTCTTATTTTTTCGGGCATTGTAACTTCTTCCCCTTCAAATTTAACACCGTCAACAACGTAGATCATAGCGGAGTTTTGAGTGTTTATTTTGATTTTTGTCTTCCCGTTTTCTTCTGTGATTTGTATGGAATTTCCACGAATATCTACTCCGCTTTCAAAAGGATTATAATTGTCGAAAATATCACTCATCATATTGAAATTCATCCCCATGGAACCGAATAGAGAATCTACATCCTGGAAGGGGTAAAGAGGAAACTGACCGGGCATGTTTTGCTTCCGTTCTCCAAACATTTCTCTGAAATTTTCCCGCATTTTCTGGGCCATTTCCTGCATTTGCCGGGACATATCAGCCATGTTGTCGTAATTGAATGAACGAAGGTAATGTTTATAGTTCTCGTTTTCAGGATTGAGGACTGAAAGTGAGTTTAATCCTTTTATATTTAAAGCTTTTGAAAGTAAAGCTATATTTTCGGTTTGAATATCTCCTTTTAACTCAATAATGTCCATCCGTTGAGGCGTTTGATTCCATACGACCAGTTCACTCAGCTTGTCCTGGTCCGTATGTGCATATATCCATTGTTTCCCGTTGGCTTCACTGTGACTTTTAATTAATTTGTATTTATCCGGATGATCTAATACGGCTTTAAATTTGGAATCAATGTCTTCAGCAAAGTTTTTATTGCAATTCGTTAAATCTACTGTCAGAATATTGACTTCTTTCAGTTGCTTTAATAAGTTTTCAGCTTCCGGAGGAATGTTCTTTTTTTTGTAAAGACCGTATAGATTTTTATCCAGTTGAGTAACTGTAACATATTCTTTACCATGGTATTTAGCCATTAGTTTCCCCAATTGTGCCTGTGTACAAAAAGGGATTAACAAACTTACTGCAAGTAAAATAACAAACTTATTCATAACCCTTCTGATTTATATTAATTACATTTCAAATGATAGTTTTATTCAATAGCAATAATTAAATTTTTGTCTTCGTATAAAATCTTTTCTTTAGAAGAAGCCGGATTTTCCAGTACATTGCCGATTACCCGGAGGGCATCTTCAAAACGGGCCCGTTTCGTATTGTCTGAAAGTTGCAGGGAATTTGTTTCCGTAAAGGAAAGTCCTCCTTTGAGCGAGATGAGCAGTATGCCTGCTGCTGCAATGCTTCCTACTGTAATGTAAATCCGGCGTAGGGAAGATTTTTTCCGTTTCCGGATGCCCAGACGGATTTTTTCATTTAATCCGGCGGGTAAGGGAGTTTCCGGATAGGAAAGAGACAAAAAAGGATCTTCTTTCAAATATCCTGCACGGAATTGGGCTTTGAGGAATTTTTCTTCTTCCATACTGGTTTCTCCCCGGTAATAACGTTTTATAATTTCTTTTATATTGTCCATCTTTTTCCTTTTGTGCAAATTCCTGAACCTAATCGTATTTCGAAATTTTATATTTTTTGACAAGCATTTCTTTTACTCTGGTGCGGGCTCTGGATAAAATTGTTCGGATATTGTTCAGGCCTAGACCTGTGATTTGAGCAATTTCATCGTATTCCAACTCTTCAATTTCCCGGAGGAGAATGACTTCCCTCTGCGTATCCGGGAGCGTATCAATGATTTTTCTTAAAAGAGCTGCTGTTTCTTTCTGTTCGATAGAATGCATTAACTCTGAATCATATCCTTCGTTTTGAAGCATTTGTTCTTCATCATAGATAGGTTTATATTTTTTAACGGTATCATAATATAAATTACGTGTAATTTTCAATGCCCAGGCCCGCAGATTTTTAATTTTGGATAATTCATTCCGGTTGTCCCATAATTTAAACATTACATCCTGGGTTATATCTGCGGCATCTGTACGATTGCCCGTCAGATTTACCGCAAAGTTGTAAATATGCTGAGCTAGCGGCAAAATGCATGCATTGAACTCTTTTTCAGTCATTCTTTTAGTCAATGGAATTACCCGTTTCAGATCTGTTTTAAAATGTTCGTTTCTTTAAAGACGAATGAAAAGAATTTTTATTACATCAAAAATAAAAAAACAACGTTTTATTTTTTCGGGCTTTCAGATTTTTACTGTTTTTTGTCAAAAATTTAAGAATATATGGGAGTACGGATTCCAGTTGAAAAGGGTTAAAATTGATAGTAAAAAGGGATTGATTTATGCCCGTCAGACGGATGACTGATAGACGGACTTTCAGGCCGCATAAGAAGATAAATCAGCAGTTTCGTTTCCGGAATCAGTGCCGGAGAGCAAGGGCAGATCGTTTCCGGAATAGAGCTGAGGTTATCCCTTTTCTCTTTCGGCCTGTAAAATTACTTTATTTCGGCTGGCAGGTTTTCTTCATAAACAACCGGCAGGTTTTCCGGGGTATCTTTCTTTTTCCGGGTAAACTTTTCTTGGATTTCTTGCATAAGTTTATAGAAATTCGGGATGAAAAGAGTACCGACTAAAGAACTCATCAACATTCCGGCAAAGACAGCAATTCCGAGGGATATTCTACTGGCAGCTCCGGCTCCGGTAGAGATAACCAGCGGAAGAGTTCCTAAAATAAAGGCAAAGGAAGTCATCAGAATAGGACGTAAACGTACCCGTCCGCCTTCCAGTGCAGCTTCCGTAATGGTTTTCCCGGAAGCATGATAATCTCTGGCAAATTCTACAATCAGAATTGCATTTTTGGCTGTAAGGGCTATTAATAACACAATACCGATTTGGGTATAAACACTAACGGGTAAGTTCATTACCATAACTCCGATTACGACACCCAGCAGGGCAATGGGCAAACCCATGATCACGGCAACCGGATTCGTCCAGCTTTCATATTGGGCGGCCAGAATAAGATAGGCAACTAAAATGGCCAGAATAAAAACCAGAGAAGTTGAAGAAGAAGAATTTTCTTCCTGATAGGCCATAGAAGTCCATTCATAACCGAAAGAACGGCCTGCTTTTTCTTTAATCAATTTGCCCATGATTTCCAGGGCTTGTCCGGAACTATAACCCGGAGCTGCAGAACCGGAGATAAGGGCGGAAACATAAGTATTGTATTTCGTAAGATGTTCAGGTCCTAAACGGCTTTCTATGGTTGTAAAAGCTGAAAAGGGAATCATTTTTCCGTTGGCATTGCGGACATTCAAGCGGCTTACGTCTTCGATAACAGCACGGCTATTGGGATCCCCTTCCACATTAACCTGATAGGTACGGCCGAATTTAACGAAATTATTGACATAGGAAGAACCTAAAAAGACCGTTAGGGTATTGAAAACTTCTCCCAGGGAAACTTGCATCATTTCCACCTTATTACGGTCAATATTGAGGAAATATTGGGGAACGCTTGCGCTGAACATAGACTGAACATTGGAAAGGCCGGGAGTCTGGTTGCCTGCCATCATCAGTTCATCGGTCATTTTTTCCAGCTCTTGGGGTCCGTAATTATTGATGTCTTCCAGCATTACTTCGAAACCGCTGCTTTCTCCCAGACCGGGGATAGCCGGGGGAAGCACGGCAAAGGCTTGTGCTTCCGGTATTTCCAGATATGCCATTTCATTAAACTTGTCGACTATTGCCTGGGCACTCAGGCCTGGAGCCTTGCGTTCATCCCAGTTTTTTAGCATGACGAATAAAGTAGCTGCATTGGAAGCGTTTGCCCCACTCATAACTGAAAATCCGTTAATTGTGATATAGGTTTCTATGCCTTCCAAATGGTTTAAGATGGCTGTGGCTTTCTGAATAGCGGTTTCTGTTTGGGAGGAAGAAGCTCCGTTCGTCAGTTGCATAAAAGCCATAAAGTAACCTTGGTCTTCCTGAGGCAGAAAAGTACGGGGCCATTTCAGGAAACCCCAGAAAGCGAAGAAAGAAATCACTGCGAATACAAGTAATGTCAGTACGGATTTTCGCATAAAACCGGTGATTACCCATGTATAACCTTTTGTCGTTTTATCGAATAAACGATTGAAAGCTTTGAATAAAAAAAATCGGCTTTCTTGTTTGGGTTTTAAAAAAAGAGCACAAAGTGCGGGACTAAGGGTAAGGGCATTAAAGCCACTGATAACAGTCGCCACTGCTATTGTGAGAGCAAATTGCTTATACAATTGCCCCGTAATTCCCCCTATAAAAGCGGTTGGGATAAATACGGCCAGTAATACCAGAACGATACCGATAATGGCTCCTGAAACTTCGTTCATTGCCTGTATGACTGCTTCTTTTACTGTTTTGTATTTTCCGGTTTCGATGAGCCGGTAACTATTTTCCACGATAACGATTGCATCGTCTACTACTAATCCGATCGCCAGTACTAATCCGAATAACGTCAATGTATTGATGGAAAAACCAAGTAAGTCCATAAAGGTAAAAGTTCCGATAAGTGATACGGGAATCGTTACCAATGGAATCAGCATGGCCCTCCAATTTTGCAGGAAAATAAATATTACTAATAATACTAATATAAATGCAGTAATAAGAGTACTGTAAATGCCTGAAATGGAAGCCCGTATAAATTCTGTCGTATCCAGTGTTATGCTGTAATTTACGCCTTGGGGAAAATAAGTGGCCAGATTATTCATTTCTTTTTTGACGCGTTTCGATACGTCCAGGGCATTGGCTCCCGGTAATTGATAGACGGCTATGGCGGCCACAGCTCCTCCCTTTAAAGTAGCGGTTGTACTGTAGCTCTCCCGTCCGATTTCGACTTTTGCAATGTCTTTGATACGAAGATATTTCCCGTCCGGGAGTGCTTTGATGATAATATTTCCGAATTCTTTTTCATTAACCAGTAATCCCTGGGTTTCTAAAATATACTGATAAGCTTCTTTATGGGTCAAGGGTTCTGCACCCACACTTCCTGCTGCAACTTGTATGTTTTGGCTTTCAATGGCTGAAATGACGTCAGCGGGAGTAACACCTCTTATCGTCAGTATATCCGGCTCCAGCCAGATACGCATACTATAATCGCCCATGCCGAAAAGGCCGACACTGCCCACTCCTTTTAAGCGGCTCAATTCATTGGTAATATTCAGTGAAGCGTAATTGGAAAGATAGAGCGCATCGTAATCCGGAGAGTCGGAGGTCAAAGACAGGAACATAACTACGTTGGTGGATTCTTTTGTGGTGGTAACTCCGATTTTTGTTACTTCTTGCGGTAATGTTGGAAGAGCTGCATTTACCCGGTTTTCTACTAAAACCGTAGCCATATCGAGGTCTGTACCTACTTCAAAAGTGATGGTGAGTTGGTAACTGCCTGTACTGGAAGAGGTCGAAGACATATAAAGCATTCCTTCTACGCCGTTTACTTGCTGCTCGATAGGGGTGGCAATCATGTCGGCTATTGTACTTGCATTTGCTCCCGGATAACTGGCTTGTACAACTACTGTAGGCGGGGTTATCGTCGGATATTGTTCCACAGGCAGATTTTGCAGGGATACAAAGCCGGCAATAACAATTAATATAGATAAGACAGTGGCAAATATTGGGCGGTTGATGAAAAAAGTACTGATCATGATGAATGATTAGAAGTTAACAATTCAGCAATAACGCTCCCTACGTTAATTCATTACCTATACGTAGACCTTGACTTCCGGGTTTCATTCCTGAATTCCTCTTTTTCAGTATTTAAATGTTTTAAAATTATATATTATTAACGAATGGTGGCATCTTTTTTGATATTTATTTGAAAACAGAGGGTATTGAAGGGAAGATTTACATGCATTAAAAAGTAAAGATATGACCGGGAATTTTCAAAAATTAGTCAGAATAAGCATAATATGGATATGCTTATTAAGCGGAATAACTGTTTCCGCCCAAGAAAAGCCGTTTTTATCGGTAGATTCCATTGCAGGTAATTTTTATCGGCAGCGACTGGCTTATCCTCAGGAAAAGATTCATCTTCATATGGATAAATCGCATTATGTATCCGGAGAGAAAATGTGGTTCCGTGCTTTTTTAGTAGATGCTTTTTCACATTTGCCGGAAACAGCCAGTCATTATGTATATGTGGAACTTATTAATCCTGCCGCTTCAGTGGTTGCCCGGGTTAAAATCCGGCCAATAGACAGTATGTATTACGGTTATATCGGATTACCTGAAAATTTGGCAGAGGGAAATTATATTGTCCGGGCTTATACGAATTATATGTGTAGCTTAGGAGAGGATTATTTTTTCAGAAAAAACGTTTTTATCAGTAATCCTTTGGAGTTACAGTTAAAGGCTAAGGCTGAATTTTCTTCCCCGGATGACAAAGGGAAGAGGGAAGCCCGGATTTCGCTCTGGGATTTACGGAAAAAATGTAAACTTGCCCCTACTCAGCTTTCAATATGGTTAAATCAGGAAAAGCTGGATTACATCTGGGTGTCCAGGGATAGTGTAGCTAAAATTAATTTCCGGTTGCCATTCACGCAAAATAGCAATCAGTTGTACATTGAAGCCGGAAATTTTCATCAATTTATTACAATTCCCCGCATAGAGCAGGATTTTGATGTCTCTTTCTTTCCGGAAGGGGGGTATTTGTTGGAAGGGACTGCCTGTCAGCTAGGTTTTAAAGCTTTGAATAATGATGGGATTTCAAAAGAAGTTTCAGTAGATATTTTTGATCAGGATGACAACCTGGTAGTTTCTGCTCATACGTTTCACAAAGGTATGGGTTCCTTTCTTTTCTGTCCGGAGTCCGGGAAAAAGTATTATGCCGTTTGTAAAGATAATCACAATTTATCCAAAAGGTTTGAACTTCCGGAAGCTCAAAAGAATATGTATTCTTTAAAAATAAGCCGGTGGAACAAAGGGAAATTCCTGGTTTCTGTTTTGAAATCGGCAGATATAAAGGATACAAAACCGCTTTTTTTACTTGTCCACTCAAAGGGAGATGTGAAATATGCTGAGGCCTGGGATTTTTCGAACGATTTTATTTCCTTCGATGAAAAAAGTTTTCCTTCCGGCATCATCCAATTTGTGTTGTTGGACGAACAGATGAACCCTTTGAGTGAACGGTTGATTTTTTGTCTGAATGACGATCAGGCTGTGACGACTTATAAAACGGATAGTCCTGCTTATGGCAGCCGTCAGCACGTTAAAGCGCAGATTCAGGTGACAGATGCGGAAAAACGTCCGTTAACGGGTAATTTTTCTATAGCTGTTACTGATGACAGAGATGTAGTCGTGGATACGAATTTTACGATATACAGCAATCTTCTGCTGACTTCTGAATTGAAAGGAAATATAGAAGATCCTGCTTTTTACCTTCAAAAAAACAACCGGAAAGCCCGGGCTGCCCTGGATGTTTTGATGTTGACACAAGGCTGGAGACGATACCGGATCCCGGAAGTAATCCGGGGAAAGTTTGAAGAACCTTCTTTCCCTTTGGAGATCGGTCAGGAAATAACAGGAGAGGTCCGTACGATAGGTTTGTTTAAGAGTAAACCGATGAAGGAAGGAAAAGTATCGGCAATGTCCTTACAGACAAATTATTTAAATTTGGTGGGGACGGATGAAAACGGAAAGTTCCGGATAAATGGATTTGAATTTCCGGATAGTACCGAATTCATACTTCGGGCTTTGACGAAAAAAGGAAAACAGGGGATAGAGTTGATTGTTTACCCGGATTCTTTCCCTGCTATTACCCTTCCTGCCCGGATAAGTTCCGAAATGAAAGCTGAAATAAAACCAGGTGCTGTGGAGAAGGCAGATTTGAAATATACGTATGAAAATGGAATGAGGATGATTTATCTGGATGAAGTGACTGTAAGAGGAATCTATCAGGAAAAGCAACAAATCCAAATCAATGAAATTTTGGCAACTGCTACTTTCGATGCGAAAGATATCGAAGAAATGGGAGCTACCAAGGTAGAGGATGTATTGATGAGGGTTGCGGGTGTCCGTATCGGTGTAGATGGGAAAATTTATATCCGGACCCCTACTTCAATTTATGATCCATATATACCTCCGATAGTTGTTATTGATGGGATGGAAATTGAAGATCAGAGTTCTTCGGATCCTTATTTTAATCCGTTTGAAAGTGTAAATATGCAGGATATTGCCCGGATAGAAGTTATAAAAGTGGGAGGAGGAAGAGGAGCTTATCGTCTTGGGAAAGCCGGTATGATTGTGATTACACGGAAAAAAATAGAAGAAATGGAGAAGAATAATCCCCAGTATAATATAAAACGGATTACTCCTTTGGGATATCAGAAACCGCTGGAGTTTTATTCGCCCAAATATGAACTGGCTAAAGAAAAGGAAAGCAAAAAACCGGATTTACGTACGACTTTATTCTGGAAGCCGGATGTAAAACTTTCGGAGAAAGGACGGGCAAAAATTGATTTTTATACTGCAGATGGTTATTCTACTTATTCCGTAGTCATTGAAGGAATCACTACGGACGGAAGGTTGATTCGCACGGATGGAAAAATTTATATGGAATAAATTATTTCCGGGTAACAGGTTTGACAGACATGCCGGGGCGAACGCTCATAAGTGCTTCTACGACATAGCGGTCGTCTCGGCGTATGCCACTGATAATCTGTCGCATTCCGTCAGATTCCAGTACACCTACTGTTACCGGCTTTAATTCGATACGGTTGTCCCGGTCTACAATATAAACAAAGCGTCCTGTCTGATTGGTTCCGATAGAAGTTTCCGGAATGAGAAGAGCGTCTTTAACATTCCGGTAAGGTACTGAGATATTGACGTACATGCCACTGAGTAATTCTTCATGGGGATTTTCAATAATTGCCCTGACATTGACTGTTCCTGTCTGTAAATCGACATTGGGGGAAGTATAGTCGAGTTCCCCTTTCCATTGCCGGTGAGGATCGGCAGCATCCGTAACGGTCAGGAAACGAAGCGGGTCGTTAGGGGGTAAATTCGCATTTACCGGAGGCAGATTCTCGTATTCAGCATAAGCCATATTAAAATAGGCATACATGCGTTTGTCCTTATACATTGTGGCCAGGGTTGTCGGTTCTACAGAACCGGCTACATAATTGGCCTGGTCGACTAAATTCCGGCTGACGCGTCCGTCAAAAGGGGCTTTGATATAGCAATAATTCAGATTAATACGGGCTGTATTCAGTTGCGACCTGGCATTATCCAAGCTGGCCTGTGCTGAATTATAGGTCGACTGGGCTTGCAGGTAATCGATCTCACTTATCGCTTTGGTTTGTACAGCTTCTTTCATCCTTTCGTAGGAAGCTTTTGCATAGGCTAACTGAGCTTCTGCACTTTTTACCTGAGATTCCGCAGCTTTTACCTGATCAATATAAGGTTTGGGTTCAATGACGAATAATAATTGTCCGGTTTTTACCAGTTGCCCGGGGGTATAAAGAATTTTTTCCAGGAAACCGGATACCCGGGCCACTAAATTTACGGTTTGTTCTGCTTCCAGATAAGCCGGATATTCGTAGGTATAGGTAACGTCTTGTTCTTCCGGTGTATTTACCAGGATTTCAGGGACAACAGCTGTTGCCTGGGCTTGTTCTTTTTTTTCCTGTCCTTTCCGGCATCCCCCTGTCAGGATGGACAGCAGCAGAAATAAAAATATTCCTTTTTTCATGTAAGTTCTTTTTTTATATTCTTTTTCCTGTTCTTTTTTATTGGTTTTCTCCCCAACCACCTCCCAGCGCTCTGTATAATTGTATGAGGTAGAGCAAAGTATTGCTTTCTGCCGAGACGAGTGCATTTTGGTAATTGAAAACATCTTTTTGAGAATTCAGTACATTTTGGTAATCAGAAAGTCCTTGCCGATAGAGTTCTACAGCAAGTGATAATGTCTCTTTTGCTTGCAGATAAGCTTCCCGGTCTGCCTGAAGTTGTTGCTGGGATTTATTGTAGGACATGAGGGCGTCGTCTATTTCCTGCAAGGCCGAAAGTACGGTATTGTTATAGTCGTTTATACCTTCTTCCAGTTGTATTTGAGCGGTGCGAGTTGTCTCAGCAAGCCGCCTTCCGCTGAAAAATGTCCATTTGATCGCCGGGCTGATTTGCCAGTCCATATTCTCTTTCCGGAAAAAATGCTCAAACTTGTCGGAACCGAAGCCAAAAGCTCCTGTAAGATAGAATTTGGGATACCAGTCGGAACGGGAAGCTCCGACAGCAGCAGCTAAGGCATCCATTGTCCTTTCTGCTGAGCGGATGTCAGGACGGCGGCGGATAAGTTCTGCAGGTATGCCGCTTACCCTTATATTTAAATTGGAGGGTAAGGGACGGATCCGTAATAATTGCCGCTTCAAACTGCCGGAATATTCTCCGGTTAATACACAAAGACTGTTTACTTGACTGTAAATGGCAGCTTCGAGCTCCGGGATAGCTGCTTGAGTCTGAAGGTATAAACTTTGAGCCTGTGAAACATCTAAGCGGGAGGCCAGGCCTGTATGGAAACGGGTCGTGGTCAACTCTACAATTTGTTTTTGAGAAGCCAGATTCTGGCGGGCAACTTCCAGTTGGGTCTGATAAGTGCGTAAGTTGATATAGGTAGAGGCTAACTGGGCGATCAGGGAAACCATTACACCCCGGTAGTCTTCCTGTGAAGCATAATAATATTCTCTTTGGGATTTGACATTTTTACGGATACTTCCGAAGACATCGATTTCCCAACTCATATTCAAAGCTGCCTGACCAATATAATTGCGTTCGTTTATATGTTCTATACCCAAGCTGTTTTTTTCAGGAGTATAGGAAGTTGAAAAGCTGAGCTCCGGATACCAGGCACTTTGTTGGATACGCATCCGGGCTTTTGCCAGTTCGATGTTTTTGATGGCATTGAGCAGATTGTAATTGTTGTTTATGGCTTTGGGGATCAGTGAATCCAAAGTACTGTCACCGAACATTTGCCACCATGTATCGTTACTGGGCAATTGTTGCTGTAAATTAACCAATCGGGCTGTTGTATCTGTCTGAGCTGCGATTTCCGAGACATAACAACAGAATAGACAGATAAAACAGAACCTGCAGAGACGTAATACAAAGACGGTTGTCATGTGCTAAATATTAAATTTATACAGACAACTATACGGGAAAAGTGAAAGAAAGTTTAAAAAGAAAGAAAAAGGAAGGGTAAGTTTAACTTTAATATCATTTTTTTATACCTCCCCTGCTCTCGTTTTTAGTTTTTCTCTTTTTTACTTTCGATTTCTTTTAAATTTTCCATTTTCTTTTTCCGGAGAAAACCATTTATGTCTTCCAGGTGCTCTGTTACTTTTTTATTTCCGAATTCATATACTTTTTTTACCAATCCGTTCAGGAAATCGCGGTCGTGGGATGCTACGATCAAAGTCCCGTCAAAATCCAGAAGAGCATTTTTAAGTATATCTTTGGTTTTTAAGTCCAAATGATTGGTAGGTTCATCTAAAATCAGAAGGTTTACCGGCTGTAACAGGAGTTTTATCATGGCTAAACGGGTACGTTCCCCTCCTGACAAAACTTTTACTTTTTTGTCGATATCGTCTCCACTGAACATAAAAGCTCCTAATAAATTTTTTGTGTTGCTTTTCAGTTCCAGCGGAGTAACATCGTCGATAGTTTGGAATACGGTGAGTTCTTCGTCCAGAAGAGAGGCTTGATTCTGTGCAAAATAACCGATACGGACATTGTGTCCTAAAGTAAGCGTACCCGTATAATCTGCAATTTCTCCCATAATACATTTGACGAGAGTAGATTTTCCTTCTCCGTTACGGCCCACAAAAGCAACTTTTTCTCCTCTTTCGATAGTAAAGGTCGCATTGTTGAATACTTCGTAGGATCCGTAATGTTTGGAGAGTTCCTGAACGATTACCGGATAGCTTCCGGACCGGGGAGAGGGGGGAAACTTTAATCTCAGAGCAGAAGTATCTTCTTCATCTACTTCTACCAGTTCCAATTTATCGAGCATTCTTACCCGGGATTGAACCTGAAGAGTTTTAGAATAAGTCCCTTTGAATCTTTCTATAAATTCTTTTGTTTCAGCAATCATCTTTTGCTGTTCGTCGTAAGCTTTTTGTTGTTGGATACGTCTTTCTTGACGTAATATTAAATATTGAGAATAATTCACTTTATAGTCGTAAATCCGTCCCATTGTAACTTCTATGGTACGGGTAGTGATGTTGTCGACAAAGGTACGGTCGTGGGAAATAAGGATAACCGCTTTACCATTTGTGATCAGGAATTCTTCTAACCATTGGATAGAATCAATGTCCAGGTGATTGGTCGGCTCGTCTAATAGTAATACATCCGGATTTTTCAATAATATTTTGGCAAGTTCAATCCGCATGCGCCAGCCTCCGCTGAAATCACTGGTCGGCCGGTTAAAATCTGAACGCTGGAACCCTAATCCCTTTAATGTTTTTTCTACGTCGGCTTCAAAATGAGTGAGGTCTATGCTATAGAATTTTTCACTCAAAGCAGCTACTTCTTCAATCAACTTATAATATTCGGGAGAGTCATAGTCTGTCCGTTCGGTAAGCTGACAGTTTAAACTTTCGATTCTTTTCTCCATTTCGAACAGATGGGCAAAAGCTTGGGACGCTTCTTCAAATACGGTCCTTCCGTCTTCCGTCATCAGGTGTTGCGGAAGATAGGCAACTACTATATCCTTGGGGATAGTGACACTTCCCCGGGTAGGCTTTCTTGCACCTGCTAAAATTTTAAGTAAGGTAGATTTTCCGGCCCCGTTTTTCCCCATCAGGGCAATCCTGTCTTTCTCATTGATTTGAAAGGATATGTCTTTAAAAAGTATACGGTCACCAAAATCAACCGTTAATCCGTCAACTGAAATCATATTTAATATTATCCGAAAGTTTAAAATGTCTGGGACATGCTGAGTGAATCCTTGTAATTTATTTTTTGGAGGGGCAAAGATAGGGATAAAAACTGAAAAATGCAGGACGGTATAAAATAGTTGTATATCCCGGGGAAGGATTGCCGGGGTTCAGAAAGGAGCGAAACAGACTTCTCTCTGCAAAAGGCCTGTAAAATCGCCGTTTCTTTTCCAAAGAGTGGAATTTTCTACACTTTCGTGGAATTTTTCTACAATTTAATGGAATTAATCCGGAGAAATGTTTATATAATATATTGGTTGTTAGTAATTTACATGATTCAGCAATATGTGGCATATTATTTTCAATACTAAATCCAGCAGGATAATAATAAAACAGGATGATAAAGAGAAATAATGTAATTTGGGGTGTAGTTTTGTTGGCTACATTCATAGGCGGATGTAAAAAAGAGAAAGAACCGGAGAAGGTTATTGTGAAAATGGAAAGAGCCGGAACGGAGAATGTAGAGATATACGGGGAGTATGTCGGACGAATCCGGGCACGGCAATTTGTAGAGGTTCGGGCCAGGGTTGAAGGGTATTTGGAACGTATGCTTTTTGAAGAAGGGAAGCGGGTGGAGAAAAATCAACCCTTGTTTGTAATCAACCAGGCTCAGTATAAAGCAAGGGCTGATAAAGCGGATGCTCAGCTGAAAAAGGATTTGGCGCAGGAAGCCAAGGCTGAGCGGGATGTGGAGCGTTTACGTCCGCTGTATGTACAGAAAGCGGCAAGTCAGTTGGATTTGGATAATGCTATAGCTGCTTATGAAAGTGCGAGGGCAAGTGTTGCCATGAGCCGGGCAGATCTGGCGCAGGCTAATCTTGAATTGAGCTATACTACCGTGAAATCACCGATTTCGGGTTATATAAGCGAACGGTATGTGGATATAGGGACGTTGGTGGGACCGGGTTCAAAATCCCTGTTGGCAACTGTAGTGGAAAGTGATGTGGTTCTGGTCGATTTCAGTCTTACCGCTCAGGACTACCTGCGGAGTCTGCAACGGAATGTCAAATTGGGGGAAAAAGATACCAGCCGTTCCTGGCAGCCCAATATTACAGTGACCTTAGCGGATAATTCTATATATCCTATCCGCGGGCTGGTGGATTTTGCCGAGCCTCAGGTAGATCCGAAGACAGGTACTTTCAGCGTAAGGGCTGAATTGGCGAATCCGGAACGGAAATTATTGCCCGGACAGTTCACAAAAGTGAAATTGCTATTGGACGTCCGGGAAAATGCAGTTGTCGTACCGGCAAAATCAGTCGTTATTGAAAAAGGAGGGGCTTATGTATATGTAGTCCGCAGAGATAGTACAGCTGAAAAACGTTTTATCGAAATTGGACCGGAAGTTGGTAATCAGGTGGTTGTGGAACGAGGTTTAGGAATGGGAGAAATGGTTATTACAGAAGGATATCATAAAATAACTCCGGGAGTGCTTGTTGTTCAGGAACCGGAAAAGACAAATGAAACCGGAAAAGATTCTATTGCCGGTATGGTGAGGAAAAGAAAAGGGGGTGAAGCATGAAACCGACATTTTTTATTGACCGGCCGATCTTTTCGGCTGTATTGTCTATTCTGATTGTGATTGTAGGTTTTATCGGATTGTTTCTATTGCCTGTGGATCAATATCCGCAGATTACCCCTCCTATCGTAAAGGTTTCTGCTTCCTATCCGGGAGCCAGTGCTGTCACGGTTTCCCAGGCAGTAGCTACTCCGATAGAACAGGAGTTAAACGGAACGCCTGGCATGCTGTATATGGAGTCGAGTAGCAGTAACTCCGGCGGGTTGACGATTGATATTACCTTTGATATTTCCGCTAATCCGGAATTATCTGCGGTAGAAGTGCAAAACCGGGTTAAACTGGCGGAATCGCGTCTGCCGGCGGAAGTCGTACAGAATGGAATAAAAGTTGAAAAACAATCAGCGAGTCAGCTGATGACGATTTGTTTACGTTCTTCCGATTCCCGTTTCGATGAGATTTACCTCAGTAATTTCGCTACGATCAATGTTTTGGATATTTTGAGACGAATTCCGGGAGTCGGGCGGGTATCGAATATCGGAAGCCGTTATTATGGAATGTGTATTTGGGTAATGCCCGATCGTCTGGCCAATTTCGGACTTACGGTACAGGATTTACAGAATGCTTTGAAGGATCAGAACCGGGAATCTGCAGCCGGGGTGTTGGGAATGCAACCGATGGAGGGAGCTGATATTACTATTCCGATTACGACCCAAGGACGTTTGTCTACTGTTCAGGAATTCGAAGAGATTGTTGTCCGGGCTAATTCCGACGGATCGCTGATTCGTCTTCGGGATGTGGCCAGAGTTTCCCTGGAAGCTTCTTCTTATGCTACGGAAAGTGGTATTAATGGAGAGAATGCTGCAGTACTTGGAATCTATATGTTACCGGGAGCCAATGCTATGCAGGTAGCCGAAGATGTGAAAACCGCGATGAAAGAAATCAGTCGGGATTTCCCTGAAGGATTGAGTTATGACGTACCTTTTGATATTACCACTTATATTTCGGAATCAATACATGAAGTATATAAGACTTTATTTGAAGCTTTAATACTGGTTATTTTAGTGGTTTTCCTGTCCTTGCAAAACTGGAGAGCTTCGCTTGTGCCCTTAGTAGCTGTACCGATTTCATTGGTAGGGACTTTCGGGGTAATGATGATCCTGGGCTTTTCTTTGAACATGCTTACGCTTTTAGGATTAGTGCTGGCGATAGGTATTGTTGTCGATGATGCAATCGTCGTCGTAGAAGCTGTAGAGAGTTATATGGAAAAAGAGGGCTTAAGCCCTTACGAAGCTACCAAAAAAGCGATGCACGGACTGACAGGAGCTTTGGTTGCTACTTCTTTGGTATTGGCAGCGGTTTTTGTACCGGTAAGTTTCCTGGGAGGAATTACAGGGATGCTCTATCGTCAGTTTGCAGTAACAATAGTCGTATCTGTCTTAATTTCTTTAGTAGTCGCTTTGACTTTAAGTCCGGCAATGTGCGCTCTCCTGTTGCGTCCGTCTTCCGGGAAAAAAAATAAGGTCTTCCGGAAAATCAATCAGTGGCTGGCTACAGGAAACCATAAATACACGGGTTTAGTGGAAAAGGCAAGCCGGAATTCCCGACGGATACTGGCTGGTTTTGGAATGGTCTTAATTGCTATTTTTGTACTGAACCGGATTGTACCGGGGAGTTTTATTCCGGAAGAAGACCAGGGATATTTTAAAGTAGAATTGGAGTTACCGGAAGGAGCTACTTTGGAGAGGACGCGGGAGGTGACAAACCGGGCAGTGGACTATGTAAAAAATCATCCGGCAGTTGCTTATGTACAAAATGTTACCGGTAGCAGCCCGCGGGTAGGAACGAATCAGGCCCGTACGGAACTGACTGTTATTCTCAAATCCTGGGAAAAAAGAAAAGGAAATAAAATGTCAGTGGAGGATGTGATGGCTGATGTGCGGAAAGAATTTTACCATTATCCGGAAGCGAAAGTATATTTATCAAAACCTCCTGTCATTCCTGGATTAGGGACTTCTGGCGGTTTTGAATTACAGATAGAAGCCCGTAACGGTGCCTCTTTTGAAAATTTGGTGAGTGCTGTGGATACTTTAATGAAATATGCGGCACAGGAAAAAGCGTTGACCGGCCTTTCGTCCTCTTTGCAACCGGAGATCCCGCAGCTGTATTTTGATGTGGACAGGGATAAGGCTAAGTTTTTAGGTATACCGATGGCTGATATTTTTTCTACCATGAAGGCTTATACCGGGTCAGTCTATGTAAATGATTTTAATATGTTTAACCGGGTATACCGGGTCTATATTCAGGCGGAAGCACCTTACCGTATGCATAAAGACGATATCAATCTGTTTTTTGTGCGGGCTTCGTCCGGAGAAATGGTGCCTCTGACCGCTTTAGGGGATGCAACTTATACGACAGGACCCGGGAATATACGTCGGTTTAATATGTTTACCACTGCTGTTATCCGGGGGGCAGCTGCTCCGGGTTATAGCTCCGGAGAGGCGATGAGGGTGGTGGAAAATATCGCCCAGGAACATTTGTCAGATAATATCGGGGTGGAATGGAGCGGTCTTTCCTATCAGGAGAAAAAGGCGGAAGGTCAGATGGGTATTATCATGCTACTGGTATTTGTATTCGTTTTCCTCTTTTTGGCCGCTTTATATGAAAGTTGGCTGGTACCCATAGCTGTCCTGTTGTCTTTGCCCGTAGCTGCGATAGGCGCTTATCTGGGCATATGGGTCTTTGGTTTAGAGAATGATGTATATTTTCAGATCGGTTTGGTAACTTTAGTAGGGTTGGCTGCTAAAAATGCGATTTTAATCGTCGAGTTTGCACAGGTAGAAATGCAAAGAGGGGTGGATGCATTAAAGGCTGCTGTAACGGCAGCGAGCTTGCGTTTCCGTCCGATTTTGATGACTTCTCTGGCTTTTGTCTTGGGTATGCTGCCCCTGGTGATGGCTTCTGGCCCGGGATCGGCCAGCCGGCACTCTATCGGTACGGGAGTATTCTTTGGAATGCTCGCAGCTATTACAGTCGGAATTGTGATGGTACCCTTTTTCTTCGTAATGATTAACCGGGCGAAGAGTAAAATGAAAAATAAATTGCAGACCTTGCATTTAAGGGAAAAATGCGAAGCCCGCATTAAAGGGTGGATGAAGGATGTAAAAGATAAAACGAGATAAATCCGGGAAAACTTCGTTTGTGTCTGTACAACGTAAGGAATACGGGAGATTGCTTAATGAAAAAAGAGATAGATATGAAACAACTATATAAAATCGGAATCAGTTGTGTGCTAGTGGGAATACTGTTCTCTTCCTGCAGGTTAGGGAAAGAATATGTCCGGCCGGAATTGAAATTACCCTCTGATTTTGAAAAAGGGCAAGTAATCGATTCTGCTTCGGTGAGCGAATTGAAATGGTGGGATTTGTATACGGATACTGTTTTGCAGGGATTGATACGTAAAGCTTTGGTGTATAATAAAGATATGCAGATGGCTGTTGCCCGTATTAAAGAGACTGAAGCTTCCAAGCGGATTGCCAAGGCTGATTTATTTCCGAAAGTGGATGTTAGAGCCGGTGCCCAAAGGGATTACGACCGTACGCCGGAGAATACGTTCGAAGCGAAAGGTTTATTGTCTTGGGAGATCGATCTTTGGGGAAAATTGCGTTGGGGAAATCAGGCGGCTATAGCCGAATATTTACAGACAGTGGAAGGTCAACGGGCTTTACAGATGACTATAATTGCCCAGGTGGCTCAGGCTTATTTTGAGTTAAGTGCTTTGGATGAGGAACTGAAAATTGTAAGGCAAACGCTGGAAGCCCGTAAAGAAGGGGTTCATTTGGCAAAATTACGGTATGAGGGAGGGATGACTTCTGAGACTTCTCTTCGTCAGGCCCAGGTGGAATTAGCCCGGACGGCTACCTTAGTGCCGGATTTGGAAAGGAAAATCCATCTGAAAGAGAATGATATTTCTTTGCTGACAGGACAGTATCCGAGGCAGATTGCCCGGGGAGAAGGGATACTGAAACAAAATTTACCCCGTACATTGCCTGCAGGTTTACCTTCTACTTTGCTGGAACGCCGGCCGGATATACGGGAAGCAGAATATAAATTGAAGGCTGCTCATGCGAAAGCGGGGTTGCAGTATACCAATATGTTTCCCAAGGTGTCTTTGACGGCTCAGTACGGTTTGGAAAATACTCAATGGGAGGGATTTTTTCAGTCTCCTTTCTTTTTCCTGGGAGGACAAATTCTGGCGCCCTTGTTTAATATGGGAAAAAACAGGGCTCAGCTGAAAGCTGCCCGTGCTGTAGCAGAAAGAGAAGGATATGCTTATGAAAAAGCTGTCCTCACGGCTTTTAAGGAAGTGAATGATGCGCTGGTTTCCTCCCGGAAAATTGAGGCTATACGGGAATCCCGGGATAGTTTGGAAGAAGCGGCCCGTTCTTACCTGGACTTGGCAAATTTGCAGTATATCAACGGTGTAATAGGATATATTGATGTATTGGATGCCCAAAGGGGATATTTTGATGCTCAAATCGGTTTGAATAATGCTGTAAGAGATGAGTTGATTGCAGTCGTCAATCTTTACAAAGTTCTCGGTGGGGGATGGTTACCCGAAAAAGATCCGTCCCGGTATGCAGATAATTAAATATTTTTATGATAATTCTCTAACTCTTCAGAATAGGAAAGTATACTTTTGTAAGCAGAATTATGGCGTATAAATGTATTGAAATAAAAGAATGGGAGAGCATATTTCTTTTCGGAGAAACGAGGGATTGATTACGGTAAAACCGTATTGGAAAGGAAATCCTGTTGTGAAGGGACGGTTTGTAAACCGGCAACATCATATTACTCATGGGATCGGAAATGTTTTAAAATGGCGTTTTTCTCCCAATCCGCAGCGGAGAGAAAAGAGGCAGGAGAAGTGGGAACCTCAGTTAAAGTATTTGTATTCCCTGGAAAATATTTCCGGAGATTCTTTGGTATGGCTGGGGCATAATTCTTTTTTTATGCAGATTGCCGGAAAGCGCCTTATGTTTGACCCGGTTTTTGGGGATATTCCTTTTGTGAGGCGCCGTAGTAAATTGCCTGTAGATCCTGCAATTTTTAAAAATATAGATTATCTTCTGCTGAGCCATGATCATTTTGATCATTTGGATAAAAAAAGTATAACCCGTCTATACAGGAATAATCCCCAAATGAACGTTTTTTGCGGGTTAGGGATGGGAGAACTTTTAAAAGGATGGTTTCCCGGTCTGAAAGTAATAGAAGCGGGTTGGTATCAGCAAATAGAAGATGAAGGATTAAAGATTACGTTTTTGCCGGCCCAGCATTGGAGTAAGCGGTCAGTACACGATGGCGGACAGCGTCTGTGGGGGGCTTTTATGATACAGGGAAATGGGATTTCTTTATATTATAGCGGGGATACAGGTTATTCCAACCATTTTACAGAAATACCAGAACTTTTTGGTGCTCCGGATTATGCTTTATTGGGGATAGGAGCTTATAAGCCCCGCTGGTTTATGCAACCCAATCATATTTCTCCTTATGATTCTTTAACTGCTTCTGTTGAAATGCAGGCCCGGATGACGATCCCTATGCATTATGGAACTTTTGACCTTTCCGATGAACCTTTGAGCGATCCTCCAAAGGTATTTGCCGAAGAAGCCCGGAAACGGAATATTCCGGTTGCAGTCCCGGCTTTGGGTGAAATTGTCAAACTGGAGAAAAAAAGATAAGCAGGTAGATTTGTCCTGCTTGTCTCTTCTCTTTACTATGACTAAGGTATTTGTGGGTGAGGCTTAAAATAGAGATGCCCATAAGGCTCATTTCCAGAATGGGAATTTTTCATTTTGTTCTATCTGAAGAATCCTGACTGGGAAAAGGGGTTTTGAATACCTGTTCGTTCGCCCGCTTATTTCCCTTTCTTTTTTTCTGTTGTTTGGAAAAAGGTGGCCAATTTTGTTATAGCTTTAACAGCTTAAAACAAGCTTCCTGAATCTACCATCTGGAAATTACCGGTTTTTTCTTTCTCATTTCCCGAAAAGTCTTTACATTTGAATTCTTCCTATAAATTGATAAATTTTTAGGAAATTTTATTTCTTCAAACCAAAGCATTATGAGAAACACTTTATTTATTTTAGGTTTGTTATTTCTGTTAGGAGCTTGCAATCAGAAACCGCAAAAAGCTGATTTAAAAATTATGAGTTTTAATGTCCGGTATGATACTCCCCGGGACAGTATGAATAATTGGCAATACCGGAAAGAGGAGGTGGGTAAAATGTTGAATTATTATGCTCCGGATATTGTGGGGATGCAGGAAGTATTGCATAATCAGTTAGAAGATATAAAATCGTATTTGCCGCAATATACTGCTTTAGGAGTTGGACGGGAAGATGGCAGGGAAAAAGGAGAATTTAATCCTTTGTTTTTTAAAACGGATCGTTTTGAACTGATAAAAAGTGGAAATTTTAGTTTGAGTGAAACGCCTGAAGTCATCGGAGTAAAAGGATGGGATGCTGTTTGTAAGCGTATTGCTACTTGGGCTGTTTTAAAAGATAAAGCAAGTGGAATAGAATTCATGGCTTTAAATACTCATCTGGATCATAAAGGAGAAACGGCCCGGAAGGAAAGTGCCCGTTTATTGGTAAATCAATTGGCAACTTTAGCAGAAACTCGTCCGTTTGTTATGACCGGAGATTTTAATACAACTCCGGATTCAGCTATTATTGCCCTTTTGACGGAGGAGGGAAAAGTAAAGAATGCCAAATTAGAAGCTGCTCTGGTGTATGGACCCGAGTGGACATTCCACGATTTCGGCAGACTTGCTTTACCGGAAAGAATGTGGATTGATTATATTTTTATTTCACCGGGTATACAAGTAAAAACATTCCGGAATATCACGGATGTTCCGGATACCGTTTTTTTGTCCGACCATAATCCGGTTCTTTCAGAGATAACTGTTTTAAGGTGAAAGTGTCCGTAATGTCAAGGTGGAGAACTAACTTATCAAATAGAATCAGACCTTTTTAATAGGCAAAAAAGAATATCCGAAAGATCATTTTGTGGAGGAGCAAATGAATAGGACGCAGGAAAGGAACAAACGTCTTTAACTCCTCTATGAATCAAAACTTTGCGATAAATCCATTGTGAAACAAATATTCATCCGGGAAAGAAAAATGCTGTTTGGAGGAGGATTTCCCGGATGTTCTCTATTCTGTTGTCTCTTCCTCCTCTGTATGGACCTCCTCTGTTTCGTCTTCGTCGGGCGGTTCTCCGTCTGTATATTTGAGTTCTAATTTTTCTTTGTGTCCGTTTCCCATCCGGGTAAAATTTTCCGGCGTTTCGTCGTTCACTTCCCGAATATTTTCTGAGTAATCGTCTTCTCTTCTCATCTTATTCCTGTTTTTTTTAAGAACGTAATCGAGCAGAGAAGGTTATCGAATAAGCGGTAAATTATAAAAGGAAATCTAAATTACCAATAGAGAATTAATCCGGCTATTCCGGACAAACAGATCATAAGTATAGGATGAAGTTTGTATTTCCAGGTGAGAAAGAAAGCTGTCAGAAAAATCAGTATACTTTTATAATCAATAAAATTTTCATGGTTCATGAGCAGTAAAGCGGCGGCGGCGATTAATCCGACAGTCATCGGACGCAATCCGGTAAAAGCAGCTGCTACGTATTTATTATTTCTGAATTTGGCAAAAAAGTAAGAAATTAATAATACCAGTAAGAAAGAAGGCAGGCAGACAGCAATGGTGGCAATGATGGAGCCCCAGACATTCCCTGTAACGGTATAGCCGATATAGGTAGCACTATTAATTCCAATCGGACCGGGGGTCATTTGAGAAATGGCTACCACATCGGTAAATTCCTGCAAAGAAAGCCAGTGGTGTTTGTCTACTACCTCATACTGAATCAGGGACAGCATAGCATATCCTCCGCCGAAACCGAAGATCCCGATTTTCAAATATACCCACCACAACTGCCAATAAATCATAACTTATAGATTTTCTTTTATAATCAGCTTTTCTTTACTTTATCTTTTATCCAGAAGCTATATACCAGGCCGCCTATTATCCCGGCTAGTATTATATAGACAGGGGAAACACCGGCTTTCCAGATTAAAATGGCTCCGATTAACGGGAAAATGAGTTCCATCCGCTTTAATTTAAGTGCTTGTGCTGCGGAGAGACAGGGGACTAATATCAAGGCCACTACAGCCGGACGAATCCCATTGAAAATTTTAATTACCCATACATTATCCTGAAAATGATTGAAAAATAAAGCGATAGCCAGGATAATAAAAAAAGAAGGTAATATCGTTCCGAGGGCACAAACAATACTGCCCGTTACTTTTCTCAGCTTATAGCCTACAAAAATTGAAATATTAACGGCGAAAATACCGGGCAGGGACTGGGTTACCGCAAATAAATCCATAAAATCCTGTTTATCCAGCCATCCCCGATTTACGACTTCCCGTTCGATCAGGGGAATCATCGCATAGCCTCCCCCGATGGTAAACATCCCGATTTTGACAAATGTGAGAAAAAGTGTCCAATACATGTTATTTACTGAAAAAATTATCCGCTGCTGGAAAGGCAAAGGTATAAAAAATGCCGGAAACCCTTCAGAAACACCGGACTAATTCAAATTTGTACAAATTTTTCCTGTCTGTAAAATGTGAAAGAGATAGACGGGAAGAAAGTATAGGAAATACTATTTCCTCCCTGTATGATATACAGTCTGTTTGCCGGATTACAGGTTTCAGCATGACAGGTATAATAATCCGTTGGAGAAGTTTCGTAAAAATACACTTTTCTCATTTTATTGCAGTTGTTACGTAATAATCAAATAAAGCCGTAAAAGAGGAAGAAGCGGAAAACGATTAATTGTGCTATACAAAATTATATATTTGCCTGGTTGTCAGTATCCCTTTTTTATTTCTGTTCATATAAAATGAATAGGAATATAGTTAAGAAAAGAATAAACGGGAGAGGTTGAATTCTGGCGGAAGGCGGATAGGTCTCTTGTAAAGATGAATAGCAAACGGTTATATCACTTTTATAGGGTTTTGATCAGATGGACGGAAGGAAATAGAAAGGATTGGGCAATAAAAAGAGTATACCAGAGATAGTTATAGTCGTAAACATTCTGGTATACTCTTTTATTTAAATTGTTTCAATAGGATAGATGGCTAGCCTATTGGGTAAAGGGGTATTAACATCCGCCTTTGTGGGAAGACTCACCGCCTTTACGTCCTGCTTCAGCATGCTGTTCGCGGCTTCCGCCTTGTTTTCCGGAATTGCTGTTTTCGCTGTTGCTGCTCTGAGAACTGCGTCCGCCTCCGTGAGAAGCTTCACCGCCTTTACGTCCTGCTTCAGCATGTTGTTCGCGGCTTCCGCCTTGTTTTCCGGAATTGCTGTTTTCGCTATTGCTGCTTTGAGAACTGCGTCCGCCTCCATGAGAAGCTTCACCGCCTTTACGCCCTGCTTCAACATGTTGTTCATGGCTTCCACCTTGGGTGTGGCTACCACTGTTTCTTGAATTTGTGTTTTCGTTATTCATAGTTTTCAATTTTATAATTACTCTACTATTTTAACGAATCCGATGCAGGGATGTTTTTTAATAATTAGTAAATTAGTATAATGGAGTTTTTAATTCATCTTAATAAATGATGAAGTAGATTTAAATAAGTGTAAGGAATGCACTTTTTTAATGCTTTTTGATAATTTGCCCTCCCTTTTTGTAAGATAATCAGAATTTTATTATACCATTCAATAAGAGGTAATGTTTCATGCAAATACAATGTTGCAGGATAAAAATCGGAAAAGAATCGGAACTTCCCGGAACACTCTTATAAAAAACGTTATTCTGGGTGAAATAGGAAAAGAGTGTAGGAGCCGCAGAAACTTCCGGATAATATCAATAGCGGACAGTACGCTGAGTAGATCTTCTCCAGGAACATTCCGGACAATAGAGAAGAGCAAGGTCAAAACCTTCGGTTGTTTCTCCGGATTTAGCCGGAACAATTTGAAAATCTTCCGTCACAAAGATAAGCCGGCGTTCTCCTTTCCCGTTCAGTACATAAAAGTGAGGAATTTTGTACAGTAGGCAGGGACGGCGTTTCATAAATATTATGGTAAGGAGAATTGGAAAGGGGTACTACCGGAGAAATACCCCGTTCTTTAATTCGTTTCCAGTGCTATTTCTTCCGTTTCAGGTAAAGGAAGTTCATCTTCCAGGGTCAGTTGGAAAGTATAACAGTTTTTACCTTTATAATTTACTAATGAATCTGTCTGTACGGACTCTATCCGTATGTTTTTTTCGGTAAGCCCCTGGAGCAATAAATACTCTTTTAATTTTTGATCCCGCAGCTTAGCCAGGATTTCTGTTTGCTTACTCAATTCTTCCATTGGAATCAAAGCTAAGATTTGAGTATTTAGGTCTGTTGTTTGTATTTCTGACGGGACTTGATCGGTTATGTAAGCCTGGAATGCCGGATCTTTGGTACTGATTTCTGTGATACGGACGTAATCGATAGCTTGTAAAGTGGTGTCGCTTATTTCCGGATGGGTGGTCAGGTAATAGGCTTTTTGTGCCTGAAAGATCGCTAAAGCTTGTTCCGCCTGTGCGGGATTATACTTTTGTTGCAATTCCAGTATCATCTCCGGTTTTGCTTTGATAATAGTGGCCAATTGATTGATCAGAGAAAATTGTTCCGGGGTAAAATCTGCCCGGTATATATCAAAAGGAATGTCTTTTAAATCGTGGGAACTCAGTCCCAGGGAATGGGCTATAAAACTGAAAGGAGATACTGCTACTTTGATCAGTAGATTTGTCAGGGTTTTGAGAATGATTTTCTTATAAGAAAAAGACGGAGAATTTATGTTGCCTTTTACCGGGAGATCCATTTTGATTTTATCATTGACATCTTTGATGATATACAATGCCGTGCGTAAAGGAATATTGATTTCAGCCTGGATATCCCTGCGTTTTTTGTCTACTTCACAACGGTAAATGTCCAGCTTATTGCGTCCGTCCAAATAATGATTACGGATATTATTGATGCTGCTGAAAGCGAGGACTCCGTTTTGTAAAGGATAGCCAAAATACTGTATGCTATAGGGACTGAAAAGTTTCAAATCCAGATTTTTGATAAAAAGATTGAGGTCCTGATTCGAAATGTCATCCAAATGTCCGCTCCAGTTAAGAGCAATTGTACCTCCGTTTTCCAGAGAACTTTTAATGCTCACTTGATTATTTCCTGAAAACGTAAAATCTGAGGCATTTATACAAATATCCTGGAGGGCAAAATGAAAAGGTTCGTGTAGAGTATGGTCCTGAAAAGTAAAAGAAGCATTGTCTACCGAAAATTGATGAATGAGGAAGTCCGGAGCATCCTGGACCGTATCAGCTTGCGGAACGTCTTCTGCCGGAACCGTATTGTGCAGTGTATCGGATTTCAACAACTGGCTGAAAGTATTGGATTGCGGATAAAGATCGAAGGCGGATTTTAAATTCTGAATACGGATCTCCTCAAATCGGAATTGTTGTTTTTCAGGATTAATGGTTGCAATATTTACGGCTAATTCCCCGGCGGACAGAATATCTTTTTCATGCAGATCCGTCAGCCGGAATTGTTTTAGTCCGGTGCTCCCCTTTACCGTAATATCCAGTGCATGGGCAGTATTGCCCTGTAATTGTAAATCAGCGGAAAGCAATCCCTTTATTTGTCCGACGTTTAAGGATTGTTGCAGGTAAGGCAAAAGATTATCAATGGCGAAATCGTTTAGCTGGAGGGAGAGCAGATAACTGCCTGCTTCTAAATTGTACTGCATATTGGTATGCAGGGATCCTCCCTCGCTGAAATTCAGATTCAAGCCGATATCGGTATTTTTTCCGCTAAAATAAACTCCGGGGATATACAATTGTATATCGTTGGTATTCCATTGAGAGCCTACAAGCAGATCCTGGTAAGAGAGATTTCCGCCCACGATGGCGATATTGTTGAGAGCAATGGCCATGGGTTCTGTTTCAGCAAGCGTATCCGTTTGCGGGGAATCAGAAATTACAGTGTCCGGAGAATTTTGTAACAGATCGCTGAAATTAAAGTCGCTTCCTTTTTGCCATACTTGTATGTCCGGATGGACCAGCCGTATACGGTTTACTTTCAATTCGTTTGCGAGTAAACGGAAGAGGGAGAGTTTTACAACCAGACTGTCGAAAGAAACAAACCGGTCGCGATCGTTTGTGTCGAGTAATTCAAATCCTGTAATCCGGGTATAACCGGTAAAAATATTGGCGTATAATCCGTCTATATTGATTTGACGGCCGATCATTTCTTTGCTGTGTTTTACAATATAATGTTTAGCGACAGGAGGAGCAATTATTGCTGCTATTATAAGGAGCACACCCAGTGTCGCTACTGTGATACCAATAGGCTTTAAAATTTTCATAATTAGATATTTTTGCACATCATCCAGACAAAATTAAGACTTCTTTCTGTTTTTTACAAAGTCTGTACGGAAAAAGGAAGCTTATTACTATCTGGAATTTCAAAAATTTGTCATTGTTTACTGCTTGCAAACCTGACGGTATGAAATGGTCCGGGAATAGTTTTATTTATTTTATATAAGTTTAAATGCTTTAAAGGAAAAAAGCGAAAAGAGTCCCCGGAATTAGAGGAGTTGTCGTTATCTTTGTAATAGTCTAAAATTATAAAAGGATGAAATTATATATCTGGATCTGTCTGATGGTATCTTTATCGTTATCCGGAAAAGCGGGAAATGCGGAGCAGGGGTTGAAAGAACTGGATAAGGTTGTGAAATCTCCGGAAAAATACATACAGCGGAAAGAAGAACAGCTGGCAAAATGGAAATTGCAACGGCAACAGGTGCAGACAGACGAACAGCGTATGAAAATAGATGCTCTCTTAGCTGACCAGTATAAAACATATATTGCCGATTCTGCTTTGTATTTTGCACAGGAACAGTTACGATTGGCAGAGCAATTGGGGGAAGATATTGATAAGAGCCGTATGTTGTTGGCTGAAATAAGAATTATTACCGGCATGTACAGGGAATCTATGGATTTATTGGCAGAAGTAGACCGGAGCAGTTTATCGGAAGGTAGTTTGGGAGATTATTATCATTTGTACCAGAACTTATACGGAGCCATGCGGGATTATGCCATAGGAGAGGAATTGCAGTGGGAATATGAACGGAAGATGGCACTTTATCAGGATTCCTTATTAATGCTATCTCCTAAAGGAAGTGATGACTACGTACTGGTAAAAGCCGATCAGTGGATGCGGCAGGGGGAATATCAAAGAGCATTGGAATTATTATTACCTTATTATGCCACTTTAGATCCTGATAGCCGGGAAATGGGATATACTGCTTATGCTGTTGCTAATGTGTACCGGCATATGGGAGAAAAGAAAAAAGAAAAAGATTATTTGATTGTGTCGGCTTTATCTGATTTAAAATGTGGGGTAAAAGAATATATTTCGCTTCGGGAGTTAGCAACTTTATTGTATGAGGAGGGGGATATCCGACGGGCGTATACTTATATGAGGCGGGCTATGGAGGATGCAGCTTTTTGTAATGCCCGTTTACGTACGATAGAAGTGTCGCAGGTCTTGCCGATTATCAATGAAGCTTACCGTTTACAGAGGGAAAAACAGCAACGGCAAATGTCGGTATATTTGTTGTGTATAAGTATATTGGCACTGTTTTTAATTCTCTTGGCTTTTTACCTGAGACGTCAGATGAAGAGGCTGGCGTTAGCTAAACGGGAAGTGGGAAAAGCAAATGAACAGTTAAAATTGCTAAATGAGGAATTGCAGGTATTGAATACCCGTTTGGCAGATTCCAATACCCGTTTACAGCTTACCAATCAAAATTTGGCCGAAGTAAATTATATTAAAGAAGCTTATATCGGACGTTTTCTGGATCTTTGTTCTACCTATATCGGGAAATTGGATACCTATCGCCGTTCCTTGAATAAAAAGGCGATGAACGGGCAGACAGAAGAATTGTTCCGGGAGTTAAAATCTACTCAGTTTGTTGAAGAAGAATTGGAGGAGTTTTATGCTAATTTTGACACTGCTTTTTTGCGGCTATTCCCCGATTTTGTTCAAGAATTCAATGCTTTACTGGCAGAAGGAGAAGAGGTTATGTTAAAACCGGGAGAATTGCTGAATACCGAATTACGGATTTTTGCCCTGATCCGGTTAGGTATAACGGATAGTAATAAAATCGCTCAATTCCTGCGTTATTCTCTAAAAACAATATACAATTACCGAACAAAAATGCGTAATAAAGCCCGGGGAGTCCGGGACGATTTTGAACAGGAAGTGATGCATATTGGTACCTTTTAACGAAAAACCCTTTCTGCCCGGGTTAGTTTCTTCCGTATGATTTTTCTATTATTTGGATGGATTCTTCTATAGCAGTTTCAGCTGTGGGGAATCCTTCTTGAAATTCCCGGGCTCCGTTAATAAATTGAAGAACATTATAAACGGTAAAACAGGATAATCGTAGTTCCCAGAGTTGCCGGATGCTTTTTGAGGTATAGGTGTTAATGAATTCCCTTTCTTTATTAAGATAATTTTTATCATTTTTAAGTTCTTCTAGATATTTACTTTTTAAATCGTAATACCATTTGACAACATCTTCGACAGCTTTAATTTCGGTATAGGTTTTTATGATTTGAAGTATCAATTTTTTATCCTGTATTTGTTGGGCTAAAGAGGACATTTTAAACATTTCTAGTGCGTCAGTCCGGGCTTTAAATTTGTTGATCCGGAAAGGAAAATTCAGTTGCATTCTTAATGTATCTTCTGAGGCCTCCGATAAATTGTTTTCGAAATGAAGCAGATAGCGGCTCATTTTTTGTTCCGCCGCCAGATATTGGCTGATTTCCTGAATATCTTCTTTGTTCATTTCCAACTCGATTTTAATCAGTTCCATCGTATTGGCAATTTCTTTCGCTTTTGCACGTTCACTCAGAAGAGTACTTCCCCCGAATGTTACAATAACACCTAAAATGACTACCGATAGTTGTAATATATAGTCGCCTATTTTCAAAGTTGTCAGTTCTCTTCTTTTTTTCATTTTTCAAAACGACTTTAAGTAATATTAGGTCAAAGATAGTATTTTAATAACAGAAATTTAGGTGAAAATGTAAAAACGTAAAAATGTTTAAATAGAAAACAGGAGTTTACACTTGATGGATACCCGTCTGAACATTCATAAATGAACAAACCTGTGGACGGAATAAAGTGAGGAATCAGAAATCTTACTTTCATTTATCCGTTTTTATCCGGAATGGATAAAAAGCGATTCCAAACCTGTTTATATCGGAAGTTTTAGTATGAATTTGAAGCTGGATTTTTATTTTTATTTTCCCAATTTGTCCCGATTGCCTTAAATTTTCAGGGTTTACCGGATTTATAAATTTTTATTACACTCCTTTTTTAACAAACTGTTTGTTTGATAAAGTATTTATTTTCAGTGTTTTATTTCAATCATTCCTCCCCTTTTTACTCCTTTTTTCCCCTCTTCTCTAGGTTGCAGTTTTTTTCCTGTCTATTTTTGTCTGACAATTTAGGGAGGAATTGACTTAAAATCGCAAACGTTATAAAAATAAATTGAATATGAAAAGATTACGAATTTTACTTATATGTGTCTTAACGGCTGTGGGACTGAAAGCAGCAGAACTGAAATCTCCGGATGGAAATCTGGTATTGCATGCGGATGTAAAAGAGGGACGTCCTGTATACAGCTTAGAATATAAAAGTCGCCCGGTAATAAAAGAAAGCCGTTTAGGATTGGAATTGAAGGGCGATAAAGATTTGATGAATGGGTTTGTTATGGCTGGTGTACAGACTTCAACTTTCGACGAAACCTGGCAACCGGTATGGGGGGAAGTCCGGGATATCCGGAACCATTACAATGAATTGGCTTTGACCTTAAATCAGGCAGAAACGGGACGGATAATGGTCATCCGTTTCCGTTTATATGATGACGGGGTCGGTTTCCGCTATGAATTTCCGCAGCAGCCGGATCTGAATTATTTTGTAATCAGGGAGGAACGCACTCAGTTTGCTATGGCCGGAGATCATAAAGCTTTTTGGATCCCGGGTGATTATGATACGCAGGAATACAGTACTGTAACTTCTAAGTTGTCGGAAATCCGGGGTAAAATGAAAGCTGCTATTACTCCTAATTCTTCTCAGACGCCGTTTTCTCCGACGGGGGTTCAGACGTCTCTGATGATGAAGAGTGAAGACGGCTTATATATCAATATTCATGAAGCGGCTTTGGTGGATTATGCTTGTATGCATTTGAATTTAGATGATGAAAATATGGTGTTTGAGTCGTGGTTGACGCCGGATGCCATTGGAGATAAAGGTTATATGCAGGCCCCTTGCCAGACACCCTGGCGGACGGTAATGGTAAGCGATGATGCCCGTGAGATATTGGCATCCAAACTGATCCTTAATTTGAACGAACCCTGTGCTTATGAGGACGTAAGTTGGATCAAACCGGTGAAATACATTGGCGTATGGTGGGAGATGATTACGGGTAAAAGCAGCTGGGCCTATACCGACCTGCCGGCTGTGAAACTGGGTGAAACGGATTATACGAAGACCCAGCCGAACGGCAAACACGCCGCCAATACGGAGCATGTGAAGAAATACATCGACTTTGCGGCCAAACATGGCTTCGACCAGGTATTGGTGGAAGGCTGGAATGTAGGCTGGGAAGACTGGTTCGGGAAGACGAAGGATTATGTGTTTGATTTCGTTACGCCTTATCCGGATTTCGATGTGAAAGGATTGACCGAATATGCAGCTTCCAAAGGGGTGAAACTGATGATGCACCATGAAACGTCGGCTTCTGTGCGGAATTATGAACGGCATTTGGATACGGCTTATCAGTTTATGGTGGACCACGGTTACAATGCAGTGAAAAGCGGTTATGTCGGTAATATTATCCCGCGGGGTGAATACCATTACGGACAGTGGCTGGTAAATCACTATCTGTATGCCGTGAAAAAAGCGGCTGATTACAAGATTATGGTGAATGCCCACGAAGCGGTACGTCCGACGGGTCTGTGCCGTACCTATCCGAACCTGATCGGTAATGAATCGGCCCGGGGAACGGAATACGAATCGTTCGGCGGCAGCAATCCCGACCATACGACTATATTGCCGTTTACCCGTCTGATGGGAGGACCGATGGATTATACACCGGGTATTTTTGAAATGAAAGTAAGCAAGGCCAATCCGGATAATCATTCTTTTGTACATTCTACGCTGGCCCGGCAACTGGCATTGTATGTGACGATGTACAGTCCGTTGCAGATGGCTGCCGATATGATTGAAAATTATGAACCCTATATGGATGCTTTCCAGTTCATCAAGGATGTAGCTGTGGACTGGGACGACAGCCGTTATCTGGAAGCCGAACCGGGCGATTATATCACGGTGGCCCGGAAAGCAAAGGGAATGAATAACTGGTTCGTAGGCTGTACGGCGGATGAAAACGGTCACGTTTCCCATCTGACGTTCGACTATCTGGATGCCGGTAAAAAGTATATCGCTACGGTATATGCCGATGCCGAGGATGCGCATTACGAGCACAATCCGCAGGCTTACACGATCCGGAAAGGGATTGTTACGGATAAATCGAAGCTGACCTTAAAAGCTGCTCCCGGCGGCGGTTATGCCATCAGTATCGTTGAAGTGACGGATCCGTCACAATTGAAAGGCTTGAAGCGTTTATAAAAATAAGGTTTTAGAAATCACTTTTGAGCAGGACTGTTCCGGAAACGGAGCAGCCTTTTTTAATTCAGTTTTTTGTACTACAGGGATGCAGTCGGCCCTTCCCGATGGCAGGCTTATATGAATCAGCAGCTGCCTGTAACCGCTTCTGCCATACGGGACAAAACAGACTGATGCAGATATAGCCGTGTTTATACTATGTCAGAGCTATAAATTTTGTACTTTAGCCGGATGAGCGGCCGGAAACGAAGGTGGGACAAGGGACTGGTCTTCGAAAGAAGGGAAATAAAGCTGACTATAAATTTACCAGATAAACGATTATGATAAGAAATCCGGAACAGACGGTCGGGAATATAGCCGACAAACAGAAAACGGCATTTATCGGTTCGGTGGACGAACAAGGGTTCCCGAATATAAAAGCGATGTTGCAGCCCCGCAAACGGGAAGGGATAAAAACGTTTTATTTTACCACCAATACTTCTTCAATGCGTGTAGCCCAGTATGGGAAGAATAAGCAGGCCTGCGTTTATTTTTGTGATAATCGTTTCTTCCGGGGTGTTCTGTTGCGGGGAACGATGGAAGTGTTACACGATCCGGCTTCTAAAGAAATGATCTGGCGGGAGGGAGATACCGAATATTATCCGGAGGGAGTGACCGATCCGGATTACTGCGTGCTGCGGTTTACCGCTAGTTCAGGCCGGTACTACAGCAATTACCATTCGGAAGAATTTACGGTTGAATGAATTTGAATGAGATTAATACAGAATAATTTATGAAGAATGAAATTTTATACCTGCTCTTGAATGAGTATGCCGATCATGAACCGGCTTTTTTAGGTGGGGCAATCAGTTGTGACGAACGGTCGATCAAGGAACATCCCAAATACATCAATAAAGTTTTGGCACCCACCTTGGACGAGGTTCGTTCATGCAGCGGATTCCGTACGCTGCCTGATTATTCGTTTGAGTCCATGCCCGAAGAATATGCGGCGCTGATCCTGATCGGCGGTTACCAGTGGCAGTCGGAAGAGGCGGAGCGGGTAGTCCCTATCGTTAAACGTGCCCTGGAAAAAGGTATTGTGGTAGGTGCTATTTGTAACGGGGCATCTTTTCTGGCCCGGCATGGTTTCCTGAATCAGGTGAAACATACCGGGAACGGACTGGAACAATTGAAACTGTGGGGAGGTGAAAATTACACGAACGCGTCGGGGTATGTCAACCGGCAGGCTGTAAGAGATGGTCGTGTGGTTACCGCCAACGGAAGCGGATATCTGGAATTTGCCAAAGAATTGCTGCTCCTTCTGGAAAGTGATGCTCCTGAGCATATCGAGTTGTTTTACCGTTTTCAGAAGGAAGGTTTTGTGAAAATGTGCTGTCCTCCGAAGATCAGTTTCAATACCGTTGGATTGTTTACCAAAGACCTGACGAAAATGGTGACCTTCTACCGGGAAGTATGGGGATTTGAAACCGACTGGAACGGAGTAGATTCGGATGTGGAGATGCGTCTCGGCGATATGCGGCTGATCCTGTATCCCCGGGAGGCTTTCGAAGCAATGACTTCGCGCCGGTACAGCTATCCCGATGGTTTGAACGGGACCCTGGAAATCTCTTTCGATGTGCCGTCTTATGCTGCCGTCGATGCCGAATATGCCCGTGCGGTTGGAGCCGGAGCTACGCCTGTTTTTCCGCCTACGACCGAACCCTGGGGACAGCGTACCTGTTATATGGCAGATCCCGACGGGAATCTCATCGAACTGAGCTCGTTTGTGAAATGATTCATTTAATGTTTGACATCCTTTGTTACCTGCTATGGAAGTAGAGATAGAATATACGACCGATTATCCTTATGATTTGTTGTTGTTGGCCGACCCCAACCGTCAAGGGGTTGACACTTATCTGAAGACATCGGATTGTTATGTTGCCCTGAAAGGGGACAAGCCGGTAGGGGTGATCGTGGTACAGAAACAAACCGAAGGAAGGGCGGAAGTCATGAATCTGGCGGTTGACGAATCTTACCAACGGAAAGGGATTGCCCGCCGGTTACTTCGTTTTGTTTCGGATGAATGGGCTGCCGGTCATCATATCACTTGCCTCAGAGTGTGTACCGGTACTTCGGCACCGGGACCGTTGATGTTATATCAGCAGGAAGGGTTTGACCTGAAAGCCTTGAACCGGGATTATTTTGTCCGGAATTATCCGGAACCGATCTGGGAAAACGGAATCCAATGCCGGCATCAACTGGTATTGGAAAAAGTACTGTGAAACCCTTTGCCGGACTTTCCCGTTCGGAGTACCGGCTAAAAAGTGAGGTATCGAAAATAAAGCCTTCTCCTTCTGTCAATTTAGCAGGCGATACCGGGTAGGGGACAGGAACATACAGACCGGATACAAGAAGTCTGCGTTTGCTGAAATGACCGGATGAAGGAGGCCGGAAATCCATGTTAAGAAGTAGATACTTTTTTTCGGGGAATTATATATCTTTGCTGATGTCATATAAAAAAGTTATGAAAGCACATAAAACATGGCGGTTAAAGAAAGTAATCGGTTCCTGGAAATTAGGGGATTATTTCAGGCAGTTGTCGGTGGTGATTCTGGGTATTATTGTCACTTTTGCGGGCAGTGATGCACTGACGGAGTATACGCAGTCGCGGGAAATCCGGAGTACGCTGCAATTAGTGAAAAATGAGCTGGAGAGCGATCTGGAGGCCCTCCGGAGGATTTCCGGGCGGGTGGAGCTGGAACAGCGGGTCAGTACTTATATACTGGAGTATCGGGACAATCTAGAGAAGGCCTCGGAGGATACGCTGAGAAAATACCAGTGGATTCCTTTCCAGACGAGAGGGTTCATCTATACAAAAGATGCCCTGGACCTGTTGAAGACATCGGCGCTTTTCCAGAAGATTAAACCGCGGACGGTGTGCCTGCAGGTGATAGAAGCCTACAATGCGCTGGAAAGTTCGTCACAGACCGTAGGGATCTATTACGAAACGAAGGACAGCTATACGAACCGCCTGATGCTTGAGGGAGACTTCGATATTTATGAAGCAGGTTTGCGCTTGTCTGTCCGTGAATTCTGGCGCGACTTGCTGGCGACACGGGAGGGAAGACTGATCTGCAATTTTTCGGCGAATAATTTCGGGAAAGGCCCTTTTGACGAACGGATAAAGATCGTGGAGAAGACGATAGGAATGTTGACGGAGAAATATGGGCTTGAATAAACAGCAGGGGAAAGTTTTTGAGTGTTATATTCAACCGGTATTGCGGTTGTTATATCCCCTGTTGTAAACGATAATACTGTTTAATTTTTTGTGCAAATTTTATCTTTCCTGAATTTCCCTAAAGTTCCTGGTTTCTGCGGGCTATTATTGCATAATTGAGAAGTAGCAGAAGAATCAGTCCGGCGAGAAAATAAGGCCAGCCGAAAGCATCTAACAACAGTCCGGTAGCCCATCCCAAGAGGCTGGAACCTAAATAATACGTAAGTAAATAAATGGAGATCGTTACGGAACGTTTGGCTAAGTTGTATTCACTGACAATGCGGTTGCAGAGGACATGAATGACAAAGAAGTTAAAGGTAAAGATCGCTAATCCTAAGCCTACAGTGAGAAAACCGGGTATGTATAAGAAAAGGATGCTGGCAGCAGAAAGAAGGAGAATGCTTTTTAATACAGGTACAGGTAACCGATGGCGGGTTAACCGGACAGTGGCCACGGAACCAAACATACCGAAAGTATACATCAGATAAATATAGTGAATGCTATATTCCGGAAAATTGAACGGAGGTTTGAGCAGATAGAAACCCATGTAATTATAAAGGCTGACAAATACGCCTAAGATTAATCCTCCGGTGAGGTAAAAAGGAACTAATGCTTTGGACGTAATCAACCGGGCATTGACGATAATGAGGGAATGAAGGCTTTCTTTTCTGGGGAAAAAATGAGTGGAGCGGGGACTGAACAGGAGGAACAGTAAAGCAAAGAGTGCACAGATCAGACCGATACTGACCGAAGCGATGCGCCATGACCAGACAGCTCCGATCCAGGAGGTAATAAAACGTCCGCTCATACCTCCCAATGCGTTTCCTGCAATGTAAAGGGCCATGATACGGGCTTTGTTCTTTTCGGACACTTCTTCGGCAATATAAGCCATAGATACCGACGTTGCTCCGGACAATAAGAAACCTTTGGCTGCACTTAGCAGAATTAATAACCAGAAAACCGGAGAGAAAGAGGCAGCTACCGAAAAGACGGAAGAGGTTAACAGGCCCATACTGATCAGTTTTTTCCGGGGAATCCGGTCGGCGATAAACATTGTGGTTATTAGTCCAAATACCATCCCTAAGGTGGAGAAAGAGACGGCAAGGCTACTATGGCTGGCACTCAACAAAAATTCCCGGGCTAGGTCGGGTAATAGAGGTTGAAAGTAGTATAATTGGGCAAAACAGGAGAAACCGGACAAAAAGACACAGATTGAAATGAGGGTGTCTTTTCGGCTTTCCGGTAGATTTGAAATAGTGGTTGTATTCATTTTATCAGAAAAGATTGTACAAAAATACATGGTATTATCGGAAATTCCAATATAAATTTTGAGGTTAAAATATAGATAACCGGAACATCCCCCGTTTGATATAATACTGTCAATTATTCATGAAAAAAGGCAGGTTTTATGACAGTTGCAGGGATTGTTGTGGTAGTATGTGCTTTGTAGAGGTGGAGAAGCGGGCAGTTCAGCTATTTCTGTTGAAATAACCGATTACTCATAAGATCATGTCCTTGTTTTATGGATTAAAAAGGAGGATGTTATTAGAGGAGCAGCAGGTAATAAAAAACCGAAAGGCATGAAGAGAAAACACCGGGCTAATTATCTGACAACAGAATCTACGACTATTTCCGGGGGAAAAAAATAGAAAAAATCAGAAAAAAAAGTAACTTTACCAATAAAATATGTTGCAAGGAACAGTTTGTTTTTTCGTTTAGTATACCGATATGAAAATATTCGACAGGGAACGTGTCTGCACGTTTATCAGGGGATGTCGCTTGGGGGATTACCTGCGGCAGTTCAGTATAGTAGCCGGAGGCGTGATCGTTACTTTCTGGGGAAGTTCATTGATTACGGAGCATACCCTTCAAAAGCAGGTGCGTACGACCATGCGCCTGATGATATCGGAAATGCGGCATAATCTGGATGCCGTGCGGGGTATAGAGAAATTGACGGCAAAGGATGTGCATATGGCTTCATTGCTGTTGGATAATAATTTGGATCCTGCCTCTGTTCCGATAGATACCCTGAAGGCTTACATGAGTTTTTTTTCCAATATGTCGGAATTTAAGTATAAGCAGGATGCTTTGGAAGTGCTGAAAGGGTCTTCGCAGATGCAGTATATTGCCGATAAGCAGATGCTGCAGGATATTTTGCAGACCTACTACAGTCTGGCGAGTTTGCAGACTGATATCCAAAACTACTATGAGCTGAAATCGAAGGTCTTGTATGAAGCTATTTATTTTTCAAGTCGGTCGAAGGAAGAAGTGATCGAATTTCTAAATTACGATTATTCTGAGAATGTTGCTTTCCTGATGACACAGCCCACTTTTCTCAGTTTTGTAATCAGTGTTCCGGGGTTTATTGATTGGTCAGAGATGGACCGTTTGGAAAAAAAATTAAGTGAACAGATTGAGTTTTTGGAAAAGATGTATTAAATGGAGCAATGATAGAATGGAGAATGTGGAGATATTTCATCATTGCCCTGCTTCTCCATTTACCGAATTGTGATGGGAACGCCGGGATACCGGGGGGCTTTATTCGTCCCTAAGTCAAGGAATACTTTTACCCGGGCCAGATATTCGCGGGTTTGAGTGCGGATACCTGTTGTTATTTTTACATCTCAAACGGGGAGATGTACTCAGCAATAAGCCAGCTTCACAGTAGGGGATAAGAGCGGGATCGTTATAAATTGCATTATTTGTGCTTGTTTTAATAATCGTATGGCAGAATGTAACGATAAAAAAGCCTGTAAGAAAAATAATCGAGAGGCAGCGAAACCATCATTTCAAAAATCTCTTTTTCATAGCATTGAAATTACCGGAGTGACAAAGATAGGAATTTCTAGAAACAGAGCAATAAAATGAAATAGAGGAAGTTTATTGCAGAAAATGGAAGAAGGGCAACATATCCCCGGGCTTAAATATGTTTTACCGGTTCATCCTCTTTTGCAGAAGATGAATACGAATCTTCTTACTAAACCCGGAAATGCAGGAATAAGGCAGAGTTGTAAACGGCTAACAGAGAAAAGAACGTATGAGATATTTGTTGTGGTTGCATAGTTCAGATTTATGGGTGACTATAAAATAGTATCAATTTTTTCTTTCGAATACTAAAATAATAAGGGTTTCTTTTGTTTTTTACATATATTCATTATATTTCGCTACCATTTTATCAGAAAATACGATAAACAGTAAAAAACTCAATTATGAAGTACAATGTCGGACATAGCCAGAAAGAGAGTCGTTTTGAGGTAGAATGCAACGGACAAACTGCTTTTTTAGAATATATGATTGCTGAAGGGATAATGGATATTCTTCATACAATTGTCCCGGCTGAGTTGGAAGGGAAAGGAATTGGTTCCGCTTTGGTGAAACAGGCTTTGGATTATGCAAGGGAAAACCATTTGAATGTCGTTCCTTCTTGTGCTTTTGCAGAGACATATCTGATCCGGCATAAAGAATACGAGGATTTGCTGGTTCCTTAGTATATTTTAAGGAATTGAATTTGTCGTAGGTATGAAATTGCGGTACCGGGAGAGCAAATACCCGGATTCGCTTTGAGCAGAAATGTTTCTGAGTTTTATATCTCTAAAAGAAATGCCCTGCATTTTTCTAACAGGAGTACAGGGGAATAGGAAAGTTTGGCTTTTCTCAATCCGTGAATGCCCAGATCTTCTTCCCGGTTAATATATAGAAAAGAAGGCGGTATATGAGAAGCAAATTCCTGATTGATAACCGTATAAGCCCCATCGAAATTCGTATCTGCTTTTTCAATGTGTACACAAAATGTATCGTAATTGATGGGAGCACCATACGTAAATGCCACGATCTCCTGATTTATCCATAGAGCTCCCCCTGAAAGCCCTAAGGTTACAAAATGTTCCATGGCAAACTGCATGGCTTGTTGTTCCGATTGTAAATTTCTGTCTTCTTCACAGTTATGTTTTTCGCACCATTTCCGGGCCAGTTCCAGACAGTGAGGAAGAATTTCGGGGGAAAGGGGAGTATAAGTATAGATATACTTTTTACGGAAACGATTGGCATGATTTCGTTTGGGTTGATAGTCTTTTCCCTTTAAATCAGACAGTGCTTCCCGTAAATAGAGATAGTCGAAATGATCTCTCGGACAGGTGTATTCGAATGTGCCTTGAAAATATTTTTCCAATTGCTCCCGTAAATAGGGATTGGGCCCGAAAAATAAAAATGGTTGACTGTTGGCTCTTACCTCTTGATAAAGCAGTTGTAATGTAGTGCCTGTATCTCCTTTGCCAAAAGGCAAAGTATAAATGAAATTGCCTTCCCGGTCGCGAAAGCGGATTAATAGCTGATGATTTACGATAGCGTAACTGCTTTCACTTAGAAAATGCCAGCTGCAGAGATTGCAAATAGATAAATTGTTATCTCTATATTCTCCGGAAAGGGTATAGGAGGTGATAAGGGATTTGTCGGACGGAAGAATAGGATGAAAAGTAATCATATTGTATACCTTAAACTTATCTGTTTTAACGTAAAACTTCCGATAAAGTTTGAAAGAAAGAGAGCGCTGAAAGTAAAGAGAAATACAGATCGGTTTATTTTTTTTTGATAAAGTGTTTCACCTATCGGTTCAAAACAGGCCGTCGTCCTGTGAGCTTTACAATGGGGCGGTAGCAAAGGATAAGGAGTCTTTGATTTTGTAAAGATAGAAACAGGTATTTATTTCTGGCAGTGCCCGAATTTCTGTATGATCTCTTAAAATTGTAAGCAGGCGTCCGGAGGTAATAATAAGCCGTAATTTTTATTGCTATTGAGTAATAGTTCAATTGCGATAGTTGTTCTGAAACAAATAAGGGCAATTTTAAAATTTATATTCACAGGCTAAATTATATTTAATAAAAAATGTTAAAAATGTAATTTATAAAAAATTATTGTCACCCATAATTTTATATAAACTGTCATGTAAACGAGGAGGAAAAAACTGAATCGAAAAGTATACCTTGTAATTATGCTTTGTGTGTGTGATGTATATTTCCGGTAGTCAGTCAGATTAGATAAAGTGAATTGTTGACTTGTTATCGTACGTTTAACGGTTTGAATTATTCGGAGACAGGGGTTTTTGTTTTTTCTGATATTCAGTATATGAGCGTAACGCACTATAAATTATATATTAACCTGTTAACTGAAAAACGATGAAAAAACTTGTAAACTTTGTATTGCTTGTTGTATTTATTACAGCCTGTTCAGATGATGACGAAAAAGTCGGTGTAACAATTACGGATCAGGTTACTGCTACCATTCAACCCTTTACCAAGGATAATATGGTATTACCTGTTTCTTGGAATAGCGGAGATGTGATTACTCTTTTTAATAATGAAATGGTTGCCGGCCAGTTTGTGCTTGCTTCCGGTGCAGGTACTTCGGTCGGTGTTTTTGACGGAGAATTGTCAGCTGTAACGGGACAGGATGTTGTTGCTGTTTATCCGAAAGTAACAGGTGATCAAGGTACTCTTACTTTGCAGCGCGAACAAAATTATGCTTCTGAAGCGGATCTGAATGCATATGATATCCGTTTGGGGTCTACCCGTGTTGTGTCCGATAAAGCGGATATTTCTATGACTAGTTTTTTATGTGCTTTAAAGCTGGATATTGTTTTGGGACCTGACTATGCGACGGAAAATATAAGTTCAGTGGAGGTCGTTGTGCCAGGCAAGTTTTTGTCGGGTACGTTTCCGCTCTCATTGGCCGATATGATATTTATTTCCCAGATGACTGACGGCTCGGACAGGGTAAAGGTTTGTCTGACTTCCGAACCGGCGGCCGATCCGGGGGTGACGGCTTATGCACTTACACTTCCCTGTGAATTGGCAGGGGTAGAAGGAATAAAATATATCGTAACTACGACAAATGGAATATTTACATTTTGTCATAAACCGGCAGATGCCCTTCCATCTGGAAAGATTGTACCGGTAACCCTGGATATAAATCAGTTTACCTTGGTTACCGGAGAACCGGCTGAAGGAGAATATTCCACTACTATTGCCGATGATTCGGAATACACCGACCTTAATGATCCGGCCTTTTACGGAATCGTTTCTGCTGAACGGGTATATGCCAATAGTTATTTGATAAATGAGGCGGGAAATTATGCTTTTGCTGCTACCGTTATAGGTAACGGGGAGGCAGGAATTATGCCTGACGGAAAATTTCACACGTCTACTCCTTCTATAATACCTAAGTCAGCTGCTTTATTATGGCAGGATAAACCGGGAATGATAAGCCGGGTGTCTTTGAGGAACGGAAAAGTCGTTTTTACTACAGCGGAGACATTCACTCCGGGAAATGCGGTTATAGCTGCTTATACGGATACCAATGGTACAGGAGATATTCTCTGGAGTTGGCATATCTGGATATCCGAAAAACCGGCATTGGAAACTCATATAAATCTCGAGGGGCATAAATTCGTATTTATGGATCGGAATTTGGGGGCTGTTAATAAAACAGTAGGCAATGCGGGATCGCTGGGGTTATTGTACCAGTGGGGACGTAAAGATCCTTTCCCTAATTCGGCAAGTGCCGATGAGGTTATCCAACCGGTACTTTATGATGGAAAAGGAAATGTATTGACAAAGCAGTTTTCTGAACACTTGACCTCTCCTGAAATCGGTACGATTGAATATACATTGGCTCATCCCACTCATTTTTTGCTGGCTAAAGATGAGGTGACCTCTGCGGATTGGTATTACGGGGGCGGAGCGGGAAGAGAAAACCGTAATTTTTATCTGTGGGGAAACCCTGAAGGGTATGTATATAAGGAGTTATCGGAAACGGTCAAAACGATTTATGATCCCTGTCCTGTCGGATATCGTGTGCCGGGTAATTTTGCCTGGTCTTTTGTAACGTATGACGGCCATTTTACTCCGGTTTCCGAACAATGGAGCGTGAGCGGTGGCTTTAATCACGGTTATATGGTGATTTACGATGGAACCAATACGACTTTTTATCCGGCACAGGGATGTATAAGTAGTGCGGGAGGATATTTCGATGTCAATGAATACGGGCATTACTGGATGAGCGGTCCATTTGCCCTGAATAGTCCGTATGTGGTATGTTTCGGTTTCGGTAATTGGTATATTCATCCGGACAACGAATGTAACACTTCTGCTGGCCGTGCAGTGAGATGTGTGAAAGAATAGCCTGCTGAATAGGGATAACGGGAAGTGACAGAAAAAGAGATGTGCTAATACAGAAGCTCCGGTCGGAATGTATTTTTTATAAAGGACCGGAGCTTTCTTATTTTTATAACAGAAAAAATTACAAAGTATAAACCGGATTGAATCAGTTTTTTGTAACATATCCCTTGGAGAAATACAGAAAATTTATGTTGTAAAAAGTTTTGTAGAACGGATTCAGTTCGGACGAACGAGTAAATTTTTGTAAAAATTACCCTAAATAAAAACAGCTTTTCAGAATCGAACGTATGAAAGAAAAAAAGGAAAATGGAAGAATTAGATTTGACGACTCCTTCGATCTTATTTTCAGCAATTTCTTTAATTATGCTGGCATATACTAACCGTTTCCTGGCTTATGCTACGGTTATCCGTAATTTAACGGCGGAACATGAAAAAAATCCTACTCCCGTGACCCGAAAGCAAATAGAAAATTTACGAAAGAGATTGTATATTACCCGTTCTATGCAGATATTTGGTGTCAGTAGCCTTTTCCTTTGCGTCGTCTGTACTTTGTTTATTTATTTGGGTTGGCAACTGACAGCCATTTATATTTTTGGGATTGCTTTATTCTTATTAGTTGTCTCTTTAGGCTTATCTATTAAGGAATTATTAATTTCTGTTAAAGCTTTGGAATTCCATTTAGACCGCCTGGATCCCTTACAAAAATAGCAGGGAGGAGCGTACCTTTTATGTCAAAATCCGGTTTATTTTGCCGGATTATTCCCTGTCCTGCCATTATTTGATTTTCAAATTTTATTTCTTTTATAAGGGACGGTTTGCATAAAGATCATTAAAATCAACGGGCTGCTTTATAGTTTCGTCGCTTTCTTCTGTCAATTCTGCTCCGGTTTTTAAATCTTCTAAAGCTCCGGTCTTATCGCCTTTCAATTCTTTTGCCTTTCCTCTGGCGATATAAGCCCGTCCGAAGTCAGGTTTATTTTCTATGGCTTCGTCAAAATGGCGAATCGCTTCGTCTGTTAAATTTTGTGCTAAGAGGATACGTCCTGTTTCTAAATAAGCCTGTTCATGAAAAGGATTTAATTCTACAACAGTAGTATAATCCTGCAGGGCCGCTTTTGTATTACCGGTAGCTTCAAAAATTGCTCCTCTTTGTATGTAGGCATTTTCCTCTTCGGGAGCAAGGGTAATTGCTGTGTTGATATCTTCCAGGGCTTGATCATATTGTTTTTGCCCGGCTAAAAGTCCTGAACGCAATAAGAACAGATCTGCCATATCATTTTTTATTTCTATGGCTTTACTGAGCGCTTCGATTGCTTTTTCCGGCTGGTTCAATATTTTCTGGGCTTTTCCCATTAAAAAATAAGCTCTGTAGTCGGAGGCATTCTTTGAAAGTATATATTCACAGTCTGCAATTGACGCTTCTCCTTGGTTTTCTTGAAGGTATAACTGTGCCCGGTTTAAGAATGTTTCTGTATAATCGGGATCGATTACGGCCATACGGCTGTAAATTTCAATGGCTTCCGGAATATCATTTTGATGTATATAGGCTGATGCCAAGTAACTCAAGGTCTCAAATTCCTCTTCAATTTCCAGAGCTTCTTTAAAACAACGGATAGCATAGCCCGTTTTACCGATTTTTATTGCTTTTAAGCCGTCGTATTTAAAAATATCGAAATTCCGTTGTTTTTCTTTGTCTTTGCTGTCTTCTGCCTCTTCTGTTGTATGACCGAAAAGAGATTTGAAAATACCCATATTACTTTTTATATTAATGTCTGTAAATAATTAATCATGACAATCCGTTATCTGTTATTACAGAAACCGACTTATTCCCCCTGCCGGTAAATCCCATAAAAGTTTCGTCTCTTTGGGAAAACAAAATAACAAAAAGCTGTTTAAAAAAACAAATGAATGTAATAAAGGGCCGACGGTTTTATTACCTTTAGCCCGATGAATTCTTATTAATTTAAAATATATGAAAGTAATATTTTTTATAACAGGATTTCTTGTTTTAGTAAGTGCCTGTAATCGTTCCGGAGGAAAGGTGACAATTCCGGATAATCCTTTTTTCTCAGAATATACTACCCCTTTTGGGGTTCCTCCTTTTGATAAGATGAAGGTGGAGCATTACAAACCGGCCTTTTTGAAAGGAATGGAAGAACAAAAACAGGAGATTGAAGCAATTTTGAATCAACGCTCCCTACCCGATTTTGAAAATACAATTGTAGCATTGGACCGGAGTGGCGGGTTGTTGAGGAAGGTAAGTGCCGTATTCGGAGGATTGAATAGTGCCAATACTACTGAGGAGATGCAGGCTTTAAATAAAGAACTGTCTCCTTTATTGTCTGCACACCGGGACGATATTAAATTGAATGCGCGTTTATTTGCAAGAGTAAAAGGAGTGTACGAGCGGCAAAAAGAATTTGATTTGAATAAAGAGCAAGCGGCTTTGTTGAGAAAGACTTATCAGGAATTTATTCGCGGGGGAGTTAACCTTAGTCCGGAAAAACAGGAAAAGTTGCGGAGTTTGAATAGGGAAATCGCTTTATTACAACTTACTTTCGGGCAAAATATGCTGAAAGAAACCAATGCATATCGGTTAATTCTTGAAAATCAGGAGGATCTTGCCGGTTTACCGGAATCTTTGATTACGGCTGCCGCTGAAGTAGCGAAAAGCAAGGGGATGGAAGGGAAATGGGTATTTACGCTTCATAATCCCAGTATTATGCCTTTTTTGCAATTTTCCGGATCCAGGGAGTTAAGGGAGAAAATATTAAAAGCATACTTAAACCGGGGAAATAACGGGAATGAAGCTGATAATAAAGAGGTTGTGAAAAAATTAGTTACTTCACGTTTAGAGAAGGCTCGGTTAATGGGATATGATAATTATGCTGCTTTCGTTTTAGAAGATCGTATGGCTAAAAATGAAACGAATGTTTACCGATTGTTGGAGCAGATCTGGGAACCGGCCTTGCGAAAGGCCAAAGAAGAAGCGGTTGATTTACAGGCAGCGATGGAAGAAGAGGGTATTCAGGAAGAATTGAAAAGTTGGGATTGGCGGTATTATAATGAGAAAGTAATGAAAGCTAAATTTGATATAGATGAAAATCAACTTCGTCCCTACCTTCAGCTGGAAAATGTACGTAAAGGTATGTTTTATGTGGCGAATCAGCTCTACGGGATCTCTTTTACCGAATTGGAGGATATTCCGAAGCCTCACGAAGAAGCTAGAGCTTTTGAATGTAAAGATGAAAACGGTGCCCACCTGGGGATATTGTATATGGATTATTTCCCGCGTGCCGGCAAAAGGGGAGGGGCCTGGTGCAGCACTTATCGTTCTCAGATTTATAAGGATTCCGTCCGCGTGGCGCCGGTGGTAACCATTGTTTGCAATTTTACCAGACCTTCCAAGGATAAACCGGCATTATTGAGTCCGGATGAAGCTTCTACAATGTTTCATGAATTCGGACATGCCTTGCATAATTTATTTAAGGATGTCCATTATTATGGGATTTCCGGTGTTCCCCGCGATTTTGTGGAATTACCGTCTCAGCTGATGGAACATTGGGCTTTTGAACCAGAGGTTTTAGGTGTCTATGCCACCCATTATCAGACGGGAGAGCTGATGCCGAAAGAATTGATGGAAAAACTTCAGGAGAGTGGAAAATACGGACAAGGCTTTGCAACAGTTGAACGTATACAGGCTTCTGTGCTGGATATGGCTTATCATGTATTGAAAGAGGTTCCGGCGGATTTTGACATTCCCCGCTTTGAAGAGAAGGTATTAAAAAGGTTGGGGGCATTAAGTCAGATCCCTCCCCGCTACCGTACAACTTATTTTAATCATACGATGGGCGGGGGATATACAGCCGGATATTATAGTTATATGTGGGCTGAAGTCCTGGACGCTGATGCTTATCAGGCTTTTGTGGAAACGGGAAATCTTTTTGATTCCGGATTGGCAGCTAAGTTCCGGCAATATGTACTTGCTCCGGGCGGTATCGAAGATGCAATGGTTATGTATACCAATTTCCGGGGAACAGAGCCTGGAGTAGAAGCCTTATTGAGGAACAGGGGTTTGAAATAGTGAAAGAAAAATGGTTAAGTTTTTGAAATAAGTGTCTTCCGGAGGAAAATCCGGATGGAGAAGACCGGATAAAGTTGGATGAAAAAGTAATTAAATCTGAAATATAGAAATTTAAGAGAGGAAAATTGATTGTAAAATACAGGCCGGGTTATCGTATTATAAGAGGAATAGAGTAAGGATAAAATTCGATTCCGATCGGAATTATATACGAAAGACCAGGAGACGGAGAGCTATAATTTAAAATTTCTCCGGAGTAGTTTGAACGTGAACTATAGAGAAATCGAAAGACAAATATACTATAAGACCTTTTTATTGAATTCATTATTATTTCAAGACAATATTATTTTCTACCGATACCGGAAAAATAATAAAGGAGATAAAATATCAGAATAGAATTGATATAATAAATAATGCATTTCCCTTTTATCTGAAAAAATAATGCGTTTGTCTGTATTGGAGAATATAAACGAATTGTTATATGAAAAATCCCGGATACCTGATTGTGTTTTTTATTCAGTTTACCTGCTTTAGTACATCGAATATCTTTGGTCAAAGTACATCTTCTCTGATCCATTTTGGTCTTATTGCAGATATACAGTATGGAGATTGTGATACGCATGGAAATCGTTATTATAGAAACTCATTGAAGAAACTGACGGCTTGCGTAGAAGAACTGAATAAACAAAAAGTCCAGTTTACGATCAATTTAGGAGACATCGTTGACAGAAAGCCTGCTGATATGGACCCGGTGGTAAAACTACTGAAAAAATTGGATGCTCCGGTTTATAATACGACAGGAAATCATGATTACAAAGGGTTTACAAATAATGAAGATTTATTCAGGAAATTAGAAATGCCGGCAGAGTATTATTCTTTTAAGAAAGAGAACTGGCTTTTCATTGTGCTTAATACCAATGAAGTTGCTTCTTATGCCAATATTAAAGGAAGTTGGAAAGAACCCGAACTGTCGGCTATGCTGGATCGTATCCAATCGGCTAAAAGAAATAATGATCAGAATTGGAACGGAGGAATCAGTAGCCGCCAATTAAAATGGCTGAAAAATTTGTTGCAGGCAGCACAGGAGAGAGGTGAAAATGTGCTGATCTTTTCACATAATCCGGTTTATCCGGCTACGGAATTTACAGCCTTGAATGATCAGGAAATACTGAATACTATTGTTGCTTTTTCTTGTGTAAATGTGTTATTAGCGGTCATCATCATGCGGGTGCTTTTGCTTATTATAAGAATATACCGTGTGTAACGATAGAAGGTATGATTGAAACCGAGAATGAAAATGCCTTTGATATTGTGGATATAAAGGAAAGGGAGATTGTTTTAACTGGATACGGGAGATCGAGATCGTATACTATTCCACTGAAATAGAGAAATCTAAATGATATTTATAAAAGTAAGATTTCCACTTTCCCTTAGGGATATTCAGGAAAGGGGGCATTCATCTGTCATCGTATTATTAAACAGTTATACGACCTTTCCCTCGTAACCTAATGTTATCCTTTATACTATAAATATTTTTGTTTTACTATTATTGTAGAAGAGAACCTTTTCATGATAAATATGCTCTGCACGGGCTTTATCCCGAAAATAAAACTATTTGCTGGCTTCTGCACAGAAACTGTTTTTTACCCGCTTATTTCCATAAACATTGACAGACATTTTATAAGAATGAAGGTTATTCTTTTCTATTTTATAAACTTTTCAACGACCGATGTTGAAATAATTCAGTACAAATATGATAAAAATAATCAGGGACCTATACCATTGATTTCAATAAAGAGATTTACTTTTGTTATAATTTAAACTTTTTTTTAATGAAATATAGTGGCAAAATTTTCCCTATGGATAAATATATTATTGAAGCTGTCAGAAGACGGAGGCAAAAACTTGGCATGACGCAGGAAGACCTGTCGCTTGCATTGGAAGTAAGTTCTACTTTTGTAAATCATGTTGAATCTTCAAAATATAGAACAAAGTATAATATACATCATCTCAATAAACTGGCTGAAACGATGAATTGTTCTATCTCTGATTTTTTGCCATCCCCTTATTTAAAAGATAATAGGTAAGATAAAATTCACGGACAGACTTTTGCAGAATCAGCAATCTGATTTAATGACGAGTGAATTAAAACGTACTTTTACATATTCCTCATATAAAATTTAAAAAATGATGAAAATAAAAAATGCCAATCAATAGATTTTCCCGTTGATTGACATTCAATAGATTATTATTCTACTTGGGCTTGAACCAAGGTCCCCCTGATTATGAGAAGAGGTTTTAGCATATTCTTTTATTTTCTGCTTTTGACTATTCTTGTAAAGAAAGCAGAATATCAAAGCATTATGAGGAAATGTGTATCCACCTTTTTGAAGTGATCCTGCCTTTATTTGTAAATTTGTACGCAAGTAAGTGTACACGACGTGTATAGCAAAGTGTACATATTAGAGTCTTCATTACACCGGAAATGTGGATGATTATTCGACGTTGGGGTAATCTAGTTGTGCCGGATAATTATATTTTTAATACAATTGAACATACTGATGAGGAAAAACTGCATTATAAATGAAAGAAATGGTTTCTCAAACAGTTTAATCAAAAAATGAAAATTATAGGAGCTACAGTTGGTATTTATAATATTACAACTTATACTGTAAGACATTTTTTCGCTACGATTTATAAAAAGAAAAGGAGTTAATATGGCTTATATTTCTGAGAGCTTGGGACATACCCATCTGAATACAACTCAGTCTTATCTGGATTCTTTTGAAACAGAAGAACGTCGAAAAAACGCTAAGTTATTAACTGAATTATAATGAAATGGAACTTTCTGTCTTTGGGTTGGTTAGGTAGTTCTGTAATTCTGATTATAGGTATAACATCGTCCGTTGTCGAGATTGTAAATAAAGGGTGTTTGAAGATCATTGTTATTTTCTGCTATCTAATACCTTTTATTTTACAGTCTCCTGTTTATTATTTCAATTTCCGGTTTTTTGGGATTTTGTTGATTTCATTGAATATGTGCTTCTGTGTTGTTTTTCCATTCTTCGGAAAGTATGTTTTGGCAATTTTCATACACGGTGTGTATGATATCCATTGCTTTCTCTTTAGAGATTCTGATGCTTTCCCCGACAATAAGCATATCACTTAAGGATGGTTTCCCGTTGTTGTTGACAGAAGTGGCGTGTTCCCCGTGATATCCGGTTTTACACAACGTCAGGTCATAGGCCGGAGCGAGTGACCATTTGCCTTCTCTGCAGATAAAGCTGAAATTTTTGGCATGGTCATCTTTATTATCCGTAAATACGTTGAAAACCATACGTCGGAACATTTCCTCGACCTCTGAAGGACTTTGGGTAAGGAAACCGGTAAGATGCAGCAGGATTTTATAATCTAATTTCGGTTGTTGAATGGATTCATTCAGAAGGGCTCCTGCTGTGGCGATGTGTAACCTTTCTTCTCCTGCGAGATCAAATCGTTTACTGGCAAAATATTTACCTTCCAGAAGTTTGAAATCCGGTACTTGTATTCCGCACTTTCGGGCGGCAAGATTATATTCATATTCCATTTGTCCCATATCCTGCGGATCGTAGATATGACGGAATTTTACCAACCATGCCCCTTGTTCATCTCTGAGCAGGCATTTTGGACGGCAGCCACCGGAATTACCACTGTTAAAATAAAGAATCTCTTCCCCTTCGTTCACTTTCTCTCCCAAAACTTCCAGTGCCAGTTTCTGCAAGGAATCGAGTTCCGGTAGGGTTTTATTCTCTCCGATATAAGTCTCAGGAACGTAACATAATGCTCCCATCCCGGAACTACCGATGATACTAAGCCTTTGAACCGGAGTCAGGGTGCTGTCATCGATATTTCTTTTTTTTAATAATCGGTGGAGTAAATACCTTCCATAGCCATCAGGCAGACTGTCTTCGAAAATTCCAAAATTTCCGTAAAAAGGTTCCGGCTTTGCAATAAATAAATCCGGTTTTAGAGGAAGTTCAAGAGGAGATATGGAAAAACCTGTTGCCAACCATTCTTTTTCATACTGGAAGGCGCACCGGGTATGATCGGGTGTCATCGTTAATTCACCTACTTTCCTATCGTGATAAAATACGGCCAGTTTATCTGTTAATTTCATTCCGTCCTCTCTTTCTGTTTTGGTTGCGGTTAATTCTGTCCAGTTCCTGAATGGTGTTGTATTTAGGTTCTGAGAGTAGATTCTTGATTTCGTCCGAATATCCCAGGGCTTTGCAGAGTGCAACGTATGATTCCAGTGAGATTTTATGGTTCTTTTCAAACTTAGCGATAGTAGGTGCAGGTACTCCACTTAGTTGGGAAAGCATCACACGGGATATATTTTTTTCTAATCTCCTTTTTTTCAGATTCCGGGAGAGAACCTGCATCAGATCTTCAACAGAATCTAGATTGAAGTCATATATAAGATTCATTATAGTATCTTTTATATTGAAAAAGTGAGAATAATTGATATTATAGTATCTTTTACAAAGATAAGGAAAAGGGAATATAGAAACAAATTTATTTGAATTCTGTTGAGACGTGGTTTATCTTATTTAAAAATAGAGAAATCCGGCGAATTATGGTCAGAGTTTTGCTGATAAATAGTAAGTTTTCCTATTCATCAATTTAACTTTTGCTGCCAACCTAATATATTATTTATCATATCTTATGAAGGATTTAACATACTAACTACTTGTTTTGAGGTTACTTTTTAATTCATGAATTACTTTTTGTTGTTCATTTGTGAGTTTTTCCAATTGTTCCAATATAGCTTCTGTTGTCTTTTCCTTTTTCGTGGCGTTATTTTTTGTGGTTCTATATTCTGCTATAAAATTCAGGACAGGAGATTGTTTTTGCATGAAATTTTCTAATGTTTCACCCATATTTTTTTCTTCCAAAGAGAGGAAATCTTCAAACTCTTTCACCCATATTTTTTCCTATTCAAGTGCGTTTTCGTCCATAGAGGCATGAATACATAATTTAACGGACATCATATAATTATCGTAGAAAGTCTGGGCTAAACTACTCCATGAAACATTTTTTTCCAAATGTAATCGTTTCCAGATTGTTTTGTCCTTTTTTAATTTATAAAGTAAATCAATGGCTTGCGTAGGCGTACAGGGAGAATCGTCCGGATGGATACCTTCTAAAGTAATCGCTTTCAATGCAGATGGGTTGGTATTAATCAATTCAAGGGTTTTTCGAACGGCCCATAGTTGATGGAAGTCATCTCCTGCATTGTATTCAGGGGCATCTAGTGTGGAATGATATTGGTTCGTCATAGTTGAAATTAAGGTATAATCAGCACAACACTCTTTTATTATGTTTATGACAAATATACTCAGAAGAAAGGAATTCAACAATTTTGGAGGGAATGGAGTTTGGATAGGCGGGGAATATTGAATCCTATTATTCAGTCTGCTTGCAAGCCTCGAAAGTATCATTTACTTTTGTTTTATGGATACGTATATAAAAATACAACCTTTTTATGGGAAATTCTCCATAATTTGAAATAATCACTTAATTTTGAAAGCATAAAATCAGGAAGATGGGATATTATCATGACAGTAAGGATGGACAGTTACCTTATAACCCTAATGATGTGGATATAAGGCAGCAAAGTTTTGCTGTACACCATATTGTAGAGATGATAAAGGAGGAGGATATTTATTTGCAACCAGAGAAGAGGCGTAGGCGTTCAGAAGAATGGAATAAAGAGCAGAAAAGCCGGTTGATAGAATCTTTGATTATGCGGATTCCGTTACCCATTTTCTATTTGGATGGCAGCAGAACCCCTTGGCGGGTAATAGATGGTACTCAAAGATTAAAGGCTCTCTACGAATATATTGAAGAGCAGGAATTTGGATTAGTGGGATTAGAATATCTGAAAAATTTTGAAAGGGCTTTTTTTTCTGATCTGCCTTTTAATTATCAGAGAGCCATACAAACTGCAATTATAGAAGCATATATTATAAACCCCGGAACTCCGGAACGGATCAAACAAGATATTTTTTTAAGAATTAATCCTGACGTAGATAAACTTTCTGTCTGGAAAAGGAGACGTTTCTATTACCGGGGAGCTCCTATGCAATTTATCGATAAATTAGCACGTGATACACACTTTTTGGATGCTACTGGGCAAATTGCTCTCAGAGCCAGAAACCGTGATGAAGATAGGGAATATGTTTTACGATTTGTAGCTTTCTTTTGTTTTCTCAGTAGTTATCGTCCTCCTTATAATGATTTTTTGGAATATACACTTGACCGTTTGTATGATTTTACGGATAACGAATTAAAGCATATTTATTCCAGTTTCAAAAAGGCGATGGATGCTTATCGGGACTTTTGGAGCGATTTATCTTTTTTGTCAGATGCCGAGTTTTCGGATTTTAAAAAATTGCGGTCTATTGATTTGTTTGAAATATGGTCAGTCCATTTTGGATTAAGGTCAGGCGATGAATTAGAGATATTAATGAATCGGAGGGAATATGCGATTCGTCATTTTATGGCATTATTAAAAGAGGGAGAATTACAAGAAGCATTACAATCAACAAGTTTTAATGCTATCGAATTTCGGTTCCGTGCAATCCATGATTTAATAAACAATGTAATTTATCGTTATGCTTACTAATGTATATTTGTTTCAGTTTAAAAGATTCAAAGATGAATTGATTGAATTTTTTCCATTGACCTTATTAACAGGAATAAATGGCATGGGAAAATCCAGCGTTATAGAATCCTTGTTAGCCTTAAGGCAAAGTTATGACAGGGGGGATTTACAAAATAACAACAAGCTTGTCATTGAAGATAAATTAGTCAACTTAATCAGCCCGGACGATATGCTTTGCTCTGTAGCTGATTCTTTCAAAGTGAAGATAGGTTTGACTGACCATCCGGCCGGACAGGGTGAATGGGCTGTTGAAGCTACCGGAAGCATAAACACTTTACCGCTAACTTTTAAAAGTGAAGCGGGCAATATATATCATTCAAATTTGTTTGATACTTCCTTTCAATATTTAAGGGCAGAGCGAATCGGTCCTCGTGCGGTTTATAACCGTTTATCGGTTGCCGTGTCCCATAGTCCTATTGGCTGTAGCGGAGAATTTGTCGCTAACCGCTTACTGGAATCAGTTACTAAAAACGAAACAGTGGAATTGGACCGTTTGATTTTGCCGAATATCGGTAAGACTGTCTACGACCAGTTATCTGCTTGGATTAGTGAGATTCTCTATCCGGGGACAAAAGTGTATTTTGATGATAGTGACGAAACGAAAATTAAATTAGAATATTCTTTCAGGGAGGAACAAACCAAGCGGTTTAATCCGGTTAATATCGGTTTTGGATTTTCCTTTGCTTTACCCGTTATTTTGGCTGCATTGACGGCTAAAAAAGGGTCTTTACTTATTGTAGAAAACCCGGAAGCTCATCTTCATCCGAAAGGTCAGTCCCGGATGGGGCGCTTTTTGGCATTGGCTGCACAAAGCGGATTGCAGATTATCATTGAAACCCACAGCGATCATCTTTTGAATGGAATCCGGGTTGCCGTTAAACAAAAAGAACTGGATTATCATAAAACTCAGATTCATTTTTTTACCAATATTCCCCCAATGCAGGGAGGAGGAAAAATCTCTTTTGCCATAGAGGAAGACGGAGGTTTAGAAAAATGGCCGCCAGACTTTTTTGATGAATGGGATAATATGTTAGATCGGTTAATCGAATAGAATGAATTGCTATATCAATGATCTTTCATTTCAACCCGAACAAAATATAACTGATGGGAGAGGTTTGGCAAAGACTTTTATCGATACGTGTGAGTTAGCCGGACAATTTACTTTTGGGAGAATATTTGTTCCTGAAGATTATATGTATCGTCCTATTGCCCGGGGAATTACCTTTGAGATTTTGAAAAATACAGAGGACAGGAATTTATCTTCACGTTTAAAGAGTATTAGAAGCCATCAATTCAAAAAGATTACTTCTGATAATCCTGTTGATAATTTGATACCATTTTCGCACGAAGGGCAGGCTTCTGAATTTTTAGCAAAGGCTTGTTATTGGAAAGTACCGGTTATTAGCTTCCTGACTGCTGAAAAATGGAAAAAATGTACTTTAGAACTTCAATGTTTGTCTGATAGTGATATTGAAGTAAAAAATTTAAGAAATTTAGGATGTTTCCAACATTTTGAAGAGCATAAAGAATACCTGATAGAAATTATTCAGAGAGAATATGAAGATTGCAAATGGAATTCTCGCGAAACCCCTTTTAGGAGAAAGGAGCTATGCCAAAATTATCTGAAAAGTTTGCAATATAAGGATAGATTGCAAGCGTGTGATAAAAAAACAAAAATGGCAATGTTTTTAGAAGTTGGGACTTATATTGCAATATGGAACGGATGGATTTATGAGAAACGTTTAAGTGAATTAAATTCAACTAAGGGTATAAAAAGAAAAATTTTCAAAGGCGGTAATCCGACTTGCTACCTGTCAATAGATGTTATGCACGGATGTTTTGAATTTTTAGATAGACAGGGAAAACATATTACCGAATATAATTTTGAGGCGGAGGATCAGAATAAACATTATAAGGATGGTTCACATGATATAAATGTATGATACGATTAAAAGCGTTGCGACCTTTGTATTGATTAATTTGTCATATTTATTGGGTATGCTTTAAATGTAAAAGTATGATAGAAGTATGCTTTGATATGCATTAAAGAAAATACGGTATATTTATTTGATGTTTATTCAAAAACTAATTTAAAATAATAAAATCTGTTTCATTCTCAAATTAGTAATGTCTAGTCCCCTGCTTTTTCTGGTGCGGAATAAATCGACAGTCATAATTTGTTTTGTAAATAAGAACTGTTTGGAGAGAAAAGAGATTTCTTTGGTAAAAACCTAAATAATAAATAAAAAGATAGTAAAACGCTACTTGGTGATACTTCAGGCGTTAGATTCATAATCCGAAGATTGGCAGAAAAATATACACATATTTTGGAATACTTTAAGATAGTATACCAAAAAGTGTGTATTTCTTATCTTTTCTCATCTTTGCAAAATTATTTGTTTTTAGTAAAATAATCTTGATTCTAAAAAATTATATATAGGATATTTGTAGATATCTGCATTTTGAGCAACTGTGCCCATGAGTAAAATGATCGCCTGTAGATTCGGCATAGTTCCTTTCATCTTAATTACCCTCTTATAATCCTTGGTCAGTCTTTCAATTCAGTTTGTTGTATAAATCATGCCCTTGATTTCTTTTTCATATTTATAATACGTGAAGTAAAACCTATACCTTTTGTGCTGATACCTTTTAAGCGGCGGATAACTCTTCTGCCATCTTTGTATAAACTGTTTAAATGTCTCAAATGCCTTTTCTGGGGTAATCTTCCATTGATCAGGTGCAAATATCTGTTTGAGTTTTACCATGACCTGTTTTTTGTCCCAGGGTTTGACCTTATTCACGATATTCCTTTTCAGGTGAACAGTACATAATTGCAGATCCGCTTGGGGAAAAGTATCTGCCAGGGTATTTTCGATACCCGGTGATCCATCGCATACCAGCAGGTCTACAACGGTTACCTCTTTTTCTTTCAAGTCCTGAAAAACATCTTTCCAGTTCGTGGTGCTTTCTGTCGGGAAGTGTGCCACAGTTCGCACTTCCCTGGTTCGGTCTTCCCTGACTCCCAATACGGTATAATAAGCTTCATTACTAACCGACTCGTCACGGCGGGTCAGAACATAGATGGCATCAATATAAAGGATAGGATAACGATGTTCCAGATTACGACTAAGTCATGTGGTTACATCTTCACGCGCATTGTCGAGAAGGCGCCTGACCTGGCTTTTACTGTAATGTTTACCGTAAAACTGCTCATAGATCTTACCCACCTGTTCTGTAGTCTGACCACTGTAACAGAGGCTGACCGGTTTTTGAGCTTTCTCTTCTGATCTTTCAGCACGCCTAGAAGTTGCTGTTGCGACTGCGGGGGACAAAAAGTTCCAAAACTTTGCCACCGTGACATACCCGACGATCACGAAGACCATTACTTACATCAGATTATGCTTCATTGTGAAGACTACGTCCTGAAAGCATCAGACTTTCCAAACCTTGTTTGACCAAGTCCTGATGACCAGATTCCTCATTTGTGATTTCGGAGATTATTTCCAAAATTTGCTCATGTATAAATTTCATAAATTATCGTTTTTGAAGTCCACTTACAAAAATGATTAAGATGGGGATTTAAACACTTTTAGAAACACTATCAACACTATCTACAATTAAAGGGGAAAAAATAACGAAGTGTACATGAAGTGTACAAAATTAAAAAAGCAGTTACATTTGCTTGTAACTGCTTGATTTTCTGTGGTCCCACTTGGGCTTGAACCAAGGACCCCCTGATTATGAGTCAGGTGCTCTAACCAGCTGAGCTATGGGACCTACACTCACGTGTGTTAAGGATTTCACTCTTTAACGGGTGCAAATATAGGGATAAAATCCGGTTTTTTGCAAAGGATGTAAGAAAAAAATGTTACTTTCGTTCGCAATGAATAGAAAATGAGTGAATTTCTATAGAAATACAGGTGGAACGTGGATTAGCAGAAGGAATATGAAGATTTGTTTATTGGTGATCGGAAAGACTGATGGGGCTTATATTCGGGCGGGAATCGAAGAATATGAGAAACGGATGGGCAAATATGTGAATTATGAAATGAAGGTGTTGCCGGATATAAAAAACAGTAAACATATGAGTGAGGGGATACAAAAAGAGAAAGAAGGGGAATTGATAAGGGAACAATTGCAGGCCGGTGATTTTGTCGTCTTGCTGGACGAAAGAGGAAAACAGTTCAGTTCGGTGGAATTTTCTGCTTACGTGGCACAGAAAATGCAAGCTGGAATAAAACGGATGGTTTTTATAATAGGGGGGCCTTATGGATTTGCAGAAAAAATTTATGAACGTGGAAACGATAAAATTTCTTTGTCTAAAATGACATTTTCCCATCAAATGGTCAGAATGATATTTATAGAACAATTGTACCGGGCCATGACAATCTGGAAAGGAGAGCCCTATCATCATCTTTAAGAAGGGTAAAATTTGTAAGTAAGAAATACATGAAAAGAGCATTATTCGTTTTTACTGCCGGGATCATTCTTTTACTAGGGGTTGTCTCGTGGGAATATATCTTTGATCGTCAGCACATGGACAGTTGGGCCGGACATTTTGAAAAGCGCTTACATCAAAAGGAAACGGAAGCGGATGAAATGTTTTTACAATTTAAAGATACTGTAGACATTAATGAATATGACTGGGATGAAGATTTAATATTTGTCGGATTTAAAGATAAAAAGATTTTTTTCTGGACAAATGAAATTGTAGGGATGGATGGTTTGTATGAGGTGTTAAATACGAATGAAAATTTTTTAAAAATCAACAATGCTTTTTACGAGGTACGGAAAAAGACATACGGGAATTCGGAGTATTTTGCGCTTTTGCATATTATGGACAGTTATCCTTATAAAAATAAATATGTAAAAAACCAGTTCGGAAAATTTTTGGGGGTGGGAAGGGAAAATGCTGATAATATTAGTGTCAAGCGTTTTGCCGCTGATGAAGAACCTGTCATTGTCAATAAAGAAGGGGAGAAGCTTTTTTATATTGAACATAATGAAGATTTTAAAGACCGTTCCGTGAATTATATCTTTATCGTATGTTATTTATTGTTTTTTTTGAGCCTTTTTTATATCTACGATCAGTTATTAGCTTCGGCCGCTTCTTTCCGGATACAAATTATATACATCCTTGGGTTTATTCTCTTTTTATGGGGATTACGGTATGTTATGCTTATGAATGAAGTGCCGGCTTCTCTCTACCGGCTTCCTATATTTGATAAAAGCATCATTCAGGGTGGATTGGTTTACTCGATTGGGGATTTGGTAATGTCGGCTTTTTCGATTGTTCAGGTTTTGTATATCACTTTTGCCAATTTAAAAGTCAACTATCAGAGTGTACAGTTGAAACGTTTCCGGTATAAGATCTTTTGCGGCTTTTTAGTTTTTGCTTTTTTCTATATTCTCTTTTTAAATTATTCCATTGGTTCTTTGATCGAGACGACAGATGTGCATATGAATATTGCCCGGGTTGTAAATGTAGGGAGCGCTTCTGTATTGGCTTTTGTATCGCTTATCATGGGAGGGTTGGGTTTGATCATTATTGTAGACGGGTCTGTCAGTATGATCAAGGCCTTGCTTCCCATGAAGATTGTTCTGTGCATAAGCGTAGGTATTCTGGGCTTTTTAGCTTTATGTTGTTTCGGGGCAGATGCTGACATAAATGGGTGGGGATGCTTGTTTTTATTGTTTTTATATGTTTTGCTTATTTTAAACCGGTATTGGGTGAAAAGGGATGTACAGCGGAGCGTGTATCTGCTTATTATGGCTTTACTGTCTATTTACCTGGTATTGGTGGCAAAAAAATATGAACAGTATCGGGAGTTGACCCAAAGAGCGGGATATGCAACGGAATTGATAGAGGAACGGGATTATAATTTTGAAAACAAATTAATTGAAATCAGTGCTCAAATTAATGATTCGGAGATTATTGCAGATTTTGTTGCAAATTATAACGAGGAATTTTTAAAGATGTGTTTGACAGACGATCTGTTAGACTTAAAGGGTTACAATTATATATCCGAAATTACCTTGTGCCGGGAGTACGATAGTTTGTGGTTAGAACCGGATAAAATTTTATACAGTTGCCGGGAATATTTCAATGAATTGATTTCAAATCATTGTATTCAGATAGAGCATTCGGATTTTTATGCTATCACGGTATTTGATGGCTTTGTATCTTATATCGGCCGGTTTGTGTTTGGGGATGTCGTTTTATATTTGCGTTTTGATTCCACCAAAGATAGCGAAGGAGCGGGGTATCCTCAAATTTTATCCCGTAAATCAATAGAAGGTGAAAATATTGCCTATCCTTATTCTTATGCTAAATATAAGAGCAGGCAACTGATATATTCTTCGGGAGAATTTAATTATTACAAATCCTTGGATTTTTTCGGGGAATACAGTGGAAATATAGAGATTGTCGAAAAGGACGATTATTCTCATATGATTATACCTGTGGATAAAGATTGTGTGTTGGTAATGAGTCTTTCTGATAGTATATTTTCTTTGTATTATGTCAATGTATTGTATGCTTTTTTTATTTGTATCCTCCTTTCCTCTTATGGGCTGTTTTTCCGACGGAATTATCCTTTGAATTACAGGAGGGGAACCCTAAAGGCCAAAATCAAAAACAGTATTATTTCTTTGATATTCGGCTTATTCGTAATTCTGACAACTTTGTCTATTTCTTTGAATACAAAAAGTTTTGAAAAGCGGCATAATTCCAAAGCCATGGAATTTTTGAAGTTTATCAATAAAGAACTGGAGCGCCTGGAATGTGTGGAGTATCTGGAATGTCCTGAGATTATGGATGTATTGGTGGAGTTATCGGAAGTATTGAAGATTGATATTAACATTTATTCTCAGCAGGGGATGTTAGTAGCGACCTCCCGTCCGGAAATTTTCAGTACTGGTTTTAATGGTTACCTGATAGACGCTAAGGCCTTGAAAAGTATTGTGGGCCAAGGGGCTATGAGTTACGTCGGCAAAGGACATATCGGAGAGTTGGATTATATGTCTGTTTATATGCCGTTAGTGTTGGAGAATGGGAAATCGTATGTGATTCATGTTCCTTATTTTACTCAAAACGATGAGTTGAATATGGATATTGTGATTATGGTGATTATTGCTATTAATATTGCCATTGTCGTTATGGTATTGGCATTTATCCTCTCGGGAATTGTTGCCGAAAGGGTAACCAAACCGTTGCAGTTAGTAAATGATAAGCTGAAAGAGATGCGCATCGGGGGGAAAAATGAAAAAATTGATTACGAACGGCAGGACGAGGTCGGAAGACTGGTAAGGGAGTATAATAATATGGTTGAAAAACTGGAAGACAATATAAATCAGCTGGCCAGGTCTGAACGGGAGAGTGCATGGCGTGAAATGGCCCGTCAGATCGCTCATGAGATCAAGAATCCTCTTACTCCTATGAAATTGAATATTCAATTTATGCAACGTTCTTTACAAGTAGAGGATCCCCAGGAATTCAAACGAAGGTTCAAAGATATTTCGACAATATTAATAGAACAAATCGACCATATGGCTTCAATTGCCTCTGCTTTTTCAGATTTCGCGAAAATGCCCGTATCCCAAAGGGAAGTGTTTGACATTAGTGAGATGACTAATCGTGCTGTTCTGTTGTTTGCGAAAAATGTGGATGATCTGAGTTATGCCATTGAGCCTCATATTCAGGTTTGTGCCGATAAAGGACAGGTCTACAGAGTGATTATCAATGTGTTGAAGAATGCTGTACAGAGTATTCCGGAAGGAAGAGCCGGAAAAATTGAAGTCGATGTTTCCCGTAAGGAAAAAAATGTTGTCATCCGTATTAAAGATAACGGTTGTGGCATTCCCGATGAACTGAGAAATAAAATTTTCGAACCGAATTTTACAACTAAAACCAGTGGAATGGGACTTGGATTAGCCATTTCCCGTCGGATTATGGAAAGTATGGAAGGTACTATTGAGTTTAAGAGTCTGGAAATCGGAACAGAATTTATAATCACTTTAGAGACATATAAATAGAATGATTATTTTCTTTTCAGGTGGGTGCGCACTTTGTAGGAAAACTTTACCCATATTTTTTATTTTATAAAATGATGTGTTTAGTAGTAGATTCTTTATAAGTTTACCTTTTAAATCCTAGAAAAACGATTATGTTATTTCAATTTATTATCATAGGTGTAATTGTTTTGACAGCCTTAGTCGTGGTATGGTGGCTATACCGGAGGGTACATGCACCTGCCGGACCTGAAAGAACGTTAGTTACTG